>Ga0136634_10000295_pt1 | contig 23598 bp, 13 predicted proteins | sample AntDrymUQ8332106_2_FD_104654 | JGI IMG/M metagenome (GOLD analysis project Ga0136634, IMG submission 104654) | Polar desert sand microbial communities from Dry Valleys, Antarctica - metaG UQ833 (21.06) | ecosystem: Environmental > Terrestrial > Soil > Desert | place: Antarctica: Dry Valley... | reverse complement strand
CCATCTTTTTTTGTAATGATAGATTTGAGGAAATAATCATTAAATGCAAGCTTTAGATTAGCATCCGGACCTTTGGCTTGCCTGCGGAGTTCATCTGAAAAGGTCATGCTTTTTTCCCTCAGAACAGATTGAGTCTTTTTGTCCCAGATTAAAGTATACAGGCCTTCTACATTACCCCGACGTTGCTTATAATATAAGGAGCTGACTAAGTAACGGTTATTGGAGTTATCTACCTTTAATTTGACCTCATCCAAAACACGGTCTCTGGTATTCAGATCAATGCTTGAAAACTCTTCCTGATCCGTCTTTTTTGTAATTAACCTGACATCAGAAATATAATCACTTCCTCCCTTCCGGATAAATTTACCAAATACCAGATCGCCTTCATTATCAAGCAGAAAATCCGTAAAGTAATCATTCCTTTCATCCATGGCCAGGTTCATTCTATGCTTTGCCTGCAATTGCATTTGATCATCAAACAACAAAGTGGTAAAAAGAAAATTTTGTGGGTTGCGGCTATTGATCTTAAATACCATAATTTTTTGCTTGTCGTCGCTAAAAATGGTAGAGTAAATTTTATTATTGGAAGCCCAGCCAATTTTTGTGGTATCCAGTTCAATAGGATCAATCATCCGCTTTGCCTTTCCGTCGATCTTTACGCCCATGCAATACAGTATGCCCCTCCGCTGGTATTGATAAATCATCCAGCAGTAATCTGCATAAGGAATGAAATCAACGTTGATCCAACGGTCGTCGATAAAATCAAGGGGCACTCTTTCTACCAGTTTCATGTCGTTATCGTACACCGAAATAAAATTATTGCTCCTGTTATTTTTATATACAAGAATATTACCTCCCACCTTACCAATAATCTCAAATTCGGTACGACGGGAATCCTCGCGTTCCGGTTCGCTATACGAAATTTTTTGACCAGTAACCGTTAAGGAACTAAACCAACACACAAAAACGAACGCTATCAACTTACTGAAATTCATAAATGGATTTTCTTCAAATGAGGAAACATGTAATATGCCAAATTAAGAATTGTACTACGCCTACCCAAACTTTACCGTATAATTTTGGGCTTTTATAACAGCTAGCAGTGAAAGCGTTCTTTACTTTAATGGACAGGCCGTTGCCGGGGATTGCAGCAATAAAACATAAAAAATATAGTTTATTAACGTATACCTTTGTGACGCGCCAGGTTTTCCTGGCGCAATTATTTGTATAATGAACCCTTTGACAACAGATAATAATAACCAACTCCATCGTGAGCAAACAGATCAATAAGGTTACTACAGCCGGACTTGTTATTGCACTGGGCATAATTTATGGTGACATTGGTACCTCTCCTTTATACGTTTTTAACGCCATTATCGGTGGGAGGACAATCAGCGATCATCTTATTATAGGAACACTTTCCTGCATCATCTGGACTCTTACACTACAAACCACTATCAAGTATGTCTGGTTGGTGCTGAAAGCAGACAATCGCGGAGAGGGTGGCACATTTGCTTTATATGCATTGGTAAGACGGCAAAAAAAATGGTTGGTTTTACCGGCTATGCTGGGAGGAGGAGCCTTATTGGCCGACGGGATCATTACCCCGCCCATGACCATTACATCAGCCATCGAAGGATTAAAAGAATTACCTGCCTTACATGAACTTCAGCAAACAACCATCGTTTATATCGTTTTAAGTATTATTACTGCTTTCTTCTTTTTGCAGCAATTTGGAACCGCCTCCATTGGAAAGTTATTTGGGCCAATCATGTTTGTTTGGTTTAGCATGCTTGCGGTTTTAGGAGTCTATCACATATTCGATGATCTTACAATCTTCAAGGCATTGAGCCCGCACTACGCTATTGATTTTTTAGCAACGTATCCGCAGGGTTTCTGGCTATTGGGAGCAGTATTTCTATGTACAACCGGCGCCGAAGCCTTGTATTCCGATCTGGGTCATTGCGGCAGGAATAATATCCGCGTATCCTGGATATATGTAAAAACCTGCCTGCTATTAAATTATTTTGGCCAGGGAGCTTCGCTTTTGACAAATCATGATGGTCGTACCATTACAGCAGAGGTTGAAGCAAGTTTAGGGATCAATGCCTTTTTTGATCTGATGCCACAATGGTTCATTTTGCCTGGGGTCGTTATTGCAACCAGTGCAGCGATCATAGCCAGCCAGGCAATGATCTCCGGATCATTTACCCTTATCAGTGAAGCGATGCGTCTCAACCTTTGGCCGAAATTGAAGATCCGGTATCCCTCGGAAGAGAGAGGCCAGTTATTCATTCCCGGTATCAACCTGATGATGTTCCTTGGATGCATCGGCGTTGTACTATATTTTAGGGAATCATCCAGGATGGAAGCTGCATACGGCCTTGCCATCATTGTAACCATGTTAATGACCACCATCCTGTTTGCGAATTATATGGTGGCCAGGAGAGTGCAGTCCGTATGGATATATATTTTTCTGGCTGCCTACTTTATCATTGAAACCGCTTATCTAATCGCTTTGTTGCAAAAGTTTACGCACGGCGGTTATATTACATTACTGATAGGAGGCGTCATGTTTTTAGTAATGTATATCTGGTTTCGCAGCCGCCGGATTAAAAATCGTTACGTGGAATTTGTACGATTGGAACACTACATCCCCCAGATACAGGAATTAAGCAATGACAAAACAGTTCCCAAGTATGCAACTCACCTGGTGTATCTGACCAGTGCCAACAATCCAAAAGAAATTGAACATAAGATCATTTATTCCATATTAAATAAAAAACCCAAAAGGGCAGATATCTATTGGTTTGTGCATGTTGATACCCTTGATGATCCCTATACTTCGGAGTACAGTGTGGAGCATATTATTCCAAATGATATTATACGCGTCGAATTCCGTTTAGGGTTCAGGATGGAACCAAAGATCAATTTGTTATTCCGTAAAGTGGTTTCCGACCTGGTAGCGAACAAAGAGGTCAATATTACCAGCCGGTACGAAAGCCTGGAAAGGAATAACGTGGTAGGAGATTTTCAGTTCATAGTCATGGAAAAATACCTGAGTCAGGATAATGAATTGCCCATCATCGAACGCATGATCATGAAATTCTATTTCTGGGTCAAGGAATGGAGCTTATCGGAAGAAAGAGGTTTTGGACTAGACTCTTCGACGGTTACCACTGAAAAATTTCCTTTGATCGTTGCCCCGGTTACAAATCTGAAATTAAAACGTGTGTTTGAAGCGGAAGAAGACAATCCCTGAATGATATCCGCTGAATGATTAATTTCAGGAAACATACTGATTCTTTCTGCTGGTAGCTATTCTATATATTATCCTTGGCATTCTCCTTCTAACGGTGATCGTTTATTTTGTACAGGAAAAATTTATTTTCAAACCTGAAAAACTACGGGCCGATTTTGAGTTTAAATACGACGCCCCTTTCAAAGAATTATTTTTTGAGCCGGAGCCGGGAGTTCGCATCAACGGCTTGCATTTTAACCGGGAAAAAGCAAAAGGCCTTATACTGTATTTTCATGGCAACACCCGAAGTATAAAAGGATGGGCGAAATATGCACGGGATTTTTATCGCTACGATTACGACGTGGTTCTGATCGATTACCGCGGATTTGGAAAGAGTACCGGAAAACGCACAGAAAAAGACATGCTTGCCGATACTCAGTTTGTTTATAAAACCCTTTTACAACAATATACCGAAGATCATATCATTGTTTATGGCAGAAGTATGGGCAGTGGATTTGCCGCAAAGATTGCCTGCGACAACAAACCACGGTATCTTATCCTGGATGCGCCCTATTACAATTTTACAAAAGTGGTTGAACGCTTTTTACCTATTCTTCCGGTAAAGTTTGTGTTACGTTTTCACTTAAGAACAGACAAATGGATACGACACATCAATTGCCACGCCTATATTCTTCATGGTACAAAAGACTGGCTGATCCCGATAAAGCACAGTGAACGGTTGCAAAAAATCAATCCCAAAAAGATTACTTTAATCCGCATTCACGGCGGCGGCCACAATAATTTGCCTTCGTTTCCCGAATACCACAATTTCGTAAGAGATATATTACAATATTGAAAAAAATTTGCCACTATTTACACGAATTTTCACCAATTATAATTCGTGGTAATTTGTGTAATTAGTGGCAACTTCAGGATTTGAAATTTGAAAAATGAGAAAGAGCTGGAAGTGGATAAAAATTGTAATAATTATTTATTGCGTCGTGGGGATTGCTTTGTATTATTTACAGGATTATATTCTCTTTCATCCTGTACCACTTCATCGTGGTTATCGCTACGATTTTGCGACTCCACACAAGGAAGTAAACATTCCTTATTCGGAGAATTCCACCATTAACATTATCCAGTTTGTTCCCGATTCTATAGTCAGGGGTGTGGTTTTATATTTTCACGGCAATAAAAAAAATATCTCCTGGTATTCCCGGTTCTCGCCATATTTCACCAGGCATGGGTATGAAATCTGGATGATTGATTACCCGGGTTTTGGAAAAAGTACCGGAACCTTTTCTGAGCAACAGTTATATGATTGGGCATTGACCTTATACAAACTTGCCCGGGCGAGGTTTACTCCCGATAGCATTGTTATTTATGGAAAATCTATGGGAACCGGAATTGCCGCACAACTTGCCAGCATTCGTGATTGCCGGCATCTGATCCTTGAAACACCCTACTACAGTTTGCCATCTATTATTGATAATTATTTACCGGTATATCCTGTGAATACCTTGATTCATTACAAGCTTCCAACCTGGCAGTATCTTCAGGATGTAACTGCGCCGGTAACAATATTTCATGGTACGAGCGATTGGATCATTTCTTATCGCAATGCCAAAAGATTAGTGCCTTTTCTGAAACCTGATGATCAGTTTATAACTATTGAAGAGGGAAGTCACAATGACCTTTATACCTTCGAACCGGTTATAAAAAAACTGGATTCAATACTTAGCAAATAGTTTGAATAGCCAATATCGTTTACTAATTACAAATTGATAATTCGCAGCTGTCATCAGGGGTTATCATAGTACGTCATTCGGCTGAGTCAGGGCATCATACTTCTACAATATTTTGCTTCTTATTTTTCTTAATCTTTTCCGGAACCCTTGCCATAATGGTCTGTCTGAGTACTTCAATCATTTTTTTCTTAACATAGTCGCGATGTACAACGATGCTCACTTCGCGAACGGGCGCGGGGTGTTTGAAATGCCGTAAATGATTTTGCTGTCTTCGGGTCATATCGAAGGTGGCAAGTTCGGGCATAATAGTAATGCCGTCATTTGAATCTACCATTCTTCGTAAGGTTTCAATACTGCCGGCCTCGTATTCAAAATGATTGCTTTCTTTACTGCTTTTTTGTAGCTCGCACAGATTAACGATCTGCGATCGAAAGCAATGTCCTTCTTCCAACATCCAAAGCTTCGATGGATCTATATCCTTTGCCAGAACATAGTTTTTTTTATAAGCGGCATTACTCTTCGATACATAAGCTACCAGTTCTTCATAAAAAAGAACATCTTCTCTAATGCCACTTACATTTAGCGGAGTTACCAGAATTCCCGCATCAATTCTTCCATCCCGTAAGCGCATCAGGATATATTCGGTGGTCATCTCATGAACAATCAGTTTAACCAACGGATATTTTGCGGTGAATGCCTGCACAAATAAAGGCAACAGGTAAGGAGCCACTGTAGGAATAATTCCGATTTTCAATTCGCCACTAATGATGCCCTTCTTTGTCTGTACGATATCATCCATCGTATCTCGCTGAGACAATATCTGCCGAGCCTGCGCGATGATGTCTGAACCTGCCTGCGTTGGCAACACGGGCTGTTTGTTGCGGTCGAATATTTTCGTCCCAAGTTCTTTCTCCAGTTTATGGATCTGCATACTGAGAGTAGGTTGTGTTACGAAACATTGTTTTGCAGCCCTCGCAAAGTGCCGGTAAGTATCTACTGCTACGATGTATTCGAGTTGTATGAAAGTCATCCTGATAGATTTTATCTATTGTCTTATAAAATTAATCAATTTGATTAATGATCTGATATCGCTCATATTTGGAGAATAAACCACCCCAAATTATGAGCGAGAACAAAAAACTAACTACTGCCTCCGGTATTCCTTATTACCACAATGAAGATACCCTGAGTGCCGGTGCCAGAGGGCCTCTTTTACTTCAAGATTTTATCCTCCATGAAAAAATGGCACATTTCAACCGGGAGCGTCTTCCAGAAAGAGTGGTACATGCTAAAGGTACAGGCGCCTATGGTGTCCTTACCATTACACATGATATCACAAAATATACACGTGCCAGGGTATTTAGCCAGGTAGGAAAACAAACAAAATTGTTTCTTCGCTTTTCAACTGTTGGCGGAGAATTGGGCTCCGCCGATACGGAAAGAGATCCGCGCGGGTTTGCAATAAAATTTTACACGGAAGATGGCAACTGGGATTTAGTAGGAAACAATACGCCTATCTTTTTTATCAAAGACCCCAAAAAGTTTGGCGACTTTATTCATACACAAAAAAGGGATCCTCGTACACATACGAAAAGTCCTACCATGATGTGGGATTTCTGGAGCCTCAATCCGGAAAGTCTTCACCAGGTCATGTTTTTGATGAGTGATCGGGGAACTCCGCACGGATATCGTCACATGCATGGTTTTGGCAGCCATACCTTTAGTCTTATCAATGATAAAAATGAAAAATTCTGGGTGAAATTTCATTTCAAAACGGCACAGGGAATTAAAAACTTCACCGGTGATGAAGCGATGAAAATGAAAGGGGAAGATCCTGATTTTGCACAACGTGATTTAGTAGAAGCGATTGATCATGGAGAGTTTCCCAGATGGAATCTGAAAATTCAGGTAATGCCTGAGCAGGAAGCTAAATCATACCGCTGGAATCCTTTTGATCTGACCAAGGTATGGTCGCATAAGGACTATCCGTTAATGGATGTAGGCATGTTGGAATTGAATGAAATTCCTGCCAATTATTTTGCGGACGTAGAGCAATCTGCTTTTGCCCCTGCACACGTCATTGATGGAATCAGCTATTCACCGGACAAAATGTTACAGGGCCGTATTTTATCTTACCCTGATGCTCACCGGTACCGTTTAGGCGCTAATTACGAACAACTCCCTGTTAACCGTTGTCCTTATGCCGTGAATAATTTTCAAAGAGATGGCGCTATGCGGCTGGATGGAAATGGTGGCAGTGCTCCTAATTATTTCCCCAATAGTTTTGATAATATCAAACCAGACGAAAGTTATAAAGCACAACCGCTTGAACTGGATACAAATATTGCCGATCATTTTAATCGCAATGCCGAAGGTGAAAATGATCATTTCACTCAACCTGGTATCTTTTATCGCGAAGTATTGAGCGAGCAGGATAAAAAGAATCTGGTGAGCAATATTGTGGGCGCTATGAAAGGAATCAGTGGACCAAAGAAAGCAGAAATCACTAACCGGCAGCTTTGCCATTTTTTCCGTGCAGATATTGGCCTGGGAATGACCATCGCTTTGGGATTAGGTGTTAATATTGAAGAAAGTCAAAGCTTGTTTTCCCATAATGCTGCAACGCAGCAACAGCTTACTTAAGGATGATTTTCTATTGAAAAACCGATCTGGTATATTTCTATTCAATGAAAAGTCATCTTTTGCGAGATGGCTTTTCATTCTTCCAGTGTCACGCAGTCTTTTCTCACGTCTAATTTATATACGGCGCCGATCTTTAGGGCATAATTTTGCTGTTCATGGCTGACGGGGAAATCAAAACATACCGGATAATCCGCGTCTTTAACTATATCATGAATAATTTCATAAACGGTTTTGCCGAATCGCCTCTCGGTATCTTTCATGTCAGTAAAGCCCCCTATTATAAGTCCGGCGAGTTTGTTTAGTTTTTTGCTACGTTTTAATTGGAATAACATCCGGTCGATATTATATAAATACTCTCCGGTATCTTCCAGAAAGAGTATGCGGCCCTTTGTCTTAATATCTGAGGAAGCTCCTACGATGTGCGCCAGTAGCGTCAAATTGCCACCAACTAATTCGCCAATAGCTTCACCCCGTTTATTTAAATCATGAGAGTTACATTGATAGCAAATTTTTTTTCCTTCAAGAACATCTTTTAAGGATAAAACGTATTTATTTTCTGAGCCCCCATCATTAAATGCAGCAGCCATTGGTGAATGTATTGTTGCAATATTGTGGTTTGAATATATATGGGCGTGTAAAATTGTAATATCACTAAACCCAATCAGCCATTTAGGCTTTTTAACGAATTTCCTGAAATTGATCTGATCGATAATTCGTCCCAGGCCATAACCCCCACGGCCAAATAAAATAGCCTGTAGATCATTGTCATCCATCATCTGTTGTAATTCATCCAATCTTTCCTCATCCGTTCCTGAAAAATAATTTTCCGAAGAACCGCCAAGTGTTTTGCCAACTTTTGTGGTATATCCCCATTGATGTAATGTGTCGATACAGGTCTGTGCCTTTTCAGCTGCCATATAACCTGCGGGGCAGGTAATTCCTATTGTATCGCCCGGCTTAAGATAACGAGGAGTTTTTTGCACGAATAATAAAAATTTAATACGAATTAACGCTAATTATCAGTACGAATTGTCGATACCTATTATTGCGAACCCTCGTAAACCTATAATTCTTTCAGCGTCGTTAGGCCTTGTTCGACGGATACCTGATGTTTTATTCCACACTTCAATGCAAAATTATTTTTCTGATGCCCTACCGGGAAATCGAAACATACCGGGTAATGGTACTCTTTTACTTTTTCCAGGACAATATCATATAGAGAAAGCGCAAACTCTTCACCAGGATCATCCGGTTTTATTTTGAATCCGCCAATGATCAATCCATTAAGTTGCGCCAGCTTGCCAGTTCTTTTCAAATTCCAGAACATGCGATCAATACTGTATAAATATTCACCGGTATCTTCTACAAATAAAAGTTTACCGGCTGTTCTGAGATCTGATTTTGATCCTGCAAGGCTTTCAATAGTTTTTAAATTTCCACCAATCAGCTCGCCTTTTGCTGTGCCTAACCTGTTTTTTTTATTATGTCTGGCGAAATACCGCATTTTATCACCGGTCAATGCTTTCCAGATAGAAAAAATTGTTTCTACCTGGATGGGCTCGGCATTGCTCCGATCATCTGGAAAACTATTACACATTTTGGAATGAATAGATGCAATTCCATAATTGCTAAGATGGCTGTGCAGGACGGTCAGATCGCTAAAACCAATAATCCATTTTGGGCTTTTCAGGAATTTATCAAAGTTCAATTGATCCACAATACGCACAAACCCGTATCCACCCCTGGCACACATCACTGCCCTGATGGAGGGATTATCAAGCATTTTTTGAAAATCCTCAGCCCGTTCCTCATCTGTTCCACCGAAAGTAAAATTTCGTTTACCGATAGAATCGCCCACGTTTATAGTAAGGCCCCAGCTTTCCATTTGTTGAATGGCGGGCCGGATTTCCTCAAGGGTAATATTACCTGCGGGACTCGTGATTCCGATTATATCTCCGGGGATAAGGTATTTAGGAATTATGGTCTGAAGTTCATCGCTGCTTTTTGCCTGAGTATTTATTTCTTTCCATCCGAAAGGAAATGAAGCAATCAATGCTGTTCCGGAACTGATAAATTGTTTTCGATGCATCTGTACAAATTACATTAACGGCCAAATAAAAAAAACTGCATTGCCTAATTTAGCAACAAATTAGTGCTATGGTAAATTCATCGCTCTCTGTTACCTCAAAGATTTTTCAAAAACAAACGGTGACTTTAGCCCTTTTCCATGTTTGTTTTTTTGCAATATCGAATTTGTATGGTCAACAGCCATCCATATCTATTGTTTCGGATTCAGAAAAAGATCTTATTCCTGAAGGGATTGCAGTGGATTCAAGAACAGCAAAAATATATGTAAGCAGTATTACAAAACGAGTGATTATTATGATCGACAGCAATGGCAAACACAGCAATTTCATTCAGCCAGGGCAGGACGGTTTTTTGGAAGGCCTGGGAATGAAAATAGATGAAAAAAGAAACTGGCTATGGGCATTGTCAAATAAAGCTGAAGGAAGCACTCATACTGCACAGGTTCATGCGTTCGATTTATCTACAGGACAAAAACAACAGTATTACGTTTTAAAAGATACTACTCAACGTCTTTTCAATGATCTGGTCATTGCGGACGACGGGAAAATTTTTTTCACAGATACCTACTACAGTAGCATATATCAAATAGATCCTGTTATCAAAACGATGACAGTGCTTATCAAAAATCCAAAAATTGAATATCCCAATGGAATTGCCATGGGCCGAAATCAACAATTGTATATTGCTACCTATAGCAATGGTTTAATGCAGTATGACTTACCCGCAAAAAAATTAAACCCACTACCCGGATTTAAAGACAGTGCCTACGCTTTCGGATTTGATGGCCTGGGTTATTGGAACAATACACTGATAGGTGTGTACAACAACGGCGAAGGACGATCAACAAACGCTGTTGTACAATACTGGCTGGATGAAAAAGGTCACCGGATCGTAAGGGAAGAGGTGTTGGACAAGGGTCATCCGTTATTTCATGAACCTACTACCTTAGCGATTGCAAAAAATAAGCTATATATATTGGCCAACAGCCATCTTGCCACTTACAATGCCAACAAGCAATCTACCAGAAACGTAGAGGATAAACTAACCCCGGTCGCCGTTCTTCAATATGAATTGAAGGATCGGATGCCGTAATCATGTATGTCGACTCGTAAATAGGTTTGCAAAATCTTCTTTTTCCTGAAAGCAGTCACTTAGTCTTATTTTCGCCACAAGGATGTTTGTGATTATCTTATGAGAGGATTTCTTCTTTACCAATCACGTATTCCTTGTTGAATCACGAATTCAATTATTCTCTTACAAAATCTAGTCGAAGCGGGAACAGAAAAATTTACAAAGATCACTACATCATGAATGACCCAAAAAGATATTTAGTTACAGCAGCCTTACCCTATGCAAATGGGCCGGTACATATTGGTCACCTGGCCGGCTGTTATTTGCCGGCCGATATTTATGTGCGTTACCAACGTGCACAGAAGAGAGATATAAAATTTGTTTGTGGCAGCGATGAACATGGCGTTCCCATCACGATCCGGGCTATGAAAGAAGGCATTACTCCTCAACAAGTAGTAGATAAGTATCATACTATTATTAAAGACAGTTTTGAGCAGATGGAAATATCCTTTGATATTTATTCCCGGACCTCTAATAAAATTCACCACGAAACTTCAGCGGGTATTTTTAAAAAATTATATGATGAAGGGTTATTCGAAGAGAAAGAAACCGAGCAATATTATGATGAAGAGAAAAAGACCTTTTTAGCAGATAGATATATCACCGGTACCTGCCCTGTGTGTAGCAATCCCAATGCCTATGGAGATCAATGTGAAAAATGCGGTTCTGCATTGAGTCCTGAACAACTCATCAACCCCCGAAGTACATTAAGCGAGGCGGTTCCGGTGAAGAAAAAAACAACACACTGGTATTTTCCGCTGCAGAACTATGAACCCTTTTTGAAGCAATGGATATTGGAAGAACACAAGGATTGGAAGAACAATGTGTATGGACAATGTAAAAGCTGGCTGGATAGCGGTTTGCAAAGTCGGGCAATGACGCGCGACAGCAATTGGGGAGTGAAAGTTCCTATACCGGGTGCAGATGGAAAAGTATTGTATGTATGGTTTGACGCTCCTATTGGTTACATCAGTGCAACCAAGGAATTAACGGATCAATGGGCCGATTACTGGTGCAAACAAGACACTAAACTGATTAATTTTATTGGAAAAGATAATATCGTTTTTCACTGTATTATTTTTCCGGCCATGCTGAAGGCGCATGGAGGCTTTGTACTTCCTGATAATGTACCTGCCAATGAATTTTTAAACATTGAAGGAGAAAAAGTTTCTACCTCACGTAACTGGGCCGTATGGGTGCATGACTATATAAAGGATTTTCCGGATATGCAGGACAGCCTCCGATACGTATTATGTGCCAATGCACCGGAAACAAAAGACAATGATTTTACCTGGAAAGATTTCCAGGATCGCATCAACAGTGAACTGGTATCGATCTTCGGGAATTTTGTAAACAGGACTTTTGTATTGATGCACAAACTCTGTAACGGAAAAGTTCCGAGGTTGCATCTTGATTTACTTGACCAAACTGATAGAGCCATCATCGCCGATATCCAAAATTCGAAATTGAAAGTAGAAGACGCCCTGGAGCAATTTAAATTCCGCGATGCCTTGTACGAGGTTATCGATCTTTCGAGAAAGGGAAATAAATATATGCAGGAAAGGGAACCCTGGATTAAGGCAAAAAAAACCACAGATAGCGGGCAGCTCCTTGAAGAAGCACAAAAGCAAATTGACAATTGCCTGCATATCTGTTTACAGTTAACTGCAAATTTAGCAGTGCTGATCAACCCATTTCTTCCGGCTACTGCCAGGAAAATGTTGCACCTGATGAAAGTGGTAGATAAAATACTGGACTGGGAAAATGCAGGGACTATTAAATTACTGAGCGTGGGTTATAGTTTAAGACCACCGGAGTTGTTATTCAGAAAAGTGGAAGATTCCGAAATTGAAGCCCAGGTTGAAAAATTAAGATCCGGATTGGTTAGACAAGAAACAGAACAAAAACGGGAAGATAAATTGGTTGCCCCTATATTGCAAACCCCGAACTTAAAACCTTCCGTTCAGTATGATGATTTTGCAAAACTGGATTTTCGTGTAGGTACGATTATATCAGCTGAAAAAGTAGAGAAGGCCGATAAACTTTTAAAACTGGAAATAGACCTGGGATTTGAAAAAAGAACGATTGTTTCCGGCATCGCACAGCATTTTCAACCTGATACCATTGTTGGGAAACAGGTGATCGTAGTGGCTAACCTTGCACCCCGAAAAATGCGTGGCATTGAAAGCAATGGTATGATATTAATGGCTGAGGATGCGGATGGCAAATTAAAATTTATCCAACCTGAAGAGGTTACAAGCAATGGTTCATTTGTAACTTGACTATAAAATCCACTTTCGCGCCTTTGCGAGAAATTTTACGCCATGACGCAAAGCAATACAGAACTTTTAAAATACAGTATATGAAATTTTCCACTCTGTTTGCGCTGATATTTTTGCTTTCTGCTTGTACTACGGTGTATAAAAACAATCAACATCTCCACCAAGAAAATTTCAAGGTTATCGGTTACCTGCCCGGACGCAATATAGACACCTCGAAAATCCAGTTTGAATATCTTACCCATATCAACTATTCATTTGCAATACCAGGTAAGGATAGCGGTTATCTTTTGCCAATCAACCATCCCGAACGGCTGGTGGGACTGGTGAAAAAAGCACATAATCACAATGTTGAAGTTTTTTTGTCCATCGGCGGATGGGGTATTGGTGATGGCGGTGGAAATGATACGCGCTTCCATAAATTAGCAGAGTCGGAAGGGTATCGGAATAACTTCGTGAAAAGCACCATGCAGATGGTTCGTCAGTATAATTTCGATGGTGTAGATGTGGACTGGGAATATCCTGATTCGAGCCACCGGTCTGCGGATGATTTTATTTTGTTAATGAAAGAACTTCGCGATAGTCTGTCACCTGCAGGAAAGAAATTAACCGCGGCTGTCGTTTCGTATGGCCGCCAGGGGTGGGGTATAAAAAATGAAATTTTTCCACTTGTAGATTGGTTAAACCTGATGTCGTACGATGATGATAAAAGATTGACAAGACCACATTCACCCTATTCATTAGCCGTAACAACATACGATTATTGGGTTACCCAAAGGGGGCTTCCCAAACAAAAGGCAGTTATCGGCCTTCCCTTTTATGGGAAACCTTCCTTAAACGGCAAAGGAAGCGCATACCGGATCCTGATTGCAAATGGAGCGAATCCTGAGCAGGACGGTTTGGATTCTATCCATTACAATGGAATAAAAACAATTTCTCAAAAAACAACTTTTGCAAAGCAACATGCAGCCGGAGTGATGATTTGGGAGATCAGCCAGGATACTACCGGCAAACTTTCCTTATTAAAATCCATCAGTAAATCCCTGAAATAAAAGATTGCCTATCCTTTAGAAAAAATCGCTTTGGCAAACCTCTGTTTATTCCGATCCCCGGGAACTTTCAGCTTATGTTTGATAAAGCTGGCTTTTAATTTCCGCCGATCACTTTTTATGTCCAGTTGGTTTATAAACCGTAAGTGGGCGACCATTAATGCCAAAATAAATTGCATTGTTGATACTTAAACAACTTCTCACATCTCCCCATATATTAAATCCCGATTCTGTTTGGGGCACATACTTAAAGTTACCTTTGCCATCTCCACTTAATAATACACCATAGTTCGCATCAAACTTTCCCAGCCTGATTTTGAAATAGCTGCTGTTGCCACACAGAAGAATATCTTTACTTCCATCATTATCAAAATCCATTACTTCCATTGCATAAACAGGCGAATACTGAACTTCCTTTGGTAATGCTGTCATTTTAAATTTCCCATTTGCATCGTTTATGAATAGTGAAGTGCTCATATGGTTGGAGAAAAGGTGCCCTGCGTCTTTAAGTGCATCTTCGTCAAATAATTCATTCAATGTTACATCGGCATAGCTTTTAAAGTCTGGAAATCTTTTACGCAAAGCCGGCAGTTGTGCCAACAATTCATCGCGTGTCAAGTAGGGATAACGTTTATGCTGAATATAAAAACTAAAAATAGGATCCAAAGAACCATTGTTGTCAAAATCCTTATAATACATCTCCAATGGTTCTTTCTCCGAAGCCTGGAATTGTGTATTCAAACCCATATTACCTATAAGAAGATCCGGGCGTTGATCGGAATTAAAATCGCTTACAAGAATTTTATTCCACCAGCCTGTATAAGTTCTTTCAAAAAATCGGTTGCTGATATTTACCAGCTTTCCTTTTTCATTTCGAAAAACCAAGACAGGCATCCACTCACCTACTACCACTAATTCCTTTTGACTATCCAGGTCAAGATCAACCCAAACCGCATCGGTGATCATTCCCGGCTTCCTTAATTCAGGACAAACTTTTTCTGTGCTATCAGAAAAATTTCCTTTGCCGTCATTGATTAAAATATAACTTTTACAAGGTTCGGGATAGCGGCCGGGTACAAGTCTGCCACCTACGAACAAATCAGGTGCCCCATCGCGATTGATATCTTCTACACGTACACATGATTTACTGCCATTCATCTCCGGCAAACTATTAGACCTGGTAAAATTGTTTTTTCCATCATTCAAATAAAGCCGGTCTTGCAATAATGGGTCATCCTCTTTTAATACGCCATAACCACCGCTGGCAATATATATGTCTGCCTGTTGGTCGCCATTTGCGTCTAATACAGCAATATCTGCGTCTACAAAATCTTTATCTTTTTCGAAAGCTGCGATATTCTTTTTGATGAAGCCACCATTGGTCTGTTGCAAATAAATATGAGTGGCTTTTCCGTCTGATCCGCCTATGATTACATCTTCTCTATTGTCACCGTTGATATCATATTTAACCATGCAGGGACTGCTGTGCGATAATTCTGCAATGAGCAAAGGCTGACGATCAAAATCATTAATATTTGTTATTGAATCTCGATATGGAATGGGTGAATCAATTTGAGTGAACCAGCTGATATTCTCTTTTGTTACTGGCACATTTTCAGTTGCATCCTTTTCTTCCAATTGTACAAGAGTGCCGGCCTTAATATTGTAAATGGTTTGCTTTCTTCCACCAGACCATGAAACCCGGAGAGAATCTACTTTTTCAACATTTCCTAAGCCAAAATGAAGCGTCGCCGACACGGAAGAAAGATAACCCCTGGCAGGGTTTTGTTCGAGCAATTGGGTTTGTCCAGCCGCAAATATTTTCACTGTTGCCCCTAATCCCATAGTATTGCCCGCATCCCCCGCGAGACGAACCCGTAGAAAGTTGTTTTCATTAATTCTTTGCGCTTCGTTCTGGTAGATGAAAGCAGGCTGATTAATGTTATTAACAATAAGATCCAAATCGCCATCATTGTCCAAATCAGCATATACTGCCCCATTGCTATTAGAGGGCTGGTTAAGACCCCAACCACTGGTTTTGTTTTGAAAGCTTCCGGCTTTATTATTTTGAAAAATATAGTTCGCTACATTTGATGAAGGCATTTCCTTTACAATTTCCAATACATCTTCACGCATCAATCTTCCTTTCTCTTTTACATAGTTATTCATATAATAGAGAAAATCCAGGTTGGTATAATCTCTAAAATAACCATTCGTAATAAAAAGGTCCTTCCAGCCATCATTGTCGTAATCGGCCATCAATGCGGTCCAACTCCAATCGGTGTTTGAGATACCGGTAAGTTGACCCGTTTCACTATAGGTTCCATTGCCATTACTAACGTGTAGCATATTGCGCATATACTGGTAGTAAAACCCGCTGCGTACATTCATATCGAATTTGGCGTAATTATCAGGGCTCAACAGAAGCTTCTGTCTGCGATTATCTTCGGGCAGCATGTCAAGTGTAAAAATATCGGGTAGTCCATCGTTGTTAATATCCCCTACATCATTCCCCATAGAAAACTGGCTGGTGTGCCCAATACAAATCTGAAGTTCATTTCTAAAACTTCCATCCTTATTGTTGATGTATAAAAAATCAGGTACAGAATAATCATTGGATACATAGAAATCGGGCCATCCGTCTTCATTGAAATCAGAGATGGCTAAGCCGAGACCGTAGCTCAGTTCTGAACCATTAATACCAGATGATGTTGTTACATCCTGAAATTTTCCAGCGGTCTGTTTGAACAATCTCAATCCTTTTTCCGGGTTGTCCTGTTTAAAAAGTTCGGTTGTCGCATCGACATTTTGTATTGGAAGATTCTTTGGATTGTGATTCAGTAATAACATATCCAGATCGCCATCGTGATCATAATCCAGGAAATAAGATTGATTGCTAAAACCTGTACTGGCCAGGCCATACATTTCAGCTCTTTCTTCAAAGCGGGGTATCCCTGCCTCGTCATTCCCTACATTAATAAAAAGCTGATTGGTTCTTTTCTCAGCCGGCATGGATCCGGAATAACATACATAAATATCAAGCTTTCCATCTCCATTGATGTCGACGGAATTAACGCCGGTTTTCCATGGACCGGGTCTTCCTCCGGCACCGGTGATATCGGTCACATCTTCAAACTTCATCCGGTCTTTATTGAGGTAAAATTTATTATCACTCATGTTGGAACTGAAATAGAGATCAATTAAGCCATCACTATTGAAATCTCCCGCTGCTACTCCTGCCCCATTATAGAAATATTCATACATCAGGATGTTTGTGTTCAACCCTTCCGTGATTTCATTACTGAAAGCGACGCCTGTTTGATCAGGTGGTAACGATGTAAATAAAGGAGTAATTTCTGAATCACTTTTTTTCTCGTTGCACCCAAGCGAAAGAATAGCTGTAAAAATAAAGATGATCAGAGATGAATGTAGCTTGATAGAATGCATATCGTTACTTAAAGAGACGGCTAAAAATAAAAAATCTATGCTGCAAAGGAGCAGCATAGATTTAGTATGAAATAAATTAACACTTCTTAATTGTATCCAGGATTCTGTACCAACAGATTATTCCGTTGAGTTTCGGCAAGATTTATCGGCCGGTAATACATTTTATCCAGCCATACTCTATTTTCAAGGTCATTGTTAATTATCGGAGTGTAGACATAATCGAATTTTGTTTTATCCTTGCGATAAGGTGTTGGCGCGGTTGCGCCAGCTTTCAGCCTTCCTTCTACTTGTATATAGGTAGTTTTCCTCCCTAAAGTTTGAGGGGCAGTCATCCAGCGGCGCGTATCAAAATAACGTTGCTCTTCCAGGGCCATTTCTATTCTGCGTTCGTTCCGGTAACGCTGCCGAAGTGCATCTCCAGATTCAGTTATTGGAGGCATCCCAGCTCTGAAACGTACTTTATTTAACCAGGTGCGTGCCCCTCCATCATCACCCAGCTCGATGAGTGCTTCAGCATAGTTAAAGATAGCTTCTGTGTAACGGAAATATGGCCAGGGTACAGTTTGCCGCATAGTATTATCGCGAAGACCGGGATCGGGGTCAATAAACTTACGGAAATAATAGCCGGTGAAGCTCCCATTCCAGTTTTCTATTGGACCTTGTCGTGTATCTAAGCCAACCAATTTAGTAGTGCCAACATAATAAGTTCCTGTTTGTATCTCATTCGCCGGATCCTCATTTCTGCCGCGGGGCTTCCAGGGTGACCCATCGTATAGTATTGAAACATAGAACCGGGGATCTCTGTCTAAATAAGGATCGGCTTTGTGAGCCGGGTTGGTCCAATCAAACTTGGTTCCATCCATCATCTCGTAGTCATTCACAAATTCCTGGATCGGCGTATTGCCAGCCCAGTTGTTGTAGCCATTCGGGCCCTGCCTAAGGCCATGCTGTTGGGAACCTTCATTTCTTTCCAGGGTCAACGTTCTCACAAACAACAACTCATTACTCGAAGCGACGGCCGGGTCTGCATCAGGATGTTTACTCGCTCCACCCATCGCTACGGATAGATAATTTTTTCGTCCTTCGTCAAATGATGCAGGAGCTGTTAAATTTGTTTTGTAACCAGATCCTGCAGCATCCAATACTGCCTTGGCTGCATCCCTGGCAGCCTCCCAGCGTGCGGTGCGAGCACCACTCACGAATCCCAGCAATTCCGGTTTTGCGAAAGCCGAAATAACACTTGATTTTGCTTTGGCGGTCGGTATATCATGTAAATCACTGGCATCGTATAATAACTGACGCGACTTCAAAGCCAATACAGCCAGGTCTGAAGCCCTGCCTCTTATCCTTGCTTTTCCTTTAAGCAAAGCAAGGGCGGCATCAGCTTCTTTGATAATAAAGCTGCTCACCTCTGCATACGTATTTCGGGCGATACTATAGTCTTCCTTCAAAGCATAAACTTTTGTGATAATAGGAACGCCACCATAAAACCGGAGCAATTGGTGATGATAATAAGCTCTTAGAAAACGCGCTTCTCCTTCCAGCCTTTGCTGCAAAGTCGCATTACCAAAAGTAGCAGTCGGAAGGGCTTCAATGGCAATATTCGTGGTACGTATAAAGTTGTACAGTTGAAGCCAGTCTGTATGCCGGTTTACCCAGCCCGGATTGGAAGGATTTAAAGCACCCTGGTTAATCGTATTGATATTTCTACCCTGGTGGGTAAAAATAGCCTCGTCTGTAATAGAAGCAAGCATCTGCTCGTCAAATCCGCCCTCAAACAAGCCTCCGTATGCACCCGTTACAAAAGCCTCGGCAAACGCAGCATCTTTCCAGGTCTCGGTTGCCGGCACCTGGTCAAGTGGTTGCGTATTTAAAAAGTCCCTTTTGCATGCAGCAAGAATACTGCAAACAGTTAAAAAAATGAGTATTGTTTTGATTGATATCTTTTTCATATTCTTATATTAAAAGGTTACCCGAACACCGGTACTAATAACTCTTGATTGAGGATAAGCGTATCCGTTGGTTGCAATGGTTTCAGGATCCCAAAATCCAAATTTTTCCCAGGTAATGAGGTTTAGCCCGCTAACATATACACGTAGCCGGCTAATACCAACCCGCTTGATAATATTCGAGCCTACGTTGTATGCTATCTCCAGGTTTTTGAAACGCAAATAATTATTAGGTCTGATCCAGTAAGTATTATTCCCAAATCCACTTGTATAATATCTATTTGTTCTACTCACTAAACGTGGATGTTCGCTGCTTGGGTTGTCTACAGACCAACGATTATTATGACTCCATTCCAAATAATTACCAAATTCGCCGGTTTCATTAAAATTCAACAACTGTAAACCGCCGGTAGCGCCCTGGAAAAGAGCTGTAAGGTCGAAATTTCTATACGTCATATTTAAAGTAAAACCATAGGTAAATCTCGGATCACGGTTTTTATCCAGCCGTACCTGATCCAGGTTGTTGATTTTACCATCGGGTTTGCCATCAAGTCCGGAAATGTCCTTGAATTTCATGTCACCATGCCTTAAGCTGCCTTCAGCAGCACTGTAGTCAATTTTGTTGGCGGCAACTTCATTAGCATCCTTAAACACTCCATCATACTCGTAAGCAAGGAATGCCGGACCATTGGTGCCGAAAGTGTGACCTGTTGCCCGCTGGTGTGCCGGTACCCCCGGATTTTCATCCCAGTATTTTATCTTGTTTTTTGAATAACCGCCGTTAGCGCTCACTTGAAATGTAAAATCCCGGCTCACCTGCCCGTTGTAACCAATTCTATATTCCCAGCCCTTGTTTTCAACATGGCCTTCGTTCACGGGCGGTAGCAGACCGCTGATACCGGAGCTTTGTGCAGTAGATCCTAATTTTTGAATCAGGATTTGCTTACGTTGATTATTGAAGTAATCGAACTCAAAGAAAACTTTGTTATTCAGTAAGGCACCCTCTATTCCAAAATTAGCATTGTTAGCTACCTCCCAGGTAAAACTCGGATTGGGTACCCGGGGCTCAGTAAGCGTACGCACAATTTGTCCGTTAATAACACTTACGCCACTTAATGAATAAGTAGGCAGGAATGCATATTCCTGCAACACACCATTAAAAGTAACGCGATCATTTCCCATCTGCCCGTAAGAAGCACGAAGTTTTAAGAAACTGAATAAGTCAACGTTTTCAAAAAATTTCTCATTCGAAACATTCCACCCTACTAATATGCCAGGGAAAAAGCCAAAGCGGTCCGACTCCGGGAAAATATAGGAGCCGTCATAACGCCAGAGAAATTCCACAAGATATTTCTCCCGGAAATTATATGCAGCACGGCCAAAATAACTTAAACGGGCCTGCTCTCCGAATATGCTGGTGGAAAGATTTGTCGAATTTCCTATATCCTGTTGAGGAGTTCCACCAACGAGAAGCTGGTCAATAGCCGGGGAAATAAAGTTTCTTCTGAAGGCAAAGAAGTTATCGCCTTTTCTTGTTTCTTTTTGTACACCGGCTAAAAGCGCAATGGTATGATCTTTAAATTTTACGTCATAATTAACCAGTCCGGTCAAGGCAATCCGTAGCTCTTCTTCATCCTGTAACCGAAGTTGTGGATCGGTGAATGTAGAACGCACAGTTTTCGTAAGTTTAGGTGATACCCCGTCTGCTTCGAAACTGACTTTATCCCAGGTGTACAAAGACCATGGTGTTGACCAGGTTTTGGTGCGGCCGTTGAACTTATCTACGGCACCCTGAAGTGTAATTTTCAGGCCTTCGATCCATGGATTCCGTATTTCGACCTGTCCGTTTGTTTGTATATAGTCACGCTTGTTTCGGTCATAACCAGTGGCGCCTGTTGTTACCACCACAGGATTTTGACCGTTTTCGATATCGATTCCCGGTTCCCCATTTGGCCAGATAGCCACTTCTGTGGGTTTGCCGCGTATCAACATTCTGAAAATAGAACCACTACCTACGGTTGGAAAGAAACGGTACTCTTCACGAGCCGTCAGACCAATATTGGTATTGATGTACTTGTTTACTTTGGCATCAAGATTTAGTCGAAGATCATATTGCTTATAGCCCGTTGCTGAATTTTTGTAATAAGCGTCCTGGTTTTGATAACCCAAAGAAGCAAGCAACCGTATATTTTCTGAACCGCCGCTTACCTGCAGACTATGTTGCTGTTGCGGCGACCACTCTCTGAAAACAGATTTATACCAATCGGTATTTGGATGCGTCAATGGGCTGGAACCGTCACTGAATTTTTGAAGATCCTGTGGTCCATAAAAAGCGTTCACCCTTTGCGCGTTATCCGTACGAACATAAAAACCTGCAGTTTGTAATGCAGCCCATCCTGCCTCCCACTGCTGGTATGGTACACTGCTAAATAAGACCTGCTCGTTGAGCAATTTTCCGTATTGAGCAGCACTGGACATTTTAGGTATGACTGAGGGTTGTTGTAAGCCATAATTATAGTCGTATGATACAAGAGGCTTACCGACTTTGCCCTGTTTAGTGGTGATTAAAATAACGCCATTGGCAGCTCTTGCTCCATAAATAGCGGCGGATGCATCTTTCAATATGGACATGCTTTCTATGTCCGCGGGGTTTAGGCGATCAAATCCACCTGCACGATCGGGTACGCCGTCTATAACGACCAGGGGACCGCTATCTCCTAACGTATTTGTACCCCTGATACGGATTGTTGAACCGTCAAAACCAGGTTCACCTGTACGCTGTAATGCGGTGATACCTGGCAAACGTCCGGCCAGTGAGTTAGATAAATTCAGGGCGGGTGATTTGTCCAGGTCAGATCCCCTGACAGTTGCCACAGCACCCGTCACTGTTGCTTTTCGTTGTGTACCATAACCCACAACAACCACTTCATTCATTTGCTGATTATTACCCTGCAGTGAAATATTCACCGTGGAGCGGTTACCAATACCGATCTCCTGGGTTGTAAATCCAATGTATGTAAAAACAAGAGTCCCATTAGCAGGAGCGTTAATCGAGTACTGTCCGTCAGCATTCGTTTGAGTAGCGTTCGAACTGCCCTTAACTTGTACCGTTACACCAGCCACAGCAGAGTCCGCGGCAGTAACCCTGCCACTAATGGCTTTTTGTTGTGAAAGTGCTGGTAATTGAAGCGTCGTTAAAAGAAAACAAATGCAAATACAATTTAAAAGAAAGGGTGAGCGAGGAAAAGAAAATGGCAGCATTTTCTTCCGCAGCAAGCGTTTTTCCATATCAGTTTGTTTTGGTAATCGTTTTTTGTTGATTAGTTGCAGTAAGTGTAGAGAAATTAGAGCGTCTTTAAAGGGTCATGCCATAGCTATCGTTTAATGGTGAATAAAACTGTTTATCAGTTTTCTTATAGAATATTGGAGAAATGTTGCAAGGATACAACGATAACATTAATAACTTAAAATTAACGCATTTAAATATAAAAAAATGTTCTGAAATAACTTTTGTCTGTAGCTCAGCTACGCAAACGATTGCGTCGCGATCAAGATGGTACTTAGTACAAAAGAACTAACAAATGTTATTTACAGTAGCGACAGTTGCTAATAATATTTTCAGCCATGGAGATTACGAACAATTCGATCGGAATTGGTAACAATTCAAATCCTCATTACGACTAGTTCTTTTCTCCCATAATTTGCTACCGGTTTAAACCGAACTCCTGGTATCCATTTCCATCATTCATTCAATCCTCACTCCATTATATCTACTTGTAGACATCTATGAACCGATATATGCTGCATAATTTCTCTGATCTGGCAAACACAGCAATGTAAGGGGTCATTTTATTCTTTAGCGCGGGACCGCTACACTCATCCGGTTCAAAAGTGCATGAATAAATTCGAAAAACCAGCTGACCGAGTTCTTAAAGAGTAAGTAAGCACTTAAATAATCAGTCATTCGTTAATGCTTTTTTCAAAAGTGGTAAAATTGCTTGCGGGGTGATGCATTCACAT
>Ga0136634_10000294_pt1 | contig 23671 bp, 21 predicted proteins | sample AntDrymUQ8332106_2_FD_104654 | JGI IMG/M metagenome (GOLD analysis project Ga0136634, IMG submission 104654) | Polar desert sand microbial communities from Dry Valleys, Antarctica - metaG UQ833 (21.06) | ecosystem: Environmental > Terrestrial > Soil > Desert | place: Antarctica: Dry Valley... | reverse complement strand
CCTCGTCCATGAACACGAGCGAGAAGGCGCCCCGCAGCCTCGGCAGCACGGCCATGGCCGAGGACTCCAGCGTGCGGTCCGGATGGGAGGCGAGCAGCGCCGTCATGATGCCCGTGTCGGAGCTGGAGTCGACATGGTTTTTGCGAAGGTGGGGTCGGGGCTGGATCGGTGCGTCGACGCCCAGCGGAAGCTCGCCGCGGTCCGCGCTCAGCTCGTCGACGAGTTTGACCAGCTCACCGACGTTCGTGAGATTCCCGTTGTGAGCGAGCGCGACGCTGCCGGTCGCGGTGGCTCGGAAGGTGGGCTGCGCGTTCTCCCATACCGAGGAACCCGTGGTGGAGTAGCGGGTGTGACCTACTGCGAGGTGACCGTGCAGCGCGTCGAGGGTGGTCTCGTCGAAGACCTGCGCCACCAGCCCCATGTCCTTGTACACCAAGATCTGGTCGCCGTTGGCGACGGCGATGCCCGCCGACTCCTGGCCGCGATGTTGCAGGGCGTAGATCCCGAAGTAGGTCAGTTTGGCGACGTCCTCACCCGGCGCCCACACGCCGAACACGCCGCACGCGTCGCGGGGGCCGGAATCGTGAGGGTCGAGCTCGTGCGAAAGCTTCCCGTCCGCGCGCGCCACGAGGTGAGTCTACTGGCGGATTGTGCTCATCAAACGTTCGAGCCAGCGGACTCGCGGGCCGTACGACGGCGGCTCAGCAGGACCACTCCGGCTCCCAGGCCCACGAGAGCGGTTCCCGTGATCAGCGCGTCGGCCCCGGTGAACCCAGTGTTGGGAAGTCCGCTGCCACCACCGCTGCCGCTGCCACTGCCGCCGCCACCCGCGCCCTGGCCGAGGGCCAGGCGCATGCTGACCGTCTTGGTGTTGCCGTCGAGGTCCAGGCCTTCCGTGGCGATCGTGTAGACCGCGGCCATCGGGAAGACCGCCTCCACCGTGAAGGTCGCGTCACTCGCGGGCACCGCGGCGATGCTTCCTGATGCCGTCGCGCCTGCGCCGGCCCCACTTGCCGTGACTTCGAGCGTGATGTCGCCCCCACTCACACCGGGGGCGGAAACGCTGAAGCGGGCCACACTGCCTGGAAGGAAGTCTCGCGACTCGAAGGGCACAGCTGTCGAGCCGATGACGATGTCATCGGGGTCTATCAGCAGCACGAGCTCGGGTTCGTCGAGGGCGGTGTACGCCTGCGCCGCGCTCGGCGCCGAGAGCATTCCGACAAGGGCGAGGGCCGCTACGGCCACAGACTTCCGAATCACGATGGTCCTCCAGATGGGCGCCCGGAGCGCTATGGCGCCGCGGTGAAGAGATCATCTTGATCGCACGGAGTGACGTCTCGATGACTCTACGTAAGAGCGTACCTCACTGGGAGCAGCTTTGTTGGGAGAGGTAGCCCGACTGGTCCTTCGTCGGGGTGCTCCACACGTCGAGGATGTCGCCCACCGAGGGATCGGACATCGTCACATCGACCACCGCGTCCTCTCCCGGCCTCAGCTGCACGGAGTACGTGGTCGCCGGACGCCCGTCCTGGTCGTACCCGGCCGTGCCCACCTGGTTGCCGTCGCGCTCGACCGCGTCGATCGTGCCGGCCACCGGGCCGATTAGCACGATGCTGGTCTCGATGTCGCCTCTGGGCGCGCCGCCCGGCGCTCCGGACCCGGTCACCGAGGGACCGAGCGTCTCGTCGGCGTCCAGCGGCGCGTTGTTCGCGAGCGTGACCCGCACGGTGTGGGCTGCCGCTGTCGACTCGCCGCCGGGTCCGAGCCGATCGCAGGTGCTGGCGATCACCGCGACGCGAGTGTCGAGGTAGTAGTCCATCTTCGAACCCGTCCCGTCGTTGAAGAAGACGCCGATGGTCGAGGTGTCACCCGCGTCCGCCGGGAGGTCGCCGGTCAGCACCGTGCCGTCGAGTGCCGCTCGCTCGTCCGCCCGTGCCGACCACACCAGCAGTCGATGCTCGGCAGCAGCGCGTGCCATCGCCGGCAGGGTGGCCGTAGGACTCGCCCGGCCGTCGACCAGCGAACGGAAGACGCTGGCTGCGACCCCGGCGAAGTAGGCGTTCTGGTCGGAGGTGTCCGGGAACCTCGCGTACGCCCCGGAGAGGAGCATGTCGACCGCGTTGTCGGCAGCGAGCTCGCCTCCGCTTCCATCCGCCACGGGTCCGGTTGCCGCCAGGAGGTAGGACAGGGCGACCGGGTCGGTGGCGAGCACGCCGTCAACCGACTTGCCGGAGTACTGCCGCCACATCTCGCGGGCAAGGCCGGCCGCGGTGGGAAAGTCGGGCGTGAAGTTGACGTCGGCGATGTACGTGCCCATGCGGTCGGTGTAGAGCGCCTCGTCCTCGGGGGTGAGGGTGACGTCGGGGCCGCCACTGGCGTGCACAGCAGCAGCTGTCGACTGCTCGGTGAGTTCCAGCCGGCCGTTGTCCGCCGTGATCACCGACAGGGCGCCGGGCATGCCCCCGGTGGCTCGGAGCTCGGCGTTCGACTGCAGGAGCAGCAGATAGCTCCGCGGCCCGTCTGCGCCGAGCATGGACGGCAGCAGCAGCGTCGCCGTCTGTGCTGTCGCCAACGTGGCGTTGAGCTCGTGCATCCGGGCCTGGACGTCCGTCACCGGCCGTGCCACGGCGTCGAGCACGTTGTCCGTCCGGATCGCGCCGACTGTGGCGTCCACCCGAGACATCGAGGCCGCGGCTCGTGCCACGAATGGAGCAGCCGCGGCGAGCGGCTCCAGGTCGATGCGACCGTCCACGGGCGCCATCGCCCGTACGTCCAGCGCGTCGGCGGACGCAACCAGAGACGGCAGCACCGTGTCGCCGAGCTCGTCCAGCCCGGCGGCGACGGCCGCTATCGCGCTGAGGTTGGGACCGGCCCACGGCAGTCGACTGGCGGCGGTCCAGATCGGGTCGGAGGTTCGGTTCCGCGCCAGGTCGGTGCTGGTCTGCAGCCCATTCAGCGTCGACAGTGCCGACTCCTCGTCGCCTGCCAGGAGCTGTTCCTGCAGGCGCTCGACCTGCGGCACGGCTGCGGTCAGTGCCGATCTGGCCTGCAGCCCGCGTACGCCGAGCCAGGCGACCGCGGCCAGGAGAAGCACAGCGGTTCCCGCGATGGCGAGGACCACCGCGCGCCTGGGGCGATGTCGTGCATCGCGCCGTCGGACGGGTCCGGTCGCCTGGTCAGTCGCGTTCGAGTCAGCGGGAGTTACAGAACGGAGTGACACGGCTACAGCGTGCCACACACGTGTTCTGGCCCTTTGATATCGCCGCATCGAACGCGTGTCTACGTATCTCTGGGTCTGCCACTGGCTCTGTCCAAGCGAAGCGGCTGCGCTACTTGGAGTCCTGCAGGGCGGCCACACATGGACCACAGCTGCTTGCCCGGCGGTGCCGGATGGCAGCCCGGCAGACAGGGGTGCGCAATGCGGTTCGACTCGCTTCCGGAATCGGTCGTCGCTTTGATCGAGGTGCGCGACGCATGGCGGCGCCGCGTCGCAAAAAGCCACGTGGGGTTGGAGTTTCTCGTTTCCGACCTCGCGCGCTGGCAGCCAGGGTCCACCGTCCGGGTCGCATTTCTGGACGGCGACGCAACGCTGCATGCCGATGTTGCCGCTGCCACCGCGCAGATCACGGAAAACTGCAACCTCGAGCTGGACTTCGGCGTCGACGCCGGCGGCCAGCACCGACGGTGGACCGAGGTCGACACGGCGTACGCGGCGGAGATCCGCGTCAGCTTCGACCTGGGCGGTTTCTTCTCCCTCGTCGGCACCGACAGCAACGACCCGACGATCAGCTCGGCGGGGGACTCCGTCGGCGGTCAACCCCACCAGCGCAGCTTGAACCTCGGCGGTTTCATCAACGACCGGCCGGATGACTGGGAGGGCACCGTTCGGCACGAGTTCCTGCACGCGCTGGCTTTCCGCCACTCACACCAGAACATGCGCGGGCCCTGCGAGCAGCAGTTCCGGTGGGACGACGACCCGGACTACATCCCCACCTTGGACCCGCGCGGGGTCTTCGTGGCCGACGCGGCCGGCCGCCAACCAGGGATCTACACCTTCCTGGCGGGCGAACCGAACCGCTGGTCGAAGGCAAAGGTCGACCACAACCTGCGTACGGAGGAGGACCCTGCGGACATCGCGGGACCGTTCGACCCTGCATCAGTGATGCTGTACCAGTTCCCGCCGTTCTTCTACAAGTCTGCGCCGAGCGCATGCGCACCCACCGGCAACGGCATCGACCTCTCCGCCGGAGACAAGCGCGGCTTGAACTTGCTCTATCCCGGGGTTGCCGCGGAGCTGGAGGTTCTCGACACCAGAGCGGCCGCAGCGCTCGACGCGCTCGGTGCAACCTCGGGGCTGGAGTCGGCCGGACTCGACGGCGGGATGTTCCGCGACCGGGTGCTGAGCCTGCTGAGTGAGCGCCTCGGCAGCCGCGTCTGACGACGCGAGAGCCCGCAGGGCGGCTGGGGAATGATCACCGGCGCCGCTGGTTCGCGATCGGATCCGATGCTCACGAGCTGCCTGGTCGGACCAATCCGCTCTGGTAGGCGACGACGACGAGCTGGGCGCGGTCGCGCGCGCCGATCTTCATCATCGCCCGGTTGACGTGGGTCTTGGCAGTGAGTGGCGACACGAACAGGCGCTCGGCGATGTCGTCGTTGGTCAGCCCCTGGGCGACGAGCGAGACGACCTCGCGTTCGCGCTCGGTGAGCGCGGCCAGGCTCTGCGGTGCGGCGGTCGGTCCCGGCGTGGGTTGGGCGAGATATCGGCTGATGAGGGCCCGCGTCGCCCGCGGTGACAGCAGCGCATCGCCGGCCGCCACCGTGCGAATCGCCTCGAGCATCTCCGCCGGCTCCACGCTCTTGCCGAGGAAACCGCTGGCCCCGGCCTGGATCGCCTGCACGACGTACTCGTCGAGCTCGAAGGTCGTGAGGATGAGGACGCGTACGCCGGCCAGGTCCTCGTCCGCGCTGATCTGCCGTGTCGCCTCGAGGCCGTCCATCTCGGGCATGCGGATATCCATGACGACCACGTCCGCGCGCGTACGGCGCAGCAGGTCGAGCGCCTGGCGTCCGTTGGCTGCCTCGCCGACGACCTCGAGCTCCGGGTCGGAGTCGATCAGCACCCGGAAGCCGGCGCGGATCAGAGCCTGGTCATCAGCGAGCACGACGCGGATCACGCGGCGCTGCTCCCGTTGACCGGCAAGACTGCCTCGACCCGGAACTCGCCGTCAGGAGCCGGGGCGGCCCGCAGGACACCGCCGACGGCGGCCGCACGCTCCCGCATGCCCATCAACCCGTGACCGACTTCGGTCGTGCGCGAGCCGGCATCGGTGTCGATGCCCTGACCGACGGCCGACGGCAGTGCACGGGCCGAATCTGGCCTCTTCATTGGGTTTGTGACGACGAGCGCAACACCGGACGGTGTGTAGCCGACGCTGGCGTGTGCCTTGCCGGTGCCGTGCTTGTGTGCATTGGTCAGCGCCTCCTCCAGGACGCGGTAGGCGACCATGTCGACGTGCGGCCCGACGTCGCGCGGGCGCCCCGTCAGTGACCAGTCGATGGCGAGACCGGCTGCCGCGAACGACTCGACGAGCGCGTCCACTTCTGCGAGGCTCGGCGCCGGCGCCCTGGGGTCCGCGGGTTCGCCGGGCTGGCGCAAGACGTTGAGAATGTCACTGAGCTCGTCGAGGACGGCCCGGCTTGCTGCGCGTACGTGTCCCAAAGCCTCCTCGGCGGCAGCAGGCTGACTCGTCAGCAGGTGACTCGCCACGCCCGCTTGCACATTGACGACTGCGATGCGGTGCGCGACCACGTCGTGCAGCTCCCGCGCGATGCGCAGTCTCTCCTCGGCGACCTGCCGGCGCGCCTCCTCCCCGCGCGTCCGCTCGGCCCGTTCTGCGCGCTCCTCGATCGCGATGACGTACGCCCGGCGGTTGCGCAGCGCGTCACCGAACGCGGCCGCCAAGCCTGTCCACGCGACGAAGGAGAAGACGTCCGGGTCGAAGGCCGACATCTCAGTGGCCACGAGGCTGCCCAGCGTCAGCGCCACGGCTGTGCAGAGCCAGGCGAGGAATGCGGTCCGCCGGTCGCTGCGGACCGCGACCGTGTAGACCGCTACGAGGCAGGAAAGAGCGAGCGCCGCGCGACCGCCCACCAACAGAATCGCCGTCACCGAACCCACCATCGTCAGCGCCAGCACCGCAATCGGGTGGCGGCGACGGAAGACGAGCGCCATGCAGGTCAGCGCGGCGACGACGAGCACAAACCCCGGTAGTGCCGCCCATGTCCCGGCATCCGGGTCGCGCGCGAAGACGACGAGAACGAACACCGCCACCGCGAGAAGTGCGTCGGCCACCAGTGGATGTGCACGCATCCACGCTCTGAGCCGATCGACCGCCTTCACGCTTCGGATCGTACGGAGTGACCTTCCCGGACGCGTCGTCCCGGAGCGGTAGGACGGTCGTACCGCGGCTGCGGTACGCGGGCGACTGCGGCCGGCTCGAGCAGGCGGCGCAGCTGAAGGCCCGTACCGCCCGCCCTGGCGTCGTACTGCGATCGGCGTAGGGCGAGGTGTCTGCGCCTGGACGATGCCGGAACTCCCTGCGACAGCAAGGCTTCTGGGTATCCGCCGGACCTTCCGGCAGGAAGGGAGTCCGGCAATGATCACAGTTCAGAACCTCGTCAAGATGTACGGCGAGAAGGCGGCCGTCGACGACCTCAGCTTCGAGATCCCGCCCGGGACCGTGACCGGTTTCCTGGGCCCCAATGGCGCCGGCAAGTCCACCACCATGCGGATGCTCGTCGGCCTGGAGAGTCCGACCAGTGGCAGCGCCATGGTGAACGGCCGGTCCTACGTCGAACACAAGGCTCCGATGCGGGAGATCGGCGTCCTGCTCGATGCGGGAGCGATCCACCCGGGCCGTTCCGCGCGCAACCACCTGCTGAGCCTCGCGTACACCCACACCCTCCCGGCCCGCAGAGTGGAGGAGATGCTCGATCTCGTCGGTCTGACCGACGTCGCCGCGGAGCGTGCCGGCGGGTTCTCCCTCGGCATGCGACAGCGGCTCGGCATCGCGTCTGCTCTGCTCGGAGATCCCGCGACCGTGATGCTCGACGAGCCCGTCAACGGCTTGGACCCGGAGGGCATCCGCTGGATCCGTGCGCTGCTGCGCGGCCTGGCCGCCGAGGGCCGCACAGTGTTCGTGTCCTCGCACCTGATGAGCGAGATGGCGCTGACCGCCGAGCAGCTCATCATCGTCGGCAGGGGCCGCCTCGTCGCGGACATCTCGGTCGAGGACCTGGTGGCCCGCTCCGCCACCAGCGTCCGCGTGCGCAGCCCGCAGGCCAGCTCACTGCGGCCGCTCCTGGCCGGCGATGGGATCACCGTCAGCACCGATCTTGACGGCACGCTGGACGTCATCGGGCTCAGCCCTGAGGCGATCGGAACGCGGGCCGCCACTGCCGGCATCACCCTGTACGAGCTCGCCGTGCAACAGGCCTCCCTGGAGGAGGCCTTCATGGAGCTCACACATGACGACGTCGAGTACCACGGCAGCAGCGAGATCCATCCCCGCACCGCCACCCTCAGCCCGGAACGGAAGGCAGCCTGATGAGCACCACCACACTCGACACCCCGACGGTTTCGGACGCCGTCGCGAACCCCTCAACCGCAGTACTTTCTGCAACGGGCACCGGGCTCTCGATGCGCGGCGTCCTCCGCTCCGAGTGGGTCAAGCTGCGCTCGGTGCGCAGCACCACCGCGACCCTGGCCGCGGCCGGCGGCGCGCTCCTCGTGTTCGGCCTGCTCTTCGCGGCCATCCTCGGCGGCGTCCTGAGCGCCGGCGACGGAGACCCGGCCAGCGAGTTCGCGAGTGACCCGACCGGAGCGGCCCTGTCGGGGACGATGCTCGCCCAGCTCATCATCGGCGTCCTCGGCGTGATGATCATCACGAGCGAGTACACGACTGGGCAGATCCGTACGACGCTGACGGCAGTTCCGACCCGCGTGCCGGTGCTGGTGGCGAAGGCCGCGGTCCTGACCGCGGTTGTGCTCCCGGTAATGCTCGCGAGTGTCCTCGTCACCTTCCTCGGCGGCCAGGCGCTCATCGGCAGCGGCGACCTCGCCACCGCGTCGCTCGGCGACCCCGGCGTGCTGCGGGCGGTGATCGGCAGCGCCGCCTACCTGACCGGTGTGGCGCTCATGGGGTTGGCGGTCGGGACGCTGTTGCGCAGCACCGCCGCGTCGATCGCCACACTGTTCGGCGCGCTCTTCCTGCTGCCGGGGCTTGCCGGCATCGTGCTGCCGTCCGGGTGGGGCGACACCCTGCTCTCCTACCTTCCTTCGAACGCAGGCACGGCATTCACCAGCGTCGTCCCCGCACCAGGTCTGCTCAGCTCGGGCGTGGCTATGGCCGTGTTCGCCGCCTGGGCGGTCGTGCCACTCGTCGTCGCGGCGATCGTTCAGAAGCGGCGCAGCGCCTGATCCGAACGCGGTGGGTCACCTCGGGCGGGTCATGCCGCTCGAGGTGCTGTGCGCCCGCCGGGTGTGTGGCTCACGCCCTCGCCGCCGCCACCTGCGCCCGTACCTGAGGAACGACCCCGTCGGCGAAGAGCGCGAGCTGGTCGAGGTGCGGCTCCTCCGGCCACAGGATGAAGGTGTCGACACCGCATTCCAGGACGAGCCCGGTCAGCTCGTCGGCCCACTGCTCCACCGGTCCCTTCAGGAAGCCGTCGGTCCTGCGTGCGGTGATCCGCCCCGAGATGTTGTACAGGCGGCGGATCGCGGCAGGGTCGCGCCCGACGCCCATGGCGGCAGCATCGATCCGCTCCTGCTTCTCCGGGAGGTCTTCGGGCGGGGCGTACGACGAGGAGGGGAGCCAGCCGTCGGCAACGCGCCCGACGAGGTCGAGCATCCTGGGACCCAGCGCACCTACCCAGATCCCGATCGGGTGCGCGGGCCGGGGACCTGGGTGCACTCCCGAGAGCTGGTAGTGCTCACCCTCGAAGCGCGCCGACCGCTCTCCCGCCCAGAGCAGCCGCAGGACGGCGATCGCCTCCTCCACCGCGCGGACCGCCTGCCCCGGCGTCTTCCGTACGCCACCCATGGCGGCGATCGCATCCCAGAAGGCGCCCGCTCCGAGCCCCAGCTCGATCCGACCACCCGTCAGAACGTCGAGGCTCGCCGTCGCCTTAGCCAGCATCGCGGGCGGGCGCAACGGAAGGTTCACGACGTCCGGAAACAGGGTGATGCTCTCGGTCTGGCCGCCCAACCACGCCAGCAGCGACCAGGTGTCGAGATGTGCCCGCTGGTACGGGTGGTCCTGGATCCCGACCAGCTCCAAGCCCGCCCGCTCGGCCGCCCGCACCTCGGTGAGGACGCGTTGCGGGTCGGCGGCATGGGGCTCCGGGAAGTAGCCGAACTGCACCGGCCGTCCGTAGTCCATGAGGAGCTCCCCTGCCCGGGCTGGCATTCCACCCCGGGTCATGAGTACCCAGCCGCCCGTGATTGGCCCTACGGCGTCGGCGGCGTACGGATCGGCTCGCCGTCGGCGTCCAGCACCCACCACACGTCGTTGACGCCCCAGGAGACGAACACTGGCCGAGCATCGCCGGGGATCAGACCGTGCCAGCCATGATCATGAAGGACCCTGGTCGCTGCGGCGACCGCATCGCTTCATGATCACGCCGGCGATCTCGCAGGGCCCCAGCTCGACGGCAGCTTCTCGACGGGCCACTTCGCGAGATCCTCGGAGGTGGGCGGCTGGGCGCCCGCCCGGGAGACGGTGATCGCGGACACCAGGGCCGCGCGCTGCATGCACTGCCGCAGGGTTTCCGTGTCGATGGCTGCGAGGTCTGCGCGGCGTTCCGCGCCCAGCAGCCGATGGGACCATAGGGCATCGAGCAGGCCACCCATGAAGGAGTCGCCGGCGCCGACCGTGTCCACGACGGTCACGGCGACCGGCTCCAGCTCGATGACCCCAGCTGCCGCGAGGCCGTACGAGCCGTTGGCTCCTAGCGTGACGACCACGAGGGACGGTCCGAGATCGAGCCAAGTGGCCGCTACGTCGGCAGCGGGCACACCGGGATAGAGCCAGGCCAAGTCCTCGTCGCTCGCCTTGACCACGTCGCCAAGCGCAACGCGCGCCTCGATCTCGACCCGTACGGAGTCCGCCGACCCGAGCAGCACCGGGCGGACGTTGGGGTCGTAGCTGATCGTTGCGACATCCCGTTGGCTTTCGAGGATCGCGTGTACGGTCGCCGCTCCCGGTGGCAGCAGCGCGCCGATCGAGCCCGTGTGCACTGCCAGCGGCCGGAAGGGGATCTCGCTCGCGGCGAGGGACCAGTCGAGGTCGAACGTGTACTGCGCTGAGCCGTCCTCGGCGAGTGTCGCGATCGCGGTGGATGTCCGCTGCCCGGACGAGCTCGCGGGCAGCACCTCGACGCCGCTGCCTTCGAGGTGCGTGGTGATCATGGCGCCGTGCTTGTCGGGGCCGACCTGCGTCAGCAGCGACGTCCGCCGTCCGAGCCGCCCGAGACCGAGCGCGACGTTGGCAGGGCTGCCGCCGACATGCTCGCGTACGGCACCGGAGCGCTCGCGCACGACATCGATCAGCGCCTCGCCCACGACGAGGATCCGCTCCGTGTCATCGCGATCGACAGCGTCCGAGCCGGTTTCAGTGCCGGTCTCCGAGGGGGTGTCCGGATCAGAGTCCGACCGATCGCCCTGCACCGTCATGTGACGACCTTTCGTCGACGACCGGTGCGGCACCGCACCTCGCCTGCTGCATGATGCCGCATGCTCCATCGGCAGCGGCGACACCTCAGCTCGCATCAGCGCGGGGAACGGCGGCGATCGATCCACTCGGCCCAGCGGTCGAGGGCATCTTGAGGATCGCGGCGGCCGACGCCGACCCGGAACCGGTCGTTCGGCGTCGGGGTGAGGGTGGACGCGTAAATGCTCGCCGGCAGCAGCAGCACGCCCTGCTCCTTCACGAGATCGGCGCACATCGCTTCGACCCCGTCAGCGCCGAGATAGCGCGGGAAGCAGACGCAGCCGCCCTGCGGCGGCTGCCATTCGAACAGGTGTGAATGCACGGCGAAGAAGCCGTCGAAGACGTGGATGTTCGCCGCGACGATGCCCCGGTTGCGGTCCAAGATCGGGCTGCGAGCGCGCAGGGCGATAAGCGCGAGCACCTCACTCGGCGCTGAGTTGCAGATGGTCGTGTAGTGCTTGGCCCGCTCCAGTTGCGCGAGGATCACCCTGTCGCGACAGGCGATCCAGCCGATGCGCAGTCCCGGCAGCCCGTACGCCTTGGACATGACGTTCAGCGACAGCGCAGTCGTCGACACGTCGGCGGCCTGCCGCAGCGCTGTCACGGGTGGTTGCTCGAGCCCGCGGTAGACCTCGTCACTGAACAGGCGGATGCCGCGCTCGGTGCACAGGTCCACGAGCTGCTGCCACGTCTGCTCGTCAGGCACGGCGCCGGTGGGGTTGTTCGGGAAGTTCACCGACACGAGCCGCGTCGTCGGGCGCAGCGCGCGACGTACGGCGTCCACGTCGAGAACCCAGCCGTCCTCCGGTCGCAGCGCGACTCCGGTGACGTCGCATCGGGACAGCGGAACGGTCTCGGCAGCCTGGTAGCACGGCGTCACGACGACGGCGTGGTCGCCGGGCGTCAGCAGGACCTGCATCGCCAGGTAGAGCCCCTCCTCGGCGCCGGCGAAACAGATCACGTCCTCGGCCTCGAGCCGGTCGTACGTCGCGGCGATCTCCGCTCGCAGCGCCGGCAGACCGTACGTCTCGGTGTAGCCGAGGGTCAGGGCCTCCCAGCGGGAGCGGGCATCGTCGTCGGCGAGCGCCAGGAGCTCCGCGAGCGACAACGTCTGGGCGTCGGAGGCAGTGAGGTTGTGCCTGGCCTGGAACTCCCATCGGGAGAAGTACGTCTCCAGCCGGAAGTCCGGCAGCATCAGCTGACCTCCCTCGTCGCGCGCTCAGTCCGGCGATCGTCCCAGGCGGGCGCTGCGACGGCTCCCGCCGCGGGTGTGCAGACGCTGACTACAGTGCGCTGATCCGAGCAGCAGCCAAAGCGCCGCACCCGGGTGCGGAGGAGGTTCGTGATGTCGTTCTACCCGCCGCCGCACCCGTACCCGCCCGAGCGCTACCTCGGTGCCGAGGGGGAGACCTCGGCGCGCTTGCGTCCCACCGATGCCGCGCACGAGCTGGTCAGCCGGACCGGCTCGGCCGACTACCTCGCGACCGGCGCGACGACGAACGGCGACTTCGGGCTCTACCGCTGGAACATGGGCCCGGAGCCGAGCGGTCCCGACTCGCACTTCCACAAGACGTTCTCCGAGTCGTTCTTCGTCATCTCCGGGGTAGTCCGGCTCTTCGACGGCGACCGCTGGGTCGACGCTCGAGCCGGTGACTTCCTGTACGTCCCGGAGGGCGGGCTGCACGGCTTCCGCAATGAGTCCGGGGAGCCCGCCTCGATGCTCATCCTGTTCGCGCCCGGCGCGCCGCGCGAGCTCTACTTCGAAGGTCTCGCCGAGATCGGGCTCACCGGCCGCAGGCCGTCCAGTGACGAGATGGCCGAGTTCTATCGCGCGCACGACACCTACTGGGTCAGCTGAGGCCCGGGGCGCGCACCGGGCTATCGACCGCTGGATGGAGCGGTCTCGCCGAGCTTGACCGCGATCACACCGGCCAGGATCAGCGCCCCGCCCAGGACCTGGATGCCGCTGGGGATCTCCCCGAGCAGCAGCCAGGCGACGACGATCGCGACGAGCAGCTCTGTCAGCGCGACGAAGGATCCGAGCCGGGAGCCGAGGCGACGGGTCGCCGCGATGCCGGCGACGTACGCCAGCGCGGCGCTGACCAGGCCGAGCGCGAGCACCGGCAGCCACCACGGCACGGTGAAACCGTCGAACGCGACCGGCTGCGTCGCCGCTGCGAGCGGGAAGACGCCGACGACGCCGAGGAGAAGCAGCGCAAGCCCGCCGACGACCAGACCTCCGGCGGCGAGAACGGTTGCCGGCAGCCCGGTGTCCGCGTGTGACGAGAGGACGAAGTAGACCGCGACGCCGGCCATCGCGGCGAGGGCCCAGATGACCCCGGTGGTGCTCACCTGCGCGCCGGAGAGCACGTCGAGGACGAGCACGAGACCGACCGCCCCGAGGCACGCTCCGAGGACGGTGAGCCGACCCGGCCGCTGGCCGTGTCTGGCCCACAGCCAGCCCACGACCGCGACCGGGGCGGTGTACTCGATCAGCAGCGCCACGCCCACCTCCATGTGCGCGACGGCGTTGAAGTAGGCGAGCTGGCAACCGGCAACGGCCACGAGCCCGAAGGTCGTGATCAACGCGAGGTTGCGGCGCAGCAACGACCATTCGCCCCGCAGCTGGGCCGCCGCGATCGGCACGAGCACAACAGCGGCGAGAAGGACCCGGGCCGCGACGGCTGCCGACGCCGACCAGCCGGCGTTCATCAACCCTCGCGCGAGCGCCCCGGACAGACCGAAGGCGGACGCTGAGACGACGGCCAGCGCGAGCCCGGAGGCAAGGCGATCGTATCGGACACCCGCAGGTGGGCTGTCATGCGTCACGGTGGTCATGACACATGACGCTACGGGAGTCGGTGTAACCTGTCAACGTGGTCTTCACGCATGACACGAACATGTCGCTGCTGGCTGCCGCGCAGCTCGTGAGCTCGGCGGAGCCGCCCGACACGATGACCTCGCAGACCGAGCTCGACGCGTTCTTCCTGGCGTACGAGTACACCGGAGCGCGGACGCGCGATGACGCCGAGCTGGCCGCCGTCCGCGCTCTCCGCGTCCCGCTGCGACAGCTCCTGACGAGCGGCCGTGACGAAGCGGTGCTCATCGTCAACCGGATCCTGGCCGAACGACGTGCCGTGCCGGCGCTCGTACGCCACGACGGGTGGGACTACCACCTGCACGCGACGGATCCCGACGCGCCGTTCGCGAATCGGATCGCGGTCGAGACGGCCATGGCCATGATCGACATCATCCGCGCCGACGAGCTGAGCCGGTTGTCGGTGTGCGCCGACGACGCCTGCAACGGGATCGTTGTCGACCTGTCCCGCAATCGCTCCCGACGCTTCTGCAGCACGGCGTGCGGGAACCGAGGCGCGGTCGCCGCCTACCGTGCGCGCAAAGCTATGCGACCATTCTCAGACTAGTCTGTGTTGATGACAACTGTCGGAGCGTACGAGGCGAAGACCCACCTTCCTCGGCTGCTCGACGAGGTGGAGCGTGGCGCAACCGTCATCATCACCAAACACGGCCGGGAAGTCGCCAAGCTGGTTCCGGTCGAGGATCGGTTCGGCAACCCGACTGAGGTCATCGACGAGATCCGTGCAGCGCGAGCAGGGGTCCGCAGAGGTCGAAGCTCGGTTCGTCGAATGATCGACGAGGGCAGGCGCTGATGCCGATCGTCATCGATGCGTCGGTGACCATGGCGTGGTGCTTCGAGGACGAGGCGACCGAGGCGGCCGAGGGCGTGCTCGACCAGCTGAAGGAGGATCGGGCCGTCGTGCCGGCGATCTGGCAGCTGGAGGTCACCAACGTCCTGCTCGTCGCCGAGCGGCGAAAGCGACTCACCGAGGCGCAGGCGGCTCGGTTCCTCGGCCTGCTCGGCCGCCTGCCCATCCGGGTGCACGCAACGCCTTACGACACGGCGTCAGTCCTTGCTGCCGGGCGACGTCACGAGCTGAGCGCGTACGACGCCGCGTACCTCGTGCTGGCTGAGCGGCTTGCCGCGCCGCTCGCGACGCTCGACGGCAGACTGGCGGCGGCCTGCCGAGCCGCCGGCGTCACGTGCTTCATCCACTGAAGGCGGGCCGAGCGGTCCGCAGGGAACTCCGTGTGGAACCCCGTCTCAGGATGTGAGATTCGTCGCCAGTTGGCTTCAACTGGCATGGCAGTACTGCGTCAATTGGCACCGCTTGGAGCGAGCGCTGCTTTGGCGCGGCGCGCTTACGACGGGGGCCCTCATGCGCGGGAATACTTTTGGCCGATCGGCCGCTCTCGTCGCGGCAATTGCTGTCGGCATGTCGCCGGCCGCCCTTGCCGGCACTGATCCCGCCGACAGCCTGACAAGAAGTCGAGGTAGTGAGCGACCGCCGGTGGAGGAGTCGGTCACTACAACTCTCCCAGCCGCGCTCGGAACGACGACGAGCGTCGACCAGAGCGGTTCTGTCGTGTATCGCGTCGACTCCGGTTTCGACCTCGACCAATACCTGTACCGCGAGGACAGCCCGCTCGACTTCTCCATCGACGTGCCCGACTCGTACGGTCCGGTGACCGAAGAGGGCGCGCCTGCCCCGGGCAACACCCTCTACGGCAAGACCGGCCTTCTCACCATGCGCGTGTACGACGTCGACGAAGTCGACGGAGAGGTCGACCACGTCTACGTCAATGGCACGAAACTCGACGGCCAGCTCACCGGTGCCAACAACCAGTGGGCAACTGACACATTCACGGTTCCCACCGACCTGCTGCGCCTGCCGACCGCAGACAACCCCACGGGAACCAACGACTTCTACATCGACATCGACGTCAACAACGGCGAATGGGCCGTCCAAGTCGACTGGGCCGAGCTGAGGCCACTCGACGAGTCAAACGACGTCCGGCCGGCGGTGTTCGTCCATGGCATCACGGGCAACGAGGGCGAGAACGGCGAGAGCTCGATGTGGGAGTTCAAGGAGTACTTCTTGGAGAACCAGCCCGAGCTGGTCGGGCGGGCGATCGCACCGCCGCTGACGAAGAACGACAGCATCGAGGCAAACGTCGCGCTACTGGCGCCGGAGATCGACGCACTCCTCACCGCCGAGCCGGCCAAGCAGGTCGACATGGTCGCGCACTCGATGGGAGGGCTCGAAAGCCGGCTCTATGCCTTCGACAATCCGGGTCGGGTGCGCTCCCTCGTTATGGTCGCGACCCCCAATGGCGGGTCGGTTCTCGCGGACATCGCGTGCGCCGTCGTCAACATTCCCTGGTCATTCCGAAATCCCGGCGCTGTGATCGACGCATTTATCACCAGCATCTTCGGTGACTGCAACGGCGCTGAGGACGGGCTCTACCAGCTTCGGGAGAGCTATGTCCGAGGCGTGTTCAACAAGCAGGTTCCGGATCTGCCGTCTGTCGACTACGCCACCATCGCAGGTGACGGTGGCGGCTTCCTCAGTATCTTGCTCGCGGGTGCGGACGATGGCGCGGTGACTGTCGACAGCGTGCGCTATCTCGACGAGAACCACGAGGACCACCCCGGACAGCATGCCAGCCTGTTGCCCGCCTACAGCCTCGGCCACGGCGCGCTCATAGAGCCGGGGAGCCCGGCATACGAGCGGTCGCTCTGCTACCTGTACGACTCACTCAGCCAGTGCGAAGAGTCGGTCCAGACCGCCGATGACGCCGTGGTGGCCGAGGAGCCGTACCAGCCCGCGGGCGGCATTGCCGACAGTGTCCCGCCCGGCGAGACCCGCACGTACGACCTGCCGGCCGGCGCGGGCGAGGATGCGAAGCTTCTGATCAACACGGAGAGCGCGGACCTCGAGGTGGCGGTGTCAGCGGCCACGCTGGAGCCGACGACCGCGTTCTTGGTTCCCGCGACGATGGCGCTGTTCACGGGACCGCAAACGCTCACAGTGACCAACATCGGCACTGACGAGCAGGCATTCCTGAGCTTGCTGCTCGCTTCCTCCGCGCGCACGATGACGCTTGACGCGCCGGCGCTGGCCGACCCGGGTGAGCTGGTGCCGTTGTCCGTCACGCTCACCGGGGCTTTGCCTGGCGACGCTCCTGAGTACCAGGTCACCGACGCCGACGACACCGTGGTCGCAAGCGGCGCGCTGACCGACGCCGGGAGCGGTCAGTGGACCGCCGATGTCAGCTTGGCCGACGAAGGCTCGCACTCCGTGTCGGCATGGGTCGAGGGTGACGAGCCGCGGGTGGCCGGAGCGCCTGTGATCGTCGCGGGCGGTGGGGTGGTCGAGAACGGCTTCACCGAGACCGTCGGAGACGACGACGGTGACGCTCTGTACGACTGGGTCGACCTCACCGTCCCGGTCGATGTGGAGTCCGCCGGTGACTACCGCCTAGCCGGGCAGATACTCAACGCGGACGGGGCCGTGGTCAGCGCAGCCGGCACGACCGCCACGCTGAGCGCGGGACAGGGCGAGATGACGCTGCATTTCGCCGGCCGCGAGATCCACGACAGCGGTGCCGCGGGCCCGTGGCACCTCGCTGACGTGACGCTCTCGGATGCCGATTTGACCCCACTGGACATCGCCGCCGGCGCCGGCGAGATCGACCACGACGACTTCGGCGCGTACGAGCACGACGTGATCGCCGTCACCTCCATCACAGACACGGGCGTCGACGCAGACGGTGACGGTCTCTTCGAGCAGCTGGACATCTCGCTGGACCTGACCGTCGAGTCGGCCGACAGCTACGCCGTGAACGGCAAGCTCGTCGCTCAGGACGGCAGCGAGGTGGGTCGGGCGGACCTCACCGCGAGCCTGGTCGTCGGGTCGAACGCGGTCACCCTGCCGTTCGACGGCGCGGCGATCGGCGCGACCGGCAAGGACGGGCCGTACATATTGCGTGACCTCAGCGTCTACCCGCTGGACGCGCCCGACTCCGGTATCGCCCTCGTCGACGCACACACCACCGCGGCGTACCAGAGTGAGCAGTTTCCGGGCGGTGTCGCTGACGAAGCGCCGGTGGCCAGCTTCACGGTCGACGTGGCCGAGCTAACGGTGACCGTCGACGCGTCCGCGTCCACTGACGACGTCGGCATCACCGGCTACGTGTGGAGCTTCGGCGACGGCGGGAGCGCCGAGGGGGTGACGGCGTCGCACACGTACCCGACGGCCGGCACGTACACGATCGAACTGCTGGTGACCGACACCTCTGGCCAGTCCACGATCGCCAGCGAGAGCGTCGAGCTGATCGGCGATCCGCCGCCCACCTGCGACGGCGAGGTGGCGACCATCGTCGGCGTCGGCGAGGCGGTGTTGCGAGGAACATCGGGTCCGGACGTGATAGTCGGCACCGACGCCGGAGAAACGATCCGGGGCAAGGGCGGCGACGACATCATCTGCGGCGGTGGTGGTGCCGACTGGATCGAAGGTGGAAAGGGCCGTGACGAACTCTTCGGCCAGAAGGGCGCTGACGTTCTCCTGGGCGGCAATGGAAAGGACGACCTGCACGGCGGCGCCGGCCGCGACGTGTTGATTCCGTGAACCGACGTCCGCACCTGCACGCGACAGCTGTGCGGGTGTAGCGAGGAATCGCCCGGCTATCGAGTTTTCCGAAGCGCGATGGTGCTCTTACGTACGAGCCGTGCCGTGCCGTTTCGCAGCCGGCTCATCGGAGTCGTCGGGCAGCCAGCTCGCGAGCCCGTCGAGGATCAGGTCGAGTCCGATCTCGAACTCCGCGCCGAAGTCGTAGCCGGGCTTGATGATGTGCTCCATCGTGAACTCGAGAAGGTGGGGATAGGCGTCAGGGGAGAAGAAGCTCGCCATCATCGGCTCGACGATCTCTGCGACGGTCTCCGGCCCACCGATGGGAAGAGAAGCCTCGGACAGCGCGAATCCGTGAATGTAGCTGTCGAGCAGGGCGAATGCGTGGGCGGTCGCCTCGATCGAGAACCCAGCCGCACGGAGCGTGCCGATCACCGCATCGTGGTGTCGGAGGGTGGCCGGGCCCGGGTTGAGCCGTGACTGCAGGAGCGCGATTGACCAGGGATGCCGGCCGAGCACCAGGCGGGCCGACCGCGCACGGCGCTGCATCTCCGGCCGCCACTCGCCGCCGACCGTCGGCGGCTCGATCTCGCTGTAGACCAGGTCCACGATGCCGTCGAGGATCTCGTCCTTGTTGGCCACGTAGTGGTAGACCGACATCGGCTTGATACCGAGCTCCGTGGCCAGCGAGCGGATCGTCAGCCCACTGAGTCCACCCGCGTCGGCCACCGCGGTCGCACCCTGCACGACGCGTTCGCGGCTCAGCGGCGTGCGCTCGTGGACGTCAGCCGCCGGCGGGGACGGCGCCGTCGTCTCGTGGGCTGAGTTCGTCATGTCCCTGGGTTCGTCATGTCGCTGGCGACGCTAGCAGTGTTTGGTACTTAGTACGGCACCCGAAAGGAACGCGTTCGGAAGTCTTCTCAGGCCGCCTCTAGCGCGTTTCGTACTTAGTACGATACGGTGCTCGTACTAAGTACGAGGAATCCGGTCAGAGGAGAGGGAAGCCATGAGCAGCGAAGGGCCTCACACCGTGAGGTTTGACTCGATCGCAGCGTCGGCTGGCAGCAGCATGCGAGCGGTCGTGCACGATCTGTACGGCTCGGCCGATGTTCTTCACCTGGCGGATATCCCTCGTCCCGAGATCGGGGGCAGCGAAGTCCTGCTGCGTGTGCGTGCGGCGGGTCTCGACCGCGGCACCTGGCATTTGATGACCGGCAAGCCGTATGTCCAGCGGCCCGTGACTGGGCTGCGTCGGCCCAAGAACCCTGTGCCTGGCCGCGACGTCGCCGGAACGGTTGTCGCCGTCGGGTCAGCGGTGACGAGGTTCGCCGTGGGTGATGAGGTGTTCGGGATCGCGCCGGGCTCGTTCGCCGAGTACGCGGTGGCCCGCCCGGACAAGCTCGCCCGCAAGCCCCGGAACCTTACGTTCGAGCAGGCCGCAGTCGTTCCGGTCTCCGGCCTGACCGCGCTGCGGGCCGTCGCCGACGTCGGCCGGGTGAAAGCCGGTCAGCGGGTTCTGATCATCGGCGCGTCGGGCGGCGTCGGCTCGTACGCCGTGCAGGTTGCGAAGGCGTACGGCGCGGTGGTCACGGGTGTCGCCAGCACGGCGAAGCTCGATCTGGTGCGCTTGCTCGGCGCCGATCACTTGATCGACTACAGCGTCGTCGATTTCGCTGATGGTGAGCAGCGCTACGACGTGATCGTCGACATCGCCGGGAACCCGACGCTGTCCCGGCTGCGGCGCGCACTCACGCCGAGCGGGGCGGTCGTCCTGGTCGGCGGCGAGGAGGGCGGCAACTTCTCCGGTGGCATGAACCGGCAGCTCCGTGCGCTGGCCCTGTCACCGGTCGTACGCCACCGGTTGGCGATGGTGATAGGCAGCGAGCGCGGCAGCGAGCTCGAACGCCTCGTCACGCTCATCGAGGCCGGCCAAGTGACTCCGAGCATCGACCGGACCTACCCGCTCGACCAGGTGCCGGCGGCGATGCGCCGCCTCGAGTCCGGCGCCGTACGCGGGAAACTCGCCATCACCATCTGATCTTTTTGGGCGCACCTGCCGCAACACCACCTCTGCACGAGGAACCCACCACTTTCGTCAACTCGATAGCTACCGCTGCAGTCCGGGGCTCTCCACGCCACAGGCAAGAGAGATGACCCGACGGTGAACCGTCCGCTACTTCCAGCGGTGTAATTCTCGGCGCGTCAAGCCGACACGCCGGGAGGCACCTGTTGTTGGTGTGAACAGTGTTCCCAAAGGGGCCGGAGAGTGGCAGCGTCGGTCACCGACACATCCCAGGACGAGGCGCCGTTCACGGCGGCGCGCCCATCGGACCGGAGAGGGGACACTGTGTTAGGCCGCCTCCGGCTGCTTCCATCTCTGCTTGCCGCCGCGTTGTTCGTAGGTTCTGTGCCCCCGGCGAGTGCTGAGCCGGCGCCGAGTTATCCGAGTGAGCGAGACGTCACTGCGGCGTACCAGGACGCGGAGAGCACCGCCGCCCGCGTGGGGCAGCTGGAGGCGGAGCTTGCGCGAGCGACGGGCGCGCTGGAGACGCTGGAGGTTGACGCCGGCAAGGCGGTGGAGGCGTACAACGGTGCGCGGATTGCGCTGGAGGAGGCGACTGCGACCGCGGCGGCGCTCCGCTCCGATGCCAACACGGCAGCCTCGGATGTTGAGTTGGCCCGCAGGGCGCTCGGTCGGTTCGCCGCGGACAGCTACCGCTCCGGCGGGATGCTGGCAGCCGCGACCCTGGTCCTCGACGCCGATGGTCCACAAGACCTGGTCGACCGCATCAACGTGGTCAACGCGCTCGCCGCCAGCTACGGCTCGGCCTACGACCGCTACGCCGCCGCCGAGATCGCATCACAGCTGTTCGCTGACAAGGCTGAGGCCGCTGCGGTTCTGCAAGAGGAGCGGGCCGCTGAAGCGCTGGCAGCGCGCGACGACGCCGCAGCGGCAGTCGCCCAGCAACAGAGTGAAACGTCTGCCCTGGAAGCCCGCCAAGGGCAGCTGGTGGCAGAGCTGGCTGCCGCCCGCGGGACCGCGGTGGATCTGGAGCGCCAGCGCCAAGCGGCGATCGCCGCCGAACAGGCCGCCGCTGCCCGTGCTGCCGCCGAGCAGGCCGCCGCAGAGGACGCCGCCGCAGATCCCGCTCCCGCGCCGCCGCCGACACCGCCGAGCCCTGGTCCTTCGCCGACGCCGAGCGACACGACCGCACCGCCCCCCCCGGACCCACCGGCGCCGCCACCTCCGCCGCCACCTCCGCCACCACCGCCGCCGCCACCTCCGCCGCCACCACCTCCGCCTCCGCCTCCGGGTGGGGTCGCTGAAGTGATCGCGTACGCGCACGCGCAGATCGGCAAGTGGTACGAGTGGGGCGGGGACGGCCCGGACACGTTCGACTGTTCGGGTCTGACGATGCGCGCGTGGGAGCAGGCCGGCGTGTACCTGCCGCACTGGAGCGTCGCGCAGTATCTGACGACGACCCCGATCCCGGTGTCATCCCTGCAGCCGGGCGACCTGGTGTTCTTCGCGGATGGATCGGCGCCGGAGTCGATCTACCACATGGGCCTGTACATCGGCGGCGGCAACATGATCGAGGCACCGCGGACGGGCTTGCAGATCAGGATCTCCAGTATTTGGCGCGACAGCCTCTACGGCGCCACCCGAGTCTGACGACTTCGACAGGGGTCCCAGTTCGAGCAGCAGCCGTGTGACCGATCCGGGGAGGTCACGGACTATCGCGAGGAGGAACCCCAGTCAGTCTCCGGTCACTTAATTACCGGTCTGTTGTATGCCGTGCCGCCAGACCGCGGGTCGCTTCGCATCGTTGACGCATGTGTGTCCGCTCCGGAGGGCTTCAACGAACACCTGTGGCGCGCAAGGGCGCGGTCAATAGCCGGAGTGCACAGTCTCTAGTCGCTGTTTCAACGCTGCCAGGTTTGCCGGCATCTCCTTGCGCGCCTCACGTCGGACGACGAGTGGGACAAGCAGCTTGCCGATGCCATGACCATTGAAGTCGACCGCGATGGTCAACCGAGACCGCAGAATCGGTCAGCGGTTCGACGGTGACATCGACCGCCGCCCGGATGGGACCGTCGATGCCCCGTACTTCCCACCTCGTCGGTGGATCGATGTGTACAAGCTCCGACGTGGCCGGCCGGTTGGCGCCACCGATCCTGCGGGTGGTCATGCAACGTGCACCCACGGCTAGAGTGCCGGGTTGATCAAGCTGCCCATCGACGACGCCTTTCTGCCACTCCTTGAACCGGGTCGGGTCGGTGGCGTAGGCGAAGACCTCCGCGGCTGGCCGGTCGACCTCTGTGCTGACGACGATCGCCGACATCAGTTCTCGTTGAGGAGCGCGGCGTAGCGGGCCAGGTACAGCGGCCATCCCTCGTCGCCGTCCACGCCCTCGCGGACGGCTTCCCATCCCGGTCCGTGCCTGTCGATGTGCCGGTGCTCCAGCTCCAGGCGTGTGCGCAGCGGCGTCTCCACGACGAAGCGGACCTCGACCTCGCTGGCGAACTCGGCGTCGGGCTCGACGCGCCACTGCGGACTGATGTCCCAGCTGAACACCACGCGTCTCGGCGGCTCGTACGCCAGAATCCGCGCCCAGCGGCACTCGTTGCCTTCGCCGTCCGTGTCGATGATGTTGCCCCCGACCCTCGGCTCGAAGACGGTGTCGACGATCGGCGCGCCGAGCAGGTTGTGCTCCGGCGGCTTGAAGTCACCGAACCGCTCGGTAAACACCGCGAACGCCCGGTGGATCGGCGCGTCCACGACGATCTGCCGCCGTACCGTTTCCGCCGCGATCTGAGTCATCAAGTCTCCTTCGTCGCAGGTTCAGCGCCGTCCGTGACGACGTCCGTGTAGGCGGTGAGCGCCCGCTGCCAGAAGGTGTCGAGCTGGTCGCGCAATGCAGCCAGAGCGACGGGGTTGAGGCGATAGATCCGCCGGGTGCCGAGGGCGCGCTCACTGACGAGGCCGGCGTCCTTAAGGACCTTCAAGTGCTGCGAGACGGCCGACCGGGTGACTGGCAAGCCGGCTGCCAACTCCCCGACGGCTTGCGGTCGCTCGGCGAGGGAGTCGACGATCGCGCGGCGGGTGGCGTCGCCGAGCGCGTTCCAGCCGTCGAAGTCTCGGTCAGTATTCACTAACGGTTAGTATTAACTAACCAGTCAAGCCTCGTCAAGGCCGAGCTGACCACAGACACTCCATTCGTCCCGTGGTTGCCGGAGTCGTCAACCGCTTCGCAAACTGATGAGCGACGGGACGATCTCAGTGTGTCGCGGACGCCGTCGGTTGTGCTGCACTCCACGCCGCGCTGCTGCTGTGCTCGTGACGACGGTGCTTGCGGTGTACGAGCCGCGGGGGCGCACCCGGTACGACCGGCAGGTGCCGTCTCAGCT
>Ga0136634_10000293_pt1 | contig 23798 bp, 14 predicted proteins | sample AntDrymUQ8332106_2_FD_104654 | JGI IMG/M metagenome (GOLD analysis project Ga0136634, IMG submission 104654) | Polar desert sand microbial communities from Dry Valleys, Antarctica - metaG UQ833 (21.06) | ecosystem: Environmental > Terrestrial > Soil > Desert | place: Antarctica: Dry Valley... | reverse complement strand
CTGACGCCGGCGCAGATCGTCAATGCCGCGCTGGAGGAGGGAGTGCATGTGGTTGGCCTCTCTATCCTCTCCGGCAGCCATGTGCCGCTGGTGCGCGACATCATGGACCGGATGCGCGCGGCGGGTCTGAGCACCGTGCCGGTCATCGTTGGCGGCATCATCCCAACCGAGGATATCAGTACGCTGAAGGCGGCCGGCATTGCCGCGATCTATACGCCCAAGGATTTCCAGCTCAACGCGATCATGGCCGGGATTGTACGCCTCGTGGACCCGGAAAACCGCGCCGCGTAAAGCAATGACGCTGCCCCCGCTCTACGGCTTTGCCCTCATGGTCATCTCCCTCATCTTACTGATATTATAAAATAATTGGCGAAACTTGATCCTTGCATGGGCTTTGCCAAATCACGCATAGTTCGCGGGCGGATAGGACGTGCGCGGAGGCGGACCGGGCGGTGCATCCGATGATCGAGGGGGCCTATGTTGTCCGAATTGGCGTTTCGGGCACAGCTCGTGATTCGCGAGCAACGTGAGCTTTTCGACTACTGGCGCTCGCGCGCCAGAGATCGTCTCATGCCGTCCCGTTCCGATATCGACCCTGCCGCCATCACAACGCTGCTGCCTGGCATATCCATTCTGGACGCCAGCATTCCATCGCAGCCCATTTACCGGCTCGCGGGCACGCGCCTTCGCGAAATCTTCGGGCAGGAAGTCACCGGCAAATCGGTCTTCGACCTGGAGCTTGGCGAAAAGAAAAGCTATTGGCTCGCTGTCTATCGCAAAGTTGTCGAGGAGAGCGTGCCGATGCAAGGCGCCATCAAAGGTCCGCTCGCCGGGCGCGATCATGTCGTGCTTTTTTGGATGCGGCTGCCCCTTGCCGACGATGGAGTGGCCGTCAATAAAGTGCTCTGCCATGACGTGACGCTGCCGGTGAGCGTGGCATATGGCCTGGAGCAGGATGTCGCCGCCATCAAAAACATCAAATGACTGCCGGCTGAGCAAAGGGCAGGCGAAGGGTTCCTGCGAGGCGGGAGGGGCCGCTGCCTGGCTTGCACACAGAGCCGCGATGCGGCAGCGCCTTTTCCAAGACTTTCAAGCGCGCACGCTCATGCTTTAAAGCCTCGATCAGCGCTAAATGCCGGTTGAGATTATAGGTCCAATGGCCCGCGCGGCCGCGATTGCGCTCGGCGCGCAAAGCTTTGCGTAGCAAAGCGGCAATTCTGCACGTGCCAGGATAAGAGTAGTCCTGCAATTCACGTGGCCACAGCCCGATAAGGCCGGGAAGCTGTTCCGTTCGGCAGTAGTTGCGATCAGAGGCAGGGAGAGGAGAAAGGCCGGACCATTTGCGAAGGGGAAGGGATACCATTGATAACTCCGTCGTAAGAAGACGGATTGTGGCATCGCATAGCCGGGCGGGGATAAGTTCTTGGGCTCTGTCTGGGGCTACCGTTAATAATATTTGATCGCCATGATAACCCGCGCTGCCCATTCGATGGTCTGGTCATAGCGAATCTCACCGCCATTGTCGTGCGGCACCAACGTCCAGCTGTTGCTCTTCCCCCGGATCAGCCGCCGCAGCAGGATAGCCCCGTTATCGACACCGACGAGACAATCGACACCATGGGCATTGTCCAGATCTTCCTCGCGGAAGCGGTTGGCGATGAGGATCGTGCCTGCCTCGAAATACCCAACGGTCGCGTCCAAGCGCGCCGCGATTGGGTTGTCCGCCGGCACTTCCAAATGCACGAGATTGCCATTCTCGCCATGAACTTTGTTGACGCGACCTTGCTCGCCGATGCGCCCGATCAGCCGGATTTCCCGGCTGCTGCGCGCGCCGATCAAATCGGCGGGCTCCACGAGCAAAGCCCGGGCGATTTTTTCCAGCCAGTCCGTTGAAACCGTCATGTTTGCGGTTTCCAGCCGCTGCACGGTTTGCGGCGTGGTTTTGATCTTGTCCGCAAGCTCTTTAAGAGTCATGCCGCGCAGCTTGCGGAATTCTCGGATTCGGGTTTGCATCTCGCGCTCTCTTACTGTTTTTTCACTGTAGACGAGATTTTTTTCCAGCGTGTTATCCCCGCTTTTAACTTTTGCGGTAAATTGTAATGGATCGAAACGGCACCGCTCAGTTGAGCAACTCCCGGCCGTTTCTCGCGCGCGTTAAAAGTGGCTTTTTCCTTCCGAAAACATTGGGGAGATTGGCGTTGGTGTACTTCCCTCAGATAGGGTCTGCATGCACTTCAAGCCGAACGTTGTATGCAATGAATGACGGTCTATCAATATATAGTAGAGAGGTCGCGCAGTTAGTCGAACATTGCGTAGCCAGCGTGTTCCAGGTTTCCGCCCGCGAAATGCGCTCGAAGCGCAGGCGTCGTCAGAAAATCGCCTTTGCCCGGCAGGTCGCCATGTATCTGGCCCATGTCGCCGGCGGCTTATCTTTGAGCGAAGTCGGACGCCTCTTCCAACGCGACCGGACCACGGTCGCCCATGCGTGCGGGGTTGTGGAAGACCGCCGCGACGACCCCACGCTGGATCGCTGCTTAGCCGTGCTGGAGATCGCGCTCTGCCCCGCCAGGAGAACGCGCCCTGGTCATCAGGGAGGCGGGCAATGAGCGATTCAGAAACCGAGCAGTTCCGTCAGGCATTGGAAAGGCTGAACCGCGGCAAATTTCTGCGTATTTTGGCGCCCTTGGTTCATAGGGGCACGTATCTAGCGCCGGGTGGCGGAGGGCCGGAAGGTGGCTTCTGCTACGCGCGGGGGCGGGAAAGCGGCGCGCCGATGGCGCCTGCGGTTGCCGCCGAGGAGGTGCGCGCGCTTTTGGCGCAAGACTTGGTTGAAAACTGCCCGTCCGGGTATCGGATCTCCGCGGCGGGGCGGGCCTGGCTCAAACGTCAGCTCTCCGCCGGAGACCGGTTCCAAGCTCAGCATAGTGTCCGCAGCGCGCGCGTCCGCGAAACGGACGGGACCAAGCGGCTCGTCGTCGTCAATGACGCCGAAAGCCCGCTTGCCTGGCTCGCAAGCCGCAGGGACAAGTCTGGCAAGCCGTTGATCACGCCGCACCAATTCGCGGCCGGCGAGCGGCTGCGCGCCGACTACACCTATGCCGCCATGGGCCCGCGCGTGACGGCAAGCTACAACGCGGCGTCCTCGGCAACGCGCCAAGGCGGCCGCTCTGCCGTCGATGCCGCCCATCTCAGCGATACGGTGCTCGCCGCGCGGCAACGCGTGGCGCGCGCGCTTGCCGCCGTTGGGCCCGAGCTTGCAAGCGTGCTGGTGGATGTGTGCTGTCATCTAAAAGGGCTGGAAGAGGCGGAAAAGCAGGAAGGCTGGCCACAGCGCTCGGGCAAGGTCGTGCTGCAGATCGCGCTGACGAGCCTTGCCCGCCATTACGGCCTGATCAGCGATGCGCAGCCATCGCGAGCGACGAGCCGCATGCGGCATTGGGGCACGAGCGACTACCGCCCCAGCATCGATGCCGGCGGGCAATCTTGTGATGCGACGAAAGCAGGCTAAAGCCGAGAAAAGTAGAAATTGGGAACCGCTTGATCCCGCATCGTAACAGAACGTGCCAGTTCTAAAGCGAAAAGCGCCTAAATAGAATCGCGCATTCCGCTCTAGCTCTCTGTTTATCGCATCGTTTTTTGAGCCCGATGCTCTAGAGCGCGTTCCTGGCATCGGCGCGGATGCGCTCGACCATCGAGGCCAAACCGTTGGAGCGCTGCGGGGTGAGATGATCCCGCAGCCCCAATTGCGTAAACAGCGGCTCGGCGTCCGAGGTTGCGATCTCACGCGCCGTCCGCCCCGAATACCGGGCCAGGAGGATCGCGATGAGACCGCGCACGATATGGGCGTCGCTATCGCCGCGAAACGAGACGAGCGGCCCTTGCGCGGGATCTTGTCTCACCTGAGAGACGAGCCAAACCTGGCTGGCGCAGCCGCGCACCTTATTTTCGGGCGAATGCTCGGCCTCGGTCAAAGGCGCCAGCCCCCTGCCCAGCTCGATGACATAGCGGTAGCGGTCTTCCCACTCGTCGAGCAGCTCGAAATTATCGGCGATCTCTTCGACGGTGGGCAATGTTTCGGCGGGCACACTCATGCCAGGCATATGCCCCCGATCCACGGTCTATTCAACCGGGTTTGCGCTCCTTACGTCACATTTGGCCTCGCAGGGCACCTCCTCGCGGACCTCGACACGGCCCGATAGCACGTTGATGCGCTCGCGATAGCATTTACCCGCGCCTTCATCGGTGACGCGGACCATCTTGACCTGCTTGCCTCCGTCTTGCCACTGCTGACAGAGCGTTTTCAGCTCGATTTGCGTGGGTTGCACCGTGGCGCCAAATGCGGGATTGGGCATCCCAACCGCGGCGAAAGCGGGCGAGAACAGGCCTCCGGATCGGGGCATGTTCGGCTCCGTAATCAGGTTTTCCGGCGAGAGCCATTGCTGAAACGCGGTCTTGTTCTGCGGATAGACCTCGAGGAGCACATCGTTGTTTTCGCAGACGCCGTAGCGCAGCGTGGTTTGATGGTCCGCCTGCACCGCGCGCCGCACCATGTTGATGGCGCAAACCAGATTTTTGTTCTGCAGACGCTGCTGCTGCTTTGCCAAGGCGACGTATTCGACCTCCTTATAGTCCGGGTCGAAGACCTGATAGTAAATGTCCTTCGCCGGTTCGTAGAAGCCCACAAGGCCGAACAGGACGCCGACCAGCGCCGCCGGACGCCAAAAGCGCCGTACCGCTTGCGCTTGCGCCTGCGATTGCGACTGGCTGCCAAACTCTTGTGACTGCGATTGGGATTGAGATTGTGACTGCCGCATCTGCCGCCTCCGCTAACGCCCCGTGAACGCCAAAGTTAACGCATGTTTTATGAAGATTAGCAGAAGATGCAAAGCTTGCGCTTCAGCGTTAAACATCCGCTAATGCGCTTCGTCCCAATTGACCGCGGCCCGCGCATCCACCTTGATCGGCACCGAAAGTGCTGCGGCCGGTTCCGCGGCGCGCTCCATCACCTGGCAGGCCGTCTTGATGGTGCCCGCGACATCGGCATCGGCAGCCTCGAAGACCAGCTCGTCATGGACCTGAAGCAGCATTCTGGTCTTCAGGCCCGCGGCCTGCAGCGCGGCCGGCATGCGCACCATCGCGCGGCGGATGATGTCCGCGGCCGAGCCTTGGATGGGCGCGTTGATGGCGGCGCGTTCGAAGAAGCTGCGCATCGCGCGGTTGGAGCTGCGAATGTCGGGGAAGTGGATCTTGCGCCCGAAGATCGTCTTGACGTAACCGTCGCGGCGAGCGGCCTCCTTGGTCGCCTCCATATAGGCGCGAATGCCGGGGAAGCGTTCGAAATATTTGGCGATGTAATCCCCCGCCTCGCTGCGGCCGATGCCGAGCTGTTGCGCCAGGCCGAAGGCGGAAATGCCATAGATGATGCCGAAATTGATGGCCTTGGCGCGGCGGCGGACATCGCTGGTCATGTCCTGCATCGCGACATCGAACATCTCCGACGCGGTCATGGCGTGAATGTCGAGCCCTTCCGCGAACGCCGTCTTCAGCGCCGGGATGTCCGCCATATGGGCGAGAATGCGCAGCTCGATCTGGCTGTAATCCGCCGAGATCAATTTGTGCCCCGGTTCCGCGATGAACGCCATGCGGATCTGCCGGCCTTCGGCGGTGCGGATCGGGATGTTTTGCAAATTGGGCTCGGTCGAGGCGAGCCGGCCGGTCGAGGTGGAGGCCAACGCATAAGACGTATGGATGCGGCCCGTCTTGGCATTGACGTAAGCGGGCAAGGCGTCCGTATAGGTGCTTTTCAGCTTGGAGAGCTGGCGCCACTCCAAAAGCTTGAGCGGCAGTTTGCGCGCGTCCTCGCTTAAGGCTTCGCTATTGGCGAGGTCGTCGAGAACCGTCGCGCCGGTGCTCCACGCGCCGCCGCCGGTGCGCTTGCCGCCGGGATAGCCCAGCTTGCCGAACAGGATTTCCGCGAGCTGCTTGGTCGAGCCGACATTGAACGTCTCGCCCGCGAGCGTGTGGATGTCCTGCTCGATGCCCGTCAACGCTTCGGTGAACCGCGCGGAAAGGCGCAGCAGCAGCGCCGGGTCCACCTTCACGCCCGCGCATTCCATGTCCACGAGCACGGGCACAAGCGCCCGCTCCAGCCGTTCATAGACCGGCGTCATGCCCTCGGCCGCAAGCCTTGGCTTGAGAATATGCCAAAGCCGCAGCGTGAGGTCGGCGGCCTCGCCGGCATAGTGGGAGGCTTTCTGCATCGGGACGCGGTCGAAGGTGACCTGGGATTTGCCGGTGCCGACGACCTCCTTGAACGCGATCGGCTTGTGCTGCAAATGCCGCTGCGACAGCTCATCGGTGCCATGCGCGCCGATGCCGGCGTCGAGCACGTAGGACAGCAGCATCGTGTCGTCGTTCGGCGTGAGATGCACATCGTAACGGCGCAGCACCGTCATGTCGTATTTCAGATTATGCCCGATCTTGAGCACGCCTTCGTCCTGCAGAAGGCCCTTTAACGCGGCCAGGCCTTCAGCGAAGGGGATGTGCTGCGTCAGCGCCGCGCCGTCGAGGTTCAACCCGTCGCCGGCCCAGTGGGCAAGCGGCACATAGAAGCCCCGCCCTGGCTTGACGGCCAGCCCGAAGCCGACGAGTTCGGCGCGGGTGGGGTCGAGCGAAGTCGTTTGCGTCTGGATGCTGACATGGCCGTGCTCGGTCGCCTCGGCGATCACGGCCTGGAGGCGCGCCAATGTGCCGACGGTTTCGTATTGCGTTTGGTCGATGGGGATGCGCCGGATGCGCGCCTTGACGTCCGCCGCGAGCGCCGCCGCCATCGAAACGCCGGCCGCCAGCGCCGTGGCGGCATCCGGCGCGGCGGGTTCCGCCATCGCGGCTTGCGGTTCGGGCATCTCCGGCATGTCCGCGCCGAAGACCGTCGCCACCCGTTTGGTGAGCGTGGTGAACTCCATCATGCGCATGAAGGCGAGTAGCGGCGCGGGATCGACCTGGCTGAGGCAGGTTTCCGCCAGCGGCGTTTCGACAGCCACATCCTCCTTCAGCCGCACCAGCTCGCGGCTGAGCCGCGCCTGATCGGCATATTGCGTCAGCCGCTCGCGGCGCATCTGCTGCTTGATGCTGGCGACATTGGCGAGCAGCGTGTCGAGATCGCCATATTCCTGGATCAGCTGCGCGGCGGTCTTGATCCCGATCCCGGGAACGCCTGGCACATTGTCGGTCGAATCGCCGCTCAGCGACTGCACGTCGACGACCTTCTCCGGCGGCACGCCGAATTTGGCCGCGACCTCGGCCGGTCCGATGCGGCGCTCATTGCCGGGCATCGGGTCGTACATGGTAATGCCGGGACCGATGACCTGCATCAGATCCTTGTCGCCGGACACCATCGTCACGTCCGCGCCCGCCGCCACCGCGTGCCGCGCATAGGTGGCGATGAGATCGTCGGCTTCAAAACCCTGCTGCTCTATCGGTTTCAGCCCGAAAGCGCGCACCGCGTCGCGGATGAGCGGGAATTGCGGCACGAGTTCGTCCGGCGGGGCGTCGCGATTGGCCTTGTACTGGTCGTAGAGATCGTTGCGGAACGAGACCCCGGAATGGTCGAAAATTACCGCGACATGGCTCGGCTTGCTGCCGTCTATGCCCTCGCGCAAGATCTTCCACAGCATGTTGCAGAACGTCATGACGGCGCCCACGGGCGTGCCGTCCGAGCGCGTGAAGCTGCGGCCGCGCGCCTGCGCCGCCTTGAACATCGCGAAATAAGCGCGGAAAATATAGGTCGAGCCGTCGATCAGATAGACGTGGTCGCCGGCTTTTAACGGCTGCGGCTCCGGGCAGACCGAGGCAGCCTCGGCCTCTTGTGCGGTGCTTTCCATCATGGCGCCACTATAGGCACGCAATGACGCCGGTTAAAGGTCTAAGCCGCTTTGTTCCAAGACGATGAATCGGTAAAGGTCGACGACGTCCCGCTGTCAGTGGTGGGCAATGAATGCGCTGTCCCGCTGAGCGCTGAAGAAGTAGGTTTCCGAAATTTGCGAAACCATGTCCCCACAAAGCCGGAGACAATCTCCGGCTTTTGCCAACACACGGCCAAATCAAAGGCCTGAGAGAGTCTTTCGTTACGCAATTGACGATAGGCTTGCGGAAAGACGAAGCGAACAATTGCGTATCATCACCGATGGAACGTTGCGCGCCATTCCATGACGTCGCATACATTGTGCGTTGCGGGACAAGATGAGTGAGATCCGATGATTGTACCTCTGCAGTATCTCAGGGGTATTGCCGCGCTGATGGTGGTCTATCACCATGCGGCCTTCCAACTCGTCAAGGCGAATAGCACGTTGAACGTCCCGCTGGCAGGCACCGGCGCAGCGGGGGTGGATATCTTTTTTGTGATTAGCGGATTCATCATGTGGGTAACGACACGATCCGCGACAATGACGCCGTTCGCGTTTCTGTATCGCCGCGTCATTCGCATCGTGCCGCTCTATTGGGCCGTTACCTTCCTCCTTCTGGCCGTCGCGGCCGTGAACCCCGGCCTACTCGGCGCGACGACATTCGATCCCGCCCACGCGCTTCTATCGCTGTTCTTCGTACCCGCTCCGCATCCGTATCTGACGGGTGAGATCTTGCCTTTTTTCATTCAGGGCTGGACACTTAATTACGAAATGTTTTTTTACGCCATATTCGCGTTAGCGATGGCTCTTGGCCGCCGCTCCATGTTCGCCCTGATCGTCGCAATGCTCACTGCTTGCGTCCTAATCGGCATGATTTGGGAACCGCGGAACACCATCTTAAAATTCTATTCCAGCACTCTGCTTTTCGAATTCGTCGGCGGGATGCTGCTCGGCTGGATCTATCTCAGGAACGCGAACGCACCTCGGGCCATGGCCATTCCGCTCATCCTGGCCGGGAGCGCCGCTCTCCTCCTTGCCGAAAGCGCGCCTTTCGCCTTCGGGCCCAATGGGGTGATGCCCGAGCGCGCGCTGGTCTGGGGTCTGCCCGGCCTTGCGCTTGTGGCGGGCGCGGTGTTTCTCGCGGGCCCGAGCCGCAGCGCGGGCAGCGGCCCGCTCTGGTGGCTGGGGGAGGCCTCGTATTCCCTCTATTTGACGCACCTTCTCACTCTGCCGGCCATCAGCCTGTTGTGGCGAGGGCTGGGATTCGGCTTTCAAGGCGCTGGGGGCGTCCTGTATTTGGTTGTCGCGATCACACTGTCGGCCTTGGCCGCCTGCCTAATTTTCGTCGCTTTCGAGCGTCCGTTCACCGCCTTGCTGCGTCACGGGCGTTCAGGGCAAATACGGCAGATGCCGCCCGCCCCCATTTGATCCGCTTGGAAGGCGGCGCATAGGTTCGAGGCCGCGCAGCAACGTCGTCCCCCCACATCCGCGCGCGTGCCTGGCTGGATCGAGCATCTTGCGCAAAAGTGGGACCGGTTCTGCGCAAAACCGATGCGAAAGCAAAGCTGCACCGTCGACCGACATGCCTTGCCACCGCGCGAGCATTCGCCTATCGTGCGGTGGCAAGGCGCCACCGGCGATGCACCCATAGCTCAGCTGGATAGAGCGTTGCCCTCCGAAGGCAAAGGTCACAGGTTCGAATCCTGTTGGGTGCGCCATTACATTCGCGTGCCAGTTATCCATCAATGGCGGCCAAATTGCATAGCCCGTTCGACCTGGTCGAGCAACTATGCCGGGCCTGGCAGCCCCAACTGGGCGGCGAACCAGCGGCACTGGATCCCCGCTTGCGCGGGGATGACGGCAGAAGTGGTGTTAGGCCATGCCAGATGTTCCAGTTCAAGTGATCGGGCTTTAGGTCTGAACGCGCTCCACTTCGAAAAACTGGATCTGGCCGCCATCGTCGAGCGAGATCACGCCTTCGGCGTCTTGGCTCAGAGTAAGGCCGTCGTCATCCTGGGACAGGATCGCGCCTTTGGTTAGGGTCAGCGTCCATTCGGCGCCATAGCTTTCCATGCTGAGGTTCGCCCCCTCCAGGGCGATGGTATCGCACCAGCCCGCACCCGAGCCGCCATAAACCTTATCCGCGCCGTCGCCGGTTGCGAAGATGAACATGTCGTCGCCATCGCCGCCGCGCAGCGTATCGTTTCCGAGACCGCCGGCGAGACCATCGTTGCCCTCACCGCCATCCAGACTGTCATTGCCGATGCCGCCATCGAGCAGATCGTCTCCCGTCCTGCCAAAGAGGGTGTCGTTGCCGCTGGCGCCGCTCAAAGTATCGTTGTCCGCGCCGCCATCCAGGCTGTCGTCGCCAGCCCCGCCTTGCAATTTGTCCTCACCGGCATTGCCGTAGAGCCGATCGGCGCCGTCACCGCCCTCGAGGCCGTCGTTGCCATCGCCGCCGAGCAGTCTGTCGTTCCCGAGATCGCCGGTGAGCTGATCGTCGCCGGCGCCGCCATGGAGCTGATCGATGCCGCCGCCGCCCTGCAGGACGTCGTCGCCCTCGCCGCCGTCCAGCATGTCGTTGCCCTCCCCGCCGAGGAGCTTATCCGCGCCCGCATCGCCATAGAGGATATCGTTGCCGCCGCCGCCGTCGATGCGGTCATCGCCTTCGCCGCCCCACACCTTGTCGGCGCCTCCGCCCGCATCGATGGTGTCCGCGTAATGCGTCGGCGCGGCGATGACCTCGCTCTTGTCCGTGCCGATGACATGGGCGCCAGCGTCTCCATGCAGCATGGCGGATGTCGTGGCGGCGTCCGTGACCGTCAAATGGAAGTGCTGGCTCACGGAAAGACCGGCCTGGTCCGTCGCGGTGACGGTGACGGTGGCATCGCCGCCCGCCGCGTCCACATAGCGAAGGCTCGCATCCATGTTCACATCGGTGAAGCTCTTGTCGCCGCCGTTGAAAACATCCTCCCAGTTCATTGCGCCGGCCGCTTTACCGTCGATCAAATGATCGAAACGATCGGGATTCAGCGCGACATTGGAAAAATAAGGAGGGTTCCAGCTGCCGGTTATCGCTTTCCCGTTTTGGAACGCGACCCAGCCCGTCGCTTGCTCCTCGAAGCTCACCGCGCTCCCGTCCGTCAACAGCTTGTTGCCGCCGCCATTGGGTAGAATGAAAAATCCGAGCGTCGCCGCGCCGGGGTAGTCGGACAGATCGATTGCCGTTTCATGCTTGCCGGCCTGATGCGCGTCGGTTTCGATGACGGCGCCGCCAATAGGGTTTCCCTCGCTGTCGGCGATATAGTAGCCGGTGGCGTTGAGGAATGAGGCTGTGCTCGATATGAAGTTGGTGTCCAACACCAGCGATGCCGTTTGCGGAATATTTGCCAGGCCATCGACGATGGCGATGGCGCCGCTTTCGCCCTGGGTTGGCGCGGTGCCGGAAATTTCCCCGGTCTCGCTGTCGATTTTGAGCCAGTCTGGCCCGTCCATCGTGTAGGTGAGCCGGTCGCCGGTATCGGCATCGGAGAACTGGTCCGCGGTTTTCAGCGCGAAGTCTGCGCCCACCGTTACGCGTTGATCGGCAATTTCCCCCGCGCTTGGCGCTTCTTTGGCATCCGCCACCTTCAGCGTGAGCGTTTCGCTTGCGGCAAGCCCGCCCTGATCGGTCGCGGTGAGGGTCACGGTGACTTGCGGCTCGGCCTCGTGGTCGAGGCTGACGCCCTCTTTCAGCTTGAGCTGTCCGCCCACGATTTCGAAGCGGTCGTCCGACGCGGTGTAGGTCAGCTTGTCGCCGGAATCCGGATCGCTGGCGCTCATCTGCCCGACCACCGCCCCTGCCTCGTTTTCGGCAATTGCATCGCCCGCGAGAGCAAGACTGAATGGCGCTTCGTTGGCACCCGTTACCTGCAGCGTGAACGTTTCGCTTGCGGCAAGCCCGCCCTGATCCGTCGCGGTGAGCGTCACCGACACTTGCGGTTCACCCTCATGATCGAGGGCAACGCCGTCTTTCAGCTTGAGCTGTCCGCCCACAATCTCGAAACGGTCGTCCGACGCGGTGTAGGTCAGCTTGTCGCCGGAATCGGGATCGCTGGCGCTTACCTGCCCGACCACTGCCCCTGCCTCGTTTTCGGCAAGTCCGTCGCCCGCGAGCGCAAGACCGACGGGACCTTCGTTGATGTCGGTTACGTTCAGCGTCAGCGTTTGCGCAGAGGACAGTCCGTCTTCATCCGTCGCGGTGAGGGTGAGAGAGACTTGCGGTTCACCCTCATGATCGAGGGCAACGCCGTCTTTCAGCTTGAGCTGTCCGCCCACAATCTCGAAACGGTCATTCGAAACCGTGTAAGTCAGGCTGTCGCCGGCATCGGGATCGCTGGCATGGACTGGCGCGATCACCGCTCCCGGCGCATTCTCGGCAAGGCTAGCGGCATCGGGCATGGCGAGCGACGGCGCGGCATTAACCGGCGCCATGACATTGAGGTGGAATTGCTGGCTGACGGACAGGCCGCCCTGGTCCGTCGCGGTGACGGTAACGGTGTTTTCGCTAGCGGCCGAGTCCACGAACCGCAGACTTGCATCCATATTCACGTCGGAAAAATTCTTGTCGCCGCCTCCCGGTAGGTCCTCCCAGTTCATGCCGCCAACAGCTTTGCCGTCGTCAAGGTGGTCAAAGCCATCGGCATTCAGTGAAACATCGGAGAAATATACCGGGTTGCCTGTGCCCGCCAAGGCTTTGCCGTCTTGGAACGCGGCCCAGCCATTACCATGCTGCGCGAAAGTCACCGGGCTTGCGTCCGCCAGCTGATTGTTGGACGCGCCGTTAGGAATGACGAAAAAACCGAGCTGGGCCGCGCCGGGAAAGTCGGACAGATCGATCAGCGTTTCATGTTTGCCGGACTGATGCGCGTTCGTCTCGATGATCGCGCCTCCAAGCGGTTTCCCCTCCGCGTCGGCAATGTAATAGCCGGTTGTGTTGGCGTACCCGGCCGTGCTCGATATAAAATTGGTGTCCAACACCAGCGACGCGGTTTGCGGAATATCGGCCAGGCCATCCACGATGGCGATAGGGCCGCTGAGACCTTGTGTCGGCGCGGTGCCGGAGATTTCGCCGGTCTCGGCGTCGATCGTGAGCCAGTCTGGACCATCGAGCGTATAGGTGAGGCGGTCGCCGGCATCCACGTCGCTAAACTGGTTCGCGGTTTGCAGAGCGAAATCGCCGCCCATCGTCACGCTTTGCGCAAGGATTTCATCCGATGTCGGCGCTTCGTTGACGTTCACGACATTGAGCGTGAGGGTTTCGCTGGCCGATAGTCCGCTCTGGTCGGTCGCGGTGAGCGTGACGGAGACTTGCGGTTCGGCCTCGTGATCGAGGCTGACGCCGTCCTTCAGCTTGAGCTGGCCACCGGCGATTTCGAAGCGGCTGTCGGATACGCTGTAGGTCAGGCTGTCGCCATCGGCATCGCTGGCGCTTATGGTGCCGATCCCAGCACCGGCGGAATTCTCCGCTACCGACACATTATCGGGCGCCGCCAGGATGGGCGCGTCATTCACCGCTTGCACCTTCACCGGCAGTTCGAGCACCGTCGTCGCCGAGGTTCCGTTTTCCGCTTCGGTCGCGGTCGCCCGGATGGTCAGGGTAAAGTCGGCATCGCTGTTGGCCGCGGGTGTAATCGTCAGGGCGGCGAGATCCGCCGGGTTCACGCTCCAGGCGCCGTCGCCCAGGTCCACGCCGGCGGACAGGGCCGCGCCCTCGGGCACACCGGTTATCACGATGCCGAGCGTTTCCGAGCCGTCCGTATCGGCCAAGGCGGCGCTAAGGTTCAGCGCGATCGCGTGATCCTCCAGCCCGCTCGCGCCGATGCTGTTCGGCCCGCCATTGTCGGAGGTGTCGAACACCTGCGCGCCCTGCCAGAACATGCCTTCCTGGCCGGCGATGGTGTCGCCGCCGCCGCGATCGTAAACCACGCCGCCGCCCTCGGCCTCGTACACCTTTCCATTTACGGTGATGTTGTCGACCCACAGATTGCGGTCGGTTTCGGGTGTTCCCGCATAGCTGTCGTTGGTGAACCCGATCCGCACTGTGTCCGGGCCGTTGTCGCCGAAATCGCGGGTGATGCGGATTTCCTGCCAGGCGCCATTATCGTGATCGGCGGTGATCTTGTAGTTCCCGATGACCTTGCCATCGATGGAGAGCTGCAGATTCGGATCGCCTTTATAGCTGTCGGCGGAAACGCGCAACACGATGACGCTATTCCCTCCCGACGGGCTGATCTGTGTCAGCACGGGGGCATCGGCTTGCGCGTCGACGGTGACCTGCAAGGCCCGTGTCGTGGAGGCTATATCGCCGTTCGCGTCGGTGATCGAGGCGGTGACGTCGAGCGTGAAATCAGCGTCGCTGTTCGCTGGCGGCGTAAGCTGTAGCCCGGAAAGCTGGCCCGGCTCGATCTGCCACACGCCGTCGGCGATCTCGACCCCCGCCGACAAAGCGGCGCCTTCCGGGACGCCGCTGATGGTCACCGAAAACGCGCCCGCTTGGCCGTTCGTCGCCGTCTCGATGTGGCCCGCAAGGTCGATCACCTTGTCCTCGGTCCCCGATGCGCGGGTGGCGGTCAGCGAAGGCGCTTCGTTGATGTCGGTGACGTTCAATGTGAGGGTTTGCGCGGCGGAAAGCCCGCCTTGATCGGTGGCGGTGACAGTGAGCGAGACTTGCGGCTCGGCCTCGTAATCCAGGCTCACGCCGTCCTTCAATTGGATTTGTCCGTCAACGATTTCAAAACGGCCGTCCGACACGGTGTAGGTCAGGCTGTCGCCGACATCCGGATCGCTGGCGCTGACTTGTCCCACCACGGCGCCTGCCGCGTTTTCGGCGAGTGCGTTTCCGGCGAGCGCGACGGCCGGCGTTTCGTTGACATTCGCGACCGTAATGGTGACGGGCGTCTCGAAACTGTTGCCGGCGCTATCGGTGGCGCGAATTGTAAGGGTCACGTTCGGCGTTTGCTCGAAGTCGAGAGCGGTACCCGGCGAAAGCACGATGCTTCCGTCCACGATGGTAAAGCGCCCGTCGCCATCCATGATCTCGTAGCTATGGGTATCCTTGGCATCGGGATCGATCGCGGAGAGTTGACCGACAACGGTGCCCCCGGCGGCATTCTCGGAGATCACCGCATTGTCCAGCGTTATCGCCGTGGGCGCCGCGTTTTGCGGTGCCGCGACTTGGGCGAAGGATGCGGGTGAAGCGTTTGGATCTTGGGTGGTTGCGCCGGATTCGTCCGTAAACCCGCCTTGCGTTTGCGGATCGGGCCTTGCGGCATCCGCCACGCTTGCAGTCGCGATAGGATCAGCCAAGCTGCCGCTGGATTTGGCCCTTTCGCTGCCGCTTGAGCCGGCCTCGCTATCCAAGGCCGCCGGAGTTAGAGCCTCGGGCGCTTTCGCGTCCCCCGCCGGGTCCTGCTGATGCGCCGGGGTTGCAAGCGGGGTGGCGCCATCGCGCGATGTTCCCTCGCCCTGCGTGACGTCAGCAACAATCTCTATTGTGGGCAGCGTCACGACCGGGTGCAGCAAATCGTACCGCGTTTGCACCAGCCCCGCTTTCTGCGCGGCGATAACCTCTCCCAAAGCTTTGAGAGTGTTATCGGAAGTCGACTGGATTTCCAACGCGGCTGCGGCCGAGTCTGATTGCGCCATTTGTCTCCACCTTTTGTGTCGCGGCAAACTGAGACCACGGCGTATTAAAAGCGAGGCAAATCCAAAACAACGCTAATTCTTACGCTGCATAAATTCTCATTATTTCCAATAATTTTATGCAAACGCTTAATCATTCGACATTTGTTGATCGCAATTTCCTATCTCTTTACTTGCTTGTGGCACAACACAGATTGCATCAGGAAAGCGAAGTCCATTTATGTCGGCGTCATTGCTGGTCGAGAAGCCGCGAAAGAGCCTGCCATTCGTGTCGCAAGCGGCATTTTTAACCGCGCGCACCTTGGCCCTGCCGCCATCGATCATTATGTCGTCGACCGTCATCAACATGCTGGCGCTGGCTTTGCCGCTCGTGATCTTGCAGGTTTATGATCGCGTTTTGCCGCTGCAGTCCTTGGGCACGCTGTACGTGCTCGCCGCATGCCTTATCGCCGTGACCATTGTCGAGGGCTTGCTCAAATGGGCGCGCGGCTACCTGCTGAACCAGCAATCCTTGGAAACGGCCTATAGCGCCCGCCAGCAAGCAGCGCGTGCGTTATTGTATGGACCCTGGGCGACCATCTCCGCCGCGACGCCGGACGTTTGGCAGCGCCGGCTCACGGCGGTTGACGATGCGACGGGGTTCGGCAAGACCGTCGATCAGACCGTGCTGCTGGATCTGCCTTATGTCGTTCTGTTCCTGGTGCTCACCTGGCTTGTCGGCGGTATGCTGGTCTGGGTGCCGATCATTGTCATCGTGCTCTTTTTCGCCCTCACCATGATATCGAGCCAGCATTACCGCGAAGCGCTCGACAAACGCACGAAAGATGAATCGGCACGATACCATTTCATAACGGAGGTTCTGCGCGGCATCAGCACGGTGAAGCTTACCGCCACCGAACCCTACCTGCTAAGGCGCGCTGAAAAACATGCCCAGATAGCGGCGGAGAACAGCCACCGCATCATTCTCGAGAGCAATCGTTTTCTGTCGCTGGGGCAACTCTTCGCCAGCGTGACCATGATCATGGTTGTGACGGCTGGGGGCTATCTTGTCATCGGCGGCGAGATGAGCGTCGGCAGTCTGGCCTGCTGCACGCTCCTGGCGACGCGCACGACGCAGCCCGTGCTGCGCACGATCAGTGCATGGACGCAATTGCAAAGCGCCAGCCTAACGCAGCAGAGAGCCGATAAGGTTTTGGTCATTGAAACCACGGTCTTCCCCGCCGAGACCAGCATCAACGAGGGCAAAATCGAGCTTTGCGACATTGCGCTGGCCCCGCAAGGCGCCATGCGCGGCTTTTCCGGGTTGTCTCTCGCCGTGGCGTCCGGCGAGATCATCGGGATCACGGGAGAGAGCGGCAGCGGCAAGTCGATTTTGCTTTCCTTGATCGCTGGCACCTCAGCCCCATCTTCAGGCGCGGTGAAAATCAACGGCATGAACCTGTCGACCGAGGCAGGTCAAGCGCAGCTGCGCAATGTCTGTCTGCTGGGCGGGCACCCGGCGATCTTCCGCGGCACCATTCTCGACAACATCACCCTGGGCCGAGGCGGCGATGCCGTGCACCGGGCGGTGCGCGCCATTGCGCTGATCGGATTCGAGGAGCAGATCAACCGCCTGCCGGCGGGGTTCGAGACCCAGCTTGGCGATAGCGCCACAGATCTCTTGCCGCGCCGCTTCATTCAATCCATAGCGCTGGCCAGAGCGCTCACGGCACGGACCAAGATCGTTCTGATCGACGAAGCCAGCGCCTATTTCACACATGAATCCCAGGCTCTCTTCCGCCCGGCAGTCACTGAGCTCGCCCCGGGAACGACGTTCATTCTTGCCGATCATCGCGCCGGGAAGCTGACCTTCGCCGACCGGGTTTACGCCATCGAAAATGGCCGCCTCAACCTGGTTCAGGACAAAACGGATGACCGCACATAGTCTTGGGGCACGAACAAGCGGGGTACCGGCGGGCGCGGCGCAGGTGGCACCCGTGCGGGGCGCAAGCGCGCCGCCGCGCGCGGCGTCCACACCGGCTGAGGACGATCGGCAATCCGCCTATCAGGCGTGCCTATCGCCTCTGCTCACAGCCTTGCAATGGAGCGGGACGGCGCGGCACTTTGACAGCGCCATGCCAGCCTCGAACGCATTCGACACGCTGCTGGAGTTGCGGGCGGTGTTGTTCCGCCTCGGCTTCAATGCCGTGCCGTCGGCCTCCTCGCTCGGCAAACTGTCCTTTTCGGATGTCCCCTGCCTGTTCGTCCCCCGCCGCCAGCCTCACGATTGCTGGGTCGTGCTCGCATGCAATCCGGATGGCAGCTTACGCGTTTTCAGCGGCGCGCAAACCGCCGTCCGCGACCTCGATCCAGCCAAGCATCAAGGCGATGTCTACGCCGTCAGTGCCGTCGATCCGGCGGAGGAGACCGCGGCGCGCAGCCAAGGCTGGATCCGGTATGCCGCCTCGCAGGAATTCAAAAGCATCAGAAAATTGTTCGTGCTGACATTCGCGATCAATATCCTTGCTTTGATCCTGCCCATTTACGTGATGACCGTTTACGATCGGGCCGTCTTTGCCCATTCCAATATGACCCTGGCATATCTTTTCACGGGCATCGTTTTGTGTCTCGGGCTGGAGTTCACGCTGCGTGAAGCCCGGGCGCGCGGATTGGCTTATCTCGGCGCGCGCATGGAGAGCCTCATCACCGTGTCGGCGTTCCAGCGCCTGCTGCATCTCCCGGCCAGCGCTCTCGAACAGGCATCGCTGACGGCGCAAATCGCGCGTCTGAAAATGTTCGAGTCGGTGCGCGATGCCTTTAGCGGCCCGCTGGCATCGACCTTGCTCGATCTGCCCTTCATCGTCTTGTTCATTGCCCTGGTGTTCGCCATCGGGGGACAAGCGGGGTGGATCGTCGTTGCCTTCGCGCTGCTCATGGCAGCGATGGTGATAGTCCTTGGTCCGATTATTCGCCTGAAGAACCTGCAAGTCGGGCAGGCCAATACGGAGCGCCGCAAGTTTTTGGCGGAGCTGACGGAGCATGTCGAGACCATCCGCAATTGCCGCGTCGAGCATATCTGGCTGCAGCGCAACCACGATTTGTCCATTGCGCAGCTGAAGACACAGTCCGACCTGCAGCGCCTGAACTTCACGGAACAAACCATTTCGCACGTTCTCTTCGTGCTGACCGGAACGGGCGTTGTTTTTTACGGCGCGATTCAGGTCATGGCGGGTTCGGTGTCGCCGGGCGCCTTGGTGGCCTTAATGGCGCTGGTGTGGCGCGTTCTGACGCCCGTGCAAACGATGTTTTTGAACGTCGACAGGCTTGGGCAGACCCGCGAGGTTTTCCGCCAAGTCGATCATCTGATGCGCTTGCCCGTGGAGTACGAGCCCAACAAACACTCCCTCCTGCCGCGCAAGTTTAGCGGACAGCTTGCCGCGGAAGGTATCGTGTTTCGCTACCCCAACCATCCCGAGCCAACCTTGCGCGGCGTCACGCTTGAAATCAAAGCTGGCGAATGCCTCGTCCTGGCCGGCGGCACGGGGTCGGGCAAATCCACGCTGCTCAAGCTGTTCGCCGGGCTTTACCCCCTGCAAGCCGGCGCGGTGTATGTGGACGGGCTGGATCTGCGCCAAGTCGATGCGCGCGATTTGCGTCACAGCATCGGTTTCCTGGAAGAGAAGCAGAATGTGTTCTCCGGCACCCTCGCCGACAACATCCGGCTTTCGTTTCCCGAGGCGAGCGACGCCGATATTCTTGCCGCGCTTATCGCGTTCAAAGTCCTGCCGCCGCAAGCCGTGCCCGGCGACATTCACGCGCCCATTCCCACTTTGACCAGCGACAGCTTGTTGCGGCGTTTCGCGCTGGCCCGGGTGTTCGTCAAGCCCGTGCCCATCTACCTGCTCGACGAGCCATCCTTGTTCCTGGACGCCGAAAGCGACGCCGCGGTGCGCACGAAAATCGCCCAGCTCAAGGGGCATGCAACGATCGTGATGGCGACGGTGCAACCCGCCTATATGCGTCTGGCCAGCCGGGTTATCTTGATGCATGCGGGCCGCATCTGGGCGGAAGGCGGGCCTGAGTCCACAATACCCCTGCTGATGCAATCGCGGCAGGGCAAAGCCGACACGCGCGCGGCCGCACCGGAAAGCGCGCAGCAACATGCCCGGAGGAAAAGTCTATGAGCAGCAAAAAGAAGAAGACAGAGGAAACGCTGGGCCAGACGCTCACTTTGCCCTTGGGGCTTGTGAACAACGGCAAAATCCAGTTCTTCCGCTCGTTGACCTATATCTGCTGCGCTCTTGTGCTCGCAACGGCCGCGTGGAGCGCCGTGGCCGAGTTCCGCGAGGTCGCGGTCGCCCGCGGGCAAATCGTGCCCTCGAACGCCACGCAGAAAGTGCACCATTTGGAAGGCGGCATCCTGGATGCCGTTTTGGTGGCGGAAGGCGAGGAAGTGGAGAAGGGTCAAGCTCTGCTGCGGTTGCGCCCCGATGCGGCGCAAAGCGATCTTGAACAGTTGGAAACGCGCCTCATCAGCCTGCAGCTGCAACATTCCCGGTTGCAGGGGTTGCTTACCGGCCAGCAGCCCGACTTTGCATCGTTCGGCGTGCTCTACCCAGAAATCAACAAAGAGCAGATGGAGTTCTACACGAACACGTTAAATAGGGACGTTCGCGACCGCGAGAAGCTGCAGCTCGAAATCAAACAAACGGAAACTGAGCTGACGACAACGTCCGCGGAGCGCGCCAGCTTGATGCGCCAAGTCCAGATCGAAGCCGAACAGGTCAAGATACGCCAGAAAACCTTCGATATGGGGCACACTTCCCGGCTGTCCTATTTGGAGGCAAGCTCGCAGCTTGAGGCTGTTCAGTCCAAATTGGCATCAGCCGAAGGCAAGATCGCTCACCTCACCGGCAAGGTTCAGGAAGGGCGGCAATCGTTGCAGAAGGCGGAAGCCGAACGCACGCAAAAGCTCGCCGATGAAAGCTCCAAAGTGACAACCGAGCTGTTGGAAACCCAGAATGCGGTGAAAAAACATCGCGACAGAGTGTCGCGGCTTACCATTGAGAGCCCGGCCAAAGGCATCGTGCAGCTTCTTGCGCAACGTAACGCAGGCGAGGTGATCAAGGCCGGCGACCTGGTCGCGGAAGTCATCTCGCTCGAAGCGGATATGATTGCCGAGGTCCAACTGCAGGCCAAGGATATCGGCCATGTGAAACTGGGCGACCCCGCGAACATCAAGGTCTCCAACTACGATCCGACGGGCATCGAAATCGCGACCGGGCGCGTGGTGGACATTTCGGCGACCACTTTCGAGACGAAAGACGGCGCGCCCTATTACCGCACGCGCATCAAGCTCGATAGCGCCTATGTCGGCCGTGTCGAGCGCAATTGGCGCCTTCTGCCGGGAATGGTGGTGGAGGCAGACATCGTGACGGGATCGAAGTCGCTGATGAAATACATGCTGAAGCCGGTTTATCGGTCTCTCGACACAGCCTTCAGCGAGCGCTAGAGCATCGTGCGCGTGTTGCGCAGCGCCAGGGCAAGGACGCTTTCGAGCGCGTCGAGGCGGTATGGCTTGCGCAGGAGCGGCAGAGCCCGCCCATCCGTCGGGGAGAGCGCCTGGCCGTCGTAACCCGTCGTCAGCACGACCGGCAGGCCGGGCCGGCGGCGAATGATTTCCTGCGCCAGATCGGCGCCGCTCATGCCGCCCGGCATCATGATGTCGGAGAACACGATGTCGATCGTGCGGCCGTTGGCTAAGGCGCCCAGCGCGGCCGCGGCGTCGGCCACACGGGTGACCTCATAGCCGAGCTGCCCGATCATATCGGCTGCCAGCGCCGCGACTTCGTCGTCGTCCTCGACCAGCAAAACCGTGGCGCCTTGCGTGGAGACGGTGTCGTCGGCAGGCCTGCCGAGCGCCTCAAGCCGGTGCTCCGAAGACGCCGGCCCGCGGTCCGAGCGCGGCAGGAAGAGCATGACCGTCGTGCCGAAGCCGACCGCGCTCTCGATGCGGACGATGCCGCCGGATTGTTTGGCGAAGCCATAGATCTGCGCGAGGCCGAGGCCGGATCCCTTGCCGACATCCTTGGTGGTGAAAAAGGGCTCGAAAACACGGGCGAGAACCTCGGGCGGTATGCCCGTTCCGTTATCCGAGACCGAAATCCGCACAAAATCGCCTTTGATCTCGTCGTCATGCACCGAGAGCGCATTTTCGCCACGGATCGTCAAGATGCCCCCATTGGGCATCGCGTCCCGCGCATTCACCGCGAGGTTGAGAACGGCAAGCTCAAGCTGCGTCGGATCGGCGTTCACCGGCCAAAGATCTGGCGCGAACGTCATGTCCACGCGGATGTCGCCGCGCAGGCTGCGGGCGAGCAGCTCCCCCATGTCGCCGATGCGCTGTTCCAGCGCGATCGGCTCGGGCTTCAAGGCCTCGCGGCGCGAGAAGGTGAGGAGCTGACGCGTGAGCGCCGCGCCGCGCTCCACCGCTTGCCGCATGCCATCCATGACGCGCTGCCGCCGCTCAGGGTCTTGATGGCGGCCAAGCAGATCCAGACCGCCGGAGATCACCATGAGCAAGTTGTTGAAGTCATGCGCGACGCCGCCAGTGAGCTGCCCGACGGCTTCCATCTTCTGCGCTTGGGCGAGGGCTGCTTGCGCTTCGACGAGTTCGGCGGTCCGCTCCGTTACCCGCGCCTCGAGCGTTTCATTGAGCTGCCGCAGGTCGGCTTCGGCCTGTTTGCGCTCATGAATGTCCTCGGTCGAGCCGTACCATTTGACGATTTGCCCAGCGTCATCGCGGCGTGGGAACGCCCGCGAACGCGCCCAGCGAAAGTCCCCCGAAAGCATCTTGACTCGGTGTTCGACATCATAGGGCGCTCCGGTGGTCACGGAGCGCACCCAAGCCTCGGTTGTATGCCCTATATCGCCCGAATACAGCCCTTGGCTCCAACTGTCGCCGAGACCGCTCGTCCCCGTCCACTCGCGCCAGCGCTCCGCCACGCGATCCAACTGTCCATCGGGGTCCGCCGTCCAGGCGACCTGAGGGTTTAGTTCGGCCGCATGACGGTAGTGCTCCTCGCTCTCGCGCAAGGCGGCTTCGGCGGATTTTCGCGCGGTTTCGTCCAGATAAACCGCGGTGACGGATAGAGCATCGCCATTTTCGTCACGTCGGACTTGGCCGCGCGCATACACCCACCTCACCTGACCGTCGAGCCTGACGACCCGCAGTTCGACTTCGTAGAATTCCTGACTGCCGGCCAGAATGGCGGCGCGTTCACGCACCACCCGGTCTAGGTCCTCCGGGTGATAGCGCGCCCGGATCTCTTCCAGCGTCAGCTTGCGATCTGGCGGATAGCCCAACAACTCGGCGAAAACGGCCGCGTGTCTTACTTTGCCGTGCGTCAGATCGAAGGTGACCTCTCCCAACCGGGCGGCGCGCAGCGCCAAGCGCAGGCGCAGCTCGGCATCGCGCAATTCCGCCTCTGCCCTCGCCCGCTCCTCAAGGAGGCGCGCGGCTTCGCGCTGCCGCTGCCGTGCCCGCGTCGAAGCGCCGACAGCGCGCACGAGGGTTTCCGGCCGCAGAGGGCGCTCAAGCAAGGTGATGTTGCCGAGCAGGTCGCGCACGGCCGTCTCGCGTTCCTCGTCGCGCGATGGAAGCGAGAGGAAGACGAAGGGAAAGTCCGACCATGGCGGCTGCGCCCCAAGCCAGGTTCGCATTTCCGCAACATCGCCGGCGCGGTTCAAAGCCTCCTCGGTGATGATTGCCGCCGCCGCTTCGCTCAGACCGGCCAGCAGAGTAGCGACATCCTTGCAAAGCTCGCAGGCAAAACCAGCCTGCCGCAGGATGCCGCAAATCACCGGCCCGTCGCGACCGAGCGGCGCGAGAACAAGCACCGTCGCGGCCGGCCTCTCAGCGAACGTCATCACGTCGCTCGATCAGATTTTCCGCCGGCCCGGTATAGGTCGGCTCACCGTTGAGGATGCCACGGAACTGATCGAGCACGGGACCGATGCGGATCCCGCCGCTGTCAATGTCGTACTCGCGGATGCTCTTCTCGTGCTGGCCGGTTCGCTTCTTCATAACCGAGATCGCGCGCCGAATGCGTCCATAGGCCTCGAAGTAGCGCAGCAGGATGACGGTGTCGCAGAGGTAGGACAGGTCGACAGGCGACTGCATGGGGCCTACAAGGCCATGCTGCGCCAGCACAAGAAAGGTGATAACGCCTT
>Ga0136634_10000292_pt1 | contig 23943 bp, 14 predicted proteins | sample AntDrymUQ8332106_2_FD_104654 | JGI IMG/M metagenome (GOLD analysis project Ga0136634, IMG submission 104654) | Polar desert sand microbial communities from Dry Valleys, Antarctica - metaG UQ833 (21.06) | ecosystem: Environmental > Terrestrial > Soil > Desert | place: Antarctica: Dry Valley... | reverse complement strand
GAATGTATTACAGGGATTGGTAAGAAAGATAGATAGTACGGTGAGTGTGGAAGGAGTGAATTAGAGAAGAAGACAGGATACTGGATACAGAAAACATTATATGGGGAGAAGCTTAAATAATTAATTGTAAATATTCCTTTTCATATTTAGTAATATATATATAAGCTCAATAAATTTTTCTCCTGTATTTTATATTCTATTCTCTCTTTTCTCACACGAAAATGGAACAATTCACCCAACCGTTATCGAAAGATGCATTGTATTTTTTATAGAAGTTGATGGCAGGCTCATTCCAATCCAAAACCTGCCAGGCAATACCGTGTAATTTTTTTTCTTTCGCTTCCTGAATCAAACGATCGAAAAGCATATTTCCGATTTTCCTGCCACGATATTTTTCTGTAACAAGAATATCTTCGAGGTACATCTTTTGCCCTTTCCAGGTTGAATAGCGTATATAATACAACGCAAAGGCAACCAGTTTTTCCTCCTTTTCGTCAATCCGATCAACAGCTACAAAAGCCCACCATATTGGGTTAGATCCAAATCCACTCTCAATAAAATGTTCCAGGGTTACTGTTACTTCCTGCGGTGCTTTCTCATATACAGCTAGTTCATCAATGAGTTCTAATAAATGCTGACAATCTTCCTTTATGGCGCGTCTTATTTGAATGTTCATGATTCTTTTTTTAAAGATTTAAAGCTTCAGGATAGGACATCATAAGCAAAATTAATCTACAATAAAAAGCTTACATCCTTTTTTAGAAAAAGATCTGTGGGCTTCCATATTATCACCTACCTGGTAACTGGTACCCTGCTTCAGAATGAATTTCCGTCCATCTCTGAGTTCTGTGACCATTTCACCTTCTATGCACAATAAAATATGCCCTTTGCTACACCAATGATCAGCCAGGTAATTCACCGAATATTCAACCTTTCGAAGACGGATGTTTCCAATATAAAGGGTCTTCCAAAGTGCAAATCCGGTTTCGCCTTTGTGTTGCGTAATTTCAATATTTTCCCAATCAGTAGTATGGAACGGTATACCTAAAATATCCATAAGTTCTTTTCAGTTGCCGATACATCCTTACCATTTTTTCAAGTTAAAGCCTGGTCAAGGTCTGATAAAATATCCTGTACATTTTCCATACCCACGCTCATGCGTATCAATCCGTCGGTAATGCCGTATTGTTCCCGTTGTTCTTTGGGCACGCTGTAATGTGTCATCGAGGCGGGATGAGACACGAGAGTGTCGCAAGTGCCCAGAGAAACAGTTCGTGTGCACATTTGCAGCTTATTCATCATCGTTATGCCTGCCTGTAATCCCCCTTTTAATTCTATGCTCATCATCGCCCCGGGATGATGCATTTGTTTTGCAGTCAACGCATAATCCGGATGAGATTCCAGACCATTGTAATTAACTTTTGAAACGGCAGGATGATTCACCAAAAAATTTGCAACTTGTACTGCATTCGCACAATGGCGGTCCATTCTTACCTCTAAAGTTCTCATTCCATTGATCAGCAAAAAAGCATCAAACGGATTGCTATTGCCGCCGAGCATTTTAAAGGTTTTATAAGCGTGTGTACTCATAAATTCCACATCCTTTCCTAAAAAAACCCCACCGATAGCGGTGCCATGTCCATTCAAAAATTTTGTAGTAGAGTGAATGATAAAATCAACTCCATACCGAAAGGGCTGTTGCAAATAAGGTGTTGCAAAGGTGTTATCACACGCAATGATTTTACCGTATTTTTTGCCCAGCTTGGATAATTCTTCAATATCCACGCATTGAATGGTAGGATTTGCAGGAGTTTCCAGATAGATCATTTTTATTTTAGGATTCTCTTTAAGTACATCTTCAGCCTTGTTTAAATCCCGTAGATCGGCAATAATAACCTCTATCCCCAGGTCGGGTAATAATCTATTGGCCAAGTCCTGGGTTCCTCCATATAATGAATAATGCGAAAGAACTTTGTCCCCGGTTTTTAATGTCGATAACATCAATGTAGAAATTGCGGCCATACCTGATGATTGGAGATACGCTTTGGGTAAGTCGCATTCAAACCCATAGCTTTCCATTGCGGCAATTTTATTTTCGGCTTCACTCATCGTAGGGTTACCCCATCGTGAATAAATAAAACCCTGTTCTTCTCCGCTGAATCGTCGCATTCCTTGTTCTGCCGTATCATAAACAAAAGTAGAAGATGCGTAAATAGGAGTAAGGTGCGCATAATTGGGATCCCTTTGGTGACCTGCATGAATGGCAAGCGAGCTAAAACCTTTCAATGGAAAATTTGTATCCGCCATGATTATAAATTTCGGTGGTAGTATCTTATGGATGTATAATTTTGAAGCGTCAAAAATAGTTCATTCGATCGTGGGTTTATCTGAAATACCTTCAGTCATATTGAAGATTAGGTGTCTTTTAATTTTTTTAACCCCAGATAAAAAATCAAAGTATGAAAGAAATTTTGCAGCAACTTGCTTCATATAATATCTGGGCAAATCAAAAACTTACGGACATTATACAATCCTTACCTGAGGAAGTGTTGCATCAATCAATGCCCAGTAGTTTTGCAAGCCTTCATTCTACCTTATTACATATGTGGGATGCTGAAAGCATTTGGTGGCAACGTATGAAACTGCAGGAAGTAATCAACTACCCGAGCAGTTCTTTTAAAGGAACTACCATGGATATTTCTACTTCGTTATTACATCAGAATACATTATGGGAAACCTGGGTAAATAAGGCCACCCTGGCGGCATTAGATCACGTGTTTATGTATCAAAATAGCCGCAAAGAACAATTCAAACAACCTATTTATCAAATGATTTTGCATGTTTTCAACCATGGTACCTATCATCGCGGCCAATTGGTTAATATGCTCAGACAAGCAGGCTTTGAAAAAATTCCTCCAACAGATTTTATAGTGTGGAGCAGGAAGAAATAAGATTTGAAGTTAGAAGTATGAGGTACGAGATACGAAGTGAGATGTGAGATGTGAGATATGCGAGGTACAGAGTAAGATGTACGATTTACGAAGTGCGAAGTAAATTTTGTGCTTCAAAAAGATTAACGCTATTTTCCAATTACTGATTAAATGCAGTAGTTCCCTGGGCAAATAAACATTGTAAGGCACACCATATCAAGACAGAAACAGATAAAGAATCTTAGAATTCTGAAGAATTTACGAGGGTATTGATTCTGGAATTAATCAAACAATTACTTCGTATCGTACACATCTGACATCTGACTTCATACTTTGCATCAATAAGCCCACTTCACCAATGTAGCACCCCAGGTAAATCCTCCGCCAAAAGCTGCCAGTACCATTTTATCGCCCTTGTTCAAATCCTTTCTCCAATCCCACAGACATAAAGGAATGGTCGCAGCGGTTGTATTACCATAACGCTGAATGTTCATCATCACTTTGTCATGTGATAAACCCATACGGTCAGCGGTGGCATCAATGATTCGTTTGTTAGCCTGGTGAGGAACCAGCCAGGCAATATCCTCTCCGGTCAGATTATTCCTCTCTAATAATTCAGCACTAACATCTGCCATCCCTTTTACGGCAGCCTTAAATACCTGTGGTCCTTCCTGGTAAGCATAATGTTCTTTCGCTGCCACGGTTTCAACCGAAGCAGGACGAAGTGACCCGCCTGCTTTCATATGTAAATGCGGCGCACCGGATCCATCGCTTTTCAGAATGCTATCTAATACTCCGTATCCATCGTGATTGGGTTCCAGCAAAACAGCACCTCCACCGTCGCCAAAAAGAACGCAGGTCGTTCGATCGGAATAATCAACAATGGCACTCATTTTATCAGCACCTGCAACGATTACTTTTTTGCATCTTCCACTTTCTACAAGAGAAGCACCCACCGTTAAAGCATATAGAAAGCCACTGCAGGCAGCAGAAATATCAAAACTCCAGGCATTGCGGGCACCTGCTTTAAAAGAAGCTAGATTGGCGGTTGCCGGAAAAACCATGTCGGGCGTTACCGTTGCTACAATTAAACAATCAATTTCCTGGGGATTGATTCCTCTCTTTTCACAAATTAATTTAATACAGGGCACTACCAGATCTGAAGTAGCAAGTCCGGGCGTTTTTAAAATTCTTCTTTCTGTAATACCTGTTCGGCTTATTATCCAATCATCATTGGTATCCACCATCTTTTCCAGGTCAGCATTTGTTAGCACATCGTCAGGAACATAACCTCCTACAGCGGTTATTACAGCAGTGATTTTTCCAAGCATAGAACATTTTTAATTCCGGCCAATTCAAGAGCGGGTATTCATTTTAAAAAGTGCGTAAAAGTACATCTTAGAATTCAGAAGTAAAAAAAGTCACAAGGACGAAATACGAAGTATGAAGGCGTTTCGATCGGATGATCCACTCGTCAACAAATCCATTTGAATTGCATTCTAACACCTTTATCCATTTTTAATATTTCATTTATACTTAATCTAAATACTTGATGCCTGGTACTTAATTCCTGGAAGCCGTGTACCGTCATCGTTCGTCATGCCTCGTACGTCTAACTTCCTATTTCCTACTTTAAGTTTCCCTATTTTCGCAACCATGATAGCTTTTGTTAAAGGGAACTTTGTACGTAAAACACCCGCCGTGGTACTGGTGGATGTAAATGGAGTAGGATATGAACTTCAGATCAGTTTAAATACCTACTCCAGTATTCAAAACGACGATAAGGGACAACTGTTTACTTATTTTCATGTTCGTGAAGATGCCCAGATATTATATGGGTTTTTTGAAGAAGCCGAGAAAAATCTTTTTATCCAGTTAATCAGTGTTTCCGGGGTAGGTGCAGCAACGGCCCGGATGATGTTGTCCTCCATGAAACCTGGCGAAATTATCAGGGCAATCGTGGAAGGGAATATCAGGTTATTAGAAACCATAAAAGGAATTGGAAAAAAATCAGCAGAAAGAATTGTTCTCGAGCTTAAGGATAAACTCATTAAAACGCCGTTCGATTCAAATTTTTCTACGTTGAAAAACAATTCTTTGGAGCACGATGCGTTAAATGCTTTGATTGCTTTGGGCATTGCCCGCCCAGCCGGGGAACAAGCTATTCAAAGGGTAATGAAAGCAGATCCTACACTAGATAAAATCGAAGACGTCATTAAGAAAGCTTTAAAAACACTCTAGCCTATAGAAAACTGAATTCTACCTAACTATCTTGAGAAAAACAGTTTGCCTCTAAAATCTAATTTCACTGCTGCTTTTGCGGGGTTGCTTTCCGTAATGATGGTTGTATTCCATACAACTGCCATGGGCTTTAATGCACCTCCACAGGATACTTCCATTCGGAACACCAGGGCAGATACTCTGAAATATCCTATTTCGGACAGGAGAGGAGACAAATATTCCAACCCCCGTAAAAGTTCGATTGACCTCAAAGACCCCGTCAACATTACCGATTCAATTATTTACGATCCAAAATCCAAACAATATTATATCATCGAAAAAGTAGGAAGTTTTTATTATCGCAAACCTACTTATCTCACATTCGACGAGTTTTTAGCTTTGCAGGCTCGTAAAGCTGAGGTTGATTATTTCAAAAAACGATCAAACATTGTAAGCGGTTTAAACAGGAAATTAGTTAGGCCCCAAATGTCGATAACAGACAATCTATTCAACCGGATATTTGGAAATGGGAAGGTAGACATCAGGCCCCAGGGAGATGTTACTATCATTGCAGGGTATCAGGGTCAGAATATCAAAAACCCTGCTTTACCAGAACGGGCACGTCGTAACGGAGGATTTGACTTTGATATGAATGCCAATCTGAGTGTGGTTGGAAATATCGGGGATAAATTAAAATTGCCGATAAGTTATAATACCCAGGCAAATTTTGATTTTGAAAATCAATTAAAACTTGATTATACCGGTACCGATGATGAAATCATCAAGCGAATTGAAGCAGGTAATGTATCTTTTTCTTCAAAAGGTTCCCTCATCCCCGGGGCCCAGTCTCTTTTTGGTTTGAAAACCCAGTTACAGTTCGGAAAATTATTTGTTACCGGAGTGCTCGCCAACCAACGTGCGCAACGGCAATCATTAGGATTACAAGGAGGTTCTACCAATACCTATTTTGAATTTAAAGCCAACGATTATGAAGAGAACAGGCATTTTCTGATGGGCCAGTATTTCCGGAAAAATTACAACAATGCGATGAAGGATTTACCGGTAGTAAATTCCAAAGTACAGATATTACGGGTAGAAGTATGGGTCACCAATAGAAATGGTTCCACCACTGAAACCCGGGATGTAGTGGGCCTGATGGATCTGGGCGAATGCCCGGCTTTCAATACGGGTATCAATTGTAATCCCGGAAATCCTTTTAACCTCCCTTTTAATACTGCTAACGACCTCTATACAAAAATCATTAACGATCCTAATAGCCGGAATTCTTCTCTGATCACCACAAAACTGTCCTCGCTTGGTTTACGTCCTGTTCAGGATTTTGAAAAAACTTTTGCACGGAAACTGAATCCGACTGACTACTATTTCAATCCCCAGGTCGGCTTTCTTTCTTTGAACCAACCATTGCAACCTGATGAGGTACTGGCTGTCGCTTTTCAATACAGTTACAATGGACAAATATATCAGGTAGGGGAATTTGCACAGGATGTTCCACCAGACACTACTGCTAACCAGGGAGGTACTCAAAAAGTATTATTATTGAAATTGCTGAAAGCCACTTCGCAGCGAACAAACCTTCCATTATGGGATTTGATGATGAAGAATGTTTATTCTTTACAAACAAAAGATGGCAGCTACATCTCAAGCATCCAACCAGGAGATTTTAAATTGAATGTTTTATACGAGGAACCGAGTAAGGGTCAAAAACGATTCCTTCCTGAAGGTCCTAAGGCCGGAGTTCCCCTGATTAACCTGTTAAATCTTGACCGGCTGAATGCAAGGAACGATCCTTTACCAGATGGTGTTTTTGATTACCTGGAAGGATTTACAGTAATTTCTTCGCAAGCAAGGATTATTTTTCCATTACTCGAACCCTTTGGCCGTGATCTGGATTCAGCTGCTTTCCCGGGAAGTCAGCCTAATCTTGAGGAAAAATACATTTATTATCCTTTATATGATACCATTAAGGAGATAGCAAGAACATTTGCAAATCTCGATCGCTATATCATTAGTGGCTATGCCCGGGGGCAGTCAACTTCCGAAATTTCATTGAATGCCTTTAACGTGCCGCCTGGATCGGTAACGGTTTCGGCAGGAGGTCAGGTTCTCATTGAAAATGTTGATTATACCGTTGACTATAATCTTGGTACTGTAAAAATCATTAATTCCGCTATCATCACTTCGGGGGTGCCGGTTAATGTTCAATATGAGAACAATGCCGGATTTGGAATTCAAACGAGAAATTTTCTCGGATTACGATTAGATTACCTCGCCAAGGCCACGGCAAGAGAATCCCTATCACTTGGGGTATCCATGGTTCGATTAGGAGAACGACCCTTCTTTACAAAAACAGGTTATAATGAAGACCCGATTAAAAATACAATGTATGGCTTCGATTTCAGTTATCGTACAGAAACGCCCCGTTTAACAAGATGGCTTGATAAGCTACCGTTTTACAATACTACAGAAGTGAGCAGTGTCACAGCATACGGCGAGGCAGCTCTTCTGAAACCTGGGCACCCTGCCCAGATTGGAAAAGGAAAGGGAGGGCTTATCTATATTGATGATTTTGAAGGAACCCGCAATTCCATTGATCTTCGTTTTCCCCTCGTTAGTTGGGGGCTCGCCTCTACTCCTGCAGGAAACGGATTGTTCCCGGAGGCGGATTTGCGAGATTCCCTGGCATATGGTTACAACAGGGCAAAACTTGCCTGGTATAATATTGAACCTGTTTTACAAGACAGGAAGAATTCAAGTAATCCCATTGATGATAACCTATTACTGGATCCAAGTGTGAGACTGGTAAAGGTTAAAGAAATTTATCGTCAAAAATCAACGGATTTTGGTCAGGCCCAGCTGGTGACATTTGACATGGCTTTTTATCCAACTGATATTGGACCTTATAATTTTGATGCAACCAATGTAACCGCCGAAGGGAAACTGCTAAACCCACAAAGACGTTGGGGAGGAATTATGAGAGGGCTTGATCAGGTGGATTTTGAAACAGGTAATGTTGAATTCATAGAATTCTGGATGCAGGATCCGTATATTAAAAATCCTGGCAGTGCGGGAGGTCAATTGTATTTCAATTTGGGTAATATTTCAGAGGATATCTTGCGTGATGGGAAACGTTTTTTTGAGAACGGAATCAGTGGTGCAGTAACCAAGGCACTGGAAGATTCGGGTACCGTATGGGGGAAAGTTCCGGGAAATCCTATCCAGGTTACCCAGGCTTTCAGCAATGATCCCGCCGACAGGCCATTGCAGGATGCGGGATTTGATGGATTGGATGATGAAGCAGAACGTAGAAAATTTCAGCAGTACCTGGATAGTTTAAGAAATAAATTTGGAGTCAGCTCACCCATATATCAACAGGCATTGCAGGACCCTTCCAGGGATGATTTTAAGAATTATCGGGATGGATCTTTTACAGGAAGGGATGGCATTTTACAGAGGTATAAAAATGTGAACAGCCCTCAGGGTAATTCGCCGGTAGCCTCTTCTGGTGATCAGTTCGTAAGTGCATTTACCTTATACCCTGATCAGGAAGAATTCAATCGTGATAATACATTAAATGAGCTTGAAGAGTATTTCCAATACAGGGTAAATATAACCCCTAATGACCTGGCTATTGGCAGAAATTTCATTACAGATAGCGTGCGTATAAGAGAAACTAATGAGGATTGGTTTTTATTCAGGATACCGATTGCGGGATATGAAAAAAAAGTTGGAAATATTCCCGATTTTAAATCTATCCGATTTATAAGGATGTTTATGACGGGGTTTCAAGATTCGGTAGTACTTAGGTTTGCAAAACTGGAATTAGTACGCAATCAATGGCGCCGGTTCAATTATGAATTAGATACTACCGGACAATACAAAACAATTCCAGCAAATACTGCCACAACCTTCAATCAGTTAGCTGTTAGTATTGAAGAAAATAATTCACGTTTACCCATACCTTATAAAACGCCACCCGATGTGATCAGGCAACAACAATTGAGTAATAATAATGTGAGCCTGTTCCTGAATGAACAATCGATCAGTATGCAGATTTGTAACCTATCGCAAAATGATGTTCGTGGTGTTTTTAAAACGCTTAATCTCGATCTACGGCAATATGGAAAATTATTACTCTATACTCATATAGAATCTGGGGGAACCAGGGATGATCTTAAGGATAATGAAATGTATAGTGTTATTCGATTAGGTAATGATCTGATCAATAATTTTTATGAGATCCGAATTCCATTGAAAAAAACAACCTGGGGACTAGCCCGTTCAGAAAATGAAATATGGCCTGATGCAAATGACCTTGAATTAGATCTGCAAGATTTAATAGATCTCAAAGTTAGAAGGAACAATTCTGTACCCGTTTCGCAATACTTCAGGCAGACTACCGCTGATGGTAAAGAGTTTGCAATCCTTGGAAATCCTAATCTGGGTGAAATACGGATTTTCTTCTTAGGCGTTGAAAATCGAACTCGCCCACAAGCCTGTGCTGAAGTGTGGTTTAATGAACTTCGGTTAGGAAATCTAAATGAACAGGGGGGCTGGGCAGCGTTAGGCCGGGTTGATTTTAAACTGGCAGATCTTGGTACACTCTATGTTTCGGCTAGTGCCAGGAGCCAGGGTTTTGGCAGCATCGAACAAAGAATTAACGAACGGTCAAGAGAAGATTTTACACAATTTGATATAGCAACCAACCTGGAATTAGGGAAATTGTTACCACCCAAAGCTGGAATTTCAATTCCGGTGTATGCCAATATTTCCAAAACAGTATCTACACCGCAATATGATCCTTATGATCTCGATGTTAAATTAAAAGATAAACTTAAGTCGTCTTCTGGTAACCGGAAGGATTCTATAAGAAACGATGCTATTGACGTTCGGACGATCAAAACAGTCAACTTCACCAATGTTAAAAAAGTAAATACAAGTGGCAAAAAACAAAAGCCCTGGAGTATAGAAAATATTGATGTGAGTTATTCCTATTATAAAGAAGAACAGCACAATTCACTCATAGAAAATAATGAAGTTACCCGCCATCGTGCAGGCTTAGGGTATAATTATATCACCGAGCCCGTGTACTGGGAACCACTAAAAAGAACCATCAAATCCAAATCGCCCTGGTATGCATTGATTCGCGATTTGAATATAAATCCTAAGCCTTCACTTTTAGGATTTAGAGCTGATGTTAACCGTCAATTTGGTTCATTTCGTCCCCGCAGTATTGGAACTGCAAAAGGTTTAATCCCTGAAACGTACGATAAGTATTTTACGTTCGATCGGTTTTATAATCTTCGATGGGATATTACACGTGCATTGAATATTGATTTTACTGCAGTGAACCGCGCATGGATCGATGAAGATTCAGGTCGCCTTGATGATGGCGAAAAGAAAAGAATGTGGGATAATTTTCTAAATGGAGGAAGAACGGTTTCCTATCAGCAAAATGCAAACTTTTCATACATATTACCAACAACTAAAATTCCATTGCTGGATTGGACTACCATCAGGCTATCTTATGTAGCAAATTATGATTGGCTCGCTGCGTCACTCATAGCAAAGAATCTTGGTAATACACTCTCCAATGGTCAACAAAAGAACGCAACGGGAGAACTTGATTTTTCAAAATTATATGCCAAATCCAGGTTATTGAGAGCATTCGAGGAAGAGGAGCCGGTACCGGAGCCCACCACAACGGGAAATACACCTGACACAGCTGTTAAGGCAAACAAAGTTCGGGATAAGAATGCACCATTAGAATTAGGAAAAGGAATAAAATTCGGGGGCAGACTTCTGACATCCCTTAAGAGAATCAGCGTTTCATATTCTGAAAATTCTAACTCCACTATTTACGGCTATACGGATAGTACAAAAATACTTGGAATGAATTTTAAAACGATGGCACCAGGTTTGGATTTTGTTTTGGGACGTCAACCTGATACAAACTTTATTAATCAGATGGCCCAAAAAGGGTTTTTGACGGCCGATCCGAATTTCAATTATCAGAACCGCCAGGATTATAGCCAGAAAATAACTCTCAATGCCCAATTCATACCTTTGAGAGACCTTAATATTGATATCAATCTTGATAAGACTTTTGGAAAAACATATAGTGAATTGTATAAAGATACCATTGGATATAGTGGAAATTTTGCCCGCCTCAATCCATATACAGCCGGAAGTTTTAGTGTGAGCTATATTTCTTTTCAAACATTGTTTGAAAAAGTAAAACCTAATGAAGTATCAGAAACATTCAAAAAGTTTGAAGATAACAGAATTATTTTATCGGCGCGGCTTGCCTCTCAAAATCCTTATTCAAAAGATGCTTCCGGAAATGTAATTCAAAATGCTGATGGTTTTTATAAAGGTTATGGCCGATATGCACAGGACGTTTTGTTGCCTGCATTTATTGCTGCTTATACCGGGAAAGATCCCAACAGCATCACATTGATCAAACAAACAAATCCCAATATTCGATCCAATCCATTTTCAGGTCTTAAAGCCAAACCAAACTGGAGAGTAACTTATAATGGATTAACGAGGGTAAAAGGGGTTGAGAAAATATTTACAAATTTTACGATCACCCATGGGTATAATAGTACTTTAAGCATGAACAGCTTTAATTCAGCACTATTATTTAACGACCCATTCCGGTTTAATTATCCTGGCTTTATCGATCAGTTGACAGGAAATTTTATTCCTTACTTTTTGGTACCGAATATTACTATCAGTGAACAGTTCGCACCTTTGATTGATCTGGACATGCAATTTGCAAACCAGATAACGGCGCGGTTTGAATATAAAAAATCAAGACAACTGAGTTTAAGCCTCATTGATTTTCAGTTAAGCGAAGCGAGATCAACTGAATTTACCATTGGTGCCGGGTACAGGAAACGAGGTGCCTTTTCTTTTATAAAATTCAAAGGCAAGCCTTTGGAAAATGATGCTTCTTTCAGGCTTGACTTTAGTATTCGTGATGATGCAACTGCTAATAGTCGATTGGATCAAACACAGGCCTTACCCACTGCCGGTAATAAAGTAATTACCATTAACCCAACGATTGATTATGTAATTAGTAACCGGGTCAATATTAAACTTTATTTTGAGCAACGTCGTGTGGAACCAAAAATATCTACAGCTCCACCTATTACCAATACCCGCGCAGGTATGCAGATACGAATTTCCTTAGCTCAATAAAGTGAATGCATGAGTTGAGCGTTATTGGGAAGGGATTTTAATTTATTTGGTACCGTTTTTTTATTTTATATAATTCCATCTTTCAAAGGGTAAGGTTTCAATACTGATCTATGAACATGGAACCAATACGGATTATTGTGGACCAGTTATTAATTGTATTTATGAGTGGAATAAATGGCATCCACCATTATTATTTCTATGATGTTAGTATAAGATCTAAAAAAACTTTTATTATTTATCTGGATTAATTGGGGGGTTGCCATTTCTGAATCCCTATCTCCAAAATATTCAGGACATAAAAAAAAGCATCAAATGTTGATGCTTTTATATCTTGTTAAATAAAATTTATTTTGATTCTGGAGCTCCCTGCGTACGTTTTAACAATAAAACATACCCGCATAATTTCTTCTTGTGTTTGTTTACCTGCACAGGTTTTATCATATGATATTCTGAAAACTTAGGGATATAAGCATAGCTGATAATATTTCCATCAACATCACCCCACATATTCTTTTTGTAAATAACTTGTCTTTCGCTCCAGTCATACATCCTTACTTCGTACAACCTTGAACTAGGATCTCCGATAAAAATAAATTGATACCAGGTACCTTGTGTCATAGGAAGAACAATGGGCATTTCGAATTCGCTTTCCATTGTCATGGACGCTTCCCGTATTACGGTAAAGCCTTGAGCTGAGAAATATTGTTTAAGGCTATCTACCGTAGACTGGTAAGGATTACCATCACAACTTTGTTGTCTGATAATTTCCTGAGCCATAATAGATTGAGTAAAAAGAAATACAACTAGTGAAGTAAATATGTTTTTACACAGGCAAGTGAACATAGATTTTCGGTTTTTTAGGGATATACGGGATTACGTGTCTCAAAAATAATAAAATCCACTCAGAAAGCAAATCTGTGTAGGATGTTTTCACTTTATATAAACATTCCTGTTATGGGAGTAATGATTAACCTTTAAATAAATAAAAGGAGTTAGCCTGTGAAATAGATGTGAGTACAAGATCATTAATACAAACATGAGCGGGAACTGTTGTGCAATAGTAAGCTACCTCTGCTACATCCTGGGCATGCAGCGGTTCAAAACCTTCATATACATTATTTGCAACGGCTTCATTTCCCTTAAAACGGACTTTTGAAAACTCGGTATCTGCAGCACCCGGATGAATAGCAGTTACTTTAATTTTGTGCCGAAGTAAATCAATACGCATCGCTTCCGAAATAGCAGTTACTGCGTGTTTAGAAGCACAGTACACATTACCTTTTTCATAAACTTCTTTACCGGCAGTAGATCCTATATTGATAATATGACCTTTTTTATTTTCAATCATAATGGGTAATAGTGCTTTTGTTACATACAGTAACCCTTTTACATTAGTATTGATCATAGTTTCCCAATCATCCAGGAGTGCTTCATCAAAAAAATCTCTTCCTAATGCCAGTCCTGCATTATTGATTAAAACATCCACCGCTCTCCAGAGTAAAGGGAGACTTTCTATTGCAGTAAAAACGGCTTCTTTATTCTGAACATCAAACGGAAGGCAAAGTACCTGGATGTTATATTTTTCGACAAGGTTATTTTTTATTTCATTTAACCTGCTCTCCCTTCGGCCATTAATGATAATATTATAATTATTTTCTGCAAACTTTTCAGCTAATGCTTTTCCAAACCCTGAGGTGCTGCCGGTAATGAATACAATTTTGTTCATGAAAATTATTAATGTTCCGGAATCGGATCCGCTATATGCTAATGTACATTAGAAAATTAAATGCAGAGAACATGAATGGGCTAAAATAAGTGAATTTATAAAGGAGATTACATTGATTAATGTTTTTTGATTAGGCTTTAAACAATAAAAAAAACGAAGTAACTATTCAAAAATTTATCTGATCAAAATAGCAGTGCCCTTTTTTGTAACCGTTTTACCTGTATAATCTTTTCCCTGCACCATCCATACAAACGTTCCTCCATCCTGAAGTTTACCATTAATCGTTCCGTCCCAACCCTTGTTCGCATCTGTTGTTTGAAAAACAAGTTGGCCCCACCGATTATAGACGCGGAAATATTCAAGCTTTGAAATTCCCACAGGAACGGGGCGAAGAAGTTTATTACGACCATTCGGTGCAAAAGCATTCGGAACAAAAATCTCGGGTTTGGTTTTAAATACTTTTATATTGACAGTGTCTATAGCGAAACAACCTTCTTGGGTAAATGTTTTCATTGCATAGGTGATATTCTCATCCAAAATAGCTATAGGACTGGATATTGATGCAATGTTCAAACCAAATGCAGGAGTCCATTTAAAAAATTCGGCGCCTGAAGCTGATAATTGAAGCGGTTGACCCACTACGATAGCTGTATCGTTTCCTGCAAATGGATTTATTTTGGACCGCATCGTTACTACAACCTGATCGATGCCAGGTTTTGGACAACCTAAAGTATCAAATGCAGTAAGTGTATAAACCGTCGTTCTAGTGGGAAAGGCAATTGGATCTAAAATATTCCCACTATTTAGGCTATTTACCTGGTTCCATGAAAATCTGCTTGCAATTACTGACGCATTGAGTTGGGCAGTATCTTCAAAGCAAACCACCGTATCCTTGCCAGCGTTGACAAATGGGTACGGTACAGTGCTTAAGATAATATTATCAGTTGTATTACATTTCCCTATAGTGGCGCGTACCTGGTAGGTAGTAGTACCGGTAGGAGTGGCAAGGGGGTTCTTCAATGTTGACTTATTCAACGATGCTGCAGGTGTCCAATTGAATTGAAGACCGTTACTAAAAGGCCTCAATTGAACCGTATCCGTTAAGCATAGAGTGCTATCCGCACCTGCATCCAATGTAACAAAATCAACTACCCTAACTTTTACGGAATCGGTATTGACACATCCATTCTCATTCAGGGACAGCTGGTATGTAGTAGTTGTCTTTGGAAATACTAACGGTGTTGCCGAATTGGTATTGATAATTGTTGGACCCGGCGTCCATGAAAAGTTACCAATCCCAACAGCCTTTAGTTGCAATGTGTCAACGCTGCAAATTAAAGTATCCTTAAAAGGCAGGGTAATGATAGGTTTATCCCGTACTTCAACATCGCGGAAGATGGTATCAATACAACCTTTATCACTTTCAACAATCAGTTGCACTTTTTTAAAACCAATGGAGCCGTATAGCCAGCTGGGATTCTGTTTATGCGATGAATCAGCAGTACTGGTAGGATCAGCAAAATCCCAACTCCATTTGTTTACATTTCCATACCTCGTTTTCGTAGTATCAAAAAATTGAATAGGAGTAAGTTGACAGTTTCCAAAGGATGTAAATCCAGGATAAAATCCAGGATATACTTTAGCTAAAGTGGTGGTTGAATCCAGGCACTGGCCTGCCAGTATAATTTTCAGTTTAACTTTAAAAGTGCCGGTATCCGCATATTGGTGTTTTATTCGTCCTTCAATGTCAGCAGTAGTATCAGCCTTTGTATTATCGCCAAATTGCCAGATATAGATGGAACCAGGTGGATTTTGTTGTTCATTTTTAAATTCTACCAGAAAATCATCACAGTATGAATAATCTGGTTTTAACAAAGCTTGGAGAGGAATACAATCAGAAACCTTAACGTGAATATCTTTTCTGTGAACATTTACGAGTATTCCCTGTCTGTATTCATAGGCACAGACGGTAATAACATATTGTCCCATTTCAGCAGGCGCAATACCTGTAACCAATCCTGTTTTTGAATTGATACTTGCACCGGGACCGAAAGGTCCTGTTTCACCATAAGGGGGTTGATAATTTAAATCATTGTAAGGAGGGGCAGAAGATTGAGAAGGAGTCGGATTATTCTGAGATGCTCCCATATAACCTTTGCAAAAACTGTAAGAAATAGAATCAAAAGCCGGCCCATCGGGTTCAACCACTGAATAATCAATCGTAAAATTGCTCAGTGCGCAAATAGCCACGGCATCATTTGTAGTAAACCGGGGACTTGAGTTTTTATAAGCATCTGGCAAAACGGAAGTGCCCGGAATTTCAGCATAATAGGTGGCACCTACATTGCCACTGCCACCGGAAAGATTTACAATATCTTCGATACGGCAACAACGCTGATAAGCTATAATATATCCATCAGGATCATCCGATAAAGTAACTATTGCACTATAGGATCGTATGCGGTAACACACATCCACGGGTGGATTACTAATACAGGGATTGGAAGCAGGATCAAAACGAATAGTTTGATCCGAAATGAGCCCTGCAGTTATTACCGAGCCAACCTGGCGGTTTGTAGTTTTGCTAAAAATAGTTAGTGGAACAGCATCGTCTAATTGCCCCCCCATTGCATTACATTCCAGATACAACTTTAAGGTAACCAAATAACGTGAGGTGTTAAGAGTTCCCCCGGGCCCAAGGTATTCATAATGCATTTCTCCTCCCTTGATATGCCTTGCTATAGAGGGTAGAGAGATTACGAAGAGAAATATAAATATGACCAGCGTTTTGTTCATTCAAATTCTGCTATGATACTGACCCACTCCAATCAGAAATCCTGTAATGTTTTTTGAAGTAAATCAGCGCATTTGTCAGTTTCCTCAATCATTCCCATATGACCTGAATTCTTGAGTATATGAATATAAGACAAACGGGGCAAATGACATTGCCTCAATCCATCTGTTAAGGGTATTGCAGTGTCATGTTCCCCTAGTATAAATAACATAGGATCCGGGAAATTTTTTAAGATATGTGTGCGATCGGGTCTTTGCATCATAGCTTGGTAATAATGTACGAGAGCATCGGCCTGAAAGTTGGCGTATCTGGCAATTAATTCCTCCACAATGTGAGGATACCTGTTTTTAAAATCATTCGAGAAAAGATTGGGAGTGGATTGTTCGAGAAATTTTGCTGCTCCATGTTCTTCAATAAATTGAATTCCCCGCTGTCTGGTGACCTTCTTTTCCTCATTATCATCAAAAGCAGAAGAATGAAATAATACAAATCCTCGTAAACATGCAGCATACTTTTCAGCAAAAGCTAAAGTTATATACCCACCCATACTATGACCAATCAGGACAGCTTGTGTTATTCCCTCATGATCAAAGATCGATTTTATACATTCTCCAAATCCTTCCATAGACCAGTCTCCATTTTTCATAACAGACTTACCACTTCCTGGCAGGTCAGGGAGTATACATTGAAATTGACTTTCTAATTTCTCTACCAATAGATCCCAAATAGTTCCATCTTCTCCAAATCCATGAATAAAGATTACGGGTTTTCCAGTACCCGTCATTCGGTAAAATATTTTATGCTTACCGGTTTCCAGTAATTTTTCTATCATGATTTTTTTTACTGTAGTGATAACTTCTGATAATTATTAACAGAATTAAAGGTCCAACTGCATTATTTAATTCCTGAGGTAGCAAAAACCAAGTGAAGGCCAACGCAATACTGATCCAGAATACTATCTTAAAATAAGTTTGTATCCACCGCCATTTGCGATTTAACAAAAATGCAGCACCAATATGCGTTGGAAGAGCCCATAAGATATTAAAATTATTTCGGCAAACCGTATCTACCCTCACTATCCATAAAAGCAACATAATTAACCCAAGCAATCCGATCAATAAAAAGAAAACACTATCAAATAAAGTAAGGAATTTATGTGACCAAGAGGCATTGCTTAATGTAATGGAACCAATAATTATTAATAAAAGGGTAAATGCCACAAAAGGGGTGAACAATGAGTTTGAGGAACTCATCACGGTTGGCCATTTAAGTATGATTTGAGTTTGACTCACCAGGGGTAAGCTATTTACCTGCGCACTGTCTAATCCTTTCTTAAGATAATCTGGAAGGAACATGGCCTGTTGATTGGTTGGTGTTTTATCGAGGTTCATGCCGAGAAAAAGGTCTGTTCCAAATTTACCCCAATATTGATTGGCCTTATCAAGGTAAGGGTTAATAATCTGGCGGAACGTAACGGAGCCAATGGGTATAATATTTTTAAAGGTTACAGCTCCCCCTATATTTTTTACTATCATATCTTTTGCCCGGGTGGTGCAATTATCAGTATGAAAATAATAGTAGTAGAATCTGTTTGAATCAGTATTGTTAACCTGGAGCGCATTAAAAAGCATGATCTTATCATCGCAGGACAAACGAAGTGTTTGCTCAATAATTCCACGATGCTGAAACTCATACTCCTGTACAAAATCATTAAATGGATAAACAGATAGGGCATAATTCATAAGGCCTTTCGTAAAATTCAAATAAAAGCCCGGATCAGAATCATCGAAGGTTCCGTAATTATAAACCATATCCATCCCTGTATTTTGATCAGTTACACGTATGGCAGTGTGCCCCCAGGATGAATATAATTCCTCCCCGGCACTACAGGTTAACAGACTAATACGAAGATGACAGGAATCAGTTTGAGAATAAGAAAGAAATGAAAAAGATAAAAAACAAGAAATCAAAATAAGAAGCCTGGTTATTGTATGGTTCATAGTTCATGGTTCATAGTTGATAGGCATACCGCCAGCTAAAATATGAAGGATACTCATTAATAATTTAAGTTTGAGAATGAAGATAAATTCAATTTAAAGAGTAAGAATAGAATATTTGGAATTCAGTACCATGAACTATGAACCATCAACTATGAACTTCAATCTGTGAATCATGAACCCTGCGCGATACATATCAACTATTATCTCGAATAATTCGGGGCCTCCCTCGTAATTTCAATATCGTGCGCATGGCTTTCTTTCATGCCGGCATTTGTGATTTTGATAAATTGCGCATCCATTTGTAAAGCTTTAATATCGCTGGCTCCACAATAGCCCATTCCTGCCCGAAGGCCGCCTACATATTGTACTACCACTTCACTCAGGTTTCCTTTAAAAGCAACTCTACCTTCTATTCCTTCAGGAACCAGTTTTTTTATATCATCTTCTACATCTTGAAAATAACGATCACCACTTCCCTGGCTCATAGCTCCTAAAGAACCCATTCCACGATACTGTTTAAACTTTCTTCCCTCGTAAATAATAGTATCACCCGGACTTTCTTCCACGCCTGCAAATACTCCTCCCATCATTACTGTACTGGCTCCGGCTGCTATAGCTTTAACCATATCGCCGGTATAACGTATTCCCCCATCGGCAATTAAGGGAATATTTAATTTCTTCAGTGCAGCAGCAGTTTCCATAATGGCTGTTATCTGCGGTATCCCGGCTCCTGCAACAATGCGGGTGGTACAAATTGAACCTGGCCCAATACCAACTTTGATGCCATCAGCTCCAGCTTCAGCAAGTGCCCTGGCCCCGGCAGCAGTTCCAACATTCCCTGCAATGACCTGTAATTTTTTAAAATTCTTTTTCAATATAATTAATGCATCAATCACCCCTTTACTATGTCCATGGGCGCTGTCTAAACAAACCACATCTACACCAATTTGTTGGAGTGCGGCAGCCCGGTCTTTCATATCTTTTGTAATGCCGAGAGCAGCTCCAACAAGTAATCTTCCGAATGAGTCTTTAACAGCATTAGGAAAACTGTGCAGTTGTAAAATATCACGATAGGTTACGAGGCCTACCAGTTTTCCAGCTTTATTGACGACGGGTAATTTTTCAATTTTATATTGACTTAAAATCTTTTTGGCTTTTGTAAGATCAGTTCCTTCGGGAGCAGTGATAAGATTTTCTTTGGTCATTACTTCCCGTACTTTTTTGGTGAGCGAAGTTTCAAAACGAAGATCTCTATTGGTAAGGATGCCCACCAATTTCTGACTTGTATCAACAATAGGAATACCTCCTATTTTATTTTCACGCATCAGTTGCAGAGCATCTGCAATGGTTGCATCATCATGTAAAGTGATTGGATCTATAATCAGTCCACTCTCACTTCGTTTCACTTTACGTACCTGCTCGGCCTGTTTTTCAATACTCATGTTTTTATGAAGGATACCGAGTCCGCCTTCCCTGGCAAGAGCAATTGCAAGCGTAGCTTCTGTAACCGTGTCCATTGCAGAAGAAAGCATGGGAATATTCAGAAAAATGTCTTTTGTTATTCTTGTCCGGATATCTACTTCACGTGGCAGTACCTGTGAATAAGCAGGTACCAGTAAAACGTCATCGAACGTTAAACCTTCACCGAAAAATTTTTTTGACTGGGGAAATTTTACCTGAGGAGCGTTAATGATTGATGCCATGTGCAAAGATAGGGGAGCGGTGAAATATGCTCCAAAAGTTTTTCATGCTGTTTAGAGCAGGTAAAACAAATGTAACTTCCAGGCCATGTCCCGGAATACCTTGGGATTGAATCCTTCAATAATTATAAATTGGCAGAAAAATTAGCAGAAACTTTTGATTATTTTATTGGCCTGGCTGGAATCAGTTTTGTACTTCTCCTATTGCATCAGAAAAGTAAAACGCAGCCCCATTTTAAAGTTTACGGTTTAAATATCAAAACCATTTTAAGGATAGGATATTTTGGGATAGCGATATTTATTATTTTGATCGTCCAAAGTTTTTTCTAATATTATCAGGATTCAAAGTGATTGATCAGACGGGCATATCAGATCAGTTCGATATTTACCCGATCAGCCAGGGAGGTCAGATCAGGTCCATTGGTAGTTATGACTTTAAGTTTACAATAACCTATACATTTTTCCGGGTAATGTCTGAATCACGTTTTTCAATTCCAGATTCAGAATTGCGGCTGCCAGGGTGCTGCTGCTGCAACCACTTTTCAATACCAGTTCATCAATAGAGGTATCCTTTTCCTGCAGAATACTGGCAATAATTTTTTCGTTTTCATTTAAATCAATAAATAATTCCCTCTGATTTTTTTTAGAACGAATAATTGACTGATCCCATCCCATAATTTCAAGAAATTGTTGTGTATCGCTCAAAAGGATTGCCTTATTATTTTTAATTAAATAATTACAGCCGGCACTTTTTGGATCTGTCGTTCTGCCAGGAACAGCAAATACATCGCGGTTATAACTATTTGCCAGTTCCCCCGTGATCATGCTTCCACCTTTGATTCCGGTTTCAACTACAATTGTTGCATCACAGATACCAGCCACTACACGGTTGCGACTTGGGAAATTGTGTTTATCGGGTTTTGTTTTACTTCGGAATTCTGTTAACAGTCCACCTTGCTTTACCATGTCTTTTGCCAATCCGGAATGCTCGGGAGGATAGATGGTATCAAGTCCATGGCCAAGCACACCCACTGTTGAGAGTTTATTTTTTATGGATGCTTTATGAGCAATCGCATCAATGCCGAAAGCAAGTCCACTAATAATTAATACGTCCGATGTTGCAATGTCCTTTACAAATTTTTCGGTAAACTGTCTGCCATAATCGGTGTTTTCCCGCGTGCCTACAATGCCAACTATGCGGGAAGAATTCAGATCTGTATTGCCTTTATAAAATAGCATGGTAGGGGGGTCATAACAATTTAATAACCGTTGGGGATAATCTTTATCAGTTAGAAATAGAGGTTTTATTTTATATTTTCCTACGAAGGCAATTTCATCTTCCGCTTTTTTAAAATCCTTAAAGGCTTTAATGCTCCCTGCCCTTATCTCTCCAATGCCTTCTATTTTTTCAAGTAATGATTTGTTGGCTTTAAATACCCCTTTTGCAGAACCAAAATGCAATGCTAATATTTTAGCGTGTACATACCCGATATAAGGAACCTGTGTTAAAGCGAGTTGATATAATAAGTCAGATTGCATTAGTAGCAATAAGTGATGGCTGATAATCGATGATCATTTTAAATTCCGCGAGGCAATATAAAAAAATATCGATCAATGGCCACGGTCATTGGCCATGCTAACAATGTAGTTTTACTCATTGGCTTATCACTTTCAACTCAGTTCTTCTATTCTGAGCTTTCCCTTCTTCAGAATTATTACTGACAAGAGGTTGATCAGCACCCAAACCCTTAAAAGTAAGACGCTTTACATCAATGCCTTTAGTAAGCAGATATTTTACAACAGACTGCGCCCGGTCGTTCGACAATTTCAAATTATCTACAGCTTTCCCTAAATTATCTGTATGACCATTTATTTGGATTTTCAACGTAGGATTTTCTTTCAATAACATAACTACTTTATCCAGTTCAGAAGTGGATTCGGGTTTAAGCTCATATTTATTCACATCGAAGAAAATATTTTTCAATATAATGGCTGCATTCGCTTCGAGTGGTTGGAGGGGAATATCAATATTGAAAGTGGAATCAGATGAATTTTGACTCAATGAAAAATTTTCCGAGAAGAATAAATAACCCTTCCTGTTAACATTAAATGCATAATCTTTCCCTACCGGTAAAGTGATCAGATAGGTTCCTGTTTCATCGGTTTGAACTTTACTCAAAACTTCCTGCGTGGAAAGATCAGTTAATTCAACGGCAGATGGCAATCCTTTCTTCGTTTTTTTATCGAACACTTTCCCTTTTACCCATAATGTTTTGGCTGGGCGGATATCATCACGAAGTTCGAAACTGTAAATGTCTAATCCTCCTCGGCTATCACTCCTGTCACTTGCATAGTATGCAGTTTTTCCATCAGCTGCCACTACAAGACTTCCTTCATTTTCAATCGTATTAATCGGATAACCCAGATTAATAGATTTGGTCCACTTATTTTTAGGGGCCTTTTTAATTATAAATAAATCATCGCCTCCATATCCTAAGTGGCCATTGGAAGTAAAGTATAAAGTTTGATTATCTGAATGAATAAACGGGCAACTTTCATTCCCGGCCGTATTCACCTCAGGTCCCAGATTTTCTGCTTCGGTCCATCTACCATTGGATAATCTGTGAGATACGTAAATATCGCTGCTTCCATAACCACCGGCGCGGTTGCTGCTAAAATATAAATCCCGTTTATCAGGTGATAAGCTGGGAGCCGATTCCCAGGCATCAGTATTAATAGTTTTACCCAAATTCTCCGGGGAGCTCCATCCTTCTGGTGTTAAGTATGATATATAAAGATCACAACTTCCCATGCCTTCAGCAAAGTTGCAGCCTGTGAATATTAACCAGTCACCATCCTGTGAAATATTTTGCGCACCTTCATTTTGATTTGTATTGATATTTCCAAACAATCCTTTACTCAGGCTCCACTGATTCCCTGTTAATTCAGAACCAAAAAAATCTTCATTAAAATTATTCACCCTGCGGGTATATACCAATTGTTTACCATCAATCGTAATGGTGGGAAAATATTCTGATACCTTGCTATTAATATTATCTCCAAGGTTAACAGGTTGAAATTTATAACTACCCAAATGCTTTTGCTTAGAATACTCAATCGCAAACGAGTAGCTTTTTTGTCGAAACTCCCCTGCTTTCAAACTGGAAGCATTCAAATTCGGGATGGTTAAAAATTCACTCGCTGCATTATAAGCTTTTTCAAATTCGCCATTTCCGGCAAGATTTATTGAATATGGAAGATTGTAGTCTTTAAAATAATCAACATCAATAGCCTTGGCCTTATTATAATTAACAATAGCATTTTGATAATTTTTTAACTCCCCGTACAT
>Ga0136634_10000291_pt1 | contig 23945 bp, 16 predicted proteins | sample AntDrymUQ8332106_2_FD_104654 | JGI IMG/M metagenome (GOLD analysis project Ga0136634, IMG submission 104654) | Polar desert sand microbial communities from Dry Valleys, Antarctica - metaG UQ833 (21.06) | ecosystem: Environmental > Terrestrial > Soil > Desert | place: Antarctica: Dry Valley... | reverse complement strand
CGACGGGCCGCTCGAGAACATGCTCGCCACCATCGAGTGGCCGCCCGAGGTCGCGGGAGTCGCGCTGGTGCTCGAGACCGTCGTCCTGCCGGCGCAGGTGGAGCGGGAGGCGCCGCAGTCCCGCGCGGATGCCTGGGCGGCGGAGCATCCCGACCGTGAGGAAGCCAGGGTGGCAGTCGCCGTCCACCGCGACGGCACCCGTGCCTGTGCGCTGCGCTGGCGCCGGCACAGCGAGGACTCCGACGTCGTGACGGCCGACGATCTCGCCCCGGCGTTGGCGGACGCGCTCGCCGCGACGCTCCTGCCGTGAACCTTTCCACCCTGATTCGGACGGTAGATTCGGTGTACGCCCCGGACGGCCGGCATTTCGCCCGCCCGCCAGGACCAGAAGGAGCCCGGTGACCTTTCCGTTCCCCGAGCCCGGCGAGCGCCCACCCAGGCAACCGCCGAGCCCACCCGTCATGCCTTCGCGGACGCGGCGCATCCTCGTGCCGACCGTTCTCGTCCTGGGCGCCATCGTGCTGCTGTTCGGCATGTTCGCGGACTTCTTCACAGAGCTGCTGTGGTTCCGCTCGATCGACGCGCAGAGCGTCTTCACGACGCGGTTGCGGACGCAGTTCCTGCTCTTCATCGTCATGGGCGCCTTCGTCGGTGCGGTGGTCGTCGGCAACGTGCTGCTGGCGTACCGGATGCGCCCCGCGTACCGCATCACCAGCCTCGAGCAGCAGAGCCTGGACCGTTACCGAGAGCTGATCGAGCCGCGGCTGCGGCTGGTGGTCATCGCGCTCGGCCTGGTGATCGCCGGCTTCGTCGGCTCGACCGCTGCCGGCTCCTGGCAGACGTACCTGGCGTGGCGCAACGGTCAGCAGTTCGGCGTCGACGATCCACAGTTCAACCTGGACGTGTCCTTCTACGTCTTCGACTACCCGTGGTGGCGCTTCCTTCTCGGCATCGGTTTCACCGCGATCCTGCTGGCGCTCATCGCCGCAGCCGTGACGCACTACCTGTTCGGCGGCCTTCGGCTCCAACAGCCCCGCGGTCAGCGCAGCACTCCCGCCGCGGCCCTGCACCTCGCGGTCCTGCTGGGCCTGTTCGTCCTGCTCAAGGCGGTCGCGTACTGGATGGACCGGTATGGGCTGGTGCTTTCGCAGCACGAGCTCTTCACCGGTGCGTCGTACACCGACATCAACGCGGTCCTGCCGGGCAAGACGATCATGACCTTCATCGCGCTCATCTGCGCGATTCTGATCTTCACCAGCGCGGTCCGCCGCACGTGGCTGCTGCCCGGCGTGGGGCTCGGGCTCCTCGTCCTCTCGACATTGTTGATCGGCGGCGTCTATCCGCTGATCATCCAGTCCGTCCGCGTCAACCCCAACGAGGCCCAGCTCGAAGAGGAGTTCATCCAGCACAACATCGACGCCACCCGCCTGGCTTACGGCTTCCCAGACCTCGAGCCCGTCAGCTACGACGCCGTGACGACGGCCGAGCCCGGTCAGCTGCGCGACGACGCCGCGACGCTTCCCGGCATCCGGCTGCTCGACCCCAACGTCGTGAGCCCGACCTTCGAGCAGCTGCAGCAGGTGCGTGGCTTCTACTCCTTCCCGGACGCGCTCGACGTCGACCGCTACGAGATCGACGGCGAGGACCGCGACACCGTCATCGCGGTGCGCGAGATCGACATCGACGGCATTCCCGAGTCCCAGCAGAACTGGCTCAACCAGGCGACCACCTATACGCACGGCTTCGGCGTCGTCGCCGCGTACGGCAACCAGCGGCAGGCCGATGGCAGCCCGTCCTTCTTCATCGACGACATCCCGCCCGATGGTGAGATCGAGGACTTCGAGCCCCGCATCTACTTCGGCGAGGACTCACCGCCCTACTCCATCGTCGGGGCGCCTGAAGGCAGCACGCCGGTCGAGTTCGACATCCCCGAGGGCGATAGCGGCACGGCGGTGCCCAACAGCTACGCCGGCGACGGCGGTGTCGACATCGGCGGGTTCTTCCCCAAGCTGCTGTACGCCGCCAAGTTCCAGGAGACGGCGATCCTGCTCTCCGAGCGGGTGAACGCGGAGTCGAAGATCCTCTACGACCGCGCGCCCCGCCTGCGGGTCGAGAAGGCGGCACCCTGGCTCAAGGTCGACGGCGATCCGTACCCCGCGATCGTCGACGGCAAGATCCTGTGGATCCTGGACGGCTACACCACCGTCGACGGCTTCCCCTACGCGCAGCGCACGGAGCTTGACACTGCCACCTCCGACTCGACGGTCGTCACGAGCAGTGTCGTGGCGGCACAGCGCCGCGAGCAGGTCAACTACATCCGCAACTCCGTCAAGGCCACCGTGGACGCGTACGACGGCACGGTCACGCTGTACGCGTGGGACGAGACCGACCCCGTGCTCGCGACTTGGCAACAGGCGTTCCCCGGCATGGTCCAGCCGCGCAGCGAGATCAGCGAGGAGCTCTTCGAGCACCTGCGCTATCCCGAGGACTTCTTCAAGGTGCAGCGGGAGATGATCGCGAAGTACCACGTCACCGACCCCGCGGTCCTGTACTCCGGCGAGGAGCTGTGGAAGGTCCCGGACGACCCGACGGCAACCGGCTCCGCGCAGCCGCCGTACTACCTGTCTCTGCAGCTGCCCGACCAGGACGCCCCGGCGTTCTCCCTCACCACCACCTTCGTCCCCAACCTGCGGCAGAACCTCCAGGCGTTCATGGCTGTCGATGCGGACGCGACGAGCGACGACTACGGGACATTCCGGGTGCTGGAGCTCCCCAGCAACACCCAGATCGCCGGCCCGCAGCAGATCGAGAACACGTTCGAGGCGGACCCCGACGTGGCGCAGCAGCTGTCGCTGCTGCGGGCGGGCAACTCGCAGGTCGAGTTCGGCAACCTGCTGACGCTGCCCGTGGGTGGCGGGCTGCTGTATGTCCAGCCGGTGTACGTCGAGCGCGAGTCCGGCGACGCGACGTACCCCTTGTTGCAGCGGGTGCTCGCGAGCTTCGGCGGCAGTGACGAGGTCGGCTTCGCGGAGACGCTTCAGGAGGCTCTCGACCAGGTCTTCGGGGGAGAGGCCGGGGTCGACACAGGTGAGCCGGGCACGCCGACCCCGACGCCCACACCGACACCGACTCCGACACCCGGGTCGACGGTGGATCCGACTCCTCCGCCGACCACCCCGAGCACCGACATCGACGCTCTGATCGCCGAGGCCAACGACGCGTACGAGGACGCTCAGGACGCATTCGCGGCCGGCGACTTCGCGGCGTACGGCGCGGCGCTGGAGCGCCTCGACGCGGCTCTGGAGCAGCTGAGCGAGCTCACCGGGGTAGGGGCGACGGCTAGCCCGGCTCCGCTCCCTTCGCCGAGTGGGTGATTCGTCCCGTTGTTTGCTCGTACGGACGCCCTGGCGTAATCTTTCGGGGCCGACGCGGGGTGGAGCAGCTCGGTAGCTCGCTGGGCTCATAACCCAGAGGTCGCAGGTTCAAATCCTGCCCCCGCTACCAAGTTCCGGCAATGCAGAGGCGGTTTCCGGAAGCATCCTGGGAACCGCCTCTGGCCTTCTGATCGTCCACTTGTCCGCAGGCGTCCGCACTCACGCGCCATGACTGAGCGCTGATGGAGCTGCGGAGCGTGCACACGAGCATGCATCTCGGTGGCGTTGTCGACGCCTGCGAGCGTGGATGGACGCGGAATCTCAGCGCCCTCGGCGGCCCGGGGATTTGGTAAGCGACCCAGAGATCGCAAGTAGCCGAAGGTCGCCATATCATTGCGGCCTAGAGAGGCCCGGTGCGGTCACTGAGTGATGCGCCGCGGCAGCACGGCAAGTTCCTCGAGTGCGGGGGAGTCGTCGGCGACGTCGATCGAGGCCTCATCTGGTCAAAGACCTCGGCCGCCATCACGTCTCTGCGGACGACTGATGCGCGGGCGGGCCACACCGATGCTCTAGAACGGATAGTGCGGTAGTTCCCCGCGGAGGGTGACCCACTGCTGCTCGGTGAAGGCCTCGAGGTTGGCGGCCGCGCCACCGTGGCGGGAGCCGTTGCCTGACATGCCGACGCCACCGAACGGGATCGTCGCCTCGTCGTTCACGGTTTGGTCGTTGATGTGCACGAGGCCGGAAGGGATTTGCCGGGCCAGTTCGAGGCCCTTCATGACGTCTCTGGTCAGGATTCCGAGTGAGAGCCCGTGCGCCGTGCCTGCGGCCAGCCGCGCGGCTTCGTCGAGATCGGCAAACGGGACGACCGGCGCCACCGGTCCGAAGATCTCCTCGGCGTACGCCGGTGCGGTCAGGGGTACGTCGGTGAGCACTGTCGGACGGTAGAACAGCTCGTCGTAGGTGCCACCGGCCGCGAGTGTCGCCCCGGCGCAGACGCTGGTGGTGACGATGTCGTGCACGTGGTCGCGCTGGCGGGCGTCGATGATCGGACCGAGGGCGACCTGGCCGGTCGCCGGGTCACCAACCGGCAGCGCCTCGGCGTGTTCGACCAGCAGCGCCGTGTAGTCCGCGACAATCGACGCGGCGACCAGGTGCCGGCTGCTGGCCATGCAGATCTGCCCAGCGTGGTGGAAGGAGCCGAACGCGCCGACGGACGCTGCGGCCTCAAGGTCGACGTCGTCGAGGATGACCAGCGCCGAGTTGCCCCCGAGCTCGAGATGGACCCGCTTCAGATGTGGGGCCGCGGCGGCGGCGATCGCTCGCCCAGCGGACGTCGACCCGGTGAAGGCGATGACCGGGACCTGCGGGTCCTCCACAAGCGCGGCGCCCGCGTCCGCACCACCGGGCAGCACGTGCAGCAGTCCAGCCGGCAGCCCGGCCTCCTCGAAGATGCGGGCGAACACGACCCCGCCGCAGATCGCGGTGCGCGGGTCCGGCTTGAGGATCACCGCGTTGCCGAGCGCAAGGGCCGGCGCCACCGCACGGATGGCCAAGACGATCGGCGCGTTGAACGGCGCGATCACTCCGACCACTCCGACCGGGAGCCGTCGCGAGATGGACAGTCGGTCCTGCTCGGACCGCAGCACCTCTCCGTACGGCATCGCGGCGAGCGCTGCCGCCTCATGGCACTCCGCAGCGCCGCCGCCGATCGTTTGGAACGTCGCGAACGGGCGGATGCAGCCGGACTCGCGCACCAGCCAGGTCTCGATCTCATCCTGGTGGTCCTCGAAGAGCCGGGCCGCACGGCGAAGCACACCGGCCCGGTCGGTGTAGGGCAGGGCCGCCCAAGAGCGCTGGGCGTCGGCGGCAGCGGCCGCCGACGCGCGGATGTCGTCCGCGCCGGCGGACCCGACGGTTCCGAGAACCTTGCCGGTCGCCGGCTCCACGGAGTCGAGGTCGGGTCCGGCACCGCGTGTCCAGGAACCGGTGAAGATCCGCCCGTGCCATTGCGCGGACTCGAGAAGCGTCATCAGGCACCCACCATGTTGTAGCCGCCGTCGGCGACCAGGTAGCCGCCGGTCATGTGCGCGGCGTCGTCGCTGGCCAGGAACAGCGCCGCCCCCGCCAGCTCGGCCGGCCCGGGAATGTGGGCCATCGGGGTGAGGCTGCGCAGCTGGTCGCCCCTACCGGACTTCCAGTCGTCACGTTGCAGCGTCGCCTCGGTCTCGATGAATCCGGGCGCGAACACGTTGACCCGGACGGTCGGCGCGAACGCCTGTGCGTAGGACTTGCAGATGCCGAGCAGGCCGTACTTCGCCGCGGCGTACTGCGGGGCCCGGGCGCTTCCCCGAACGATCACCGTCGAGCCGATGTTCACGATCGCGCCGTGCCCCTGGTCGAGCATCCGCGCGCCGAACTCGTGGATGCAGAGCATGGTTCCCTTGATGTCGACGTCAAGGACGTGGTCGACTGATTCCTCGGTGAGGTCGCGCCACGACATCTGCTCGCGAGCTACGTCGCCGACGTTGTTCACCAGCACGTCGAGGCCTTCGAAGGCCGCGAACGCTTCGTCGGCCATCCGCCTGACCTCATCCCAGTGAGTGATGTCGCCCTGGACAAGCACCGCCTCGCCGCCGACTTCGCGGATCCGCGCTGCCGTGTGCTCGGCGCCTTCCTTGGAGCTCCGGTAGTGGACCCCCACGCGCGCACCCTCCTGAGCCGCGCGCACGGCGATCTCGGCACCGAAGCCGGTGCCGGCGCCAGTGACCAGGACGGAGCGACCGGGGAAGCGTTGGGTGATCACCGGTTCCGGCTTCGACATGTGCTTCTCCTTCGGTCGGGCAACTCAGACGAGGACGCGGCCGCCGTCGACGTACAGGATCTGACCTGTGATGAACGCTGCTCGGTCCGAGGCGAGGAATGCGACCGCGTCCGCCACGTCCTGAGGATGGCCCAGGCGTTGGGCCGGCACCAGGGAGGTCAGGTCGGCGCGGACGCCGTCCTTGGCCAGGTACTCGGCGGTCAGGTTGGTCTCGATGTAGCCGGGTGCGACGCAGTTGACCATCACGTTCCTCGAGGCCCACTCCCGGGCCATGACCCGCATCAGTTGGTTGAGGCCGCCCTTGGTAGTGGCGTACGCCGCGTGGTTGGCGTGGGCCAGCAGGCCCGAGACCGACGACATGAAGACGATCCGGCCGTAGCCGTCTGCGCACATCACTGCGCCGACGGCCTGACCCAGCCACAGGGCTGATGACAGATTGGTGGTCAGCACGTGTGTCCAGGTCTCGTCGTCGATATCGAGGACAGGCACCCGGACGTTGATCCCGATGGCGTGGAGGAAGACGTCGAGACCGCCCAACAGCTCGTGTGCCTCGGCCACCACGTGGCGGCACTGGTCCGGTTCGCTCAGGTCAGCGTGCAGGGTCACGATGTCGGCGCCCGCCTGCTTGGCCTGCATGCGGACGGACTCCAGGTGCTCGTGGTCGACGTCGACGAGCACGACCCGGCCACCCAGGGTCGCCAGGGCGATCGCGCACGAGCCGCCGAGGCCGCCGGCGCCGGCGATGAGGGTGCGCCGGCCATCGAGTGCCAGCCAGTCGCTCGAGTCCATGGGCCACCCTCCGAGGTATTGGCAGATGAAAGTGAGTTGTTCGATGTGGAAACACGCTAACGTTGCCGATGCCCGTCTGTCCAGCGTCCTCGAGCACGTGCCCGTCCAGGAGGGGTCATGAACCCACCGTCCCGCTTGGCCAAGCTGCGACCCGGCGACCTGGCGCCCGAGCAGCGTGAGCTGTACGCCGCCATCGTCGGCGGGCCGCGCGCCCATGGCCCGCAGCTCTTCGCGCTCACTGACGACGAGGGCGCGCTCGAGGGACCGTTCAATGCGATGCTGCTGAGCCCGGGGATCGGCGGCTCGTTGCAAGACCTAGGGCGCGAGATCCGCTACGCATCCTCGCTGACCGACCGAGCGCGCGAGATCGCCATTCTGGTCGTCGCGCAGCAGTGGGACAGCGACTTCGAGCGCCACGCCCACCGGGCCGTGGGTCGGTCCGTCGGGCTCACTGAGGCCGAGCTTTCCGCCCTGGCGTGCGGCGATGATCCGCAATTCGCCGACCCGATGGAGCAGCTGGTTCTCGACACCACCTGGTCACTGGTGGCGCACGCGGACCTCGACGACGCGACGTACGCCGGCGCGGTGGCCGGGCTCGGCGAGGCCACGTTGTTCGAGCTGTCGACCCTGGTCGGCTACTACGCCACCCTTGCCCTGCAGCTGCGCCTGTTCCGGGTCCCGGCACCGGCACGTCATGAAGACCCAGGTGCCTCAGGTGTCGACGCGGCATCGATCACCGCTTAGGCTTGCGATACACGGTTTCGAAGAACAAAACTCAAGCATGAACCATGAACACAGAGGAGCAGTCATGACCGTCCTGTCAGACCAAGCCGTCTCCCTGCCGATCCGCTTCCCCGACACGGTCGCATTCCGGGGGTTCTTCGCACCGGTGCGCATCGAGGCCGACGTCTACGACCTCGAGGTCGAGGGCTCGATACCCGACGATCTGGACGGCTGCTTCTACCGGGCGGCCGCCGACACGCAGTACCCGCCGGGTCACGAGGACGACATCTACATCAACGGCGACGGCATGATCACCATGGTCCGGATCAAGAATGGGCACGCTGACCTGCGGAGTCGCTTCGTCCAGACCGAGCGTTACAAGCTCGAGCGCCGGGCCCGGCGGTCGCTGTTCGGCGCCTATCGCAACTACTTCACCGATGATCCGGCCGTGGCCGGCGTCGACGACGGCAACGCCAACACGGCACTCGTGTGGCACAGCGGCAAACTGCTCGCGCTCAAGGAGGCGGCACGTCCCTACGAGCTCGACCCCCTGACTCTCGAGACCAAGGGCATCTGGGACTTCAAGGGCATGCTCACCAGCAAGACGTTCACCGCGCACCCGAAGATCGACCCGGAGACTGGGCAGATGATCGCGTTCGCCTACAACTCCAGCGGTCGCCCGGACGAGGACGTGCTGCTCTTCGACATCTCCCCGGCCGGCGACATCACCCGGACCCAGAAGTTCAAGGCGCCCTACTCCTCGATGATGCACGACTGGCTGGTCACCAAGGAGCACGTGATCTTCACGTTCGCTCCGATGATCAGCGACTACGAGCGGATGAAGGTCGAGCCGCAGTACTTCATGTGGGACGCACAGCAGGGCTCCCACGTCGCGATCATCCCGCGCAGTCCCGAGGGTGTCGCCGGCATCAAGTGGTTCTCCAGCGCGACCGTGATGGAGACGCACAGCCTCAACGCCCACACCGACGGCGACACAGTCGTGGCCGACCACTTCGTCGCCGGCAGCGGCTGGTTCTCCCAGTTCCCCAAGCTGATCGACGGCTCCGAGAAGGAGGAGCCACCCTTCGCGCAGCGGTGGACCTTCGACCTTAAGCAGGGCGCGAGCGAGCCGGTCATCGGCGGGCCGACGTACGTCGCGGAGAGTCTCTACGAGTGCCCCGGCGACATGCCGCGCGTCGACCCGCGGGCGATGATGTCGAAGAACCGGCACTCATGGATCGGCTGCCTCGACCTCAAGCTCGGCCCGATGCCCGACTTCGGACCGATGGGCCCGCCCTTCAACTGCCTCGTCCACCTCGACGACCAGACCGGGGAGCGGACGTCGTTCTACCCCGGACCGGACTCGGCCCCCGAGGAGCCGGTGTTCGTGCCCAAGCACGCCGACGCCGACGAGGGCGAGGGCTACCTGATCTCGGTGGTCAGCCGCCGGCGCCTCAACCGCAACGACATCGTCATCCTCGACGCCCAAGACCTGGGCGCCGGGCCGCTAGCGATCCTCAAGGTGCCGTTCCGACTTCGCTACGCGTTCCACGGCACCTGGATCCCCGGCGCCGAGCTCGACGCGCTGTGAGCCGGTGACCGACCAGTGACGAGCTACCGCTTCCACACCCGCGTGCCGGCCACCCCCGACGAGGTCTGGAAGGTGCTGTCGGCCGTCGACACCATCCCGGACTGGTTCCCCGGCGTTGACCAGGCGACCTACGACGGGACACACAGGATCTTGAAGCTCGCCAACGGCGGCACCCTGGTCGCGCGAGTGGTCAACCAGGACGAGGAGCTGCGCCGCTTCCAGTACTCCTTCGTCGAGGGCATGCCGCGGCCGATCGACTTCCACCTCGGCACCCTCGATGTCATCGAGGACGGCTCGGGGTCGCTGGTCATATACAGCCAGGAGATCCGGCCCGACGAGCTGGGTGACATCGTCGGGCCCGCCGTGGCGGGCGGCATCGGCGGGATCAGGGACTACTTCAGCATCTGAGCCAAGCTCCTGGGCCCCTGCTCGAGATCGCCCGGGGCTGGCGCTACGCCGCCGCGACCTGGGCCGAAGAGTCTCCGCACCCGGGTGGCCCCGTCCGCCATCGCGGCGGCCACCCCGTCGGGGTTCTTCACGGCGGTGATCGTGAGCGCGAATCCAGCGAGCAGGACCTGGTAGACGCCGACGTCGAAGGTGCGGTCGAGGTAGGTCACGAGGAACCCGTTGGCGCTGAACAGGACACCCGCGATCACCGCTCCGGCGATCCGGCCTACGCCCGCGACGTACGCGATGGCTAGCAGGGCGAGCGAGGTGAACGCCGAGAACGTCGCCGGCGACACCGTCCCCTGTTGGTAGGCGAGCAGGCCGCCCGCGAGCCCGGCGATGAACGACGAGAGGGCGAAGGCCATCAACTTCACCCGGGTGACGTCGATTCCGGCGGCCGCCGCGGCTCGCTCGTTGGAGCGGACTGCGAGGAAGGCCAACCCGGTCGGGCTGTTGCGCAGCCGGGCGACCCCGACCCCCACCGCGCACACGATGAACAGCACCAGGATGCCGAAGACGGCCCGCGGGTAGACCGGACCGTCGTCGATGCCGAGGTTGATCCCCAGGAACGTCGGGTTGGAGACCTCGCTGCCCGCCAGTCCGCCCGAGAGCCAGGTGCCGCTGAAGACCAGGGCATCGATGGCGCTTGCCGCAGCCAGGGTGACGATCGCGAGGTTGACGCCGCGGACCCGCAGGGCAGGGAGTCCGAGCAGCATCCCGATCGGCACCGCTGCGAGCGCGGCCAGCAGAAGCGAGAACGGGAACGGAATGCCGTACGACATCGTGAGGTGGCTGAGCACGAAAGCGCTGACCCCGGCGAAGCTCATCTGCGCCAGCGACACCTGACCGACGTACCCGGTGAGGACGACCACGGACAGGCACAGACAGATGGCGACCAGCGAGGAGATGAACGCGACGCGCAACGAGCCGGAGAGCAGCAGGATCGCCACGGTGCCGACCACGAAGCACGCGGTGCCGGTGAGCACCGGACGGCGGGGGCGTCCGACCGACGGGTGTTGGGTGGTCTCGGCTTCACCGCGCACAGTGGCCCGTCGGGTGAGGATCGACATGGTGACCAGGATGACCAGGAACGGCAGCCCCTGGGGTAGCCCCTGCTGCGGGAGCCACGGCGCCTCGGTGAGGAGCTTGATGATGAGGGCCTGCGTGCTACCGAGCGCCAGCCCGGCGGCCGCCGTCACGGTGAAGGACCGGAACCGGCCAGCCAGTGACGCGGCCAGCGCGGGGATGACGAAGAGGGTCATGGACGAGGGGTCCAGGGTCGCGATGGGCGTGATCAGAATGCCGGCGAGGGCGGCCAGGACGCTGGCCAGCACCCAGTTGACCGCCGCGATCCGCGCGGACGACAGGCCGTTCAGCGCGGCGCCGGTGGAGTTCTCGGCCGCCGCGCGAGTGGCCAGGCCGAACCTAGTGAAGCGGTAGAGCCAGGCGAGGAGCAGGGCCACAGCGACGACGATGGCGGCGAAGTAGAGTCGGTCGAGCGGGATGTTGAGGCCGCCTATCTCCCACGTTCCGGTGGGGAGGATCGGAGGAGTCGATCTGCCCTGGGTGCCGAAGTTGAGGACGGCCACCGCCTGGATCAGCAGCATCGTCCCTACCGAGGCGCAGACCTTAGTCAGCGGGGTGGCGTGCAGGAGAGGCCGGTAGACGACCAGGAAGACGAAGAGGCCGAAAACCGCGGAGTAGGCCAGGGCGACGACCAGAGCCAGCGACGTCGGCATGGCCTGGGGATAGATGCGGACCTCGTGCGGGAGCCCGATCCACGGCAGCTGCAGGACGCCGTCGGCCCGGAGACCGAGGAATACGTAGGCACCGAACATCGCAACGGCGCCGTGGGCGAAGTCGACGACCCCGGTGCTCCGTGCCTTGAGGACCAGGCCCACGCCGAGAATGCCGTAGACGGCGCCCGCGCCGAGACCGAGGACGAGGAACAACACCAGCTCGAGCACCTGTGACCACCTGGCGGTTGCGTCCGCGGGCCGACTCGCACCGGCCCGCGGACTGGGGAGTTACTTGTGGGACCGAATCATCCGAAGGCTCATCCGAAGTACTCGGCAGGGGAGAACCACTCTTCCGCGATGAGGATCTCCTCGCCGTTCTCGTCGACCTCGTAGATGAGCTCGTAGGCGTTGCAGGCCGCGTTGAACGGACCGAGCTGTTGGCCGTCACATGTGTACGGGTGCGACATGAAGTTCGGCTTATCGGTGCCGGTCCGGAACGCAGCGAGGATCGCTTCGGTGGTCAGTTCCTCGGGCGCGATGCCGTCGAGCGCGGCCTGGACGTTCATCACGGTGCCGAAGCCGCCGAGCGCGAGGGGCGACGGCGGCGTCTCTGGCGCGAAAGCTCCGAGGGCCCCGAAGAACAGGCCTCCTTCCGGCGAGGCAGGCGATCGCTCCGTGAAGGGCGACGCGTGCTTGACGCCGGTCATCGACGATCCGGCCGCCGCGATGACCTCCGGGGCGAAGCACGGGCCGATGGTGAAGATCTCGGACTGGTTCCCCACGGCCTGAAGGGCCAGCATCATGTTGGCGCAGGCGTTGGGCACCACAACGAAGATGACGTCGGGATCCGCCGAGACCGCCGTGGCGGCGGGCGCCGAGAGATCGGCTGCCGAGGGAGGCACCGCGATCGACTCGACGTCGTCGACCCCGGCCTGCTCGAGCGTTGGGATGATGACGTCCTTGCCAAGTGACTGGCCCTGCGGGTCGTCGGTGTAGATGACGTAGGCGCTCTCGGCCCCCAGCTCAGTGGCCGCGTACGCGGCGCTGGCCGCATTGTCGCCGATCGAGGCTTGGTAGAACTGAACCGACTGCGGGCTGGTGTTCTCCGCCGGCGTCAAAGGCAGACCGCCGAGGTAGGCTAGGTTCGCTCTTTCCCAGACCGGCATCGAGGCCGACGAGCCGGTGTCGATCGCCCCCAGGACCGCGACCGGCTTCTCGTCGAGGATCTGGTTGGCGCAGCGCTCGGAGGACGACGGCTGCCCGTCGGTGACGCACATCGACAGTTCGATGGGTCGGCCACTGATCCCACCGCGGTACTCGTTGAGGTAGTCGACCGCCGCTTGGGCCCCTTCCCGCACCTCGGGGAACGCCACCGGTCCGGCCTCCTGGCTCAGCATGCCGAAGACCAGCGGCTCCCCGGTCGCCGCGTTCGGCTCACCGAGCGGGTTCTCCTCAGGCGCCCCGCCGGGGGCGGGGCTTGCGGAGGTACCGTCGGCGGCGTCCTCGGTCTCGGCTGCGCTGCAGGCTGCCGTGGCCAGGACCGCCACGACGGTGAGCGCCAAGCTGCTTCGTCGTTGTCGTCGTGTGCTCATGTCTCTACCCTCTCGGAGATCCTCCGGCACTCTCGCTAGTCGAAAGTAAGTTGCCGCATAAGAAAGCAACGTAACCGACGCCACTGTGCGCCGTCCACCCTTGACAGGGCATGAACCTAAGTTCACGATGTAAAAGCTACATTCATACTGCGAGAGTACCTTGCCTATCCTGGAGCTGCCACCGATGCCGTCCACCACGCCCGTACTCAACGTGGAGGCCGTCTGTGTTCGCTACGGCGGGGTCACCGCGGTCGACGGCGTCTCGTTCGAGGTGGGGCCGGCCGAGGTGTTCGGCCTGATCGGGCCCAACGGGGCGGGCAAGACCTCGATGATCGACGCCCTCACCGGCTATACCGGTGTCTCGGGCGGACAGGTCATCTTCCGCGGTCGCGACATCACTCGGACTGCGCCCCACAAGAGAGCCCGGTCTGGACTCGCGAGGACGTTCCAGTCGGTCGAGCTCTTCGACGACCTGACCGTCGCCGAGAACCTCGCGGTGGCGGGCACGCGGATCACGATGGCCTCGACCCTGCGTGATCTGGTGCTCCCTGCACGCGACCGCGACCAGGAGGCCATCGCCGACGCGCTCTCCCTGTGCGGTCTCGAGGACGTCGCGGACTCCCATCCGACCGAGCTCTCGCACGGACGGCGCAAGCTGGTCGGCGTTGCGCGCGCACTGGCCTCCAGGCCCGCCCTCGTGCTGCTCGACGAACCGGCCGCCGGCCTGGACACCGAGGAGAGCCTCGAGCTGGGGCGTCAGCTCCGCAAGCTGCCCGAGCGGGGCGTGGCGGTGCTGCTCGTCGACCACGACATGAGCTTGGTGCTGGCCGCGTGCGACCGGCTCCTCGTCCTTAACTTCGGCCGTGCCATCGCGACCGGAACGCCGGCGGAGGTCCAACAGGACGCCTCGGTCATCGCTGCCTACCTGGGAGCCCCATGATGTCGAGCACCACTGACCCGGCACCCGGGCTGCGGGTCGATGACCTGACGGTCGGCTACCACGGCGTCCCCTTTGTTCGGAACGCCTCCCTCCATGTCGCCCCCGGGGAGCTGGTCGCGGTTCTCGGGCCCAACGGAGCTGGCAAGACGACGCTGCTCAGCGCCATCGGTGGGTTGCTAGCAACCCACGGCGGCTCGATCGAGGTCGCCGGGGCCGACGTCACCGGGCTGAGCGCCCACGTGCTGGCTCGCCGCGGGCTGCGCCTGATCCCCGAGGGTCGCGCACTTTTCCCGAGCCTCACCGTGCGCGAGCATCTCCGACTGGCGAGGAGCGTAAATGCCCGGGAACGCCTAGTCGGGATGCTCCCCGAGCTGACCCAGTGCCTGGACCGGAAGGTTGGTCTCCTGTCGGGTGGTGAGCAGCAGATGCTGACGATCGGGCGGGCGCTGATCAGTGCACCCGCAGTGCTCCTCGTCGACGAGATGAGCCTCGGTCTCGCCCCGGTGGTGGTCCAACGGCTGTTGCCGCTGCTGCGACACGCGGCGGACACATCGCAGACCGCGGTGCTCTTCGTCGAGCAGCACGTGAGTCTCGCTCTGGGAGCCGCGGACCGCGCCTACGTCTTGGACCGGGGCCGGATCGTGCTGTCGGGCTCGGCGCAGGGCCTGCTCGAGCAGAGGGATCTGTTGACCTCGAGCTACCTGGGCGGCAGTAGCGCCTCGACGCCATGACGTGCCACATCGGTGTCCTGCTCGCCTGAGCCGCCTGACACGCCGACCGCTCCGGCGATCGTCCCGTCCCCCGTCGGCACGGGCAGACCGCCCGCGACCGCGAGCGCATGACGGACGGCGGACGGCAGCAGCAAGACCGACGGCTTCTCCATAGCAGCCGCCACTTCCTCGAAACTTTCACTGTGTGATAGCGTCTCTCACCTTATCAAAAGTAGCGCAGAAGGCAGGACGGCCCCGGATGTCAGCGAAGTCCGACGAGAATGACGCCACAAAGCGCGGCTACCGCATTGAGGCGCTCGCCAAGGGACTGCGAGTCCTCAGCATTTTCTCAGAGCAGCGCCCCACGCTGCGGCTGACCGACATCGCAGCCGAGACCGGAATGCTGATGCCTGGGGTCTACCGGATCGCGATGACGTTGGTGGCCGAGGGCTACCTCCAGCAGATGCCCGACGGGCAGTACCGACCCGGGATGAAGGTGCTGACCCTCGGGTTCAGTGCGCTGCGCAGCCTGGACATGGTCGAGCTGGCGACCACCCAGATGCGGCAGCTTGCTGACGAGACCGGCGAGACCGTCAACCTCGCCTCGCTCGTCGGTGACCAGGTGCTCTACCTGGTGCGCCTGCGCAACCGGGACCTGGTCACGGCCAACATCCAGGTGGGCTCGACCCTCCCGGCGGTGCACACCTCTATCGGCAAGGTGCTGCTCGCCGAGCTCGACGAGAAGGACCTGCGCAGCCGACTGTCAGCCGGGTCATTTCGCGCGGCCAGCCCCAAGGGCGCCAAGACGCTGAAGGCGCTGCTTCCTGAGCTCGCCACCATCCGTGTTGAGGGCTGCGCAGTGCAGGACGAGGAGGTTGCCTACGGACTCCGATCAGTGGCCGCTCCGGTACGCGACGCCGCCGGCATCGTGGTGGCAGGGGTCAACATAGCCGTGAACGCCAACGAGTGGACGCGCGACCGCCTGGTCGACGAGCTCCAGCCGCGCGTGATCGCCTGCGCCCACGACATCTCGCGACTGCTGGGTCATCGCTAGACCCCGAGCCTTGACGCGCCCATCCACGAGTTGCATACTCGACTATCAATGAACGACAGTCAGTATTAACTATCGAAAGTAGTCGGATGAAGCTGGTGACCTTCGACAGAGGGCGGGTGGGCCGACTGGACGACGATCGTGTCGTCGAGCTGGACGTGCCGTCGATGCGGGCGTACTTCGAGCTCGACGGAGCGGTGGGTGAGACCGGCGACGTGCTTGCGCTCAGCGCCGTGACGCTGCGGGCGCCGATCGAGCCGAAGAAGTTCTTCCACACCGCCGGCAACTTCCGCGAGCACCACGAGGACCTCGAGCGGGCGAACTGGTCGCACCCGGTCAACAAGGGAATCGTCTTTTTCCAGAACGTCGACGCCATCATTGGTCCCGACCAGCCGGTCGTGTATCCCGAGCACCTGACCGAGGAGCTCGACTACGAGTTGGAGCTGGCCATCGTGCTCGGCAAGCCGGGCAAGTTCTTCTCTGTCGACGAGGCGATGGACCATGTCGGCGGCTACCTCGTCTTCAACGACATCACCGCCCGCGACATCCAGCGCCGCGAGATGAAGTCGGGCGTGTTCAGCTTCTCCAAGGCCATCGACACCTTCTGCCCGATCGGGCCGTGGATCGTCACCGCCGACGAGATCGACGACCCGCAGGACCTCGACATGGAGCTCCGGGTCAACGGAAAGGTCCGCCAGAAGTCCAACACCAGCCACATGTCGGTCTCGATCGCCCAGCTGGTGGCCTACCACTCCCCGCAGGTCTACAGCGCTGGCGATCTGATCACGACCGGGACCATCGCAGGCGTTGCGGCTAGCACCGAGAACCCGCAGGCCAACTACCTCCGGCCCGGCGACGTCGTCGAGGCCGAGATCGACCAACTCGGCGTGCTGCGCAACCCCATCATTTCCTGGCAGGACGCCTACGGCACGCCGCCCCCGGCTGCCGACCAGTGGATCTAGCCGGCGCCTCATGAAGTTCGCCAACCTCGCGGGCCGCGCGGTGCTCCTGGTCGGCGGAGGTGCGATCGACCTGGCTCGGGCGAGCGATGGAGCCTTGCCCTCGGACCCGATGTGCGCGTTGGCGCGCTGGGATGAGGTGCTTGCCTTCGCTGCCTCCACCGACGTCGAGCCGGAGCCGTTCGACCTTGCGCTGCTGGGCGCTCCGGTGCCACGCCCCGGCCAGGTGTTCGCCATCGCTCTGAATTACCACCCGCATATCGGGGAGGCGGGGTACCTCGCGCCCAGCGCGCCCCTGGTCTTCACCAAATTTCCTTCGTGCATCAGCGGCCCGTACACCGAGGTTGCGCTGCCTGGAGGACACGTGGACTGGGAGGTCGAGCTCGTCGTAGTGATCGGGCGGCCGGCCCATCACGTGAGCGCCGAACGAGCCTACGACGTGGTTGCGGGCCTGACGGTGGGCCAGGACATCTCGGAGCGGATTCTGCAGCTCCGCGGGACTCCCGCGCAGTTCTCGTTGGGGAAGTCGTACCCCGGCTTCGGGCCGATCGGCCCGGCCATCATCACGCCCGACGAGTTCGTCGACCCCGACAACCTCGCGATCTCGTGTCGCCTCAACGGCGAGGAGGTCCAGGGTGCGCGGACGGGGGAGATGGTCTTCTCCGTGGCCGAGCTCATCGTGCAGCTGACCGCCGTGTGCCAGATGTATGCGGGTGACCTGATCTTTACCGGCACACCGGGGGGCGTTGGCAACCGTCGCGAGCCGGCGATGTTCTTGGCGCCTGGCGACGAGCTGGTGAGCACTATCGAGGAGATCGGCGAGTTGCGTAACCGCTTCATCTCGGGCCAGTGAATCGTGTCAGAGAGCCGAACGAATCGATATGTGTCGGAACAAACCTCATCGACGTCGACGCGATCCCGACCGGGACACAGTTCGCTGCCATGTCCGAGGTCGCGCCCCGCCGCTCCCCCTTACAACGGGCCTGTCCAAGGGCAACCTCAAGGAACAGGCTCTACTGACCACCGCGAGCCGCTTGCTCCACGAGGCGCGTTTCGCCGACGTCTCGTTAGCCGGGGGCTCCCCCGGGAAGCAGGGCTTCACCGTAGGAGCTTCTACCTCGCCCCAAGCAGGCATTGCACGCGGCCGTCGTCGGTGAGGCTGCGGCCGAGTTCAACCCCCCGGCCGCCCGCTGATGTCTGCGGCGATCCTGGCCGCGCGCCGGAAGGCAAGGCGCTCCCCGGACGACTTCACCTCTTGCACCTCGCCCGCACAATTTCCATCATTGGACAGACACACGAGCCGTCCACGAAGCGGCTCGCACTCATCGGCAGCTGCGACGTCATCACCCCGCCGGCGGACACCCCGCTCCGTGTCTCAGCATCCGGACCTGCCGTCTCACCTTTCGCGGCTCGGCGTCGTACCCTGTGGCTTCACACTCTGCAGGGCACGTCATCCGTGCGGCCCACTCGCTACGCCGGGAGGACCGATGCGTGTCATCTCGACGTCTGCGCGCGGAGCTCAGTCCTCGAGCGAGACGTCGGCTGGCGCAGTGTCTTCTCGCGGCCTGTACGACGCGGAGTTCGAGCATGACTCGTGCGGCTTGGCATTCGTCGCGCAGGTGTCGGGAGAGCGCAGCCACCGGGTGGTCGAGAGCGCGCTGACCGCGCTGCGCAACCTCGAGCACAGGGGCGCGACCGGCAGTGACCCCGACAGCGGCGACGGCGCCGGGATCATGACGCAGATCCCGCACGAGCTGTACGTCGCGACGACCGAGTTCCAGCTGCCTGCCCAAGGCGAGTACGCCGTGGGAGTGGCGTTCCTGCCGACCGACCCCAGCGAGCGCGCACGGGCAGTCGCGGCGGTCGGGAAGATCGTTCGCGAGGAGGGTCTTGCCGTCGCTGGCTGGCGGAAGCTGCCGGTCGAGGCCGCACTCCTCGGCGAGGTGTCGCGCGCGACGATGCCCATGATGTGGCAGCTGTTCGTGACCGGAGACAGCCCAGACGACAGTGAGGTCAGCGGCGAGGCGCTCGCCGGGATCCAGCTCGACCGGATGTGCTTCGCGGCCCGCCGCCGCTGCGAGCGCGAGGCGCAGGTCTACTTCGCGTCGCTGTCCAGCCGCACGGTCGTCTACAAGGGCATGCTGACGGCGACCCAGCTCGAGCCGGTGTTCCCGGACCTGTCCGACCGGCGCTACGTCTCGGCGCTGGCGCTCGTGCATTCCCGCTTCTCCACGAACACCTTTCCGTCCTGGCCGCTGGCCCACCCGTACCGCTTCGTCGCGCACAACGGCGAGATCAACACCGTCCGTGGCAACCGCAACTGGATGGGCGCGCGGGAGAGCCAGGTCGCCACGCCGCTGATCCCGGGCCTCGAACAGCTGCTCCCGATATGTACGCAAGGCGCGAGTGACTCGGCGAATTTCGACGAGGTGCTCGAGCTCCTGCACCTCTCTGGCCGGTCGCTGCCGCACGCAGTGCTGATGATGGTCCCCGAGGCGTGGGAGAACGCCGCCGACCTGCCACCGGACGTCCGCGCGTTCTACAAGTTCCACGCCACCCTGATGGAGCCGTGGGACGGGCCGGCATGCATCGCGTTCACCGACGGCACGGTCGTCGGTGCGGTGCTCGACCGCAACGGCCTGCGACCCGGGCGCTACACCGTCACTGACGACGGCCTCGTGGTCCTCGCGAGCGAGACCGGCGTCCTCGACATCGACCCCGCCCACGTCGTCGCCCGTGGCCGGCTGAAGCCCGGCCGGATGTTCCTGGTCGACACCGCGGCGGGCCGCATCGTGGACGACGCGGAGATCAAGGCGTCCCTGGCGGCCGAGCGGCCGTACGGCGAGTGGCTGCACGCCGGGCTCATCGAGCTGGCCGACCTGCCCGAGCGGGAGCACATCGTGCACCCACGCGCATCGGTGTTGCGCCGGCAGCAGACGTTCGGCTACACCGACGAGGAGCTGCGGGTCCTGCTCGCACCGATGGCGCGCGCGGCCGCGGAACCCATCGGCTCGATGGGCACGGACACCCCGCTCGCCGTGCTGTCCCAGCGGCCGCGGCTGGTCTTCGACTACTTCGGCCAGCTCTTCGCCCAGGTGACGAACCCGCCGCTGGACGCGATCCGCGAGAAGTTGGTCACCTCACTCGCCGGCGGCATCGGGCCCGAGCGCAACCTGCTCGACCCCGGGCCGGCCTCCTGCCGGCAGGTCGTCCTGCCGTTCCCGGTGATCGACAACGACGAGCTCGCCAAGCTCACCCACATCAACTCCGACGGCGACCAACCCGGTCTGCGTGCCGTGACGGTCACCGGCCTGTACGAGGTGGCCGGCGGCGGTGCCGCCCTCGAGCGGCGCCTCGACGAGATCTGCGCCGAGGTCAGCGCCGCGATCGACGGTGGCGCGCGCATCGTCGTGCTCTCCGATCGGCACTCCGACGCCGTGCTGGCGCCGATCCCCTCGCTCCTGCTCACCGGTGCCGTTCACCAGCACCTCGTCCGCGCCAAGTCACGCACGAAGGTCGGGCTCGTCGTCGAGGCGGGCGACGTCCGCGAGGTCCATCATGTCGCGCTGCTCGTCGCGTACGGCACCGCTGCGGTCAACCCGTACCTCGCGATGGAGACGGTCGAGGACGTCGCCCGCGCCGGGCGGCTCGGCGACATCACGCCCGAGGAAGCGCCGCGCCGGCTCATCCTCGCCCTCGGCAACGGCGTGCTCAAGGTCATGTCGAAGATGGGCATCTCGACAATCGCGTCCTACACCGGCTGCGGGCTGTTCGAGGCGATCGGCATCGGCCAGGAGGTCATCGACCGCTGCTTCACGGGGACCGTCTCACGGCTCGGCGGCGTGGGTTTCGACGTGCTCGCGGCCGAGGTCGCCGAGCGGCACGCCCGGGCTTACCCCCGCGAGGGCCAGTCCCTTGCCCACCGTGCCCTCGATGTGGGCGGGGAGTACCAGTGGCGCCGCGAGGGCGAGCTGCACCTGTTCGACCCCGAGACCGTGTTCCGGTTGCAGCACGCGACCCGCGGTCGCAAGTACGAGATCTTCAAGGACTACACGCGCCGGGTGGACGACCAGTCGCGGCGGCTCGCGACACTGCGCGGCCTGCTGCGGCTGCGGACGGCCGAGCGCAATCCGGTGCCGATCGACGAGGTCGAGCCGGTCAGCGCGATCGTGCGGCGGTTCTCCACCGGCGCGATGTCGTACGGCTCGATCTCGGCCGAGGCGCACGAGACCCTCGCGATCGCGATGAACCAGATCGGCGGCAAGTCCAACACCGGCGAGGGCGGCGAGGACGCCGACCGCCTGCACGACCCGCGGCGGCGCTCCGCGGTCAAGCAGGTCGCCAGCGGGCGGTTCGGCGTCACGAGCGAGTACCTCGTCAACGCCGACGACGTCCAGATCAAGGTGGCCCAGGGCGCCAAGCCGGGGGAAGGTGGTCAGCTGCCGGGCAACAAGGTCTACCCCTGGATCGCGAAGACCCGTCACTCCACGCCGGGCGTCGGCCTCATCTCACCGCCGCCGCACCACGACATCTACTCCATCGAGGACCTCGCGCAGCTCATCTACGACCTCAAGAACGCGAGCCCGCAGGCGCGCATCCACGTCAAGCTGGTCGCGGAGATCGGCGTGGGCACGATCGCGGCCGGCGTCAGCAAGGCACGCGCAGACGTCGTGCTGATCTCCGGGCATGACGGCGGCACGGGAGCGTCCCCGATGGGCTCGCTCAAGCACGCCGGAGCGCCCTGGGAGCTGGGGCTCGCCGAGACGCAGCAGACCCTGCTGCGCAACGGGCTGCGTGACCGGATCGTGGTCCAGGCTGACGGTGGCATGAAGACGGGTCGCGACGTGATCGTCGCCGCGCTGCTCGGCGCGGAGGAGTTCGGCTTCGCGACCGCGCCGCTCGTGGTCGCCGGGTGCATTCTCATGCGCGTCTGCCACCTCGACACCTGCCCAGTCGGCATCGCGACCCAGGACCCGGTCCTGCGGGCGCGTTACAGCGGCAAGCCCGAGTTCGTCGTGACCTTCTTCGAGTACGTCGCGGAGGAGGTCCGGGAGCTCCTCGCCGAGCTCGGCCTGCGCAGCCTCGACGAGGCCATCGGCCAGGTGGAGCTGCTCGACACGACCGAGGCCGTCGGCCACTGGAAGGCCGGCGGGCTCGACCTGTCCCGCGTGATCGCGCTGCCGGACGTCGGCGCGGACGGCCCGCGCCGATGTACGTCGACCCAGGATCACGGGCTGGCGAAGGCGCTCGACAACGAGCTGATCGAGCGCTCGCAGGACGCGCTCGACCACGCTAAGCCGGTCACCGCCGAGCTCGCCATCCGCAACGTCAACCGATCCGTCGGCACCATGCTCGGCTCCGAGCTGACCCGGCTGTATGGCGGCAAAGGCCTGCCCGACGGCACGATCGACCTGACGTTCCGCGGCTCGGCCGGGCAGTCGTTCGGGGCGTTTGTCCCGCGCGGCATCACGCTGCGCCTCGAGGGCGACACCAATGACTACCTCGGCAAGGGCCTCTCCGGCGGGCGGATCGTCGTCCGGCCCGCACTCACCGCCGCGTACGCCGCGGAGTCCAACGTCATCGCCGGCAACGTCGCCCTGTACGGCGCGACGAGCGGCGCCGCGTTCGTCCGCGGGATCGTCGGCGAGCGGTTCTGCGTGCGCAACTCCGGCGCGACTGCCGTGGTGGAGGGCGTCGGTGACCACGGCTGCGAGTACATGACCGGCGGCGTCGTCGTCGTCCTCGGCGGAACAGGCCGCAACTTTGCGGCCGGCATGTCCGGCGGCATCGCGTACGTCCTGGACCTGTTGCCCGTGCGCGTCAACGCCGAGCTCGTGGACGTCGGCCCGGTCGATGCCGCGGCTGCCGTCGCCCTGTGCGAGCTGATCACCGAGCACGTCCGCGAGACCGCGTCAGCGGTCGGTCTCGAGCTGCTCGCGGACTGGGACGCCGCGCTCGCCCGCTTCTCCCAAGTCATGCCGCGCGACTATCGCAAGGCGCTCGAGGCGCGCGTCCAGGCCGAGGCGGAAGGTCTGGACGAGGCAGCGATCGTCCTGCGCGTCATGGCCGCGTCCCGTGCCTGAGTTCACTCGAATGTCGGCGGTGTCAGATGCCTGACCCGAGGGGGTTCCTCAAGGCGCCGCGCGAGCTGCCCAGGCGGCGGCCGATCGACATCCGCATCCAGGACTGGCAGGAGGTGTACGAGCCGAGCGACCTGGGCGGTCTCCGTACGCAGGCGGCCCGATGCATGGACTGCGGGGTCGCGTTCTGTCACGCGGGCTGCCCGCTCGGCAACCTCATCCCCGAGTGGAACGACCTCGTCCGCGTCGACGACTGGCGCGAGGCGATCGAGCGCCTGCATGCCACGAACAACTTCCCGGAGTTCACCGGCCGGCTCTGCCCGGCGCCCTGCGAGGCCGCCTGCGTCCTCGCGATCAACGGTGACGCCGTGACGATCAAGCAGATCGAGCTCGACGTCATCAACCGCGCCTGGGACGAGGGCTGGGTGCACCCGCTCCCGCCGACGCGCCTCACCGGTCAGACCGTCGCGGTCATCGGCTCGGGGCCGGCCGGTCTCGCCGCCGCCCAGCAGCTCACCCGGGCGGGCCACACGGTCGCGGTGTACGAGCGGGACGACCGCATCGGCGGCCTGATGCGCTACGGCATCCCCGAGTTCAAGATGGAGGCCAAGCACCTCGACCGACGGCTCGCGCAGATGGAGGCCGAGGGCACGCGCTTCCGTACGGACGTGGAGATCGGCCGCGACATCTCCGGCCCGGACCTGCGCGCAAGGTACGACGCTGTCGTCATCGCGATCGGCGCGACCGAGCCGCGGGAGCTACCCGTGCCTGGCCGCGAGCTGCGCGGCATTCACCAGGCGATGCCGTACCTCACCGAGTCCGACCACGTCCAGCACGGCGACCTCGACGCCTCGACCGTTTCCGCGGCGGGCAAGCGGGTCGTCATCATCGGCGGCGGCGACACCGGAGCCGACTGCCTCGGCACCGCCCACCGCCAAGGTGCCGCATCGGTAGCGCACATCGACATTCGCGTCCGCCCCCCGGATTCGCGCTCGGACACAACGCCCTGGCCGCTGTGGCCGATGATGATGCGCTCCACCTCGGCGCACGAGGAGGGCGGCGAGCGGGTCTTCGCGGCCAGCACGATGGGGTTCGTCGACGACGGCACCGGTCACGTCGCCGCGCT
>Ga0136634_10000290_pt1 | contig 23959 bp, 22 predicted proteins | sample AntDrymUQ8332106_2_FD_104654 | JGI IMG/M metagenome (GOLD analysis project Ga0136634, IMG submission 104654) | Polar desert sand microbial communities from Dry Valleys, Antarctica - metaG UQ833 (21.06) | ecosystem: Environmental > Terrestrial > Soil > Desert | place: Antarctica: Dry Valley... | reverse complement strand
GCCGGGCTTTTCAACATATACCGCTGGCTGCCGATACCGGTGGGAATCGTCGGGATAATATTTTTATTTTATGGAAGCCTGCTGATGCTCCGCGAGACGTGGATGGCAACCGCGACTATCAAAGCTGAAATGGATTTCACCTGGGAGCTTGTACGAAAAGTCGCGCCGAAAGAAATCTCCAGCAAATATACCCGAAAAGGATTGAAAAAAGGCACGGATGGAACCAAAGTATCTAACACTCTTGGCGGCGAATGAGCTGAGAGGGAGAGTCGAGCAGCTCGAAAAACTGCTTGCTTTCTGCACCGTCTGCCCTAAGGACTGCGGCAACAACCGTCTGAATGACGAGATCGCCGCCTGTTATTCCGGGCGTTTGCCTATAGTTTCTTCATACACTGCGCATTTTGGCGAAGAGCCATGTCTTTCGGGAACTAGCGGTGCTGGAAATATCTTCTTTGGCAACTGCAATCTTCGGTGCGTTTATTGCCAGAACTACCAAATATCGCAAATCTGGAAAGAGCAGAAAAAAAACGAGGTTACGCACGAAAGGCTAGCGGAAATGATGCTCGAGTTGCAGGATCGCGGCTGTCACAATATCGGTTTCGTATCGCCGACGCATTTTGCACCGCAGATGGCACGGGCGATTTTGATCGCCGCCGAAAAGGGTTTGAGATTGCCGATCGTTTACAATACGAATGCTTACGATTCGGTCGAGGTGTTACGGCTGCTGGACGGGATCGTCGATATTTATCTGCCCGATCTGAAATATGCCGATTCCGAGGCCGGATTTCAATATTCGAAGATTCGAGATTACCCAAAGTTTGCGCGGCTGGCGATAAAAGAGATGCACCGGCAAACCGGCGATGAATTGATCTTCGAAAACGGTCTTTTACAAAGCGGCTTGCTCATTCGTCTCCTCGTGTTGCCAAACGATATGGCCGGAATAGCTGAAAATTTGCGTTGGATACGCGACGAGCTTTCGCCTAAAACCGCGATCTCCTTGATGGCACAATATTACGCGACGAACAAAGCTGCGACCGATCCGCGCTACATTCTACTATCGAGGCGAATAAGCGAAGGTGAATGGTTCCAGGCAGTTTCTTTGCTGGACGACTTGGGAATGGAAGAAGGCTTTATGCAGGAATACGAATCGGCTTCGCATTATTACCGGCCGGATTTTGCGGATGCGGAAAACCCTTTTAAGGATATTAGGGATTTTCAATAGCCGGGAACGCAGGCACACTTGCCTGCAAGCGTGCCGCGTACGCTAAAGAACCGATTAATTACAGTTATTACATTGCTTACGCAATGTCGCAGGCAAGGGTGCCTGCGTTCCGGGGGAGAATACATGAACATTGGAGACAACGCGCCGGATTTCACTTTAAGGGACGGTGATGGAAAAGATTGGACGCTCAACGACCAGAAAGGCAAGACGGTCGTACTGCTGTTCTATCCGGGCGATAACACACCTGTCTGCACAAAGCAGCTTTGCTCGGTCCGCGATCATTGGTCGGAATATCAGGCGACGGGTGCGGAGGTCGTCGGCATTTCGACCGACTCGGTAGAATCTCACAAGGGTTTTGCCGAAAAAAATGAGCTGCCGCTGCGACTTTTGTCGGATCCGGACCGCAGTGTTTCGACAAAATACGACATGAAATCGTGGCTGCCCGGCCGTTCGGCGCGCGGCGTTGTCGTCATAAACAAAGACGGAAAGATCGCGTACACCAAAGCTGAGGCCGTAAGCTTGTTTAAGCCGAGCGACGAGGATGTCTTGGCGGCGATCAGAAGTGCCAACGAGGTTTAGCCGCGGATGGATGCGGATAACACAGATCCGGATGGTCTTAATATCCGTGTTCATCTGTGTTAATCTGTGGATAATATTCAGGAGATTCAGGAGTTATCTATGGCTTTATTTTCAGACAAATTTAAATGCGCGAAGTGCGGGCAGAAGAACGAACCGCTCGGCTATGCGCCGGTTCCTACCGAGTTGGGGCAGAAGATCGGGGCCGAGATCTGCAAAGACTGCTGGAAGGAATGGCAGGAAAAGCAAAAACAGCTGATAAATCATTTCGGCTTGGACGTTTCCAACCCCGATTCGCATCAATTTCTTTTCGATAATATGAATATCTTTTTCTACGATGAAGGAGTCGATCTCGCTAATATCGACACTTCGCAGGAAGGAAAGGTCAATTGGTAAACCCGCCATTGCGAAATACGGTTGTTCGTGCCTCCTAAATTATGCTGAAACGTTACATGCATAAACGCGAGCGGTATTTTGCGACGTTGAACGACAATCGCATCGTTCGCCCGTTCGAATGGGGAACGGAATTTATAACTGATCATCCGAACGATGATGACCCGCGAAAGCTTTTCGCCGAGTACTCAAAAAAAACGGTTGCAAATAGCGACGAATTTTTCTACTCGCCAAAGATTTCGGACTTTGAATTGAGCTCAGAATTCCGACTTCAGTCAGCTGAGCCTTTAGAGAAGAACCTGCTAAAGCAAGAACTCAAAACGTTGACCTGGACCAGCGGCGTTCAAACGCCTTCGGTCGAAAACAACACAGCCTACGCCAAATATTTTCCGCACGAAACCAATAGAAAATCTGCCGTATTAGTTTTGCCTCATTGGAACGCAAAGGCCGGAACGTATTTCGACCTGTGCAAGTTTTTTAACAAAGTTGGGCTTTCAACACTGAGGTTGACACTTCCTTATCACGAAGAGCGAATGCCGCCTGAGCTTGAGCGGGCGGATTATCTCGTTGCTCCGAATGTCGGGCGAACTTTACAATCGCTTCGCCAATCGGTCGTCGACACGCGCTCGGCTGTCGCGTGGCTGAAGCAGCAAGGCTACGAAAAGGTTGGCGTTGTCGGCACGAGTATCGGCTCCTGTGTCGGGTTCTTTGCGTTCACGCACGATATGACGATAGACGCGGCGGTTTTCAACCATGTATCGGGCTATGTCGCGGACGTGGTCTGGCAGGGCCTTTCGACTTATCACGTAAAGCAGGGATTTGGTGAGAATGTAGAACTCGACGAGCTTCGCGAATATTGGATGCCCATCTCGCCGATGGCATATATGGACAAGCTTGCATCAATGCCGGATCGGCCGCAGCGTTATATTTACACTCTTTACGATCTTAGCTTCCCGGTCGATCTTTCGCGCGACGTCATCGGCGAACTCAAACGCCGCAATATAAAACACAGCGAGGCCGCTATTCCCTGCGGTCATTACACACTGGGCGAAAAACCGTGGGTCTACCTCGACGGCTATAAAATTATTTCATATTTGCGAAAACACCTGAAGTAACAGGCGGAAACACGAACGGTAGCGAGTGTGTTTTCCTTACCGCCAACTATTATCATTGGCAAATTAAACGATTTCACCAAGCGTTTTATTCGCATATAACTGCCACCGTTCCGTATGCCTTACCGACTCACCCGGCTGCAGTTCCCGCATCGGCGAAAGTGTTTCGACCTCTACAAAAGAGCCGGCTGTATAGACTTCAGTGTTCGAATTCATATCGGGATAAACGCAGTCTTCGAGAAAATCGAATCTTTTAACGAATATTAAATTTTGCCATGCGTAAGCGACCCAGCCCTGTTTATTCAAAACCCCGATCTTCTGCGGCAAATGAGCATTTTCATCGACGCGGAGCCGGATCAAACCCTGCTCATAATTCCAACGCGGATCGGTAAAATCAGTGTACGACCACAAAGCCATCGAACGGACGGGAAGGAGATTTATCGCGCTGTATGGTTGCAGCGGCTCGTTGGGTATTATCGCTTCCCCGCCCGGCTGCAGGATCGTCAAGGCCCACGCGGATAATTCGATTTGCTTACTGCCGGCGTTCGTAATTTTATGATCGATAATAGCTTTGCCGCCCTTTTCGCTCAGAGTCACGGTGATTTCCTTCTGAGTTTGGCCGTATGGCTCGAACGGCTGGATAAGCGTTATAGAAAATTCGTTTTGGATGAAATACTCTAGCCGTGAATTGTCCGGTGCATACGAAAGCGGCATATTTTCCGGGGCGATCCACAGCCGGTGCCCGCCGTACGGCTTCCATTTCCCAAGCTCCATTTCAACTTCAGCCTCGCCGTGCCAACCCAAAATGTTCTTGCCATCATCCAAGCCGTAGAAAAGTATTCGCGGGCCGAAATCCGTCGAAACAATTAGCTGTGCATCGCCGTTCGAGACTGCTAAGCAATTCGGGAAACCAAGGTGATCAACTTTTTCGATCATTCGTCGATTATAAGTATTTGCCTGTAAATTCTGTTAATATTCTCGCGATTCTCCAAATGACCCCGCTCAACAAAAAATATAATAGCATTGTGAATGAAGCGGTTGTTCGTTTGCTCTCGCGTACGGAAAATTCGCGGGCATTGGACGCGGCGGATATAAAAGTTCGTGTCGCGTCCGCCTTGGAAAGATATCTGTTGCGCGAAAACGGCGATGCGGCAAGTGCAGACATAAAAGCTTTTATTGATGAAATCCGTGCGGATGATCTGTGCCTTGTGATCGCCTGCGAAAAAGGCGACGAAAAGGCTTGGGAACACCTCGTCGCGAATTTTGACGCAACGGTAAAGTCGGCGGCAAGAAGAATCTCGCAGAATAATGAAGACGCTGAAGACCTGGCAAGCTCGATCTGGGCGGAGCTGTACGGCCTGCGCCGGGATTCTGACGGAAACAAGAAAAGTAAACTCGCGTATTATTCAGGACGCGGAAGCCTTGCCGGTTGGCTTCGTGCCGTCGTTTCGCAGCTTGCCGTAGATCAATTCAGAAAGCAGTCGAAATTCGTTCAGATAGAGGAAAACCGGGAATTTGAAAATTTGGCGAATGAAGCTTCGGAACATTCGGAAAACGGCCTGGTATCGCACACCGACAATCCCGAAGAGCTGTTCAGCGAAAAACAGACAGCAGCAGATGTGTCAAAAGCATTAAATAATGCGATCGAATCTCTCGATGCGGAAGACAGGTTAATTCTAAAACTTTATTATTTCGACGATTTGAAGTTAAAGGACATCGCCGATATGTCAGGCTATCACGAGGCGACCGCCAGCCGAAAACTCGCCCGTGTCCAAACCGAAATAAGAAAATCGGTCGAAAACGCTCTGCGTAATGAACAAGGATGGAGCGAAAATGAAGTGAAACGCTGTCTATCCGAAACCGCATCGAAGTTGGAAATCAGCGTTGAAAAATTGTTTACAGCTTTGGTGATTATGGCTTTGGTGCAAGATTTTTATGTTTCCTGCGTTCTATAAATGAAAGATATACGGACGGGACGCAGAGTTTTTCGTAAGGACAGAACGGAATGGAATTAGACTTCGACAAAGAAATAGATGCTCTGCTCCGAAATGCGGAAAACAGTACTGCCGCTTTCACCGCGGCGGATTCGCAATTCCAAATTCGCACTCCGCATTTAGATGCTGACGAGATCTCCGCCTTCGCCGAAAATGCTTTGCCGGAAAAAGCGAGACAGTCTTTTATTCTGCATTTGGCGGACTGCGACGGGTGTCGAAAGATCCTTTCAAATCTTATCTTGCTGAATTCGGAAGCGGGCCCGGCCGCAGCCTCCGCCGTGACCGCTCCTGCTTTTATTGGTGTAAACATTCCGTGGTATCGAAAGCTCTTTCTTTTTCCGAATCTTGCTTATGTAATGGGAAGCCTTGTGCTTGTTTTCACTGGATTTCTCGGATATATGGTTCTGCAAAACTCCGGCGGCTCCGCAAACTCCGAAGTGTCGCAAATCGCCGATTCCCAAACAGCTCCTGGTGCACCGGGCTTCAGTGATAGATCGGCGAATGCGAATACGATGAGTTTGTCATCAAATGCTTTGATGAATACAAATGCGGCAGTCTCAGCGCGGAATTCGGGCAATAGCGCCGCGAACGCCGCAAAGCCTGAATCACCGGCTTTAGCGGCAAATATGGCCATAGGCAACGGAGCCGTTTCTGGCGGCAAAAACTTTGTCCTGGACGGCGCTGACGCGATGGCGGGAGCGCCTGCTGCTTTGACTCCTCCGGCGGCAAAAGAAAATCAACAGTCAGAAGAAGCTAACAAAAACACTCCGTCGGAAAATGAAAGTAAAACCGACGCTCAGATTACTCAATCCCAAAATCCGGTAAGCGAAATGAACTCGCTTCAGAGCGGAATTTCGCGTGTTCCCGCCGTTCCGTCAAAAGACGCGAAAGCTCCGGCCGAAAAAGACCGCAGCGACACCCGTATGAGCGGCGATAGTTCGGTTCGCTCGAAGAGATCTGCCCGACTCGAAAGTACGAACTCATCAAATCGAAAACAGGTTGGCGGCCGAACCTTCGAACTGAAACAAGGTGTTTGGTACGATTCCGCCTATCGCGGGCAGGCCACGTTCAATGTCCGCCGCGGCACCGGCGAATATCGAAAGCTCGACAGCGGTTTGCGAGCCATTGCGGAAAACTTTGCGGGAACCGTAGTCGCGGTATGGAAGGAAAAAGCTTATCGGATTCAGTAGATTTTTATAAAATGCTTTTCGCGACATTGGGCTTGTTTTTGGTTTCTAATATTGTCAGCGTTTGTAGTTGTGTAATTGTAACGATGCTGCATAGGTCAAGTGGAAGAAAATCGTTTCGTTTTTTTTCTTAATTTTGATAGAGTTCAAAAAGGACTGCATTTGTGATTTCTTCCAAAAGATACGTCAAACCTCTTGTGAACATTGAGGTTATAGCAAAGCGGTTTGGAATTCGGGAATTGAAGGATTTACGCGAGAAATATGGCGGTGACAACTGGCGAAAGTTAAAGGGCAACGCCTACATCGAGTTGACCGACGGACAGATTCGCTATGCTGAACTTCATTGGTACGAATGCCACGGAATCGGCAAGCGGAAGATAAAAGTTAAACGACTACTTGATTAGTTAGTTATGAATATCATTGGCTTCGCGCTGTGTTTGGAAAATTCCGGTTGCGACGATTTGGAACTGAATAAGGTTTATCCTATTGTCGAACCGGAAGCGAATGATCCTGAAAGCTACTTTCGGATCATTGATGAATCCGAAGAAGATTATATTTACCCGAAAGAGATGTTTGAGTTAGTAAATCTTCCCGCTCAAATCCAGAATCGCGTTTTGGAAAATCTCGCCGCATAGTATCTTTTCCTGTTTTTAGGTAAAACAAGCTAAAATGACCAAATGAAAGCCTTTTTCTTTTTGTGCCTTTTCGCAACAATCTCCCTTGCCCAGCCTGCCTGGCAGGCGAATCTTGATTCCAAAGTTCATTTCTATCAAACTACCGATTTCGGCGTTATTCTCGCTGGAACCGAGCGTAGCTTATACGCTCTCGACGGTCAGACCGGGGAAAGAATTTGGCGGCGTTCGACAGGACGGATTGAAGAAACTGCCGTTACGCCCGTTCCCGACACGGACATAATTTTGTTCACAAAGGACGAAGGCAGCAAGTCGCGGCTCGAAGCGGTTGATCTGCTTTCCGGCTCTCGTATCTGGCAGAGCGAAAAGGTCAAAGGTGATGTCATGCAGCTTGCCGTCGATCCGGCGAACGATCTGATCGCGGTCGTTTTGGTAAAAACCCCGCGCGGCAATTCTGGCGAGGACTTTAAACGCAAGCCGATCATCCATGTACTACAGCTTTCGACGGGCGAAGAGCTTTGGAAACGGGAATTCGACGGCAGCATCGAGATGATGCCGGCGCGTTTCGGTGAAAATCTCGGCGAGATCGCATACACGCTCGACAATTATCGTCCGCCGCTGATTCTGGACGGCCGCCTGTTTCTCTTTTACGAAGGCGCAACTTCCTACGACGCCCGCACCGGCAAGGAAAAAGAACGCGAAAAATTCAAAATGAACGAAAACGGCCTCGCGCTCACGGAAGCCGATCCGGTTTTTGACGATAATCACGTTTATATATCGGGACGCGGCAAGATTCGCGCGGTAAACAGAAAAACGGGCCAGGTCGATTGGAAGGCCGACGATCTCGGCGTGTGCGCGGAAATGGCGTTGATCGGCAGAACACTTTTTGTTCGGACCGGCGGTCAATTTACACGGTTAAAAGACGGTGAGATTTCCGCAAAAGGCCCGTTCGGTGTGTCCGCGATCGACACGAAAAACGGCAAAACGCTTTGGCGTTATAAAGGCGCCGACAAAGGCCTTACCAATTTCGTGTTCGCCGATGCAAACACAATTCTTATTGCCGACAAGGACGATTTGATTACTATCGACGCGAGGGAAGGAAAACGCATCGGAAAGTTCGAGCATGAAATTGAAAAGGCGCAGTTCGTGCTATTAAACGAAAGCGGCCAGGCCGTTGTCGGCGGACGTGATGAGATAGCGGCGTTTTCTATAGATTCAAAAAAAGGAAACAGGTCAGAACTGCCTGCGTTAGCGGGTGGGTCAATGCGTTATTTTAGCAAATCGCAGGCTGGGAGCCTGCGTTCCGACGAAATCTGGCGTGTAAAACACAAAGCCCCTGACCGCGGAGCATTTCGCGTTATCGCCGGAATCGCGCTCCGGGCGACGGCTCTTTATTTCCGCTATGGCGGCCTTGCCACTTCGGCGATCGGTTTCGCCCGAACCGGTTTAAATCTGGCGGGAACCGTCAATTCGTTTCGCTGGTCCGGTTTGCGATCGCGCTTCGGCTCGTTCGATCTGACGACGCTGGCCAGTAATTCGGCTCGAAACTATGTTACGCGCAGAATTTATGCATACGGTTCTATCGCACGCACGCCGAATTTGCTAAATCGGATAAACGGCCTGCAGATCGTGGTTCCAAGTGGAGCGGACATCCGAGGCAGAGTAATCGGAAATGTGATCGGCCGTGCGACGCCTTCGCGCGGCGATGTTCAGGAGAGCATCCTGGATCGCCTCGATCCTGTAAGACAAGCTGAGCGACTTTCAAATTATCTGCTTCGCCGAAAGCGCCTGGCCGAGCTTCGCGGAAATTATATGTACTTCTACACCGATCTCCCAAAACCGTTCGACCGCAAAGGACTGATCGGTGTAAATGTCCACACCGGTCGCGACTCTCGGTTTATTCTCGCGTCCGATCCCGACGCCCGGTTTGTGACCGACGAAAGCGTGAATCTGCTTTACTCGGCTGACGGCAATCGTTTACAGGCGTTTGATATATTAAATCGTTAATTCAAATATGAAAATGAAAAACTTATTTTTGCTGTCTCTGTGTCTTTGCGTCTCTGTGGCAATCGCTTTCGCACAAAAATCGAAAGAAAGACTTAATCCCGAAATTTTCAAAATGATCCGGGAAGTTTCCGCGAATCGAATCGAAGCGGACATCCGAAAACTCGTATCATTCGGCACGCGAAACACTTTGTCCGAGCAGGACAATCCATCGCGCGGCATCGGTGCGGCGCGCGACTGGATTTTTGGCGAATTTCAAAAGATCGATGCCGACTGCAATAATTGTCTAATTGTAGAAAAGCAAACTTTTCTCCAGCCCAAAGCCAATCGAATCCCGGAGCCTGTAAATTTAACAAACGTCATCGCCACGCTGAAAGGCACTACGAATCCGGAACGCGTTTACGTCGTGTCCGGGCATTACGATTCGATGTGCACGTCGCCTATTGACGCAAAATGCGATGCGCCCGGAGCCAACGACGATGCTTCAGGCACAGCAGCCGTCATCGAGCTCGCTCGAGTGATGTCAAAACGAAATTTCGATGCAACAATTGTATTTATGGCCGTCCCGGGCGAAGAACAAGGCCTGCTCGGCGCCTCTTATTTTGCCGAACAGGCAAAGCAGAAAGCAATGGACATTGAGGGAATGTTTACGAACGACATCATCGGCGGCGTAACGTCCTATAAGAATTCACCGAACCGGAATCGGGTTCGCGTATTTAGTGAAGGCGTTCCGTCCAACGAAACCGAACAGCAGGCCGGCACGCGGCGAAGCGTCGGCGGCGAGAACGATTCGGCTTCGAGGCAGCTTGCGAGATATATTAAGGAACAATCCGACAAGTATCTGAAAAACTTTAAGGTCTGGATGATCTACCGGCGTGACCGCTACGGGCGCGGCGGCGACCACATACCATTTCTCGAACGCGGTTTTACGGCCGTGCGGTTCACCGAATCCGACGAAGATTACACACATCAGCATCAAAATGTCCGCACGGAAAACGGCATTTTTTACGGCGACACGCCGGAGTTTGTCGATTTTGAATATACGGCGAATGTCGCGCGCGTTAATCTAATCAGCCTTGCGAGCCTTGCAAACGCGCCAGCAAATCCAAAGAACGCAATCCTGGTTAGTCGCTTATCCAATGATACAGAGCTTAAATGGGACGCAAACACCGACGCCGATCTTGCCGGTTACGAAATAGCCTGGCGTGAGACAACCGCCGCAGAATGGACGGATTCGGTTTTTGTCGGAAAGGCGACGAATTTTGTGATCAAAGAACGCTCGAAAGACAATTACTTCTTTGGTATCCGTTCCGTGGACAAGGATGGAAACAAAAGCCCGGTTAGTTTTCCGAAACCCGTTCGCCAGTGATCATTAGCCAGAGTTGTTTGAATCTTTTACGCAGAAGTTTACTTACCCAAAATAAACTCTGAAAAATAAGGCAAAAATATATTTCAGGAGCGTTCATCCGGTGATACAATCTATGGACTCAAATGATGAATGCAGGCGAAAGACTAGGGCGTTACAGAATGGTCAGGAAGCTGGGCGAAGGCGGAATGGGCGAAGTCTACCTTGCGGAAGACACGAGGCTCGGCCGCAGGGTTGCGCTCAAAATCCTTCCTTCCAGTGTTGCTCTTGATATTGATAGAATGCTTCGTCTCTCACACGAAGCAAAATCCGCATCGGCGCTCAATCATCCGAACATTATCACTATTTATGAGATTAACGATGAGGACGAATCTCCTTTCATCGCCATGGAATATGTCGAGGGAGAGACCCTGGCAAAGAAAATAAAGCGAAAAGAGTTCGATCTGCAAAAAAATCTCGACGTCGCGATTCAAATTGCCACAGCGCTGGCGGCCGCCCATGAAGCCCGGGTTATCCACCGCGATATCAAACCGGACAATATAATATTGCGCCCCGACGGCCTCGTGAAGGTGCTTGATTTTGGCCTTGCGAAACTAACTGAAAAGCCTGCGCCTTTGGATTTTGATACCCTGACAACTCTTGTTAAAACCAGTCCCGGCCTGGTGATGGGCACTGTCGGTTATATGTCGCCCGAACAGGCCCGCGGCAAGAGCGTGGACGCAAGGAGCGATATTTTTAGTTTCGGCGCAGTGCTTTACGAGATGCTGGCGCTTAAACGGCCGTTTACAGGCGAAAACGACGTCGATGTCATCGGATCCATATTGCATACGGAACCTGTACCGCTCAGCCAACACGCGCCGGAAATTCCACATGATCTCGAGTCGCTTGTCCGTAAAGCGCTGCGCAAAAACCGGGATGAGAGATACCAGACGGGCCGGGAGCTGCTGGCTGACCTCAAGGACCTGCGGCAGGAATTCGATTTCGTAGCCAGGGCGGAACACAGCGAACCGCGTATTAGTGATTTCGAGAATGTAAAGTCCACGGATGAAGGATTTTCAAAGAATCTGACCACTGCTCCACGATCCGGGATGGGCCGGAATACAATTCGCGAGGTGCTTTTGGATGAATTCAAGCTTCATCCGGTGGCCGCCGCGTTAATAGTAGGCGTACTTGCCATTGCTATTATTGCCGCCGGCGCCGTCCTGTACACAAATACCGAATCTTCCGATTCTTTCCAGACGATGCGAATCAACAAGCTGACCGCAAGCGGCAACGTCGCAAGCGAGCAGACCGCCATTTCGCCGGACGGCAAATATGTCGTTTATGCGCTTCAGGATGCGGGACAGCAAAGCCTTTGGGTCAAACAAACCGCAACATCCAGCAACGTCCAGATAGTTCCGCCGGCAGATGCCAGGTTTAACGGGCTAACATTCTCGCGCGACGGCGATTATATTTATTACACCGCCGCCGAAAAACAGGGGCCGGCGTCAATTTATCAGATTCCGGTTTTGGGAGGAATTTCGCGGAAATTATTGGCTGATGCCGGCGGGCCCGTGGCTTTTTCGGCCGATGGCAGCCGAATGGCTTTTGTCCGACGCGAAACTTCGCTGATGATCGCAAATTCCGACGGCAGCGAGTCGCAAACGCTTGCCAACGCGTCCGAGGGCACGAGATGGCTGCGCTCTGCATGGTCTCCCGACGGAAAGACAATAGTCAGCGCTGTTTATTCGTCAATTGACGATACTTGCTATTTAGTAGAAGTTAGCCTCGATCACGGAACCGAAAAACCTTTAACATCACAGGGTTGGCTGCGGATAAGCGGGTTGGGCTGGCTTCCGGACGGAAAGGGATTGATTATAAGCGGGCGCGACCCCGAAACCCAGCTTTCACAGCTATGGTTTATTGGATACCCGGACGGCAAGCCGCGGCGCATAACGAATGACCTGAGCGGCTATCTGGGTTTAAGCCTGACGGCGGATGGCAAGTCGGTAATCAGCACGCAGCAAAACCGGTTGTCGAACATCTGGGCCGTGACGGAATCCGGCCCTGCGCAAAAACTTACGAGCGAATTGGGCAAAGACGAAGGCTTGTCGGGCATTTCATGGACGCCGGAAGGCCAAATCGTTTATACCACCAGGATTGCAGGCACACAGGACCTCTGGATCGTCAACCGTGACGGAAGCGGAAACCGGCAATTGACCTTCCAGACGCGGTCAAATTTTTCTCCTGCGGTTTCGCCCGACGGCCGGTTCATAGCCTTTATTTCATCACGCGCCGGCAACAGTGATTTATGGAGAATAGATATCGATGGCGGCAATCCCGTGCAGCTTGCCGGCGGCCCCGGGCTTGAAGGCGAGCCGGCTTTTTCACCCGACGGCAAATGGGTCGTTTATGATCTTACAGATACGGATAATAAAGTTACTCTCTGGAAAGTAAGCATCGCCGGCGGCACGCCCGTACGGTTAACCGATACGGATTCCCGCAGGCCGGCGGTATCGCCTGACGGAAAATTTATCGCGTACGGCCAGGGCGATTTCAGGCCGGGTTTTCCCTCTACGCTGTCGGTATTATCTTCCGATGGCGGACAGCCGTTTAAGACTTTGGAACTGCCATTGGTTGTTAGATCGCGCGACTTCTCGTGGAGTGCGGATGGACGGGCGTTGATTTACGTTGACAGCCGCGATAAAGTCGATAATCTCTGGAGTCAGACTTTAGACGGCGGCCCGCCCGTGAGGCTGACTAATTTTGAATCGGACCGGATATTTCGGTTCGATGCCCTGCCTGGCGGAAAAGGCTTCGCAATGGCTCGCGGCAGCGAGAATTCAGATGTTGTTATGATTACCGGCTTCAGGTAGTCGTAAACGGGAAGAAATGTCGATTTCCCGGTGCGTTAGTTAACCTTAAAGTATAATGGAGGCTCAACATGACAGGTGATATTATGAACCAGGATCCACCGGCGGAATGTGTAGGAAGCTGTGGTTGGAATAAAGCTGAGGGAGTGGGATGCGACTCCGGGGGCGGAAGCTGCTGGGCGGTCGCTTTTCTCGCAGCCAATATTTCAGATTTTCACGATCAGGTGTTGGCCGACGCAACACAGGAGATAAAAAGCATTGTGGCTAAAATCCCTCCGCGCTCCGGATACAAGCTTTCCTTTGTCCATACTAATATGGGAACGCTGCTTACATGGGTGCATCACGGCCGCAAAATCCCCCACGATGCCATAAGATATGGTGACGATGATGCAAAGATTGTGGAGGCCCTTGGGCTTATCCTGGATAAGCCGGAAACGTCCCAGGCTTATTAAAAATACAATACTGAAACCCGGACTTTAGTAAGCGTCGGACATGTCAGAGCTAAGGTCCGCGTTTCAGCTAAGTTATGGAATTTTAATTCGTATTTGTCGAAAACTTTCATGCTTTACTAAACGCTGACCCGCACTTCGACCCGATGCGCGACAACCCGCGGCTTTCAGGAGTTGCTGAGAAAAGTCGGTTTTCCGCAGTAAATTGCAAATCACATTCACAATTCCTTTCTACTTCTAAATGTGTTAAATTTTAAGTTTGGCTGTAATTCGCTGCTCCTGCATTTTTTTGCGTTTAAGGAAGTTTTAATGAGAAGTTTTTATTTTTTCCTGGTAAGCCTCACGCTGTTTGCATTTTCTTCGATTTCAACCTTTGAAACGAGTGCCCGAAAGGCCGAACCGGTTTTGGTTTCGCCTCATATCGTCATAAGCCAATTTCAAACCGGCGGCGACGGCGCCGCGACCTTTAACGACGAGTTTGTCGAGCTTCATAATATAGGCAATGCACCGGTTGAATTGAATGGCTATCGACTGGTTTACCGTTCCGCTACAGGATCGAACGACCGGTCTTTTGTGAGTTGGTCTTCCAGCACGATTGTGCAGCCCGGCGGATATTATCTGATAGCGTCGACCGGGTATAACGGCAGTGTTGCGCCAAATATCACTTACAATCCTACGGATTGCATGTGCTCGATGGGCGCGGCGGGCGGCGGTTTGGCGATTCGTAATGGTTCGCCGGACGCGGGCGTGATAATCGATTCCGTCGGTTGGGGAACCGCGACGAATATCTTTGTCGAAACGGCCGTAACCGCCGCACCTGCGGTAAATAACAGCCAGTCTCGCGTATCCGGCGGATGCCAGGATACCGATAATAACTCTGCCGATTTTGCCGCCACCGTTCCCTCGGCACCTCGAAATGCATCAGCCGCACCGAATGTTTGCGGCGGCGGCGGAACAACACTTTTTGCTGGAATCTCGGCAAGTCCCAACACAATTTCGCCAGGCGGAAATTCGCTCTTGACCGTGACGGTAATCCCCGCAACGACGCCTCCAAGCACGAACGTTACCGTGGTCGGTAATTTGAGCCAGATAGGCGGCTCGTCAAATCAAGCCTTTTTTGATGACGGCACAAACGGTGACGCGACGCCGAACGATAATGTTTTCTCATATTTGGCTACTGTTCCAGTCGGAATGTCGGGCGGCAATCGCCTCGTAGTCGTGGTTGCCGCGGACGCACAGGGCCGTTCGGTCGTAATGCAGCAGACTATTACCGTCAATGCACCGCTGCCGAACGAAGATCCGCTAATATTCGGAAATCCGAGCAATGCAACACCCGACATCGCCAATGAAAATAATTACCTGATGCACAAACCGCAGTATTCGCTTTCGTATAATCGCGGCAAAGCGACGGCGAATTGGGTGGCATGGCGGCTCGACAGCAGTTGGATCGGCTCTCCACCGGTAATGAGGCAGGATGATTTTCGCCCCGATACGACATTGCCCGCCGGCTGGTATCAGGTTTTAGACACAGATTATTCAGGCTCCGGTTACGACCGTGGACACATGGTTCCATCCGGCGACCGTACGAATTCGATCCCGAATAATTCCTCGACGTTTCTGATGACGAATATAATTCCGCAGCTCGGAGCCAATAATCAAGGCGCGTGGGAAGAGTTTGAATCGTATTGCCGAACTTTGGCCGGCCAGGGAAACGAGATCTATATTATGTCCGGCCCGACGGGAAATATCGGCACGATTGCACGTGGAAAAATAGTCGTGCCAGCTATTACATGGAAGGTTATACTCGTGATCCCGAACGGCTCGAATGATCTGCAGAGAGTAAATAAATCGACGCGGGTTTTGGGAATTATCGTCCCTAATCAGCCGCCGCTCGACATGAACGCTCCATGGAGAAATTTCCGCGTCACCGTCGATGCGGTCGAATATTTGACCGGCTACGACTTTTTTACAAATATACCAAAGATCACGCAGGAGCTAATCGAGAAACGCCGGGATCTACAATAAAAAGCGATAAGACGGCGAACCTGCGATTCTTAAACAACATCAATTCAGTTGTTGATACTCCCGTTTTTCCGAATTATCCAATGAAAAAACTTTTTCTCGCTTTTCTTCCCGGCGTTTTATTCTTTGCGTCCTCTGCACTCGGCCAAAAGGACATTTCTATTGCTCAGGTTCAGGGCGAGACAAATATATCTCAGTATAACGGTCAAAGCGTACGTGTTTCTGGCATAGTTACCGCTCGTTTACGCTCGGGCTTTTTCATTCAAACGCCCGATGATAAAGTGGACGCAAATCCCAAAACTTCCGAAGGCATCTACATTTATACGCGAACGGAGCCGTCAGCCGATGCAGCCGTCGGCAATACCGTTTCCGTTACAGGATCGGTCGAAGAATTTCGCCGGGACAATGAACCGTTGAGCCTTACCATCACGGAAATTTCGATGCGTGCCGGCCGTGACGAAATTCGTGTCGGTTCAAAATCGAACCTGCTGCCGAAAGCCGCCGTTTTGACTGTCACGGATTTTATGGCGAACAGCATCGATCAATTGGAGAAATACGAGGGAATGCGTGTGCAGATCGGGGAGCTTGTGGTTGTCGCACCGACTGGCGGCCGCATCGATTCCAAGACCGGGTTCGTTGTGTCGGACGGCGCTTTTTTTGGCGTGCTAAAGGCTGTGCCGCGCCCGTTTCGCGAGCCGGGAATGGATATCCGCGAATACATTTCATTTGCCGATAAAGACAAGCTGAAGCGCGATTTTCCAAAGCTCCCAATTTTCGATTCAAATCCCGAAATTATACGCATCGACAGCGACGAGCAAATTGTCTTAAAAACCGAAGAATCTGGCCGCGCCGTGAAGCCGACAATCGACGTCGCCACCCAAACCGAAGTGAAAAATCTTGTCGGTGTTCTGCATTATATCAACGGAAAATACACGCTCCTTACAGATCCTGGCAATCAGCATTCGGTTTCAAATTCGATCAAACCAAATCTGCTGCCGATACCTACCGAACGACAATTCTCCGTCGCCGGAATGAACCTGGAAAACTTTTTTGACGATCAGGACGATCCAGAAATAAAGGAAGATGTGGTGTCACCGGAGTTGTTTCAGAGACGGCTAAAAAAACTTTCGCGCGCGATCCGCGACTTTATGCAGTCACCCGATATTATCGGCGTAACCGAAGTCGAAAATCTCGCCGCCTTAAAACGTCTGGCCGCAGCGATCAACTCTGATGCTGTCGCCGCCGGAAAGCCCGATCCTAAATATGAAGCTTATCTTGTAGACGGAAACGACGGCCGAGGCATAGATAACGGGTTTCTGGTAAAAACGTTACGCGTTAAGGTTTCGGAAAGTAAACAGCTCGGCAAAAACGATAAGTACAAGAATCCGAACACTAAAGATGATATTTTTCTAAACGACCGGCCGCCATTGATGCTTCGCGCGTCGATCGACGATCCGAAAACAAGCAAGCCTTTCGAGTTTACAGTCTTAGTCAATCATATGAAATCGTTTCTGGGTTATAACGACCCGAAACAACAGGACAATGTGCGTATTAAAAAGCGTCTGCAAGCGGAATTTCTTGCAAGATTCGTGCAGGAACGCCAGAAGGCGGCCCCGAATGAACGCATCATTCTGCTTGGCGATTTCAATGCTTTCCAGTTCAATGACGGCATCGTCGATATGATCGGTACGATTAAGGGAAAACCTGCCCCGAAACCCGAAGTGCTGAATCCCTCCGAAGATCTGGTCGATCCCGATCTGATCAATCTCGTAGATGTGATCGATTTCAAACAGCGATACTCTTACAGTTTCGACGGCAACGCCCAGGTTCTCGACCATATAATAATAAATGAAGTTCTCCGAAAGCATACCAGCGGCTTTGGCTACGCGCGTCTGAACGCAGATTTTCCGCAAATCTACCGTAACGACGCGACTCGACTCGAGCGGTTTTCCGACCATGATCCGGCCGTTGCGTACTTCACGTTCGACGATATGACCGCTCCGAAGGCCAAATAAGAGAAATTGCCGCAAAAAGGCGCAGAGGGCACAAAGAAGATTTTGTGCTTTTTGCGCCTTTTTGTGGCAATTTCCTGGATCAGGATTGTTCCAAAATTACCTGTGCAATCGCGTGTTCTGTCGTGTGCGAAATCGAAAGGTGAACCCGGTTTGCTCCCATTTTCTCCAATAGCTTTGCCGCTTCTTGTCTGACATTCAATTTTGGAACGCCGCTTTCGCTTGAAACGACTTCGATATCGTGCCAGGTAATTTTTCCGCGCCAGCCGGTTTGCAAGGCCTTTAAGAACGCTTCTTTTGCGGCAAAGCGCGCCGCAAACGACTGAGCAGCCGCCGCGCCTTTCCCGTCACAGTAGGCGCGCTCGTTTTCGGTAAATACGCGCTCTCGAAAACGCGGAGTTCTAGCGATGATTTCGCGTATGCGGTAAACTTCGACTATGTCAATGCCAATAGATAAGATCATACCGGAAGTTCCGAGTTCCAAGTTCCAGGTTCCAAACCGGGATGAACAAATCTTAACCGACAGCGGCTTCTATTGGCGAGAGCGGAACGGCGTAAAAGTTCTTGTTTGCAGTGCATTGGAAGAACACGGCTTTGCTAACGGGTTTTCCACACGACTCGGCGGCGTGTCGCCGTTTCCGGCAAATGATCTCAATCTAGCAGGCATTGGCGAAGATTCGGACGATAATATTCTTGAGAATCGCCGGCGTTTTTTGAATGTATTTGAAGGCGAATATAAGCTGGCAACTGCCTGGCAGGTTCACGGCAACTGTGTCAAGATCGTGAAAACGCTCGCTGACGCCGCAAGATCTGACGATAAATCCGATGCTCTTATTTCTAATCTTGAAAAGGTTCTTGTAGGTGTAAAAACCGCCGATTGTGTTCCGGTTCTGCTCGGCGACCGCAAAACAAAAGCCACTGCGGCCGTTCACGCCGGTTGGAGAGGAACTGCCCAGTCGATCGTTCGTAAATCCGTCGAAAAGATGATCGAAACTTTCGACACCGATCCCAAAAATCTAATTTGCGCGATCGGCCCGGCGGCGGGCTGTGAAAGTTACGAAATAGGACAAGATGTTATCGATGTTTTCACCAATAACTTTTCCGCAGGTGGAAAATACTTCACCGAAACGCGTGAGGGCCACGCATTGGTTGATCTGCCGCTCGCGAATAAAGACCAATTGATGCACGCCGGAGTTTCGGAAAAAAATATCTTTACCGCTCCTTTCTGCACGATGAAACGCATTGATTTGTTCTTCTCCTATCGCATCGAAAAGCGATTATATGGCAGGATTGGAAGGCTGATGTCCGTCATAGGCCGGAAGTTGATTAACGGTGGCACTGGCCAGTTGGCTGATTAAAATCTTAATCCAGCGCAATGCCATCTGCCGCTGCTCACTTTTTATCGTACCCTCGCCGTCATAATAACCTGTTTATTTTTCGGCGGGTAACATACCTCTTCCGTACACGCCTGATAGCGAACAGTTGCTCGAACACGAACCGTATTGCCTCTAAAATTCTTTGGCACGGATACTGTAAAAGGGATAGCGACGCGGCCTTCGTATACGTTGATGGAATTTTCGGAAAATTGGAATCGGCGGTTTTTCCCGCGAGGATATGCAACGCGGCCAGCCCGCACACCGGATCCGATCACACGAACGGTTGTCGGTATGGCGTATTCGCTGTTTGGCCGGTTCGAATTCACGTGAAGCCCGCCGGGAATGCTCAAAATGACCGCTCCCATCGCCGTTGTCCCGCGTGATACCGCACCGTTTCCGATCGAACCGCTGATCGATTGAGCATTCACATCAAAAAAAATCCCTACGAAAAGTCCAAAAACGGTAACTAAAATTGTATTTAATAAACGTATATTCATAATTCCTGTCTTGTATCTCTGATGATAGTATGCCCATGGAGGCGGTATTTATTTCACAGCAAAACTTTCGACCAGATCTTTTATTCTACGCAGGTAATCGTGCTTGTGTTCAAGCAGTACCGAAATTTCCAAATTGTAGATCTTCGAATCTCCGGACACGATCTTGTAATACTTTTCAATCGGCACACCATTTTCCTCACCCATGGCTTCGATCAGGCATTTTTGCGAACCCCCTGAAACCGTTGGCATTTCAGAAATAATATTCGTAACGGATTGTTTTACTCTTTCGCAAATCACATCGAAATCCACATCGTCAAAAACTCTGATCCTGGCCGAGGCCTGACGTATATTTTCAGCGGCACCCATGCCGAATTCCTTTGAATAAGCGATGAACGCGAACTTTCGTTCGTCATTAAGGGGATTTATAAACCCTTCAGGTTTTAAAATGAAAAATTCATCAGTTTCTATCAGTTCCGGTTCATATGCCCGGGCCGCACTCTTCTTGATCTTAGTCGAAGCATAAACCATCAGCGCGACGAGAATTAATCCGGGAATAAGAAGCTCCATAATCCATTGGTCGGCAGAAGACAATTGGCAGTAGGCAGAAAGTTTTTTCCCCGCCTCCTGCTCAACTGCCGCTGTCCACTGTTTTCGCGGCAAGCTGGCCGCAGGCGGCGTATATATCGCGTCCCCGCGGCTGGCGGACGTAAGCCGAAACACCGTTGCTTTCAAGAATTTCCTTAAATCTCGCTACCTGTTCCGGATCGGACGGGTGATAATCGAGCTGCTCGGCAGAGTTGTGCGGAATGAGATTTATCTTTACCCGGCGTAGCCCGTAACGGTTTAATAGCTCGGCTAATTCTACTGCCTGCTCATCCGAATCGTTCACCCCGCCGAGCAGGACGTATTCGAATGTGAAACGCTCGCCGCGCTTCAGCGATTTTTCAAATACTCGTGCTGCCTTCATCACCTCATCGATATTCCAGCGTTTATTTATCGGCATCAACTTAGTTCGAAGCTCGTCTGTCGGCGCCGAAAGCGAGATCGCGAGATGCGGGCGATTTCCGAGCTGTGCGATTTCGTAGATCTTCGGAACGATGCCGGCCGTCGAAACCGTTACGCGGTTGGGAACGATAAAAAGGCCTTCCTCGCTCGACATTATTCCGAGCGCCTTTATCAAGTTCTCAAAATTCATAAAGGGCTCGCCGGCACCCATACCGACCAGGTTTGTGCCATGCGGTGTTGCCGTGCCGACGCCGTAAACATCGTTCAGCACAATGATTATCTGCTCGACAATCTCGCCGGCCGTTAGGTTTCTCAAAAGACCGAGCTTCGCAGTCAGGCAAAAATCGCACTTTAAAGGGCAGCCGGATTGCGACGAAAAGCATATAGTGTCGCGTCCCGTCGAAGGAATATAGACGGTTTCAACCGGATAACCGTCCGACGTGTTCATCAAATAACGCCGCGTGCCGTCCTCGGAAATATACTTCGATTCAACCGCGAGCGTCGATGCCGTCGCAATCTCATTCAGATTGTCGCGAAAAGCCTTCGGCAGATCGGTCATCTCATCAAACGCACGAAGCCGCCGTTCATGCAGCCCTTTAAAAAGCTGTTTTGCACGATATTTCGGTTCGCCCGCCTTCTCGATAAACTCGAACAACTCCGAGCTTTCCAAGCCCGTAACGTGAATTTTCTCACTCATCGTTCTTATTTTAGCGTACATTTGCGATAAACCGCACGGGAACGCACTTCGGTATAAGAAAGATGTTCGGAGTGGGAAACTTTATGCGATTCCGTGCGTAACATTTGTCATATGAGATTCTCTGTTAAATACACAGTCGTCACAATATTTCTGACACTCTTAACTCTCCAAACCTCAATGGCTCAAACCACAAAAGAGGCAAATCCTGCCGATGTTTCATCGGTCGATGCGATCATGAAAGCCGTCTATGACGTGATCTCCGGCGATGCCGGGCAGAAACGTGATTGGGACCGTTTCCGCACGCTTTTTCACAAGGACGCGCGAATGATCCCGACCGGTACAAACCCCAAAACTAAGGTGACCGGCGCCACTTCCTTTACACCCGAAGATTACATAAGGCGTGTCGAGCCGGTCTTTGCCAAAGACGGTTTTCATGAACGCGAAAAAGCCCGCCATACCGAAAGCTTCGGTAATATCGTTCACGCTTTTTCCACCTACGAAGCGTTTCACAGCCTGTCGGAGAAGACGCCTTTCCTACGCGGCATCAACAGCATTCAGCTATTAAGCGATGGGAAACGCTGGTGGATCGTAACTATTTTCTGGCAGGCGGAATCACCGTCAACTCCCCTTCCGAAAAAGTATCTGAAAAGCAAAAATTAAAAAGCAGGACATGTCCGAGCACATTATTAAGCGAGACCTAGTAATTGATCTGCCCCGCATATTTGTGTTTAAATTTTTCGCCGACGCCGGAAATCTCGAACGCATCACGCCGCCCGAGCTTGGATTTAAAATAACATCGCTGCAGCCGATCGACCTTAGCAAAGGCTTGCTCATCGATTATAAGTTGAAAATTCATGGGCTTCCAGTAAAATGGCGGACGGAGATTTCACACTGGGATCCACCAAGAGAGTTTATAGACCGACAGCTCAAAGGGCCGTACAAACAATGGATTCACCGGCATACTTTTAAGGAACTTGGAGAAAATAAAACGCTCATCGAGGATGAAGTGAGATACCGTCTGCCAATGGAACCGTTTGGCGATCTGGTCCATTTTCTCATTCAAAGGGAACTGAACTATATTTTTGACTTCCGGACAAAAGCGGTTGCGGAAATTTTAAGTGGCCGATAATCATACCGGCCATTCGCCGCAAAAAACGAGGTCAGCGCGGCCTGTGAGCAGTATCTCATCATCGTCCCGCCATAAAACCTCGGTCGTGCCGCCGTCAGTTTGCACGAAAACCTTTCTGCCGGTCTTTCCCGTTACTGCACTTAGAACGGCCGCTCCGCTCGTACACGTTCCCGATGAATAGGTTTCGCCTGCGCCGCGCTCCCAAATCTTTAGCTCGATATTCTCGCGGTCGATGACTTTTACAAAAACAATATTCGCCTTTTGGGGAAATGCCGGGTGAACTTCCAACTTCTTGCCGATGTCACGCCAATCAAAATTAAAACTATCGACAAAAATGCATGCCACCGGATTCCCGACATTCACGCCGCAGATAAAAAACGTCTCATCGTCCACTGACAAGGCTTGATCTGTCACCAACGTTAATCTACCGTCAGATTTAAACGGCACTTCATCGCTCGCAAATTTCGGCTTGCCGATCTTGGCTTCAAACCAATAATGGCCGTCTGCGATTTTCTCGATCAACCGAAAATTTTTACCGCCACTTCGGCTAAGCAGCCGCAAATTCGGATTCGTCCAAAGCTTTTTGTAATAGAGATACGAAACCGCGCAGCGTGTCCCGTTTCCAGAAAAGCCAGCGAAACTTCCATCGGGGTTTACAATCTCGCAAAAGTAATCCGCATCTGCGCCTTCCAACTTTTCCAAAACAGCGATCCCGTCGGAACCGGCACCGGTATGGCGCTGGCATATTTCGCGGGCGAGATCCGATAGTTCCTGATCTGCCGGGATTTGCCCTTTTTCGATGACGATATAATCGTTTCCGAAACCGTGAAATTTGCAAAATTTTATCGACATTTAGTCAGAACCGGGAGTGGTAGCTACCGGGTTCCTTAACGTCTTAATCAACAAAAGAACACACTCCCTACCGGTCGTGTTTCCGCCTTAACGCTTCGCCGCAGGTGCCGGAATGATCTTTAGCGTCAACCTTTCCGTTCCGCGAAGCAGAATAACTTCATATTCCTGGCCTGCTTTCATCTCTCCCAGGACATACGTGTAATCCATCGCGTTTCGCACGTCTTTTCCGGCCAGTTTGACGATCTTGTCACCGGCTTTGATTCCGGCTTTTGCAGCTGGCGAATTATCGCGAACGCCGTCCAGCACCAGACCGTCCGTCGAATCCCCATAGTTAGGAATAGTTCCCAGTGAAATATTAAAGCCCATTCTGCCGCCCATAACACCGGAAGATTTTGCGATGGCATAGGTTGGCTTTTGAGGATTTTGATCGACTGATTTTAGGATTTCAGCGACATAAGCTGTTATGTTTTTAAGGCCTTCGTAGTTGATTTTTTCGGCTATGTCGGAAGGCTTGTGGTAATCGAGATGTGTTCCTGTAAAAAAGAATAGAACCGGAATTTTTTTGCCGTAAAACGATGAGTG
>Ga0136634_10000289_pt1 | contig 24027 bp, 14 predicted proteins | sample AntDrymUQ8332106_2_FD_104654 | JGI IMG/M metagenome (GOLD analysis project Ga0136634, IMG submission 104654) | Polar desert sand microbial communities from Dry Valleys, Antarctica - metaG UQ833 (21.06) | ecosystem: Environmental > Terrestrial > Soil > Desert | place: Antarctica: Dry Valley... | reverse complement strand
TCCTGGTACAGGCTTTCGATGAAAGCAGGATGAGAATTGGTGATGTAAGAATAATCTTTCATAAAATTGAGTTGGCAAATAGCTAAAAGGCAAACGGGTTACAAATATCGTGAAAATGTGTTAGCCGAATGCCTTATTCACTGATTTTGAGGGTAATTTTGATATTTAAAGGGGCTATTTAAAAAATAAGGTGGGTTATTAAATCTTAAAAATCCTTTACAATTATAACTGAGAATGGGGCAATGCTCACTATAACTGTTATTTCAAGATATAGGCCTTAAAAACATTTGGCATTTAAGTTGCCCGGGCCTACCTTTGCCGTCCTAAATTTTTCGAACAAAATGGCAAATCACAAGGCTACTAAAAAAGATATGCGTCAGGCAACGAAGCGCAGAGATCGTAACCGTTACTATGGAAAAACGACCCGTAATGCTATTCGCGACCTGCATGAAATAAAAGATAATAAAGGAGCCTCAGAAAAACTCCCAAACATAATAGCGATGGTGGATAAACTGGCAAAACGTGGGATCATTCATAAAAATAAAGCTTCGAACATTAAAAGTAAGCTCACCCGCAAAGTAAACGCACTGGCAAAATAATAACTAATTTGTTCTACAATTATTAGCTCCCCGATAAATCCGGGGAGCTTTTTATTTGTACCTCCATTGTGTACATTAGTTGGTGAGGATAATGTTCAGGACATTTATGACAACAGATGGATCCACTTTATATGAAATTGTTTTCAGCAAACGCTTTTTTATTTTTGTAACAACAACTTCGTTATGAAATTTATTTATGTATGGACGTTTGTCTTTCTTCCCTTCTGCAATTCTGCCCAGTCCATTACTACCAGATTCGAACAATCAAACGGGAAACAGACACCCACCTATCACGAAACCATTGCATGGTGGAATATGCTGGATACTAAATCCACGAAGGTAAAAATGTTAACCATGGGTGCCAGTGATGCAGGTTATCCCTTACACCTGGTAATGGTTTCAAATGATAAGGATTTTGATCCCACGAGCATCCGTAAAAAAAATAAACGCATCATTCTTATCAATAATGGTATTCATCCCGGTGAACCGGATGGGATAGACGCCAGCATGTTATTGGTTAGAGATATTGTAGTAAATAAGTTGCAGTTGCCGAATAACATAGTATTAGCTATCATCCCCGTTTATAATATTGGTGGGTGCCTGAACAGGAGTCCTTATTTCAGGGTGAATCAAAATGGACCTGAAGAATTTGGTTTTCGTGGGAATTCGCAAAATTTAGATCTGAATCGTGATTATATTAAATGCGATTCCAAAGAAGCAAGATCCTTTGCGGAAATTTTTCATTTCTGTGATCCGGATGTTTTTATTGACAATCATGTGAGCAATGGAGCGGATTACCAACACATCATGACATTGATTTCATCTCAACACAACAAATTAGGCGGGCCGATGGGCGAATTCATGAATAAACAATTTGAACCAGGGATCTTTCAATTAATGAAGCAAAAGGGATATGATCTTGTGCCCTATGTGAATGCTTTTAATGATACCCCAGAAAACGGTTGGTCTGAATTCCTGGAAGGACCTCGCTACAGCAGCGGTTATGCTACCTTATGGCACAGCTTTGCCTTTGTACCTGAAACGCATATGCTGAAATCTTACGCGGAGCGAGTCAGTGCAACTTACCGGATGATGGAAAGTTTTATTGACTTTACCAGTAAGAACAGCGTTACAATAAAAAAATTACGCGAGCAAACAAAGGCATCCGTAAAACAACAATCAACATTTCCGATCATGTGGGTGATTGATAAAAACCAATTTTCAGAAATCAACTACAAGGGATACGAAGCAGGCCGCAAACCAAGCGAGATTTCAGGTTTTCCGCGATTGTATTATGATCGATCAAAACCGTTTGAAAAAAAAGTACAATTCTTCAATTATTATAAATCGAATATTTCCATTGCAAAACCTGCTGCATACCTTATTCCTAAAGGCTGGTGGAAAATCATTGAATTATTAAAGATTAATAAAGTCCAGATGTATCCATTACAAAAGGATTCGATGATAGAGGTAGAAATATACCGCATTGAAAATTACAAATCATCTCCGAGTCCATATGAGATGCACCATATAAACAGCGATGTGGTGGTGAGCACCTCTATAAAGAAATTAAGGTTCAATAAAGGGGATTTATTGATTCCAATGAATCAAGTGGCAAACCGTTTTTTGATGGAAGTACTGGAGCCCCAGGCAGATGATTCCTATTTCGCCTGGAATTATTTTGATGGGATACTTGTTGCCAAAGAAGGATATAGCCCTTATGCGTTCGAAGAAACAGCCGAAGAATTATTAAAAAATAATTCAGAACTTAAGTTAAAATTGGAACAACGTAAGAAGAATGATACTGCATTTTCAAACAATCCTACTTCACAACTTAATTTTATCTATCAGCATTCACCATACTATGAACCTGTACATATGACCTATCCCGTTTACCGTATACTCAGATAACAATTTCACCCCAACTTGTCATCCTGAGGCACGAAGGATCTCAGAAGCATTCATTTCTAAGAGATTCTTATATTATTTATTGAGTCTTTAATAAACAGTCCGAAGATGCTTCGGAACTCATCACTAATATTGATAGTCTATTTTAATTGTTGTTTTTTCGCGAGCCTGACAGCAAAAAAAACAGTACTGAATACAATGGCAGCACTTAAATATCCTAACCAATTATAATGCTGTATTTTTCCATCAGGAGTTCTGATAACAATTAATCCTGCTATAATAGATGACAATCCTGTAAATAATTGTTGTGCAGAAGAATTAAAACTCATGAATTGTCCCCGCTGTGCAGGACTTACAACGGTAGTGATCATCGCCTGGGCCGGAATATTTCTTCCCGTTGAAAAAGTAAACCAGAATCCAAATATTGCCAGCATTGCATAAAATGAAATAGCCGGCATATCTGTAACCAGAAAAATGGGAGCTAATGAAAGGAAAAGGCATATAATAAATACACGAAGCTTACCATATTTGTCTGCCATTCTTCCAATAATTGCAGAAGAAATCAACGCACATACACCTCCTACCATATAGATCAATGGCGTTTCTTTTTTACTCCATCCAATATTAAATTCCATATATGGATTAATAAAAGGGATTATCATAAAATGCCCAAGCATTAATAATCCGGATAAAGTAAGGGCCATTACCTGTGCTTTGTTATGGAAAATATCTGATAACACTTTTCCTACAGCAGGTTTAAACCTTACATTTCCATCATTTGGCTGAAGGTGTATACGCATCGGAGGCAAAACGTAAATTATCAGGAATACAATAGGAATACCAAGGATACCTATAAATATAAAAGGGGCATGCCAGGTCACCAGATTGGCGAGATATAAACTAAAAGGCACACCAAATACAGAAGCCATTGAAAATGCCATAAATACAGTTCCCATTGCCCGGCCCCGCTTTTCATAAGGAAATGTATCTGCAATGATCGATAATACCTGGGCACCTATTAAACCTCCAAAGAATCCAGTTAATATTCTCGCCGCCATTAAAAAATATTCATCGGGCGCAATGCCGCAACATAAGGTCCCTCCTAAAAATCCAATGTATGCAAACAACAACACTTTTTTCCGGTCGTACTGATCAACATAAAAGGCCGCAATGATTCCCGACACACATGCCGTAATAGGATATGCTGCTACGATCCAGCTAAAAAACTGCGCAGAAATTTTAAAATGTGGCATTAGGTAATTACCCAATGGCATCATGATCATGAAATCAAGAATATGTGTAAAGTTCAAGCTGGCCAGGATCGCTAAAATGATCCGTTCTTTCTTATTCATACATCCATTTATTATATCCTGGCAAGCGTATCAGATTGTTGTGATTAAGCAACAATTTTTTTGATCTGTTATGCTAACAATAGAAAGTATCAGGCAATTGGAGATAATTCGTACTTCAGCATGACAAATTAATGAAGACTGCAAATTTCGGAAAAGATTTTCAGCCTTCAAGTTATTTTTATCTGAAATGAATCACCTAATTCGGGTACAGAATGTACAAATACATTGCCCCTCGAATTTTTGCAGGAGGTCTTAGTCAAATTAAAGCATAAGTTTACTTTAGCAAACGAGGTTGCTTGATACTCAAAATGAATTACCGCACAACTGTAATAGTACCTGCTCCATGATAGGAATGATATTCTCCATTGTACATGGCTTCCGCACCAACAGGTCCCATTCTGTATACCCCTGGTGATACCGCCCGAACTGAATAATAATATGTTTGCCGGTTATTTTTCAGATCAACAAATAAATTGATCCGGTCATCGCGTACATCAAGCGATGTAGGTGTACTTGATTCTTTAATCCAGTCCATGCCCGGAATCTCTTTTGTACGTGGATTTTCAATTTCAAATCCCGCAGGGAGCAGGTCGCTGATTACAATGTTATCCACTTCACTGCTATAAGAGTTTTCTAAACTGATCTGTACAATAACCAAATCATTCTGATGGAATGTGTTTCCTGTGATCACTCTCCCATAGCGATCATAAAATTTCTTTCGCACCTTAATATAGTTATCTTCTTCTTTGTAATTTCCGCTTGCACTGATTCCTTCAGCTTGCCAGTAATAATACAATCTTCCTTCCCCGTTTGTAACAATCTCCACATTTGTTCCACCTAATTGCTTGGCATTTAATCTAACCGTATTACCATTTGCTTTGCCAACGGTTTTGCCGTTTACTTTAATGTCTCCCGAAATAGTGGCTTTGTTGGCAGCTTTCGCCATTTTACCCAATGCCAGGAAACTGAATGAACATTCCTGTGTGTTAAACCAGGTTCGTTGCTTCAGTTTATCAGCAACATGTCTTGCCATAATTGGTATTTGCGGATTCAATGGATCCACATCGAGCAAAGCATTTAATGAAATGGCTTCGTCCCGGATATCAGAATATAAACTTCCTCCAGTTTGGGGTACGGATACTTCGCCGGTGAAAGAGGCGGGTAATAATTCCTTATACTTCGCCTTATCCCCCGCAATAGCATATGAAACGCTGATTAAATATTTACTGTCGAGGCTTAAAATAGATGGATTCGCCTTGTAATAATTCATCACACTTACATTGGCCTTACCTGCCAACGCTAGTACATATAAACTATAGGCAACTTCCTTCGGTGCAATTTTTTTCTGCTGTTTCTGATTGTAATAATAAAGTATGGTTTCCTTTTTTTTCAACCGGTTATTTATATACCCAGTTATACCATCTAACAAAGATCTATCAACTTCAAATCCCGCTTTCTGAGCTTCAATTAAAAAATGAGCAGCATATACAGACGCCCACCAATGTTCTGTACCTTCTCCATCCCACATCGTAACAGCTCCATTATACAATTGCCGGAGTTTGATCTTTCGAATAGCTTCCAATACATTCGAATTAGCCCCGGATCCCGTATTGCCTTTCAATTGCATTTGTGCTGCCAGGTCCGCATAATACAATTGCGGAAATGCAGCAGAGATGGTTTGTTCGGTACAACCATAAGGATATTGTACCAGGTAACGTAATTGTTTACCCAATTCCAGAGCAGGGCTTCTACTAACTACAAGGTGATAATCCAGACTGCCGGGTAAAAAATCAGAAGTAGGAATAAGGATTTTCTGCGAGCCAGCATTTGAGATTGAACTACTCCCGGTTAATACCTGCAACGGCACGGCTGGGCGAATACTGATATCGGTTTCCTCAACAAATTTTTCGCCCATTCCATTTACTTCAACGGTTAATTTTCCTATGCTAACCGTTGGGGAAGCCACCACTTTGAATTCGGCCCTGTTCTCACTACTAGGATTCAGCGATACAGATTGCTGATTGGCGCCAATGATCTGTAAGGGACCAGTTACTTTTAGGGTAGCGGTAGCGGTTGTTGATCTGCTAGTAGTATTTGTTATCGTTACAGGAACGGTTACCGTATCATTAGGGCTCAAAAACCTTGGTAACGCAGTGCTTAGCACTATGGGGTCGGCAACAGTAATGGTCGCTTCCGTACTTCCGAACGTATTGTCTTTATACGCTACTGCCATCAAACGCAGTTGTCCACTGAATTGTGGAATATCAAATTCAAATCCGGCTTCACCACTTCCATTGGCCTTTGCAATTCCACTCCAGTATGACACTACCTTGATACGTTTTGCCGGCATTGGATTCACCCGCTTATTCATGCTTGCCTCACCATCACCACCAGTACTGCTTAAGATAGTCCGCAATTCAGGGAATAATAAGGGATAGATATTATAACCTGTTACTTCGAGTGCTTTGGTTGCATAAAAATGATTGTATGGATCCGGCGTTTTAAAATCGCTGATCTGCAACACCCCATTATCAACCGCAGAAAGTGTTACAAAACTATTAGGTGAAGCCTTAATCGTTACTTTCTGACGGGAACGGGATCGTACAGCTGTTTTCGCAATAATGGCAACAGTCATTTTACGATTCTTCTCCTCTACTTTTATATTCTGAAAACCAAGAGCCACTGTTAATGGAATTTCGCTGATCTCATGTGGCTTGATAAGCGTTGCCGTTACATACACATTAGGTAAATGGTCAGCAGAAAGTTTAAGATCAATGGATGCAGTGCGCTTGTCCACGTTTACATATTGATACGAAACCATCTTATCATTCTCCAATGTCACAAGCATTCGTCCACTGAAAGGCGTTTTAAATAAAACCTTGGCGCTTTCACCTGCGAGGTAAGTTGATTTATCCAATTCAATATCAATATTGCCTTCATTGTTTACTTCGAAGGAAGTGTTATTCCCGCCCCATGAACCGTAACTGTAAAAATTTTTGCTAACATAGGTGGCTCCTCCAGGAGCAGCCACACGGATTTCATAATTCCCGGGAGATCGGGGTACAAAAGAATATGCAGCAGTCTCTCCATTAATAGTTATTGTTTGTTCTGAAATTAATTTATCGTCTTGCTGGGATTCATAACGGAAATAACTGCCGCTACGTGTCATCACTGTTCTGTATTCATGTTTAATGATTTTTACTGAAGCCTGGGATCCGCTAACTATTTTCTCATTTTTATCCAATGCAATGATGGGGAACCGGACAGTCTGGTTCAGTGGATAATACCAAAATCCATCATCAGCAACACCAAAAAAGGTTTGCTGCGTATAGATATCTGTGTTCGTATTCCGACTCACAGGCCTTCCTGTTTCATCAAATACCGTGGCGTAAAAACTTGCCTGCAAAACTCCCATATTAATATAACCTTCCGGCACGGTGTACGACTCAGAGGCATTTCCATTCGGATCAGTCGTTCCTTCCTTCACCAGTTTTTCAAAAAAACTATTTTGATTGGCAAGACTAAAATCATACTTAGGATATTTTTTTGGATAAAATGCTTTTTGTTTAATTTGAATTTCAGTTTCATAATTGCGGCCGGCAGCAGGTGGCCCGAAAAAATTAACAGCATTGACTGAAAGAAGGGCGGATTGTCCCGGTAATAAAAAGGTCTTATCCAGTTTTGCTGAAACTTTTATTCTATCCGGTACAAACTCTTCTATATTGAAATTTTTTGTGGCCAGTAAAATATCATTGGACGTATATATTTCAAGTGAATAATTACCTGTAATGGCAGCGGTGGAAATATCAATATTGTCCTCGAGCGAACCTTCCCCATTCAAAGTTTTGCGAAAGCTTTTCAATTCTTTTCCATTTGGTAAAAGGAATTTCATTTTTACCGGTAATTCTCCCGGTGATTTCCATACTTTATCACGAAGGATGACGGAGAAATTTACTTTTTCGCCTGGCCTGTAAATATCACGTTCGGCATAAATGAATGCATCGAGACCGGTACTATTGCTACGCTTTCCCCCAACTTCAAACCGTGTGGTATTTACCCTGGTGGTATTAAATGGCAGGTAATTGAAATCGTCGGCTGTTTTTGCAATAATCATCCCAGGACGAAAACCAGTAAACTCCTTTTTTGTATATGCTATTTCAGCAACACCATCCATATTTGTAGTGCCCATTCCCAATACCTGGTTATTATTTCCATACACTATCATATTGACTCCATTTACACCTTGTGTAGTCTTCAATGAATTCGCAAATACAAAGATTTTATCCTTACCCTCTTTTGCGATCAATCCAATATCGGATTTCGAAATAAACCTGCTATCGCTTATCCAATAATCATCTGAAGAGCGCACTTTGATATGGTAGATGCCTTTGAATTCTGCAAGCCTATCCTCAACATTCAATTTAAAAAGACGACTGTTTCCATACTTAGGGAGGGAGCGGGTTTCAATTTCTTTTTCATAGATCACATCACCCATGGAGATATCGCCTGAGTTATTTTCATCATAGTCTCCCTCATAACTTTCCCCCTGGGAATCCTGAGGATAATAACCGAATCGCTGAGCGGTTAGCAAGTTGCTTTCGTAGATTTTTGAAATGATAATTTTCACCTTCGGTACATTCGTGATTCGCATTTCAATATTTTCATTCCCTTTGCTGGAGAGGTATACCCCTTTACTGTTAGCAAAACTTATAGATGGCTCGAGCTCACCAAAGGCAACATTATTATCATATTGATCTCTCAGTACGCCGCCGATCCGCCCACGCAACCCTTTGTTCAATGAAAGCAGGTATGTTTTTGATACATCAAAGTTCTCACTGGTTATTACAAACCCATCATCAGTTTGTTCAACATTGTATTTGATAGAAGGGGTGAACTTAATATGGGAGGATACGTTATCCATAACCATTTGCTGGCTGGTTCGAATGAAAACAGTTCCAGTAGTTCCATTGTGCTCCGCTGTAACATCGTTGATTGAAAGATTGAATGGGGATGGAATGAATAATTTCCCCTCAATGTTGTCCCTGGTGCCGTTTACGCCGCCTTCAGGAACCAATCCCTTTTCCAGAATTACATTTGATTCGAGGTCTTTATCTTCTGGTTTTAAGCCGATCAGGCGGACCGAAATTTTAGTATCATTCGATAAGGTTTGAACATTATAATTAACCGGCTTACCTGCAATTTGCAGTTTCATTTTATCTTTTATGGTGCCCGGATTTACGGCATAATTGAAATAAAGATCTACCTGCGGCACTGCACTCGTTGAGCGATCATCCTGCAACATCCAGGTTACGTTTGAATTGTCCAGCCTGAGTTCCGGGGTAGAAAAAAGAATTTTATCTGTTTTAGCTAATTTATCATACTCAGTAAACTGTAAAATATCGTTTTTGAACTTTGCTTTAAATGTCGTTGCGGGAGGAAGCGGTCTTGATGGGGAGAATATCAATTCGTCGGGATGTTCCCACCGAAACCGACCGGGAATCTTTGGATCAAATTCAATATATTCTGTAGAGTCCCATTGGTTCAGTAAGGAATCTTTTACAAGCGCTTTATCAAACCTGAACACCAGATTACCCAACTGGGGTATATCTCCCTTTGCATTGGTATAATCAAGATTTACAACGCTACGGTTGCAGGCAGCCAAAAAAATAGTCCCAATAACAATTGGAACCAAGAGAAATAATTTGTAACGCATAAAGGTGTTCATTGAGATTTGATGGTTGGAAGGTCGGTTAAATAAGAATTATGAAAAAAATTGTTTGAGGTCTTTAAAAAGACAAAGAGAAAGGAGCTATGGAGGCAGACTCAATGAGTCCATATAAAAATTAATGTTTCAGAAAGATACATAATAGTAAAGAGTGCATAAGGAGAGATGTGTAAGAGTTTGTTAATTGGGCAATATTAGCTTTGACCGATATTGAAGGATGTTTTCTACTTTAATTTATGAGGATGATTCTGGCATAGCTGTTTACTCATGACATACCTTGCAACATAGGCGTGCACGGCTCGGAGCCGTGGCACGCCTTCAGAGATCAGCTATTGTAAGGTCATAATTTCAAGTTTATGGAATTTCACAAGAATAAACTCTATCATATCTATAATTGAGGAAACAATAATCAACCTATTTTTTTTCCCCTGAGAATTTATTTTTTTTTAACACGGTGAGGTATCATATAAAACAACGTAGGGACATAATTTCATATTCTCTTATGCCAAATCATTTTCAATTTCTTATTTCTTCTGATATCAGAATAATTCAAATCAAGAAAAAAAGCAATCAGGAAAGAAATGTTCTCTGGGAAGGTTTTAGAAATTTATTAAGTTCTTATACGCCAGCTTTAATAAACAAAACAAGACAACAGGTTCTCTATTTCAACAAAATACTAAAAGTAAATGCTAAATGAAGGAAACATAAAGTATGCACCCGTGGCTTTTCATTATATTCATCATTTGCATAGAAAGCTGAATGGTTAGTAGGATGGAAGATTGGGAGTATTCATCATTTAAGGATTATGCAGGAATTAGGAATGGCTCACTATGTATTAAGAATTTAGCTTTTGAATTATTAGATTTGATTGAAGAAAATTTTTACAAAGATTCTTATGCTATAATTAGTAATGAATTAATTAATAAACTCATTTAGCCCAAGGCATATCTCTGCTCCTTTGAGCCATTGCAGGCCAACGCTTAAACCATGCCAATCATCACTCACCATATCAAAAAATTCTTTACCCGGTTATTCATTACAATAATCATAATCTCCTTTCTTTTCTTTATAAGTAACCTCCTGTTTCCTATACCAGATAAAGTCGAGTACTCTACCATTGTTACTGATAATAAAGATGAGGTGATCCATGCGTTTCTTACAAAGGATGAAAAATGGCGTATGAAAACCAATCTTAATGAGATATCGCCGCTACTCCGAAAAACGCTTATAGCAAAAGAAGACAAATATTTTTTTTATCATCCAGGGATCAACCCGGTTGCTATGGGAAGAGCTTTTGTTCAGAACGTATTTAGGATGAAACGGATTTCCGGCGCATCTACCATTACCATGCAAGTGGCTAAAGGGCTGGAACCAAAGCCTAGAACTTATATCAATAAGCTTGTTGAAATATTTCGTGCATTTCAGTTAGAATGGAAATATAGTAAAGAAGAAATTCTACAACTCTACCTGAATATTATTCCTTATGGAAGCAATATAGAAGGGGTGAAATCTGCTTCCATTCTTTATTTCAAAAAAAACCCGGATCACCTATCCCTGGCTGAAATCACAGCTTTGTCTATCATACCCAACAGGCCGTCTTCGCTGGTTATCGGGAAGCACAATGACCTTATTTTACAGGAAAGAAACCGTTGGCTTAAAAAATTTTCGGTTGATAAAGTTTTTACTTCGAAAGAAATCCAGGATGCATTGCAGGAGCCGCTGACCGCCTCCCGCGGCAGTGTTCCGAAAATGATTCCTCAACTTGCCTATAAATTGAAACGCCAGGGTGGTGATATTATTCACACCAACATTGAAGTAAATACACAATTAAAAGTTGAAAAGCTAGTACAGGATTATTCCAGAAACCTCTCTCTAAAGAATATCAGGAATGCTGCAGTTGTCATTATCAACAACCAAACGCATGAAGTAATAACCTATATAGGCTCAGCCAATTTCCAGGATACTATTGATGGGGGACAGGTAAATGGAGCAGCCGCAATCAGGCAGCCCGGTAGCACTTTGAAACCGTTACTCTATGGAATTTGTGTAGATGAAGGATTGATGACACCAAAAGGTATTATTACCGATGTAGCAGTAAACTATCATGGGTATGCGCCTGAAAATTATGATAAACAATTCAATGGGTATGTTACCATGGAGTATGCATTGGAACATTCTCTCAACATCCCGGCAGTAAAAGCATTGGGGAATTTAGGGAAAGACAGGCTGGTTCATAAACTGGCATTATGTGGATTTCAACAGGTTAAAAAGGACCAGAAAAAATTAGGCCTATCAATGATACTTGGTGGATGTGGTGCTTCCCTTGAAGAACTAACGGGGTTGTATACAGTATTTGCAAATGAAGGAAAATATGTGAGCCCTTCATTTTATCGGTCAGACCGGGACGGTGGGACCAATAAACCACAGTCTGCCCGCCGCGGCCTGACCGTGTTGAGCCCGGCAGCTACTTTTATGATAAACGAAACCTTGTCAAAAGTAAACCGTCCGGATTTTCCCCTTAACTGGCAAAGCACCGAGAGGATGCCAAAAATTGCATGGAAAACAGGCACCTCATATGGCCGGCGGGATGCATGGAGTATTGGCTATAACAAACATTTCACTGTAGGCATTTGGGTAGGAAATTTTTCAGGTTTAGGAATTCCGGAAATAAGTGGAGCTAATGTTGCAACCCCTCTACTTTTTAAAATTTTTAATACCATCGATTACGACAGTGACCAGGAATGGTTTGAACAACCAAAAGATTGCGACACCAGGATGGTATGCTCTGAAACTGGATTGGCCCCTGCTGATCATTGTACACATAAGGTGATGGATTATTTTATTCCATTAATTTCTACAACTCAAACCTGCAACAATATTGAAGAAGTGATGGTATCGGCGGAAGAGAAAATATCATATTGCAAAACCTGTATGCCTGAGGCAGGGTACAAGAAAATAATGTATAAAGTAATTACTCCGGATATGCAGGCATACTTTGAAGAACGCCGGGTTGCCTATGAAAAAATACCTACTCACAATCCTGACTGCGAAAAAATTTTCAGAGATGGTGCGCCTGCAATTACTTTTCCAAGGAACGGCGCGGAATATCTGATCAGTAAAAAAAACCCGGAAGCACTCCAACTTTCCAGCAATACGGGTAACGATGTAAGCAAGGTGTATTGGTATATTAACAACCGGTTTTACAAAACAAGCGATAGCAAAATAAAACAATTCTTCATCCCTGAGGAAGGTCCCGTAAAAATTTCCTGTACTGATGATAAGGGAAGAAACCGCGATATCTGGATACAGGTGAAGTATGTGAACCTGTAATTATTAATGTGCACATTAGCAAATGAGAGAATGCAATCACCATGCAGGTATAGTAGTATAATTCAAGTCCAAAAAAATTAGAACCATTTGAAAATAATCCTTCCTATTAAGTCATTTTCACATTTGCTAATTTGCTAATTTTCACATTGACTTCAGTCCATTTTTTTCACACTCCCACTACCGGTAATATTGCTCGTTACCTGTTGTACACCTCCTTTGTATTTCACATCGCCACTACCGGTAACTTTCACATTTAGCTTTTCACTCGCAAACACCTCAGCATTACCACTACCCGATATCCGGATTGATGTTTCTTCTGTTTTCAAATCCATCGCTCTGATATCCCCGCTTCCACTTATCTGCCCAACGAACTTTTTTGCCTGTCCTGACAGATTAATGTTTCCGCTTCCCGACATCTCTGCGTCAACCGAGGGAGCATCCAGATCAACTTTAATATTGCCACTACCTGAAACAGCAAGTTCTAGATTGTCCGTTCCGGCTATCTGGTTCTGACTAAGAATATCACCTGATCCTGATAAACGTACGCTGCTAAAATTGGGGGAAGTAATATATATTTTTACCCCCTTATTCGGATTCAGTCTGTACCCTTCTTTGGTGTCAATCTCCAGCGCATTTCCTTCTGATGTCGTTTCGATATACGCCTGAAGATTATCTTCCGCTTCCACCCTGACAGATTGTGAAGCGCCCGTAGAGAGGTAAATGTCAAAAGAACCAGAGGATTTTATCCCCGAAAAGCCTGTTACAGTCCGGTTCTGACTGGTTACATTCCCATTACCTTCGATTCGCTTACCCCCAATAAAATTGCAGGCACTTAATACGAGAGTGATCCCGATCGCAGGAAGGATATACTTTTTCATGTTGTGCATTTAGAAAACAAAAATTGATAAATAATATCGATTTACAAAAAATCATTAGACTACCGGTTTCAGCCACAGGTTACAAAAGCAGAAAATTGTGGCCCGGTACTCCCTTATCCAGTATCCTGTATCCAGTCCAGGCCCCCTGAATTCTGTCTTCTGTATTCTGTATGCTTCCCCCTTTTCCATCTTTCCAGAATTAAAATTACCTTCGCCGCACCATGACAGAAAAGATAGTTATTCTTGATTTTGGATCTCAATACACCCAATTAATTGCCCGTGCTGTCAGGGAAGCAAACGTATATTGTGAGATCATTCCCTTTAATAAAAAAATTGAATTTGGCCCTTCACTGAAAGGAATCATATTATCAGGTTCTCCTTTTTCGGTGAACGACAGCAATGCCCCCGAAGTGGATATTGTTGCGATACACCGGCAATTACCGGTTTTGGGAATTTGCTATGGCGCCCAGTTAACAGCGAAGCAATTTGGAGGACGGGTTGAAAAAAGCAATAAACGGGAATATGGCAGAGCCTTTTTGCATGCTGCAAAAAATGATGTTCTACTTAATGATATTACACCTACCAGCCAGGTATGGATGAGTCATGCCGATACGATACTGGAATTACCAGAAAATTTTGAATTGCTTGCTACTACCGAAAGCATTCCTGTAGCCGCCTTCAAAAAAAATGGTGAGGGCAAGGTTTTGTATGGAGTTCAATTCCATCCTGAAGTTTATCATTCCATTGAAGGAAAAAAAATCCTGAAGAATTTCCTGGTTACCGTTTGTGGGTGCAGTCAGGATTGGACCCCTGCTCATTTTATTACCGATACTGTTGCGGCATTAAAGCAGAAGATCGGTCAGCGAAAAGTAATTATGGCTCTTAGTGGCGGGGTAGACTCAACGGTTGCCGCTACTTTAATTCATAAAGCGATCGGCGACAACCTGTACGGGATATTTGTAGACAATGGCGTGTTACGAAAAGATGAATTTGAACAGGTACTTACTACTTACCAGGAGATAGGATTGAATGTAAAAGGGATTGATGCCAAAGAATTATTTTATAAAGAACTGGAAGGTCAGACGGACCCGGAAGCAAAACGGAAAACCATTGGCAGATTGTTTATTGATGTTTTCCAGGACGAAGCAAAAAAAGTAGAAGGCATTGGACTGCTTGGACAGGGAACTATTTATCCTGATGTTATAGAAAGTGTTTCCGTTCATGGTCCTTCAGTAATGATTAAATCGCATCACAATGTTGGGGGATTGCCAGACATTATGCATCTTGAGCTTGTTGAGCCGCTACGTTCTTTATTTAAAGATGAAGTAAGAAAAGTAGGACGCGAATTAGGAATACCGAATGAATTATTGCAACGTCATCCTTTTCCGGGTCCGGGACTTGCAATACGTATACTGGGCGAGATCACTCCGGAAAAAGTACAACTGTTACAGGAAGCCGATTACCGTTATATACAAGGTTTAAAAGAACATAAACTATACGACCAGGTGTGGCAGGCCGGAGCCATTTTGTTACCTGTGAAAAGCGTTGGAGTAATGGGAGATGAAAGAACTTATGAGTTTACGGTAGCACTGCGGGCAGTGACTTCTGTTGATGGAATGACAGCTGACTGGGCGCATCTTCCCTATGAATTTCTGGCACATATTTCGAATGATATCATTAACAATGTTAAAGGGATTAACAGAGTAGTGTACGACATCAGCAGCAAACCGCCTGCAACGATAGAATGGGAGTAGGCGTCTTACAGACTCATAAAGTAGATTAGTATGCAAAGAATGAAAATAAGTTTGATCATTTTATTAGTTTTCATTCAAACAATTCCAGCGTTTTCTCAAAAAGATACGGTCTCAAAGCGTTTTCATATCGCCATTTTTACACCATTGTTCCTGGATTCAGCATTTGATTTTACAGATACCTACAGATATGGTAAAACCTTTCCACGCTTTATCAATGCCGGACTTGAATTTTACGAGGGTGCCCAATTAGCGATCGATTCATTACAACGTGAAGGTGCTCTCCTGGATATTCATGTATTTGATACAAAATCGTCAACACCCCGGTTTGATGATCTTGTGAAGAGTGATTCATTGAACAAAATGGATATGATTATTGCCCACGTAACCGCCTATGAAGCCAAATTGCTTGCCGACTCGGCGGCCACGAAAAATATTCCTTTTATCAACGTTAACTTTCCCAATGATGCAGGGGTAAGTAACAATCCGAATTTTGTTATTCTGAATTCTACATTGAAGACTCATTGTGAAGGCCTTTACCGGTTTTTACAAAAGAATTTTGCACTATCCCCTATCATCGTATTTCGGAAAAAAGGCCAGCAGGAAGATCGTCTAGTCGAATATTTTAAAGAAATTGAAAAGTCTACTTCCTCTGTGCCTTTGAAATTAAAATATGTCACCCTGGATGATAATTTTACCGCACTACAACTTTCGAAACTGCTCGATAAGGACAAAACGACTGTTGCCATTGCAGGAAGTTTGGATATTACTTTCGCCCAACATCTCTGTCAGCATCTTGCTTCCTTAAACGCAACGCAGGCCAGTACAGTCTTTGGCATGCCCACCTGGGACGGTGCGGATTTTACAAAGTCTGAGTATAAAGAACTTGAAATTTATTATAGTACTCCCTTTTATATTTCACCAGAAGATAAAAATGCAAACGCTGTTCTACAGGTTTTTAAAAGCAGGTTTTTCTCAAGGCCATCTGATATGGTTTACCGGGGATATGAAACCGTATATCATTTTGGAAAATTACTGATGTTCCATAAAGAGAACATTAATTCCAGTTTATCTGATAAAAAATATTCTCTCTTTACGCAATTTGATATTCAGCCGGTACTCAATAAAAAAACAATGACCCTCGATTATTTCGAAAACAAGAAATTATATTTCGTTAAGAAAATTGATGGAGTGGTTAGAGCTGTTTATTGATAATTCATCTCCATTTTTTGTCATCAATTACACTCACTAGCACGAATAGAAGGCGGCTATACAAAAAATATTCGTGTAATTCCCGGCAGCCCTTCCTAAACTTTTTCCTGGCACGAATGTTTTAATTTAATACCGGATATTAAAAATCAACATGCCACTAATCGAATTCACCGATAAAGGCCTTTACTGCACTCCGGGCCAATTTTACATTGACCCCTGGAAGCCTGTACCTAAAGCAATTATTACTCACGCCCATAGTGATCACGCCCGGTGGGGGCATCAATATTACTTGTCCCATCACGATACAAAACCTCTTTTGCAATTACGCTTTGGTGAAAATAATTATGAGAGCATTGGATGGAATGAAAACATTTTCATGAATGGTGTACAGGTCTCATTGCATCCTGCAGGACATATGATTGGTTCTTCACAGATACGGGTAGAGTATAAAGGAGAAACCTGGGTGGTAAGCGGCGACTACAAAACGGAAGACGACGGCATTAGCAGTGCTTTTGAACCGGTGCGTTGCAATACATTCATTACAGAATCCACTTTCGGATTGCCGATATATAACTGGAAGCCTCAATCGGAGATTTACCAGGGTATAAAAGATTGGATCCTTCAAAACGATGAAGATGAAAAAACCTCCGTTCTGATAGCATACAGTCTGGGGAAAGCTCAACGCTTGTTGCAGCCGATTGCTGAAACAGGCAAAAAAATCTTCTTACATGGAGCGGTTTGGAATGCCCACCAGGCTCTCGTGAATGCAGGATGGCAATTGCCGGCAGTGGAGCGTGTATGGCAGGACGCATCCAAAGAAATATACAAAGGCCAGGTCGTGATCGCGCCTTCTTCTGCAGAAAGTTCGCCGTGGATAAAGCGATTCAGCCCATACGCTATCGGGATCTGCAGTGGGTGGATGCAGGTTCGGGGTAATGTGCGACGTAAAAATGCGGATGCTGGTTTTATTTTGAGTGATCATGCTGACTGGAAAGGTTTATTACAAGCAATTAAAGCAACAGGTGCAGAAAAAGTTTTTGTAACGCATGGATTTCAGTCTGCTTTTAGTCGTTACTTAAATGAAATAGGAATAGAGGCGGCCGAAGTAAAAACCGAATTTGGAGGAGAAGAAGACAACGAACCTATCAATCAGTTAGCAGAAGAACAAATTGATAAATCAGAAAATAATGAGGGTAATACAAATCCCGGTTCAGACATAGAAGAAATATTATGAAGCAATTTGCCGACCTGGTAAACGTAATAGGAACAAGTACAAAAACGAATGACAAGCTCGATGCGTTATCGGATTATTTTTCAACTGCCGATGGTAAGGATAAGGTATGGGTTATTGCCATATTCAGTGGACGCCGGCCAAAGCGTATTGTTAATTCTACCCAGTTATTTAGTTGGTGTAATGAACTGCTCAACCTGCCAGAGTGGTTAATGGCAGAGAGCTACCATGTTGTGGGCGATCTTGGAGAAACCATTGCATTATTGTTGCCTGAAAGAACAAATTTCCATGCATCCTATCCCTTGCATTATTATCTGGAAACATTTTTAAAGATAGAGAAAGCGGAAGAATCTATACGCAAGCAATTTATCGTGGATGCATGGAATAGCATGACGCAAACCGAGAGATTTGTGTTTAATAAATTAATCACCGGCAGCTTTCGGATAGGTGTATCCCAAAAAGTAATGGTTAATGCGCTTGCTAAAACAGTAAAGCTTGAAGCCTCCGTTATTGCTCATCGTATCAGCGGGAATTGGGATCCTGTTAATACTACTTTTAATGAAATATTAAGCCAGGATTCTGTAATGATTGATCATTCCAAGCCTTACCCATTCTACCTCGCGTATGCATTAGAAGTGGAACCGGCCGGCTTGGGAGAACCCCGCGAATGGCAGGCCGAATGGAAATGGGATGGGATTCGTGGACAGATCATTAAACGGAATGAAGAATTATTTGTTTGGAGCCGGGGTGAAGAATTAATGACTGATAAATTTCCCGAATATCATTCATTAAAAAATATTCTTCCGAATGGACTTGCTTTGGATGGAGAAATAATGCCGTATCAAAATAACCTACCTCTTTCATTTAATGTACTGCAAACACGGATAGGAAGAAAAAACGTTACAAAAAAACAACTTCAGGAAGCACCTGTGGCATTTTTTTGTTATGATGTATTAGAATTTGATGGAATAGATTGGAGAGAAAGACCCTTACATGAAAGACGCAGCCTGATCGAAAAAATTATTAAAGAAACAAATCACGAGGCGCTCAGGCTTTCTCCCGTGGTTGAATTTTCCACCTGGGAGGAGCTTACTACTATCAGGTCTGGGTCAAGAGATATCAATGCTGAAGGATTGATGTTGAAAAAAATAGATTCCATGTACCAGGTTGGAAGAAAACGTGGTGATTGGTGGAAATGGAAGATCGATCCTCTGACGATAGACGCGGTTATGGTATATGCGGCCAAAGGAAGTGGACGCAGAAGCAATCTATACACAGATTATACATTTGCCGTGAAAGATGGCGATAAGCTGGTAACCTTTGCCAAGGCTTATTCAGGATTAACTGATAAAGAGTTTGCACAGGTTGATGCCTTTGTAAAAAGAAATTCACTGGAGAAATTCGGACCGGTACGAACCGTAAAACCCGAACTTGTTTTTGAACTGGCATTTGAAGGGATTGCAGCTTCCAATAGACATAAATCGGGAGTAGCGCTACGTTTCCCCCGAATGAACCGATGGCGAAAAGATAAGAAACCAGAGGAGATCAATACCCTGGAGGATTTAAAGAAAATGCTGAAGGCTTTTGGAAAATAGAAGTTTCTCATCGAAAGAGGCCTACGAAAAGTAATTGGGAGCTTCTGTTTCAGAAATGGCAGGATTATTATCAAAAGACTTTTTAAAATTAGTATTCATTTCGTGCCTGATTGCACCATTACATAGCCTATTAAGGCTTTACTCACCCTGTAAGACTTTATAATTTCACATTCCGTATTTAGCCATTCTGCCCTTGTTGGTGTAACTTGATGCTTTATAATATTGAGGGAAGGCTATGAAACAAATTTGTGTGCTTGCGTTTATTGTGGTGATGGGAATAGGCTTCACTTCAGTTGTTCACCAGTTCAATGATGGTAGGCCGGTTTTTATTCCTCCAAGTCCTCAAAGAACCGGAGGAGATCCAATTAAAGGGTATGATTATCTTATCAAGGGTGACTATGTTAAAGGCGGTATTCCCTATAACATGTACGTTTTAGGCATTGGTAAAAGCAGGAAAAATTTTTTAGATCGAAATGGTATCAATGAGAAAATCTCTCATGAGTATACAGCTGTTACTGCACCGAATGGCGAAATTCTCGTAGCCCCAAACTGTTTACAATGTCATGCCCAGGTATTGAATGACACATTGGTCATGGGCCTCGGAAATACATTTATTGATTTTACCAGTGGTCAGAAATTGAACCTAAAAAATCTTGAACGTGTAGAAGCATTTCTTCGGAATACTTCCCCCCGCAAGTATGAAGCGGCTGCCGATTTTTTAAATATTACAAAAACCATTGGCCCGTTTTTACATACTGAGGTCAGGGGTGTGAACGCTGCGGACCGCCTAGCCGGGGTATTGGCTGCACATCGCGATCCTGTAACTTTTAAATGGCTGGATTCGGCCCAGATTCAAATCCCTGATGAAGTAATACCAACAGATGTGCCGGCCTGGTGGTTACTGAAAAAGAAAAATGCAATGTTCTATAACGGCTTTGGCCGTGGTGATTTTGGCAAATTTTTAATGGCTTCGAATTTACTCACGGTAAATGATACTGCAGAATCCCGGGAGGTAGATAGCCATATGCCTGATATGCTGGCCTATATTTATTCACTCACACCTCCGAAGTATCCCAAATATATTTCTCCTGAACTCGTAAATGAAGGTAAAGCGTTGTACAGTCAAAATTGTTCAAACTGCCATGGCTCTTACGAACCGTTTCCTGAATATCCGAATCTTTTGATACCATTATCAATCATACAAACCGATTCCTTCTTATGCAAAAGCAATTATTCCAACCCCCAGTTTGTAAATTGGTTTAATAACAGCTGGTTTACCAAAGGCGATCATCCGGCACGGTTAGAACCCTTTAATGGCTACATTGCACCCCCGCTTGATGGAATCTGGGTAACTGCTCCGTATCTGCACAATGGCTCAGTTCCTACACTGGAAGGAATTTTAAATAGTTCTTTACGTCCAACATATTGGTCAAGGGATTTTAATAATCCAGTAATAGATTTTAAAACGGTTGGCTGGAAGTACAAATCACATGAGAAGCCAGGTAAAACGGTTTATAATACCACACTTCGGGGTTATGGTAACTATGGTCATTATTTTGGCGATACATTTACCACCCAGGAACGAACCGCATTGCTTGAGTATTTAAAAACATTATAATTCCTTCTTTTCGGGATTAGCTAAAAATATTTGATACCTGAATGGCAGTTGTAAAAAAAACAATTGGATATAAAAAAATAAACGACTGGTTGTCTTCCAAAGAGTATTATCCATTTCAATTCCAGGAAGAAACCTGGCAACATATCATTGATGGCAAAAGCGGTTTGGTAAATGCTCCTACAGGATGCGGAAAAACGTTTTCAGTTTTTTTAGGTGCACTGATTCAATTTATCAACCAACACCCTGATCATTATCAAACAAAAAATAAAAACGGTTTACAACTATTGTGGATCACCCCACTGCGGGCATTAGCCAAAGATATTGGCCGGGCCATGGAAGAAGTGATATTTGAATTGGGACTACAATGGAAGATTGGCATTCGAAACGGAGATACGAGTATGAGTGAAAGGCAGAAACAAAAGCGCCTTATGCCGGAAGTTTTGATTATTACTCCTGAAAGTTTGCATTTGTTACTCGCTCAAAAAGGATATCCTGAACATTTTAAATCTCTTAAAATTCTGGCAGTTGATGAATGGCATGAATTAATTGGAAGCAAACGGGGAGTTCAGGTGGAACTTGCTGTAAGCAGGATAATTGGATTAAAAATTTGTGAATCTTTAATCGATAAACGGGAGAATGAAATTTCAGGCCCAACCAAAAATAAAAAATCGTACACGGTACATCCCACATCCCACATTTCGCTCTGGGGTATCAGCGCTACCATCGGTAATCTTGACGAAGCAAAAGAAGTTTTGCTTTCATCACTCGCATTAATGGGAGCTATACCCGAAAAAAATGATGTGATCGTTAAAGCTAAGCTGCGAAAAAATGTAGTTATCGAATCCGTTTTTCCGGATGAAATAGAAAAATATCCCTGGGCAGGTCACCTCGGAATAAAGTTGGTTGATAAAGTGATCCCGATTATTAATAATAGTCAAACCACCCTCATCTTCATTAATACAAGAGGTATGAGTGAAAGATGGTACCAAGCACTTCTGGATGCGGCGCCTGAACTTGCCGGTGCCATTGCCTTACACCACGGTAGTATTGAACATGATCTGAGAATCTGGGTAGAAGATCACTTACATACAGGCAAGTTGAAAGCTGTAGTATGCACGGCCAGCCTTGACTTAGGCGTAGACTTCCGGCCGGTTGAAACAGTGGTGCAGGTGGGTTCTCCAAAAGGAGTTGCCCGATTTTTACAAAGGGCAGGCCGTAGTGGCCATAGCCCTGATGCTACCAGTAAAATATATTTTTTACCTACCCACTCATTAGAATTGGTCGAAGCAGCGGCGCTAAAATCAGCCATCTCAGAAATGCTGATTGAAAGCCGTGAACCAATGATGCTTTGCTTTGATGTACTTACTCAATATTGTTGCACGCTTGCGATATCTGAAGGATTCAGACCAGAACAAATTCTGAAAGAAATAAAATCAACTTATAGCTACCGGGATATAACTGAAGAGGACTGGAGGAAAATTCTGCATTTCATTACCGAAGGTGGAACTGCGTTGCAGCAATATGATGAATATAAAAAAGTAGAGATTGTAGATGGAGTGTATAAAATACAAAGCCGCAAGGTTGCCTTACGTCACCGATTACATATTGGAACCATTGTAAGTGACCCCATGTTGAAAGTAAAATTTATGAGCGGCGGCTATGTAGGGGTCATTGAAGAATTTTTCATTTCCAGGCTGAATCCCGGAGATAGCTTTACACTTGCCGGGCGGAATCTGGAACTTATTGGTATTAAGGAGATGACTGTAATTGTAAGAAAGTCTACTTCCAGCAAATCCATTATACCCAGCTGGGAAGGGGGAAGAGTGCCTTTATCTACGAAACTTGGAAAAAAATTACGGGAAGCATTTACGTACGCATCCTTATTTTCAAAAAACCCGGAAGCTCCTGCTAAAGCATTAAAAGATTATGCAGGAGTTATCGAGATAAGGGAACTGGAACCTTTATTTGTGTTACAGGAAGAATTATCACATATTCCCAAAGCCAATGAATTACTGATTGAACATATTGAAACCAGGGACGGATTCCATCTATTTGTATTTCCATTTGAGGGCAGGCTGGTACATGAAGCGATGGCTGCAGTTTTAGGATATCGTATTAGCAAGATTACACCTATCACCTTTTCAATTGCTATGAATGATTATGGTTTTGAATTATTAAGCGACCGGCCTATCCCCGTGGATGATACAAACGTATATGAATTATTCAGTGAAGATAATTTACTGGCAGATATTCAAAGAAGCGTGAATGCTACAGAAATGGCTAAAAGAAAATTCCGTGACATTGCTGTTATTGGAGGATTGATTTTCCAGGGATACCCGGGTGAACATAAAAAAGCGAAGCACCTCCAATCTTCAGCAGGTTTATTATTCAATGTATTTCACGAATATGAACCGGATAATCTTTTAATCAGGCAGGCATTCCAGGAAGTTTTTGATCAGCAGATGCAGGAAGCCAGGCTTAGAGATATGCTCCACCGTATTCAACAATCAACCATTGTGATTACATTCCCCAAACGGCTGACCCCATTTTGTTTCCCGATAAAAGTGGATAGTATGCGTGAAAATATTACTTCGGAAAAATTAGAAGACAGGGTAAGGAGAATGCAATTACAATTGAGTAAATAATTAGCAAATTCGAAAATGTGAAACCGCAACAATTACTAAACATGTACTAGATTCGTAATCCAATATTAATTAGCAAATTAGCAAATTAGCAAATTAGCAAATTAGCAAATTAGCAAATTAGCAAATTAGCAAATTAGCACATTAGCAAATTAGCAAATTAGCACATTAGCACATTAGCACATT
>Ga0136634_10000288_pt1 | contig 24055 bp, 19 predicted proteins | sample AntDrymUQ8332106_2_FD_104654 | JGI IMG/M metagenome (GOLD analysis project Ga0136634, IMG submission 104654) | Polar desert sand microbial communities from Dry Valleys, Antarctica - metaG UQ833 (21.06) | ecosystem: Environmental > Terrestrial > Soil > Desert | place: Antarctica: Dry Valley... | reverse complement strand
GTAAACTGCTTATTAAAGGTATAACCGAGCCTAGTAAAGAACTCTACAGATCTATTAAGATCTTTAACTGGTAGATTCACAAAAATTTTTGTTGCCATGTTTTATTTTTTAAAATTATATGTCAAACTTAATGCCTCTATCCATAAATGTAGTAGTGCAAATGCGGCAATCTAATGGGTGATATACGACATGCGGAAGGCACTTACTGTTGCAAAGAATAACATCCCCGGAACAGTAAATACTATTTGGATATTTAAATAAACAGTGTAATTCAAATGCCGGGTAAATGCTAAGAGGAAATTTCAGTGCCGTCTGGATAGTAAGTATTTTTCAGTAAGTCTTTCACATACCTTCCATCGAATCTAAATTTTGTGATGACTAAATGAATTCCTTCTTCACCGATAAGCCCAAATATATTTTGCTTACCTTTTATATTAAATCAATTCCATGCCTGCGAAATTTATTCTGGCATTAGACCAGGGAACCACCAGTTCCAGAGCTATAATTTTTGATCATTCAGGAAGTATTATTGCGGTTGCACAGAAAGAATTCAAGCAACATTTTCCACAACCCGGATGGGTGGAGCATGATCCGGAAGATATTTGGTCGTCGCAGTTCAGTGTCATGGCAGAAGTGCTTGCAAAATCTGCTATTGACACGGATCATCTGGCAGCAATTGGCATCACCAATCAGAGAGAAACAACTATCGTGTGGGATCGCACAACAGGAAAACCGTTATGCAATGCCATCGTATGGCAGGACAGACGTACGGCGGAATACTGCGATTCATTGAAAACCCAGGGTCATGAAAAAATGATCAGGCACAAAACCGGATTGGTAATAGATGCCTATTTCTCTGCAACAAAATTAAAATGGATACTTGATCATGTTAAAGGCGCCAGGGAAGGAGCCGCAAATGGACAAATTGCATTTGGGACAGTGGATAGTTGGTTGACCTGGAAATTGACTGGGGGCAAAAAGCATATTACAGATATATCCAATGCATCCAGAACAATGCTTTTGAATATCCATACCGGGGAATGGGATGAAGAATTATTACAGTTGTTCGATATTCCGAAAATGATTTTACCTGAGGTAAGACCCTCTTCTGAAGTTTATGGTGTAACAGACACTGGAGTACTGCACGCAAACATTCCTATAGCCGGCATCGCTGGTGATCAGCAGGCAGCATTGTTCGGTCAGATGTGTACCCAACCGGGAATGGTAAAAAATACCTATGGAACCGGATGTTTTATGCTAATGAACACAGGAAATAAAGCAGTTGTTTCCAGCAATAATTTATTAACAACGATTGCATGGAAAATACAAGACAAAATAGAATATGCACTTGAAGGAAGTATTTTTATTGCAGGCGCAGTAGTGCAATGGCTTCGTGACGGTCTACAGATCATTCGTTCATCTTCTGATGTTGAAGGGCTGGCCACACAGGTAGATGATACCAATGGAGTATACATGGTGCCCGCTTTTGCCGGCCTTGGAGCACCCCATTGGAATCAACACGCCAGGGGATCTTTGTTTGGTTTAACCCGCGGAACTACAAACGCTCATATCGCCAGGGCTGCGTTGGAAAGTATAGCATATCAAACTACTGATGTGTTGAAAGCTATGGAAGCCGATTCTGGTATTGCAATCAAAGAATTAAGAGTGGATGGCGGCGCAACAATTAATAATATTCTCATGCAGTTTCAATCTGATGTTTTACAGGTGACTGTTGTACGGCCAAAGGTGTACGAAACTACAGCATTGGGTGCAGCGTACCTTGCTGGCTTAGCGATTGGATATTGGGAAAATGTACAAGAGATACAGAAACAATGGCAGATTGATGCAAAATTTTCACCTGAAATGCCAGTAGCAAAAATACAGGAGTTACAACGAGGATGGCATAGAGCTGTAAAAGCAACGATTGCCTGGGCGGACGATAAGTAATTCTTTATTTAATATTGAAGATTTAATATTAAATAAAGAATATTTTTCCGGAAAGAGACCAGATTTGCGTTTTACAATTATCTGATTCTACATGAATTTTGATTATAGTATTCAAGCATTCATTCCAATTATTACATATAAATCTTTAATTGTAAATAACCTTGACCCGCCAGTTTCATATAGATCAGCTTGAAAATTTTTCAGGTTCCTGGGATCTTTGCATCATTGGAGGAGGTGCTACTGGCCTGGGGACTGCAGTAGACGGAGCATCGCGCGGATACAAAACAATTCTGTTTGAACAATATGACTTTGCAAAAGGAACTTCTTCCCGAAGTACTAAACTGGTACATGGTGGCGTCCGGTATTTGCAACAAGGGAATATAAAATTAGTAATGGATGCGCTTCGCGAAAGAGGAACACTAAAAAAAAATGCACCCCACCTTGTAAAAAATCAATCGTTCATTGTGCCCAATTATAAATGGTGGGAAGGTCCTTATTACGGATTGGGCTTGAAGGTATACGATTGGATGAGTGGAAGTCTTGGACTGGGTTCGTCTGAATGGCTTTCCACAGAACAGGTATTAGAACTTGCTCCCACATTGGACCCTGAAGGATTACGCGGAGGCGTTATGTATCACGATGGGCAATTTGATGATGCGCGCCTGGCCATTAACCTGGCACAAACTGCCGCTGAACAGGGAGGAACGATACTCAATTATTTTAAAGTAGAAGGGTTTTTAAAATTGAACCAGAAAATAACAGGGGTTGAGGTTAGTAATACGCTTACCGGAAAAAAATATGAAGTACCCTGTAAAGCTGTGATCAATGCAACTGGTGTTTTTTCTGATGCAATTCAAAGGTTGGATGAACCTGGTAAAAAAACTTCTATCACGCCCAGTCAGGGTATTCATATCGTATTAGATAAAGAATTTTTACCCGGTGAGGCAGCAATCATGATCCCGGATACCGATGATGGCCGCGTGCTGTTCGCTGTTCCCTGGCATCATAAAATAATAGTTGGTACTACTGATACCCTTGTAAATACTATATCTGAAGAACCTGTTGCACTTGATGAAGAAATAGATTTTATTATAGAACATGCAGCCCGTTATCTTACAAAGGATCCAACAAAAAGTGATATCAGGAGTATCTTCGCAGGCTTACGTCCGCTCGTAACTAATTCTGCAAAAAAAACAGCGGAGATTTCCAGGGATCACTCGATCATTGTTTCTGATGCAGGATTGATCAGTGTACTTGGAGGAAAATGGACCACTTACCGAAAGATGGCAGAGGATGTAGTGAATACCGCAGCTATACATGCGAGATTATCTTTTACTGAATGTATTACCATGGATCTGTCCATTCACGGTTCAAAAAATGATACAGACTTTTCTATACCCGGTTATTACCAGGGATCTGATTTATTGATGTTGCAGGAATTAATGACTCAGGATCCATCTCTTTCAAAAATTTTGCATCCACGCTTACCATATTTAGCAGCGGATATTGTGTGGGCAGTACGGAATGAATATTGTATGACTGTTGAAGATGCATTAACAAGAAGGACCAGAGCTTTGCTATTGGATGCCTCAGCAGCAATTGAAATGGCCCCTTCAGTTGCAACACTTATGGCTCATGAAATGAATCTTGATGAAGGGTGGCAACAAGTACAGTTAGCCGAATTCACAAAACTTGCCACGAAGTATTTACCTAAACTATAATTATTCATTCTGAATTGGTAACTTTCGCATACTTCCTTAATCACTTTCAAAACGATTGCTTATGCTAACCCCATTTATCGGAGAATTTATTGGTACAATGCTCTTACTAATTCTGGGTAATGGTGTGGTTGCAAACGTACTGCTTGCAAAAACAAAAGGCAACAATAGCGGCCTGCTGGTTATTGCTTTCGGTTGGGCCATCGCCGTATTTGTGGGAGTATTTTGTGCCGCCGGTTTAAGTAAGGCGCATCTGAATCCTGCAGTAACCATTGCTTTTGCGGTAGCAGGCGAACTGGATTGGAAAATTGTACCTGTATACCTTGCCGCCCAATTTGGAGGGGCAATGGTAGGAACTACATTAGTATGGATTGCGTATCATCAGCACTTTGATCAAACGGCCGATGCAGATTTGAAACTGGCAGCTTTTTCTACTTCACCAGCTATTCCGAATATTTTCTTCAATTTAATTACAGAGGTGATAGGAACTTTTGTTCTTGTATTCGCCGTATTCAGACTTGCTGCACCTACTAGCAGCCTTGGTGCCTTAGATGCGTTACCTGTTGGATTGCTGGTTTTAGGTATAGGGCTGTCCTTAGGCGGCCCAACAGGATATGCGATAAATCCTGCACGGGATCTTGGTCCCCGGATCATGCATTTTATTTTACCTATCAGGGGCAAAAGAAATAGTGATTGGCGCTATTCCTGGATCCCGGTTGTGGGTTCTTTAATTGGGGGACTACTGGCTGCATTGGTATTTAAATTGATAATAAAAGATTGAGAAAATCTTCATACTGATTCGATACTCTTCACAATAATTCTACAGGAATTCCGGATCTCTTTTTCAGAAATGGTTAATGGCGGGGCAATCCTCATGCAATGTGATGCAAATAAAAACCAATCGGTAAGAACCCCATTCTTTATAGTTCTGTCTACAACTTTTTTACATACCTCCTCATTTTCAAACTCAAGAGCAATTAATAAACCAATGGAACGAATCGCTTTGACTTTAGGATGGTGCAGGTATTTATGAAATAAGATTTCATGATGATGTACCGATTCAATAATTTTCTCGTTTAACAATACTTTCAATGCAGCCAACCCGGCAGCACAACATACTGGATGGCCACCAAACGTAGTGATATGGCCTAATACAGGCTTATCCATCAAACGATTCATTAATTTACTGTTGGCAATAAACGCACCTAATGGCATCCCCCCACCCAATGCTTTTCCCAATAATATAATATCCGGGACAATCTTGAATTGCTGAAATCCCCACAGCGTTCCTGTTCTTCCGAAACCGGTTTGAATTTCATCCATGATCAGAAGTGTACCTGTTTCTTTACACTTTTTATTCAGCGCTTTAAACCATTTCCTGGAGGGAATATAAATTCCACGCTCAGCCTGGATGGGTTCTGCGATTAAACAAGCAGTTTTCTCTGTAATGTATTCTAAGGCTTCAAATGAGTTGTAATCAAGATGTAAAATATCGGGCAATAAGGGACGAAACGCATTGCGCCAGTATTCGTCGCCGATGATGCTTAATGCGCCTTGCGTAGAGCCGTGATAACTATGTTTGAAAGCAATGATCTGGGTTCGTCCTGTTGCTCTTTTTGCCAATTTCATGGCTCCCTCCACTGCCTCTGCACCGGAATTGGTAAAGTAAACAGAGTTTAATGAATTGTGTAAGTTCTTGGTGAGCAAAGTTGCATATTCTACTTGTGGAGCCTGAATCATTTCTCCATATACAAGCACATGTAAATAATCATCAAGTTGTTTCTTTATAGCTTTGATCACTTTGGGATGTCGATGACCGATATTGCAAACACTGATACCCGCAATCAGATCAATATACTGCTTGCCATCTACATCCCAAATTCTGCTTCCTTCAGCTTTTGCTACTTCTATAGCAATTGGAGCTGGGGAAGTTTGTGCGATGTGCTTAAAAAAAAGTTGTCTTTGATTCATTGAAATTTCTATCCCGCAAAGAACGCAAAGTCCTTCGACTTCTTAATAGGATTTTCAACGGAAAGATTTAAGATATTTGCTGCGAGACACAGTTGCCCCGAATTTCACGAATTATTAAGGTGGGTCTTACTTTTCATTCGTGGCAAAAACTGCAACTCGCCTACTTATTATGCCATTAATAATGCATGTCGAAAATGTTTACCCGCAATTTGGAAACAATTGTTTTATTGCTCCGAATGCTACCATTGTTGGTGATGTAATAATGGGAGATGATTGTAGCATCTGGTTCAATACCGTGGTACGGGGCGATGTAAATAGTATTCGCATCGGTAACAAAGTAAACATACAAGATGGTGCAGTCATCCATTGCACTTATAAAAAAACAAAGGCTATTATCGGTAACAACGTTTCCATTGGTCATAATGCTATTGTACACGGTTGTTCTATTGAGGATAATGTGCTGATAGGGATGGGAGCCATCGTAATGGATAAGGCCGAGGTTGGCAGTAACTCCATTATTGCCGCAGGAGCAGTTGTGTTGGAAGGCACAATAGTACCTGCTGGAAGTATTTATGCCGGGGTACCTGCAAAAAAAATTAAAGAAATTTCACAAGAACTTATTCATAACGAAATCAACAGGATAGCTGAAAATTATTTGCGTTATGCAGACTGGTTCAGAGGGCAGGAACCTAAGTAATAGGTCGCACACTTGCATGTGCCAAATAATATTTCTAGCTTTAGAAACGTTTAGTCCGTAGAACCGTAGAACCCCTATTTATGAAAACTGTACTCCCCCGTTTCCTCGTCATTACCTGTCTGTTTATTATTTTATTTGCATCATCCTGTAGATTGTGGAATAATGTGTTTGGACCAAAGTATGGTTGTAAAAGCAATGGCAAGAATGTAGGTGCAGAAAGAATATTAGCTGGTGAAAAAGTTCCTAAGGCTAAAAAGTTCAAAATCTAAACCCGGTAGAACATAGAATGTTCTTACTATTTGATAAACCCTAAATCCGTTTGTATGAGCCTAACTTTACGCACCGACTTCGGTTGTACCGAAGCTATTATTGATGATGATTGTGGCCTGAAAAGATTTTATGAAGTTGCTAATATTCTGAGTGATGACCTGGAGATCAGGTTTACTAACAAAGAAGATGACTTTGATACACTGACCTGGGATTTTTTATTCAGAGGCCATATTCTTACTCTTCATTACAACATTTACACAGGCATTTCAATTTATCCAAGAAAGTTCAGGGAAGCCCCCCGGAAAGATAATGATGCGGTGATTGAAGTTGCTAAGTTTTTGGAGAGTAAATTATTGATTCATTCAGTTAAGAAGTATATGTCTTAATAGACCTTGATTCAATATGTTTCCTTTTCGATGGATTCAAGAATATTGTAATAACTGACATATCTTTCTTCGTAAATACGGCCCTCGATGAGGGCTTTTTTTATTGCACATTCGGGCTCACTAGTATGTAAACAATTATTAAACTGGCATTCATTTACCAATGCCTTCATTTCGGGATAATAATGTGATAATTCCTGTTTACTTATATGAACAATTCCAAACTCCCGCATGCCAGGAGTATCAATGAGTCGTCCACCAAAAGGAAGATCAAACATTTCGGCAAAGGTTGTAGTATGTAATCCTTTCCCACTCCATCCACTAACATCCTGTGTTTTTATATTGATATCCGGAAAAATCGCATTAATGAAAGAAGACTTGCCGACGCCCGAATGTCCACTCATTAATGTGATCTTACCTTTCAATAAATGCTTTGCCTCCTCAACACCTTCACCTGTGTTGACACTCATCCGAAGAATTTTATAACCAATACTGGTGTACATGGCTTGCAGCAATTCATATTTTTCCAATTCCTTTTTTCCATAAATATCTGCTTTATTAAAAACAATAATTGCAGGTACATGATATGCTTCGGAGGTTAAAAGGAACCTGTCCACAAATCCCTGTGAAGTTTTTGGATTTTTTAAAGTGGCAAATAATATAGACTGATCAAGATTTGCAGCAACGATATGATGGTGTTTTTTATGAGAAGGAGACTGGCGGGTAATATAATTTTTTCTCGGATAAATTTCTGTAATGGTGGCTGTGCTTTCCAATTCATTCTCCATTTCCATTTCTACTTCATCGCCTACAGCAAGCGGATTTGTTGAGGTAATACCATCAATTTTAAAAATGCCTTTTATGCGCGCATTGAAAAATTTTCCATCCACATTTTTAACAGCGTACCAGCTTCCCGTCGATTTATAAATTAGTCCCCTCATATTTAAACGCTAATTACGCAAATTGAAACGAATGAGCGCGAATTTTTGTGTTAAGGAAATTTCTTGAAAATGGTATAATGCAAAACCAACTCCAGTAATATAAAAAAACAAGCCGCAATTGCAAAAGGCAGGAACTGCTCGGTGTATTGTTTTAATACGCTTATATCGACTTTCATTTTTTCGAGCTTATCAATTTCGGTATATACATTTTGCAAGGAGTTATTATCTCTGGCCCGAAAATATAAACCACCCGTTTCGGCAGCTATTTGCCGTAGCAATGGTTCGTCAATATTGACTTTTTGCTGTTGAATAGTTACCTGGCCGCCCTCCCCTTGCATAGGTGCTGGAGCATATCCCTCCGTACCCATGCCTATAGTGTATACTTTTATGCCTTCGGATTTAGCGATTTCCTTCGCGGTTAAAGGATCAATCAAACCTCCCTGGTTTTCTCCATCTGTCAATAAAATGATCACTTTACTTTTTGCTTTACTGGTTTTTAATCTTTCTACACTTGTAGAAAGCCCATCTCCAATGGCCGTTCCGTCTGCGAGAAAGCTGCTATAGGCACTTAAAATATGTGTTTTCAGCATTGCTCTATCAGTGGTTACCGGACACACTGTAAAACTTTCTCCTGCAAATATCACCAACCCTATCCTGTCCGTAGGACGTTTTTCAACAAACTCTACTGCGATCTGTTTCATCGCTTCCAGGCGATTGGGCAAAAAATCCTGGGCCAGCATACTTCCGCTTACGTCCATGCATAGGACAATATCAATACCCTGGCCTGTAATAATTTCTTCGTCATTACGTGACTGGGGCCTGGCAATCGCAATTATTAAGCATGCCATTCCCAATATTCGAAATACAAATGGCGCATGTCTAAAAATGGTTTTCCATGAATCTGCTTTTCCAAAGGGATGAAGAGTAGACACTATTAATGAGCCTTGTTGCTTGTTGTTTTTCGTAATATACCAGAGTATCATTATTGGCAGTAACAATATCAAGCCAAAATACTCCGGATTCGCAAACTCGATATTTTTGTACCAATCGTATATCACAATGCTACAGTGGTATTTAATGTTTGAATGGCAGATTGAATGATTTCATAGTTATTTTCATTATCCGAAATGCCGGGCTGGTATTTTGCAAATTTCACATAATCGCTCATACGCAAAGCCTGCGCTAACTGGGAAAAGGAATCGTTGGATAAATTTAATGATCGCAATTGCATAATCAATTCTTCATTCGTTCTTTCCATAGTTGTAATATTCAGTTTACGCGAAACGAAAACCCGTAAAATATCATTCAGCTCTGTATAGTATGGTTTTACCTGCCCATTTTGGGGTAAACCTTTTTTTCTAAGTTCCGCCAGGGCCTGCATGGCTTCTTCAAAAGGGGAAAGAATGGTAATTTGCTTTTTCGGAATCCCGGTTATGCTCTTCCGTTTCCGTAACAGATAAATGACCCCGCCGATTGAAAGTAAAACAGCAGCGCCAATAACCCATGGAATATATTTTGTATCCGGATTGATCACTTCGATAATTTCTTTGATATCGCGATAATCTGCATTTCGGTCAAATGAAGAGAAACCAACATCTATCATGATTGTATCCGTGTAATAAGATTGTTTGAGGATTTTCAATTCTAATTGAGGTATTTCCCATTGACCCGAGTCAAAGCTGGTAAGGGTCATTACCTGCGTTATTTTTTTTCCTTCAATACTTTCAACAGTATCGGTGACAGGTTTTTTAATAAACTCAAAATGCGGAATGGTATCCAATGGAAACCATGTTACCTTTTCGCCGAGTGGAATATAAGCTTCCAGCGTTAATATGACGGGTTCGCCAATCAACAATTTATTTTTATCGACTGAGGCTTTAACATAGACCTGTGCAGCTAAGAAAGAATGAATGATAAGAAGGGCAAATACGGGTATAATATTTTTACAGCTACACTTCATTGATATCCTTAAGAATTTCGGCTGATAAAAAACTTTTTCAGCACTTTTACATAATCTTCATCGGTTCGGATGTGCAAAAGATCGCAGCCCGCTTTGGTAAATATGGTTTTGCAATACTCTGTATATGTGAAAAATGCGGATTGATAATTCTGACGTAAAAGAAAATCACTGGTATCGACCCATTTTCGTTGAGCGCTTTCCGCATCTTCAATTTCCACCAATCCAATGTCAGGTAACTGCATATCCATTTTATCGTACACTTTGATTCCGATCACGTCATGTTTTTTACCTGCAACCTTCAATGCATCCTCAAAATTAGTGTCGATGAAATCACTAAGAATAAAAGCAATGCATTTTTGCCGGGTAGCATTGGTAAATCTCCGAAAGGCTTCAGTGAGGTTTGTACCTTTTTGTTTCGGCTCAGCGGTCAGCAACTCCCTAACGATATACAATACATGATCCCTGCCTTTTTTAGCCGGTATAAATTTTTCTATTTTGTCGCTAAAAAAAATAACACCCACTTTATCATTATTACTGATTGCGGAAAAGGCAAGTACAGCCGCCATTTCCGTGACAAGGTCCTTTTTGCGGGCATGTATGGTTCCGAACAGGGAACTGGCGCTTACATCAACCAATAACATTACAGTCAATTCCCGCTCTTCTTCAAAAACTTTACTGAAAGCATGATTGAATCGTGCCGATACATTCCAATCAATAAAACGTATATCATCTCCATGCTGGTATTCTCTCACTTCTTTAAACAACATCCCGCGACCTTTAAAAGCACTATGATATTCACCGGTAAAAAGGTGACGTGTGAGTTTCTTGCTTTTTATTTCAAGCTCCCGCACTTTTTTTATGATTTCCGGAGTAGTTAACATTTTGAACCAGATAGATAATGATTGATCGCAGGTGACTTTCTATTCTTCAACTTTACTGATGCCTTTTAATTTACTTTTTTGCAAAGGATTATCAATTCGTCCCTTTTGGAAGCATGCAGGAGAGTTACGGTACCGGTATCGCTCTCAACACATCATCCACTACATTTTCAACATTCACATTTTCAGCTTCTGCTTCATAGGTTAATCCTATGCGATGACGCAATACATCTTTGCAAATGCTTCGTATATCTTCGGGAACCACATACCCTCTTTTATTTAAAAATGCCTGCGCTTTTGCAGCCAGTGCCAGATTAATACTTGCCCTGGGAGAACCTCCATAAGAAATCAATGGCTTTAATTTTTCAAGCTTATATTTTTCCGGGGTCCGTGTTGCAAATACAATATCAAGAATATAGTTCTCGACCTTCTCATCCATATAAACCTGTCTTACAAGATCTCTTGCCTGCAAAATTTCCTGGATAGAAACGGCATGTTTAATCTCAGGCCCCTTCATTCCCTGTACATTTTGACGGATGATAAGTTGTTCTTCCGCTTTAGTAGGGTAATCAACAATCACTTTCATTAGGAACCGGTCTTGTTGGGCCTCAGGCAAAGGATAGGTACCTTCCTGCTCCAGAGGATTTTGGGTGGCAAGTACCAGAAAGGGCTCGTCGAGTTTATAAGTATTTTCACCAATTGTCACCTGTCTTTCCTGCATGGCTTCCAATAATGCACTCTGAACTTTGGCGGGGGCACGATTGATTTCATCTGCCAAAATAAAGTTGGCGAAAATGGGCCCTTTTCTAACCATAAATTCATTTCGTTGCTGGTTGTAAATCATTGTACCAACAACATCGGCAGGCAGTAGATCCGGGGTAAATTGAATACGGCTGAATTTAGCGTTAATAGCCTGCGCCAGTGATTTAATAGCCAGTGTTTTCGCAAGACCGGGTACACCTTCTAACAGCACATGACCATTACTGAGCAAACCAATAAGTAATCGGTCGAGCATTGAATGCTGCCCTACGATCACTCTTCCTATTTCATCTCTTAATCGATCTACAAAAACACTTTGATATTGAATTTTTTCATTTAGTTGTCGAATGTCATCGGCTGTAAGAACCATATATTTGTTAATTATAAGTGCAAAATACGTACAAAGCCTTTGCAACTAACCTGCCAGAAAGATAAAACCTTGTTAGACAGCTAAATTAACGTTGATCAGACAATAAAAAGCAAATAATGGGAGTTATTCATAAAGGTTATTTTGGCATGATAATTATCAATTAATCCATATAGAATTCCTAAATTGTAAATCATGAAAGTATTATCTTTTTTTGCACTTATTGGTTCGTTATTATTCATGGGAAGCTGTCAAAAAGAAGGCTCCTCATCAACACCTGCAAAAACAAAATCCGAACTTGTAACCAGTTCCGCGTGGAAATATAACGATGCAAAAATAGATAGTGATAATAATGGTACCGGAGATCTCGCTTTGCCTGCAGGCCTGGTTGAAGCATGCCAAACAGATAACACACTTACTTTTACTACTAATGGGAATGGCACTGTAGATGAAGGGCCTACAAAATGCGATGCCGCAGATCCTCAAACTATACCCTTTACCTGGAATTTTGCTTCAGGCGAAACTGTCATTAATTTTTCGTCAGCAGTTTTTGCAGGAGTTGGGGGCGATTTTAAAATAATCTCACTAACCAGCACGGAACTCATTTTGTCGAAACAATTAACAGTTCCTCCAATTCCTTTACCATTAACGGTAATAGTTACATTTAAGCATTAATCTTTCAATATACTCAGGATAAGTATTTGCCTACTATGGGCATCCGCCTGCCTACGCCAAATGCTTTTGTACTAACACGAATGATAGGGCAAAACTGGTTTCTTTTATACTCATTGGTATTGACGAGTTTTAAGACTTTACGAACCAGAACCTCATCAATTCCCATCGAAAAAATTTCCCGGGGTCCCTGTCTTCGTTCAATGTATTGATATAAGATTTTATCCAATATGGAATATTCCGGCAGGCTATCGCTGTCTTTTTGATCCGGTCGAAGTTCCGCAGATGGGGCCTTTTGCAAAATATTTTCAGGTATGATGATTTTATCCTTATTAATGTATTGAGCAAGGGCATATACTTGCATTTTATAAACATCTCCTAAAACACTCAGGCCTCCCGCCATATCGCCATATAAGGTTCCATATCCGGTTGCCAATTCACTTTTGTTGGAAGTGTTTAAAAGAATATATCCAAACTTGTTAGCCATAGCCATGAGAAGATTGCCCCTGATGCGGCTTTGAATATTTTCTTCTGCAATTCCAAATGGCAAATCTTTAAAAACGGGTTTTAAAGTATCAAGGAATGAATCATAAATATTTTTGATAGGAATAATATCATATGGATTACTCAGATTCTTACTAAGGTGTTCAGCATCCGTTATAGAATGTGAAGTTGAATAATGAGAAGGCATCAGGATTGCCCGGACATTGTCTTTCCCCAATGCTTCACATGCCAATGTCAGTACCACTGCACTATCGATCCCACCGGAGGATCCAAGAATAGCTTTTGTAAAACCCAACTTCCCAAAATAATCGCGTATGCCAAGTATCAATCCCCGGTAAATCTGGTGAATATTATTATCTGCTACCAGGTAATCGATTATTTTGTCAGGATCAGTAATTTTTGAAACACGCATTTCTTTATCCATCTCTTTGATGGTTTCGGTAATGCTCCAATTCACATCAGCTTTATTTTCGGGCAGATCAAGATCGACCATCTCAAAATCTTCTTCAAAGTATTTCATTTCTGTAACCAGCTTTCCAGTTGCATCAAACACCAGGCTGCCGCCATCAAATACAATTTCAGTCTGAGATCCTACTGCATTACAGTAAAACATTGGCAGTTTGTATTTCAAAACGTTCGCCCTGATGATTTCCTTCCGGTCTTCATCATGATCATAATCAAAAGGTGAAGCGGAAATATTGATCATAAGATCTGGATGCTGTTGGATCAATTGATCCATAGGACAAAGCCTATACAAGGGATTATCATTAATGTTCCAGAGATCTTCGCAAATGGTGAGAGCGATCCGTTTTCCTTTAAACTCAATCACATTCCAATCATAGGAAGGTTCAAAATACCGGTACTCATCAAAAACATCATATGTAGGGAGTAAGGTTTTCCGGGCAACTCCATGCACTTTATTCTTGTATAAAAACCAGGCAGAGTTGAATAAATCTTTTCCTTCCCTGTTAGAATTACGTTCAGGACTTCCTACTACAACAGCAATAGTATCTGTATGTGTTTTGATAATTTCAATAGCCTCATAACATTTATTGATAAAATCATTAAACTCAACAAAGTCTCTTGGCGGATAACCGCAAATACATAATTCAGAAAATAAAACGATATCGGCTTGCTGTGTTTTGGCTTTTTCTATGGCTTCTATGATTTTACGGATATTGTCTTCGAAATTTCCAATATGATAGTTTTGCTGTGCTAATGCTATCTTCATTAGACAAATTTACGCGTAACCCATCAATCAATATGCATTCTATCCCGATCATTATAATGAATCGTATAAACAAACCAATGTCTGTACTAATATATAATTTGAATCGTTCAATGAAAATGAAAAAAGCCATTATTGGACTGTTATCAGCAATTATTTTATTTTCCTGCAAGCCAAACAATGCACCTAATATATCGAACATAAAAGTTGGTTTTGAAATTCAGCGTTTCGATAAAGATTTTTTTGCTATCGACACCAACAATATTCTTCCATCCCTGCAAGAATTAGCCACAAAATACCCCTCATTTTTGACGGATTATCTTCAGAATATCATGGGCCTACCTCCCATCCAGGATACCAGTATTTCAACTCTGCTAGCTATCAAAAAATTTCTTTCGGATTACAGATCCGTTAAGGACTCTTCAGACAAGATTTTTAAAAACATGAATCCAGTTTATGATGAGATTCTAAAAAGTCTTAGATACGTTAAATATTATTTCCCCCAATACAAGACCCCCAGTAAACTGATCAGTTTTATTGGTCCAATGGATGCGTATTTTGAAGGCTCATTGGGTGGATATGGAGATGTTATTACAAAAGATGCATTGGCGGTAGGATTACAATTGCATTTGGGAAAAAACTTTTCATTATACAAAAGTGAAATGGGGCAAGCCTTATATCCGGCCTATATATCCCGGCGATTTGCTCCAGATTATATTCCGGTTAACTGTACAAAAAATATTATTGATGATATGTATCCTGATCAAAGTCCGGGTAAGCACCTGGTAATACAAATGGTAGAAAAGGGAAAGCGGGTGTATTTGCTCGATAAACTAATGCCTTTTGCGCCTGATAGTTTGAAAATAGGTTATACCCAAAGCCAATTGAATGGGTGCATTGATAATGAAGGACTGATTTGGAATTATTTCCTTACCAATGGTCTGTTGTTTAATAATGATCCGGGTATGATAAAAAATTATATTGGTGAGTCACCCAATACTCCTGAATTTGGGGATGGAGCACCTGGGAATATAGGGTTATTTATCGGCTGGCAGATAGTCAAAAAATATATGGATAAAAATGAAGTGCTTTCACTGGATGCCCTGATGAAAACCGATGCAAGGAAAATATTCGAGGAAAGTAAATACAGACCTAAATAGTTGAAGTTTGCAGTAAGCAGATAAAATGAGTTCCTATCTTGCCATGTATTACCATCTACCATCTATATTCTGTATTCTATCCCCTCCTCACGCCCTGGCCAACTCAAGTTGTGGATTGATGGACAAAGGTTTTTTACCTAGTTGTTTCATCATACGAAAATGGGAAGCGACTGCCGCGCTCATCGTTGGATACTCATTGTATGGAAGATTATGACGAAGGCAGGTATCATGCACAATTTTACGGATCGCCGGATAATGAATATGACTTATGCGAGGGAATAAATGATGTTCTACCTGGTAATTTAACCCACCTACAAACCAGGAGATAATTTTATCATGAGGGGCAAAATTGGCAGTTGTTTTCACCTGATGTATCGCCCAGTCATTTTCTATTTGTTTGGTATCGCCCAGGGCAACGGCTTCAAATTCTGTATGTTCTACTACGTGGGCCAATTGAAACACGAGGGCAAGAACCAAACCCATAGTAACATGCATGGCTGCAAAGCCTACGGCCCAGGGTCCCCATCCTACAAAATAAACGGGAACTGCCACATAAAATAATAGGTACATTACTTTACTGAACCAGAAAATTAAATGCTCCTCCGTGCTCATTTTTTGTAATGGTGTATTGAATATTTTTTGGGAAAAGTATTTTGTAAAATCCATCATCATCACCCACGCAAAGGAAGAGATAGCATAGACCAATACAAGATAAATATGCTGGTAGCGATGAGCAGGTACCCATTTTTGGGTGGTGCACTGTCTAATTACAGGACTTTTGGCAATATCATCATCAATCCCATCAACATTGGTATATGTATGATGAACAATATTATGTTTGAATTTCCAAATGAATGCATTTCCTCCCATAGCATTCAGAGTGAGTCCTAAAGCATTATTAACCCATTTTTTTGTTGAATAACTTCCATGACAGGCATCGTGCATTACATTAAAACCAGTGGAAGCGAGAACAAAACCCAATAAAGCACTGAGAGAAATTCCAGCCCATCCAGGGTATTCAGATCCTAATAGGAAAATATATAAAAATACAGCCGTAGGAATCAGGACAGCAGCTTTTGCGTACAATCTCCAGTCGCCTGTTTTTGGGATATTATTGGTAGAAAAATACTGTTCAACAGATGATTTTAGGTCATTGTAGAAAATAGCATTCTTCTTACTAAAGGTAACTTTAGCCATGGTTTAAGATTATTGGTAAAATTTTTTTGCTGCAAGCATGGAACCGTTTGAATAAAAAATAAAATTAAAGGAAAATTGCAGTTCAGTAATAAGCAAAAGGGTATGAAAAATTGATTATAAAAGTAACGTATAAAAGCCATATTTCTTGTTAAGAAGAGGCTATTTAAGGATTTTGCTTCGTAATAGTTGCCGGGCTAATTGTATTTCGGTGATATCCTGAAAAGAATCCTTAGGCACCAAGAAAAAAGACCGTGAATCGAAATACAAATGAAAAAAATACGGACTTTCTACAAAATGACTAAAGCTTTTCCAAGGCCAGCCTTTCGAACCTCTCTCGGTTTCTAATACCACTTGTGTATCTTCAAAACTCATCGAAAAATGATCTCGGAATGTAAGGGAACGCTTGTAAATGCTACCTGGTAAAATCCGCCAGATCACTAACATTAATACAAACCATAACATCGAAAAGATTAGGAATGACAAAGCCTGAATGATATTAAAGTAAAAAAGAACAGCTGAGGTAATGGCAAATACATTTACAAAGATCAGAAGTATTTTTATTTCCAGGCGATTGAGAAAATGATACCGCAATGCCTGAATAACCTGTTTTTTATCGTACCCGAAATGAATCGTCATGCCTGTTCTTTTAAATAAAAATAGGGATTATGAAAAGGGAACGGCTTACCAAAGATTATTTTTTTATCACTGGAAACTTTAGATCATTTTCATCAACATCCCATTCTGCAAGTCTTTCACCTTTAATGCCAAGAAATTCTACTCTGAGCTTTCTTTCTTTTAGCATACCAGAAATAGTGATGCGTGCATAATTCTGCGCTTCAACTAAAGTACCGGGAATACGGTCAGGATTGCTTTTTTCTGTTCCTCCGACCGCTGATACGCCTGCAGTAAGCGGGGAATTAGTAATATCATAGAGGGTATAGGCGTTGGGACGTTTATACTGGATCACTTCACTATGGTGCCTGTCTCCACTCATAAATAAAACGCCATTGATCTTCTCAGCTTCCAGGAAGCCTAATAATTCTGCAAACTCGATAGGATAATCATTGAGACAATCCAGTGAAGAAGCCGTATTTAATGCCTGGCTCCCCGTAACAATGAACTTAAAAGTAGCATTGCTGTTGATCAAGCCATTTTTTAACCAACTCAACTGTTTTTCTCCAAACATTCTTTTATCCGGATTAGGCTTTCCATCGACATGAGCCTCCATGAAATCAGCACTTCTAAAAGTGCGATCGTCAAGCATAAAGAATTCTATGTCGCCATAGGATACTTTGGTGTAAATACCTTTCCCATCTTCACCATAACTCGGGTTACCCCAATAACTCGTGAATACGTTACGGCTGATTTCTTTGAGTGTATAACTTTTGTCTGCATTATTTGGACCATAATCGTGGTCGTCCCAGATAGCATAATGGGGCATGGCCTTTAAAAAATTCTGAAGAATAGGTTCACTACGATCATGGCTTGCCCGGTACCATAAACCCCAATCACTGTAAAAATCCGATTCACGGGTGTACCAGTTATCTCCGAGCCAAATCATAAAAGAAGATTTCTCCATGGCCATTGCCTGAAAAATGGAGGAATCTTTACCATAAGGGGTGGAGGGGCGATCAAATACCGCTTCATTCACGTATAAACAACTTCCCGCAAGAAATGAAAAATCGGGTGCGGGTTTGCGATATTGCCATAAATCTTTTGTTGCAAATACCCCATCGGCCCTGGATGGTTTTTTTGTGCCTTTATTGAATGTGATGATCTGGTATTCATAAATTGTATTCATGTCCAGGCCCACCAGATCGAATATAATAGGAGAAAACCAGGATTTTGCATCCGTTGTTATAGTCATTTTACGCGCGGCAGCCATATTACCTTTTTTCCAGTACCATAGTTCTACCGGCGTTCCTGGCTTTACTTCTACCCAAATTTTAGCAGTTCTTAACTCTACCTGTCCGAGCATCGGGCCCGCGATAATATCTTTTGAGATTTGAGCGTGAATAGGACCCCGGATCAATGTAAACACAAATGCATAAAAAACAACGAAGAATGATTTCATACAAAGCAGTTAAACTGTTGCAAAGTAAGGAAACAAACACTTTCGGTATTCACCCAGGGAATGAATTTAATTAGGGATTAGCGCAAACACGTTAAGGCGCAAGGGTTCTGATATTCCCTTGCGCCTTGGCGTCTTACGAGATTGTATAATAAACTAGTGAGATTATTTGATATACTTACCGCATTTATTATGGCGGCTTGCCGCTTCATAGGTAGTTACATACCGGTTGCAGGAGCTTAAAAAAAGAATTATTGCCAGCGCGAAAATGAATCTACTCTTAACCATAAAGTGGGGTTTTTCAGATATTGAATATTGGATAGAACCCCAAAATAGTATTAAGGTTCCATTTGTGCAATACGTAAGAACCTTTATTCAAAAAAAAACCACCCATAAAGATGGGTGGAATTTATTGTGCAAACCGTCCAAGTTATTATTTATAATCTCTTATTTAAGAGATGGTGGCCTATTTAACTACATCCCAAACTATTACCGCAATTCAAACATTTATAACACGTGCCACTCCGGATCGTAATATGCCCGCAAACATTACAGGAAGGCGCATCGCTCTGCATACTTTTCGCTGCTGCATTTACTGCATCCATACTATTTTCCGATTTAGTTATCGCAGGTGTAGGCCGTTGTGTTTTTAATGGTTGGCTTTCGGTGATTTTAGTTGATAATCCTCCTACTATTCTTATGTCACTTAGTTCAGGAGTTTTTTTTTCATATTCCAGGGAGGTTGGTATTTCATCCCAATCATCAGTACCCGTATTTAATACTTCAGGCTTATCCAGTACATGGACAAGATCTGTTCGTCCTAAATATTCATAAGCCAGTGCACGGAAAATAAAATCTACAATTGAAGTAGTACTCTTGATATTCGGATGTTCCACCATACCGGCTGGTTCGAAGCGGGTGAACACAAATTTTTCTACGAATTCTTCCAGTGGAACACCGTATTGCAAGCCAATAGAAATAGAAATGGCAAAGCAATTTAGCATGCTGCGCATCGTAGCGCCTTCTTTTGCCATATCGATGAATATTTCCCCAACAGTTTTATCAGGGTACTCTCCTGTTCGGAGAAATAATGCCTGGCCGTTGATCTTTGCTTTCTGCGTAAATCCTCTTCGTTTAGCCGGGAGGGTACGTCGTTCAACAATAGTTGCCAACTGTCGTTTCAATTTAGTATCAGGGGAAGCTTGTACACGCTTCTGTACTTCCTCCAATAATTCCTGTACCGTGAGTTTACCAAGGTCAACAATGTTTGACTCTGTATTTTCAGCATTCATTTCTATACTCTGCGCCGCGTTACCAGTTTCATCTGTTTTCTTTTTCTTATCACTTTTATTGCTGAGTGGTTGTGATAATTTTGATCCATCGCGATATAAAGCACATGCTTTTAATCCCAGTTGCCAGCTTAATAAGTAAGAATCTGCAATTTCCTCCACAGTTGCCTCATTCGGAAGATTGATTGTTTTAGATATAGCTCCACTAATGAAAGGTTGTGCAGCTCCCATCATCCTTATATGTCCATGTGCATGAATAAACCGTTCCCCTTTTTTTCCACATTTATTGGCACAATCAAAAACAGACAGGTGCGCCGCTGAAAGGTTTGGCGCTCCCTCTACAGTCATTGTACCACAAACATAGTCGTTGGCTAATTCTATCTGCTCTTCGCTAAACCCGAGAGCATCAAGCAGGCTCCATTCAAAATTAAAATATTGTTCAGGTTTGAATCCGAGACGTTGAAGGCATTCTTCACCAAGATTGTACACATTAAATACAAATCCAATTTCAAATGCGGATCCAACAGCTGCATCAAGTTTTTTAATTTCTTCTGCAATGAATCCTTTCTCACTCAATGTTTGATGGTTGATAAAAGGGGCACCCGCAAAAGTTGCGGAGCCTACTGCATATTTAATAATGGCATCAATCTCTCTTTCACTATATTTTAAATTACGTAAAGCTGCTGGTACGGATTGATTGATGATCTTGAAATATCCGCCCCCGCTTAATTTTTTAAATTTAACTAATGCAAAATCGGGCTCTACACCAGTTGTGTCGCAATCCATCACCAGTCCAATAGTGCCAGTTGGAGCAATTACTGTCGTTTGCGCATTTCTATAACCATATTTCTCTCCCAATTGTACGGCTTCATCCCATGCCTTAGTAGCTGCTTTCAATAAATAGTCAAGACAATACTGAGCCTTGATCCCTTGAGGTTTAATTCCAAGATTTTCATATTCATCGGCATCATAAGCTGCAAGGCGATGATTGCGCATAACCCTCAACATATGCTCCTTATTCTCTTCGTAACGTGGAAAAGCACCAAGTACACCGGCCATTTCAGCAGATGTTGTGTAGGATACCCCGGTCATGATTGCAGAAATGGCTCCTGCAATACCCCGGGCTTCTTCGCTGTCGTAAGCAATGCCCATCACCATCAGCATGGAGCCAAGGTTGGCATACCCTAAACCAAGGGTTCGGTAATCGTAAGAAAGCTGCGCTACTTCTTTGGAAGGAAATTGAGCCATCAGTACGGAAATCTCCAAAACGGTTGTCCATAGACGGCAGGTGTACTCAAAACCATCTACATCAAACGCATTGGTTAATTCGTCGAAAAAACGACGAAGATTTACAGATGCCAGGTTACATGCCGTGTTATCCAGGAACATATATTCACTGCAAGGGTTGGAAGCCCGGATCCGGCCACCACTGGGGCACGTATGCCATTCATTGATGGTGGTATCGTATTGGGTACCCGGGTCTGCGCAACGCCAAGCTGCATAAGAAATCTTGTTCCAGACTTCTCTTGCGGGAATTTTTTTCATTATCCTTCCATCCGTTCTTGCTTTTAATTCCCAGTCTTCATTTTTTTCCAGTTTTTCAAAAAAATCATTTGGTATGCGAACTGAATTGTTAGAGTTTTGACCGGAAACGGTTTTATAAGCCTCGCCTTCATAATCGCTGGGATAACCGGCAGCTATTAATGCTCCTACTTTTTTCTCCTCTTCCATTTTCCAATTAATAAAATCAAGGATCTCAGGATGATCAAGATCAAGGCATACCATTTTAGCGGCACGACGTGTAGTTCCACCACTTTTAATTGCGCCGGCCGCGCGGTCACCAATTTTTAAGAAGCTCATCAATCCTGAGGATGTACCTCCACCACTCAATCTTTCTCCATCGCCCCTTATATTTGAAAAATTGGTTCCAACACCCGATCCATATTTAAAAATGCGGGCTTCACGAACCCAGAGATCCATGATTCCACCATCATTAACCAGATCATCATTTACACTTAGAATAAAACAAGCATGGGGTTGAGGGCGCTCATATGCGGAAGTTGATTTTTTTAATTCATCGTCATTTGCATCCACGTAATAATGTCCTTGTGGCTTGCCCTTAATTCCATAACATTCATACAAGCCTGTATTAAACCATTGAGGACTATTAGGGGCACAGGCCTGATTCAGAATTCCAAAAACAAGTTCTTCATAAAATATGGTTGCATCGGTTTCTGATGCAAAGTAACCATAACGTTCGCCCCATACTTTCCAGCAATGGGCCAGGCGATGGGCCACCTGCTTCACCGATGTTTCTCTTCCCAGCGAACCATCAGGCTGAGGAACGCCGGCCTTACGAAAATATTTTTGGGCAAGAATATCAGTAGCAATCTGACTCCATTGACTTGGAACTTCTACATTATTCATTTCGAATACAATCTCCCCGCTAGGATTTCGTATGATGCTTGTACGATAATCATATTCGAACTGATCAAATACACTTACACTTTCAGTGGTGAAGCGGCGGCTGAATTGCAAGCCTTTGTTAGATTGCTGTTTACCCATAATACTGGAACATTTAAAAAATCAAAAAAAATTATTTGTGTCAGAGAGGAAAACGAAAATATCTTCTCCCAATGAATTTTCAAGTTGGTAGATATGCACAGCTTGTGGAAAAACAAGGTGGAAAAATTGATACCGCACGACCCCATTGAATTAGCCTTTTTATCCACCAATACTTACCCTTATTTTCCAAAAAAACTTTTGGCTGTGAGGCAAAAAAAAATTAAGCTTATTTCTGATGCCATAAATAAACATGTAGTTTAAAGGGTCTACGCACTTAAGGATCATCAAGATAATTAGCCACAAAGACAAAGGCTTAATGGTTAACAAAACCACTAATTTAAACTTTGTGTCTTTACGCCTTTATGGCAAATCGCGGTATATAATGTAACCATTCCCTTACAGTCTACCCCCTAGTAGGATGAATACGACGTGAATTAACTAACTTACAGCCAGAAAACTTTTTGCATTTTTGCATTGCACCAACAGCCAAGGAAATGAGGAATCGCATTTATCAATCGTTACAACAACGGAAAGCGAAAGGACAAAAGTCATTTGCCGTTCTTATTGACCCCGATAAAGTAACCATCCCAGTTCTGGAAGAATTAACCTCACTGGCGATCGAAGCAAAAGTCGACTACCTGCTTGTGGGCGGCAGCCTGGTGATCTCTAATCATCTGGATGAAGTAGTGCAGCAGATCAAAAAAACATGTAATATTCCCGTAATTCTTTTTCCCGGAAGTCCTTCACAACTTTCTCCTTCAGCAGATGCATTATTGTATTTATCACTCATATCCGGAAGAAATCCTGAACTGCTGATTGGCCAGCATGTAATCTCAGCGCCGTTTGTAAAACAAAGCGGATTGGAAATTCTTTCTACAGGTTATATGGTGATCGACGGAGGAGCTCCAACTACAGTATCGTATATCAGCAATGCCATTCCCATTCCGGCCGATAAAAATGAAATTGCCATGTGCACCGCTATGGCGGGTGAAATGCTGGGCATGAAAATAATTTATATGGATGCCGGCAGTGGCGCTAAGCGACCCATAGCAGATTCTATGATCGAGCAGGTATCTAAATGTATTGAAATACCCCTGGTCATCGGCGGTGGTATTACTGATCCTGAAAAAGCCTACCGCAATTGCAAAGCGGGCGCCGATGTAATTGTTATTGGTAATGCTATTGAAAAAGATTTTTCCTTAATCAAGGAAATGAGTTCGGCCATTCATTCAGTAGCGGTGAAAGTGTAATTGCTTTGGCATTCTACAACTGTTGTAATTGCTTATAGTTTATGTCCCCGATCGGCTTGCAAGACATAACGACACTATAAACTCACGTTATTTTTTATTTGGGCCGTTGTTGGTGTTTTGAGGCTGACCGAGAATAATTTTTTTAGCTTGTATAATAATTTTTGAATAATTACTTTTTATTCCTATAAATTTTTAAACTTGAATGACTCTCTTAAGTCATTTTGAGAT
>Ga0136634_10000287_pt1 | contig 24082 bp, 29 predicted proteins | sample AntDrymUQ8332106_2_FD_104654 | JGI IMG/M metagenome (GOLD analysis project Ga0136634, IMG submission 104654) | Polar desert sand microbial communities from Dry Valleys, Antarctica - metaG UQ833 (21.06) | ecosystem: Environmental > Terrestrial > Soil > Desert | place: Antarctica: Dry Valley... | reverse complement strand
CCGGTGACTGCCGTATCCCCCCAACTACACCAAGATGCTGGCGACCCCAAGCGTGTGCAGCGCACGCGCCGATCGCGATCGCCCAAAGGACTACTACTTAGAGTGCCTGCGGCAGCTTCTTGGTGCCGCGTCGCGTGCGGGGCGCCGAGGGTGGCGGCACGACTGGGCCAATGTCGCCGTCCGGCGCCTCGTCGAGATCGACGATCACCGGCGCATGGTCGCTCGGGCCGCTGCCCTTGCGTGCATGCCGGTCGATCCAGGCCGCCCGCACGCGGTCGGCGACCGGCCCGCCGGCCAGAATTAGATCGATGCGCATGCCGAGGTCCTGGTGGAACATGCCGGCCCGGTAGTCCCAGTAGCTGAAGATGCGCTTGCCGGGCCAGCGCTCACGCACGACGTCGCGCAGGCCGAGCCCCTGGAGCGCGGTGAACGCCGCCCGCTCCGCGGGTGTGACGTGCGTCTGGCCGACGTAGGCGTCGGGATCGAAGACGTCCTCGTCAGTCGGCGCGATGTTGATGTCGCCGCAGACCACCGTCTGCTCGGGGCCGGCGGCGGCAACCATGTCCTTGAGCGCGGCGAGCCAGGCGAGCTTGTAGGCGTAGTGCTCGGAGCCGGGCACGCGACCGTTGGGCACGTAGACCGACATGACCCGCACGCCGTCGCAGGTCGCGGAGACCGCCCGCGCCTCGGGATGGGGGAAGCCGGGCCCGCCCGGGATCCCCTGCACGACGTCAGCCAGCCCCACCCGGGAGAGGATCGCGACGCCGTTCCACGCCGCCTCGCCGTGCAGCGCAACCTCGTAGCCGCGCGCAGCGAGCTCCTCGCCGAGCAGATCCCCGAACGGCACGTCGGCGAGCTTGGTCTCCTGCAGGCAGAGGACATCGGGCTTGCGCTCGTCGAGCCACGGCAGGAACCGCGGGACGCGCTGCTTGATCGAGTTGACGTTCCAGGTCGCGATCCGCACGCTGCAAACCGTACCCAGCGCGTCTCGCCGAGTGGTAGGTCTTCGCTGCGCCGGCCCCGCAGAACTCGCCGGGGAGCCGGCGTACGGGTCGATGAAGCGTGCGCCGACCGGGGTTGGGGGCCGGCCGTCCGCAGGACGATCTCTATCCGGGCGTGCCGTCGCGCTCTGATTTTCTGGCGAGCCGCTGTAGTTGCCATTCGTACACGCCGGGCAGCCAATCCTTGCCGAACGTGGCTGTTGGCCCTATGCGCGGGTCATCGGGAGCATGGCCGTCACGCAAGGCTTGCACGTACGCGCGATCCAGTTCGATCCGTGCGCGTACCTGATCAGCTCCGCAGACCGAGCCGTGACCGGGGATGAGGACATCGACGTCGTCCGCCACGCCCTCGAGCAGCCGCAGCCCAACGAGGTAGTCCTCGATCGGATTCGCGGTGTCCAGGTCGGGGAACGGCATCAGGATGTCAGAAAGCATGTCGCCGGCGATGAGAACCCCGCGCCCCTCGAGCAACAGCGCCGCATGGCCGGGTGCATGCGCCGGATGCTCGATAACTCGGAGATCAGGGCCTTCCCAAGGAATCTGCGCAGTTCCGGTCGGCAGACCAGTAATGAGGCCGAATTGGTCCAGCGGTATCTCCTCGGCGATCTCCGGCGGCAACCCCCCGGCGACGCGGGCCCTCCAGTCCGCGTTCGACAGCAGATCTCGCATAGAAGCCGCGCAGCGGGCTGTACCGTAACGGGGCGCTTCTCCGAGCTCGGCGTGCCAGAGCACGTGATCCCAGTCAGGATGCGTGGAGAAGCCTGCCACAACGGGTTGGTCCAACTTGCGTAGGTCATTCGCGAGGCAGGCCATTTCGAAGCCTTGTATGCCGGGGTCGATGAGCAACACGCCGGCCAGGCCCTGTACGACGACGGTGTTGTTCTGGAGTAGCTCGCTCTGGTGGACCTTCACACCCTCGGCGACCTGCGTCAGCATGGGCGGCTCCCTCCGTTCTTGGTTTGCAACGGCCCGACGAGACGCTGTCCGTCATCGTGTGTCGCACTGTGCTCGATGACGCCGTCGATCATTTCGCTGAGCGGCGATAAGACGGGCCCGGGAGGACAACGGGGAACGACTCTGGCTCCAGCGCGGCCGGCTCACATCCCCGAGCCAGCTCTTCGGATAGGTCACTTCCCGGACCCGTCGTACCACAGCCTAGTGTCGCGCTATCCAAGTCATGTGACCGTTTTTCGCACCGACGAGTTTCGGTGGCGCGAGCCGTCGACGCAGCAGGGTCCACGTCAATCGGAGGTGTCGAACGTGCGCAAGGTCGTCGTGTACGAGCTGCTGTCCCTCGACGGCGTCGCGGAGAAGCCAGATGGCTTCTTCGCCGACTGGGACGAAGCGATGGATGCCAACCTCGCAGCCGTCATCGCGGCGCAGGACTCGGTCATCCTCGGCCGGCGCAGCTACGAGGAGTGGGCCCAGTTCTGGCCGGGCAGCGACATCGAGCCGTTCGCGACGTTCATCAACGGGGTCGCGAAGTACGTCGCCACCTCCACGCCGCTCGATCGAGAGTGGGCCAACACGATTGTGGTCGACGGTGAACTCGTCGAGTTCGTGCGGCAGCTGAGGGACCAACCTGGAGCCGACATCGGCGTGCACGCAAGCATCTCGGTCGCCCAGGCACTGCTAGCCGCGGGCCTCGTCGATGAGCTCAGGCTGGTGATCGCACCGGCGATCGCGGGCAGCGGGCGCAGGCTCCTGGACGGCTTGCCGGCGATTCGGCTCGAGTGGATCCGAACCACGACCTCACCAACTGGCTATCTGCTCATCGACTACTGCGTCATCGGGTAGGGCCCGGAGACGACTACATGCGGCTAGCGCCCAGGTGCGCGAGCACGGCGCGGACGCGGCGATGGTCGTCCTCGCTCTCGGGCATGTCGAGCTTGCCGAGGAGGTGGCGTACGTGCGCCTCGACGGTGCGCTCGCTGAGGTGCAGGCGCTTCGCGATGCCGGTGTTCGTCAGCCCCTCGGCCATCAGCCCGAGCACCGTTCTCTCCCGCTCGGTGAGCGCGGCGAGGGGGTCGAGATCCCCGCGCCCCGCGATGAGGGTCGCCACGACGTGCGGATCGAGGGCGGAGCCTCCCCCCGCGACGCGTTCGGCCGCGGAGAGGAAGTCGCCGACGTCGAGCACCCGGTCCTTCAGCAGGTAACCAAAGCCCGGACGGGTGATGAGGTCGATGGTGTGGGTCGTCTCGATGTGCTGGGAGAGCACGAGGACGCCGAGGCTGGGCTGGAGCCGCTTGAGCTCTCGCGCCGCCCGGGCACCCTCGTCGGTGAAGCCCGGCGGCATCCGGATGTCGACGACAACCAGGTCCGCGTCGGCCGTGACAACAGCGGCAAGCAGTGCGTCGGCGCGTCACCCACCGCGGCCACGACCTCATGTCCCCCGTCAGTGAACAGGCGTGCGAGCCCGGCCCGGAGGAGCACCGGGTCCTCGGCGATCACGACTCGCATGGCAGCTCTGCGGTCAGCGTCGTACCTTTCCCCGGTCGACTCTCGATCCTCATCACCCCGCCGAGTGCAGCAACCCGGTCGGCGAGCCCGTCAGCCCGGAGCCCTCCACCGGTGTTGCGCCGCCTATGCCGTCGTCCGCGACGGTGACGACGAGCCGCCCGTCCTCGCGTCCGGCGCTGAGCGACACCGTGGTGGCATGGGCGTGCTTGACGGCGTTGGTCAAGCCCTCGCACCCGATGAAGTAGGCCGCCCCCTCGATCCCGCGGTCGAACCGCTCGTACGGCGCTCGCACCTGCACACGGACAGGAGCCCGGCTGGCGAGCTGCCGGAAGGCCACCGCGAGACCCGAGTCGAGCTCCGCGGGAGGCAGGCCGCGCGTCAGTTGGCGCAGCTCGTCGATCGCCGCCTTGACCTCGAACACGGCGTCGTCGAGGGTCCTCGTCGCATCCGCCACATCAGAGGTGCTCAGCTCGTGCTGCGTGGCGCAGCGCGAGCCCGATGGAGACAAGGCGCTGTTGCGCGCCATCGTGGAGGTCCCGCTCGAGCCGGCGCCGCTCCTCCGTGCCGGCGTTGACGATCCGCGCCCGGGAGGCTCGCACCTCCTCCAGCTGGCGGCGCAGCTCGACGTGCAGCCGGGCGATCTCGAACGCCAATCCACCGGCCTCGAGGACGCTCCGCAGCAGCATCGCCTGCTCCGGGGTCGAGCTCCCGTGCTGCACGACACCAAGGGGCCGGCAGCCACGCTCGAGCTCGAGCCGCTCATTTCCTTGGTCGTCGCGGTCCACGGCCGGGACGCCGTCCATGTCGACATAGAGCCGGCTCTCCGGCAGGAAGAGGAGCAGCTGCAGTCGCGGGTCGCCCGTCAGCTCGCGCAAGACCCCCTCCACCTCCTCGGGCGCCGCGTGCCCTGCGCGCAGGGCCTCGAGGAAGTCGGTCATCCGCCGCACAGCCTGGTGACGGGCCTGGTGGAAGTGTCGGTCCACGGTGTCCTGCACCCGGTCGCGCAACGGTCGGAAGGCGAGCGCGACGACCAGCGTGGCGGCCGCGGTCACCCAGCGGGACCCCTGACCGAGCGTGGTGCCGATGACCAAAGTCGTCGCGACGTACGCAGCCGCCAGCGTCAAGGTCACCGCGCCATAGACGACGGTGCGGTCGACGATGACATCGATGTCGTAGAGCCGGTACCGGAGGATCGCGACGCAGGCCGCGACGGGGAGTGCAGTGAGCGCGACGGCCGCCAGGACGCCGGCCAGCGCGGTCTCGTACCACAGGGCGAACGACACGGGCAGCGCCACGACGCACAGCACGGCGGCGAAGGTGACCCACTTGAGCTGCTGTCGTTCGACGCCGCGAGTTCTGCGCAAGCGGAGGACCAGGGGCCAGCCCCGACGCGATGAGGGTCCCACGAACAACGCCATTCCCGCGGCGAGCATGATCGCGGTCGCCAGCGCGTCGATCGCCACCGGACTGACCCCGTCCGTGAGATCACGGCCGCGCTCCGGGCCCAGCGCCCACCCCGGCAGCGCAAGGCAAAGACCTGCACCGCTTGCCCACAGCACCGGCCGCCAGCGACGGCTTGGCAGGCGCCCATCCGGAAACAACAGGAAAGTCAGGATCAGGCCGAAGCCGCTGGGTAACCAGCTCGAGATTGCCATCAGCTCGGCAGCAGTGACGCCCGGCCAGCCCTCGACCGCCCCGCGCAGACCCCAACCTTGGGCGGCGTCCGAGGTGAGCGCGCCGACGAGCGCGACGACGCAGAAGATCGCTCCGATGACGTTGCGCGGGTGGCGGGTGGCGGGTGGCGGGTGAGGATCATGGCCCCGGCGCCGGCCATCGTGACGGCGTACGCCGCATACAACAGCGTGTCGACCTTCGACTCCAGACCCCACGAGAGCACGACCGACGCCAGCTCGAGCGCCGCTGTCAGGCCGACCGCCAAGATCGCGACCGGTCGCGCGCGATGCTCCTCCACGGGTTCAGTGTGCCGAGGCGTGGGGTTCCCGCCAACAGTGCTGACGCTTATCCCGGTGTCCGCGGCAGCGCTGTGCGAAGTGCGGTGCTGCCGCCGATGACGACGCTCAACGCCCGCCATAACGTCGGTGATGTCCCCAGCAACGTCGTCGAAAGCAGGTCAGTGATGGACAGCCCCGACATCGACTCCTCCGCAGGGCGGGCGTCATCGGCGCCATCGTCGGCGCCTTCACCGCCATCTCAGGACTCACGGTCGCCGGGATCGTCCAGCCCGCCAGCGACGTGCCCACCGACAGGTGGAGCTATCCGTGGTCGAGTGACGCACTCGTTCCGGTCTCGTTGCTCTATGCGGTCCTCCATGCCTTCGTCTTCGTCGGCCTTCTCGGGTTCGCGCGAACTGGCGGCGCCGGCGGCGGGAGAGGCGGGCGCACCGGTATCGGCGTCGCGATGGTCGGCACCGCATTGCTGCTCGCCGCCGAGCTGGCCTCGATCCCTGTCGCCGATCAGCGGGTGGACGACACCGGCGCCGGGCTCGTGGGAGCCCTGTTCGGCGTGGGCACCCTGCTGTCGGCCGTCGGGCTCCTCGCCGCAGGCGTTGCCACCGCGGGGGCCGCGCGGTGGGACGGCTGGCGCCGGTTCGCACCGCTGGCCACCGGGATAGCGCTGATGGTGCTCCTCGTGCTGGTCATGACCCCGGCACTCGCAGCCGGAGTCGCCCTGTACGGCATCGGCCTCACCGCCATCGGCGTCGCCGTGTCGACACAGCCCGCGCCGGCACCCGTACGGTCGAGTGGACTAGCCATTCAGGTTTGAACCACGGACGGGCTCGTACGCGGCGGGGGCCGCCGCGCGACGGCCCTTATGCGGCGCCCTGCGGGTCATCGGGCAGGCGAGAGAAGTTCTCCTTCGCAGCTCGGTACCAGCCCATGGACTTCTTCGGGTGCCGCCACCGGCCCTTCATGTCCGCGAGGGCCGGCTCGTGCGCGGTGTCCCCTGCGCTGACCGCCTGCTTCAGGTGACGGTCCTGGGCGTTGATCACGTCGTCTGCTGTCTCGCCGCGGTGCTCGACGTCGCATGGTCCGCTCAGCTGGCGGCAGGTCATGGTCTTCATGGTGTTGCTCCTGTCTATGGGTCCGGGGCCCTGCGTTCGGGCTCTATGTGTCCTTGACGAATGGCTGTGGGTGAGTGTGACTCGTTAGCGCGGGTCGCTGCCTTCGCGCGAGCCGACTCGGGCGAGGACCTCCGGGGCGGCCTGGAAGTGGATGCGGCGTACGACGCCGTCGCCGATCGTGAAGGCGAAGGCGACCTTGGCCTGGCCGCGGTGGAACCATGCCGCTGCGGGACGTTCGTCGAGGAAGATCGGCAGGGCCGCGTGTGCCGCCCCGTTGAAGAAGGTGGCGACCTCGAGGCGACCGTGGAGGTGTTCCGGCGTGCCGAGCGCGACGGCCGCGGCGTCGGCGGAGACGACGACGCCGGGCGCCAGCAGCTCGAGCAGTCGGCTGAAGTCCCTCGCCGCGAGCGGCGGCCATGAAGGCGTCGACCACCGCCCAGTCGGGTTGGTGGTCCTGCGCGGCGGGCTGCGCGACCTTGTTGCGGGCCCGGGAGGCGAGCTTGCGTGCGGCCACCGGCGTGCTTCCGAGGATCTCCGCGATGGTGGGGAAGTCGACGCCGAAGCTGTCGTGCAGGACGAACGCCACCCGCTCGCCGGGGCTGAGCCGGTCCAGAACGACCTGCAGCGCGATGCCCACCGTGTCGGCCAGAGCGACCTCGTCGGCCGGGTCGGGCGCCGTCTCGCCGACGTCGATCTCCTCCACGGGCAACGGGGTCTTGGCCCTCAACCGGTCCAGGCACAGCCGGGTGGTGACGGTGGTCAACCACCCCGGCAGGTTCTCGATGTCGGTGCTGGTGCCGTGCAGGCGCAGCCAGGCCTGCTGGACGACGTCTTCGGCCTCGGTCGAGTCGCCCAGGAGGCGGCGGGCGATACGCAGCAGTCGCGGTCGCTCGGCCTGATAGCTCACCGTCTGGTCGTCCATAGCGGTCACACTCCCAGTGTCTGGTCCGTCAGGAAGGTGACGCACGCCGGATGGAGCGTGTGACCGAAGACGGAGCAAAGGGGAGTACAGGCATGACGAGGACCAGGCTGAGCAGTTCTCCACGGAGGAGCGGACCGCGATGAAGGACCGCGCCCGCGAGCTCAAGGCGAACGCCCAGGGTGCCGACGGCGAGGCCGCCGCCCTGGCGGCAATCGCCCAGATGCCTGCTGACGAGCAGGTGCTCGCCACCGGCTTCCACGAGCTGGTCAGGGACGTCGCACCGGAGCTGACCGTCAAGACCTGGTACGGGATGCCTGCGTACGCAACGCCGGGCAAGCAGGGCAAGGTGGTGTGCTTCTTCCAGAGTGGCGCGAAGATGCAGACGCGCTACTGCACGGTGGGCTTCAGCGACACGGCGCGCCTCGACGACGCAACACTGTGGGCCACCTCATTCGCAGTAACCGCCTGGAACAAGGCCAATCAGACAGCACTCAGAGCACTGGTCCAGCAAGCACTCAGCTGAGCCACCGGCGCCGGCACAGCCAAAGGCGAGACCCACGAGCACAAGCGGCCGCGGTGCGGTGGAGACCATGGCTGCATGAACGAGGTAGACGTCCTTGCCTTCGTCGGCAGCCTGGGAGGTGGCGCCGTCCTCACTGCGTCCGCGCAGAGCAGCGCTCCGGAGGTCACATGAGGAGACTCGTTCCTCAAGGACGTCGCGCCCCGGCCAGCGAACGCATTCTGCTCTCATGGTTGGTAGGTTTCAGCGCATGGGCCGGAGGAACTATCTGATCGAAGGCCTTTCCGGCACCGGCAAGACTTCCGTTTGCGATGAACTGCAACGGCGCGGCCACCACGCCATTCATGGCGACCGGGAGCTGGCTTATCAAGGCGATGCGGAAACTGGTGAACCGGTGGTGGGCGGCGGTCACGAGCACCACATTTGGGATGTAGACAAAGTAGGTGCCCTGGTCGCCGACCGCGACGAAGCGGCCACTTTTTTCTGCGGTGGCTCAAGAAACTTCTCACGATTCATCGATCTGTTCGACGAGGTCTTTGTCCTCGAAGTCGACCTTGCCACGTTGAATCGGCGGCTTGACGAGCGACCGGACGACGAGTGGGGTGGCGGAAGGCCGACGGAACGCGAACTCATCGTGCGGTGGCATCAGACGAAAGAGGACGTGCCGGAGAACGGCGTCGTCATCGACGCCACCGGACCGATCGAGCGCGTTGTCGATGAGATTCTTAAACGATGCCAGGCAAGTATCGATGGTACCGCGGTTGATCAGGACATCGTGGCCGTCCGCGCTGCGGCTGCACTGCGCCTCATACGGCGTCGGGCCAGCAGCATGCGGGCGATGTAGGTCGGGCTGGGTGGGGTCCATCCGAGCTGCTGGCCCATGCCGAGGTCGTCGCGGTTGGCCCAGTGCTCGGCCACCCTGCCGTCTCGCATGCGGAACCAGTGGGTCTGGGTGATTGCAATGCGGCGGCCCAGCGGCGGGAAGACGACGGCGACCGTGCCGTCAGGCCCGTACGCGACGAACGGCCCCGTCTGTAGGCCGGACATCGTCGCGTGCACGACGACGAGGTCGCCGTCCTGGACGGTGTCGTGGATCTCGAAGGCCAGCTCGGAAAAGGCGCTGCGCAGCCATCGTGCGGTGGCGTACATGGCGGTTGGGCCGACTCCCCTCGTGTCGGGCGGCTCGTCCTTGGCCTCGCGGTTGACGACGTCCGTGGTGTAGACGGTCTCGAAGTCGGCGAGGTCGCCTGACCCCATCAGGTGCATGGACCTGATGGCGGTCGCCTTGTCGTCGGTGACAGTGATCGTGGTCATGGTTCTCCCTAGGTGCGATGAGTGGTGAAAACGGTGGTCATGGTTCTCGCCAGGTGCTTCAGTCGGCGTAGAGCCGGATCTCGATTCCGTCGGGGTCGTGCAACCCGACCAGCACGGTGCCGCCTTTGTGCCCGGTGACGAGACCGCCGTGCGGCTCTCCCATGCAGTCCAGCGCCGCCTCCCAGTGGCGCATGTCGTCGCGCGTCGGTACGAGCAGCGCCACGGCGTCGAAACCCGACAGTGCGTGAGCGCGCGCCGGATCCTTTCGCAGGGCGATCTGGACGGGGCAGCCCTCGCGCTGCAGCGCCACACCCATCAGCTGCCCGTCCTCGACGAAGTCCATGACGGGTTCGAAGCCGAGCACGCGCTCGTACCAGTCACGGCTTCGCTTTACGTCGCTGACGGGGAGCTTGGTGTGGTGGAAGCCGGTGATCACAAGCACCCCTGCGTTGTTGTAGTACGACTCTAAAGTTAGACTGCAACATATGAGCGATGTTGTCAAGCCTCGTGGCAGCCGTACTCGTGTGACCCGGCGGAAGATCACCGACGCCGCGACCGAGCTCTTCGTGTCCGACGGGTACAGCGCCACAACGCTCGAGCGGATCGCCGGCCGTGCCGGCGTGGCCGTGCAGACGGTGTACTTCCACTTCGGCAACAAGAGCAGCGTGCTGAAGGAGGCGGTCGACGTTGCTGCGGTGGGTGACGATCAGCCGGTCGCCATGCTCGACCGGCCCTGGCTCGAACAGGCCCGCGCCGAGCCGGACCCCCACCGGGTGATCGCCCTGTGGATGTCGTACGGGCGCGGGGTCATGACGCGGGTGGGCCCGATCATGAAAGTCGTCCGTGACGCCGCCGCGGTCGACCCGGTGATGGCGGCGCAATGGGCCGCCAACGAAGCGCAGACCGCGTCAGCGTTTCGAGTTATGGCCGAGCAGCTCGACGCCATGGACGTCCTGCGCGTGCCGGTGGAGGAGGCCGTTGCCATCCTGTGCGCCCTGTCCGGCCTCGACGTGTACCTCTCGCTCACCGCGCAGGGCTGGACGCCACAGCAGTGGGAGCGATTCGTCGTCGACTCGCTCACCCATGCGTTGCTGAGGGTCAGGCGTGGCTGAACGCCTCAGCTCGGCGCTCGCTCTCGTCATTCGTCCGGAGCCGGCCGGTCTTGCGGCCGCGGGTGATCAAGAGGTACGAGTGGGGGACGAGACCAGCCCGGATGAACACGCTGATGATCGCATCGCCGACTCGGCGGTCGCGCGGAGACGCACGACCGCCGCCGGACGTCCTACGGACGGATCTCGTAGACGAGGTTGAACGCGGACTCCGCGGCGACGCGGAATCGGGTGAAACCCGCGTCGGCCATCAACTGGCGGATCGGCGTCGCACCGGCCTGCGCGCCCAACGCGTACCCGCCGGGTTGGGACAACCCGTTGGGGACGCAGAGGAATGTCGAGCCGGCGTAGTACAGGCGGCCCACCGGGTTGAAGTTCTCCTCCACCGTGTCCGAGGCGTACGGCTCCACCAGCAGCCAGGTGCCGTCCGGGGCCAGCGCCTCGCGCACCCGCCGGGCCGCGCCGAGCGGGTCGCCCATGTCGTGCAGGCTGTCGAACATCGTCACCAGGTCGTAGCCAGCTCCGCTGAAGGTTTGGGCGGAGGCGACCTCGAAGCTGACCCGGTCGGCGACTCCGGCGTCGGCGGCCTTCTTGCGCGCGAGCTCGATGGATTCGCGGTGGTAGTCAGAGCCGACCACGCTGGTACGGGGGAAGGCCTGGGCGAACAGCACCGACGAGGAGCCGAGACCGCAGCCGACATCGGCAACCCAAGCCCCGGCAGCCAGTTTGGCCTCGACGCCGTCCAGCGCGGGAATCCAGCTCGGCACCAGTGCGGCCACGTAGCCGGGGCGGTAGAACGCGTCGCACCCCACGAAGACGTCCTCGTCGTGCTCGTGCCAGGCAACACCGGCGCCGGTGCGGAACGCCTCGGTGATCAGCGGCTCGGCGCGCAGATAGCCGAGAGCGGCGACGAAAGCCGCCGACAGGTTCGGACCAATCGGGTCGGCGAGGCAGAAGGCCTGCTCCTCGGTCAGCGAGAACTCCCCGGTGGACGGTTCGTAGGTCACGTACCCGCCGGCGGCCTGGCCGCGCAGCCACTCCGTGAGGTAGCGCACGTGGCAGCCGGTGCGCTCGGCGAACTGCTCGGGGGTCGCCGAGCCTTTCGCGAGCGACCCGTACAGGCCGAGCCGGTGTCCGATCACCGCTTGGCCGGCGGCGCCGGTCGCGGCCATGTCCGCGACGGCACGACCCATGAACTCCATCACCTTGTTGTGGTCCATTCCTTTGTCTCCTTACTGCTCCCGCCGGCTCCCTGCCGGTCACGAGTTGTCGACGGCGTGGCGGTGGACGTACGCGGTCCGAAGCGGCGCGCCGTGCTGGCGCTGCTGGCGCTCGCCGAAGGTCGGATAGTGACGGTCGATCACCTCGTCGATGCGCTGTGGCCGTCGGACCTGCCGGAGTCGAGCCGGGCGGCTATGCACGCCCAGGTGTTCCGGCTGAGGGCACACCTCGGGCTCGCCGCGGCCCGGCTGGAGACGCAGCAGGCTGGTTACCGGCTCGCTCTCGGGCCTGACGACCTGGATCTGGCGCAGGCGCGGGCGTGGCTGGCGGCGGCGCGTGCCGGTGGGCGTCAGGACCCCGCCGGCGCGGTTGCCCAGCTGCGCGACGCGTACGCGCTGTGGCGGGGGCCGGTCCTAGCCGACCTCACCGACTTCCTGCCGATCGCTGCCGCCGTCGAAGGGTGCGCGCAGCTGCATCGCGAGGTGACCGACACGTTGATCGCGACTGCGATCGCGGCTGGACAGACGGACGGGATCCTGAGCCTCGCCACCGCCTCCCTTGCCGCGGATCCGCTGCGCGAGCCTGCTGTGTTGCTGGTGATGCGTTCGCTCGCGGCAACCGGGCAGGCATCGCAGGCTTTGCGCACTGGGCGCGACTACCGGCGCCGGCTGGCCGACGACACGGGGCTCGACCCGTCAGCAGCGTTGAGCGAGCTGGAGCGCGACATCGCCGGCGGAGCCGTAGGCCCCGCACGGACTCCCGCGTCGCGGGCCCCCGTCGAGGCTGATCTTCGTCCTGGCGATGACGTTCCTCAGGAGTGGCGACCGTCGAAGACAGCGCTGATCGGCCGGGACGCGCAGGTCGCGGCGCTGCACCGGCTGCTCGCGGTCGAACGGCTGGTGACACTCGTCGGACCTGGCGGAGTGGGCAAGACCCGGGTCGCCCTGGAGGTCGCGCAACGCAGCGCTACGGCGACCCTGCTGCTGGCACCGGTCAGCGATCCGGCCGCCATCCCGTACGCGCTGGCGGAGGCGCTGCGGCTGAGCGTCGTCCGGGGCGACGTCCTCGCTGCCTGCGTCGCCGTCCTTGCCGACCACCCCGGCCTGCTCGTGATCGACTGTGAGCACCTGCTCGACCCGGTCCGCGACATCGTCGCCGTGATCCTCTCCGCCTGCCCCGACCTCACCGTGCTGGCCACCAGCCGGGAACCGCTCGGCCTCGCCACCGAGTACGCCTCGCGGCTTGCGCCGCTCACGCTGCCCGGACCCAACGAGAATGATCTTTCTCGAGTCCCCTCGGTAGCGCTCTTCCTCGACCGGGCCAGTCGCGTTCGCCAGGGTCCGCCGCCGACGCCGGCCGAGCTGCGTACGGTCGCCGACATCGTGCAACGGCTCGATGGGATGCCGCTGGCGATCGAGCTCGCTGCGGGTCGGCTGTCGACCTTCTCCCTCGCCGACCTGCGCGACCGACTCGACCGCTCGCTCGACCTCCTCGGCGGCCGGCCCAGCGCAGACCTCCGGCACCGGACGCTCCGCGCGACGGTCGAGTGGTCGTACCAGCTCCTGACGGAGGACGAGCAGCGGCTGTTTCGGCACCTGTCCGTATTCGTCGACGGCGTCGATCTCGACACCGCCGAGCGGCTCGGTGCGGAGCTTGGTCTCGAAAGCGACCCGGGGAGCGTGCTCGCCCGACTCGTGGACGCCTCCATGATCGACGCCACGTTCGAGAGGGGCACCCGGTATCGGATGCTGGAGACGTTGCGGGCGTACGGTCTCGACCGGCTGGCGGCGGCCGGCGAGGAGAAGACCGCCGCCGGGAGCATGGTGCGCTGGGCAGTGGAGCTGACGGCGTGGATCGACGCCACCATGGCCACCGAGCGCGAGCCCGACGCCGACGCCGCATTGCGCCGGGAGCTGCCCAACCTCCGCGCCGCGTGGCGCTTGGCCCGGAGCAGGGGAGCTGTCGACGAAGCCGCCGCCATGATCATTGCGCTGTACGAGGCGGTCGCCTATCGCGACCTCGTCGAGATCCGCGGCTGGGCGGAGGAGCTGGCCGACGACCCTGCGGTGGCAGGCGACCCGCGGGCGACGGCCGTGCTCGGCACCGCCGCGGAGGCCGCCTACCACCGCGGCGACCACGCACGAGCCGACCGGCTTGCCCGCGCCGGGCTCGATGTGGCAGTCGACGACACCGGCTCGTGGTGCTGCCTGTTGCCGCTGTCGGTCGTCGCCCTGGCCCGCGGGGAGTATGCCGAGGTGATCGGTCATTCCCTTGCCGCGGCCGCGGTGTCGCGCCGACCCAGCGACAGCCTCGGCATCGCCGCCCTGGCGACTGCCTACTCCGGAGGCGACCTGGACGAAGCCCGCCGGCTGAACGACCGGGGGCTCGCCGGCGCGGTGTCGCCCACGATGCTCTCGTGGGGCGCCTACGTCGGCGGGGAGATCGAGAACGCTGCCGGCCGCAGTGAGCTGGCCGAGCGGCACTACCTCCAAGCCATCGACCTGGCGCGCACGTCCGGCGCGACCTTTCGTCGGTGTCGCGACCGTCGGGCTGCTCACGGTCCGCGCCGCCGCCGGCCGGGTCGAGGAGGCACTGGTCGGCTACCGCGACGTCATCGACTATTTCGCGCGCACCGGGAACTGGACCCACCAGTGGGCCACGCTGCGCAACCTCGCCATTCTGCTTCGCCGGCTCGGCGACGCGGAGGCGGCTGCCCTGATCGACGCCGCGGCCGATGCGGCCCCGGACGCCCCGGTGGACAACCGTTCCCGTGCCGCTGGACCGGTTGCGCCCGCCCTCGCCGCAGCGACGTACGGCCGCGGTGCAGTCGTGGAGGAGGCCCGCCGGGCGATCGAGCGGCTCACGCCGCTCCTGACGCCCGCGGGCGTGCGCTCCATGGCTATCGGCCGCGGCGCCCGCTCGGCGAACGACTCCTCGGCGACCCACTCGGTGTAGCGGTCGACGCCCATCGCAGCGATGAGCCCCGCCGTCTGGGTGGTCTGGGCCATCAGCGCGCGAACCTTGCGCGCCGCGGTGTCCGGGTCCAGCACCAGGTCGACCGCGAGCCGACCGTCGGGCGTGGTCACCGGATAGCCGGGGAGGTTGGGCCCATATCCCCAGGATCGTGCCCAGAGCGGTGACCAGATCAGTGACCAGATCAGTGACCAGATCGTCGACTCGTACCGACCTCGTCGGGTGGCCATGCGCAAGGCGGGTCGTTCGGGTTGCGGTTTCCGTATTTGCTACGTCGTCGCTCACTGTGTCGTCATGCATGGCGTCCTCACTCGATCGGTGTGCAGCCGATCATCGGAGGACGTGCTCTCACCGCGCTGTCTCGGCGCTGCCGCGGCCCGTCAAATGGCGGGTGACATCGAGTCGGCAAGGCCGCCGAGGTCGGGATCGGTTGTCGACGTCTGCCCGGCCTGTGCGCCGCGGGGCAGACGTGGGCGGGTCAGTCGCGGACGGTGGTCGAAGCCAAGAGACGCCGAGCGCGACGCCCCAGGTCACCGAGATCGACGCGGCCGGCCTCTGCCGCGGCGGCTAGGCGTGACGCCAGGTCGAGTGCCTCGTCGAGGAGCGGAGCGTCCGCCGCGGCACCCTGGCCCATGTCGTGCAGGATCGTGCGCTCGGTGCGCGAGGCGACGACGGTGTCGCTCATGCCCTCGACCCACACCCGCGTACGCCGACCATCACCTCGTTCTTCGCCGCGCAAAGGCTCCAGCGCGAAGATCCGGTCCGCGCGGACGTACTTGCCGAAGCCGAGTGCGATCATGCGCGATTCAGGCGGCACGATCGGATCATGCCACGAGCTGATCCACTCGGTCGGTCGTCCCTTTTTGGTCGGGTCACTTGCGTGAAGGCGTCCGCCTGACCTCGCAGCTACCGTCTCCGCATGGCGAAGTTCCGCAGCGTCGACGGCACCGAGCTCGCATACCGACGGGCGGGAAGCGGCCCGGTCGTGGTGTGCCTGCCCGGCGGCCCCATGCAAGCCTCGACCTATCTTGGCGACCTCGGCGGGTTATCGACCCAGCTGTGCCTGGTACGCCTGGACCTGCGCGGAACGGGGGACTCAGCGCTGCCCGCCGACCCAGCGACCTTTCGGTGCGACTGGCAGGTCGACGACGTCGAGGCGCTGCGCAGACACCTCGGCCTTGACCGAATGAACCTGCTCGCCCACTCGGCCGGTGCCAGCCTGGCAGTGGCGTACGCCGTCCAACACCCCGATCGAATCGAGCGGCTGGCACTCATCACCCCCAGCTCACGGTCGGTAGATCTGCCCATCACCGATCAGCAGCGCCGACTCGTTGCAGAGCTGCGCCGCAACGAGGTGTGGTTCCCCGAGGCGTACGCCGCGTTCGAGCGGATCTGGGCGGGCGACGCCACCGCCGAGGACTGGATCGCCATCACGCCGTTCACGTACGGCCGGTGGGACGGCGACGCCAGCGCGCACGCCGCGCTCGGCGCGAGCCAGCGGAACACGAGCGCAGCAGCCGTCTTCGCCTCCAGCGATGCGCCGGACCCGGGCGGCGCTAGGGCTGCCCTTGCCTGTCTGCCCGCGCCAGTTCGCCTGACAGCGGGGGAGCACGACGTTGCGTTGCCGCCTGACGTCGCCGTTGAGTACGCCAAGTTCTTCCGCCAGGCCGAGCTCGCAGTGGAGCCAGGCGGCGGGCACTACCCCTGGCTCGACGATCCCGTCTGGTTCGTTCGGACCGTCGAGACGTTCGTCATGGGCGCGCGATCGACCTGACGGACTCGACCTCCTGCAACTCCTGGAGAGTGGGCACGTTCTGCCTCGATTGGCCTACGGGACAGCTGATCCATCGGGACTCACGTCGCGGTTGTGGCCGCGCTCGGTGCGAAGGCGACGGCGAGCTCCGTACGGGACCGCATGCCACGCTTGCGCAACGCGCTCGTGACGTGGTGTTCAACCGTCTTGGGGCTGAGGACCAGCGCGGCGGCGATATCGTGGTTCGACATCCCACGGGCGACGAGGATTGCGACCCGCGTCTCCTGGGAAGACAGCTGGTCGCCCTGCTGTGGCCCTCGACGCAGCTTCTCCCCGGTTGCGGCGAGCTCGTCGACGGCGCGCACCGTCCAGCCATCGAGGCCCATCGACGTGACGCAGCGACGGCGAGCCGGAGCTGGTTGCGGGCCGCCCGGCGTTGCCCCGCACGACGCAGCCGGGCGCCGTGCAGCAGACGGGTGCGCGCGGCTTCGAACGGGTCCGTGCCCTCCTCGTGGGCGAGGTGCGCGGTGGCGAACGCGGCGTCGGCCTCCGCCTCGTCGGTCGACACCATGCCTCGCAGCCGCTCCGCATGGCCGCGTATGTCGGCGCTCGACGAGTGCTCGTGGAGCGAGATGTGTCGACGCGCCAGCTCGTCCGCCCGATCGCGATCGCCGAGTGCGACGTACGCCTCGACCAGATCCGGGACGACCGCAAAGGGATAGTCACCTCTCGGCAGGCGGCCGCCGTCAGCCCGGCGTGCTCCGCCTCGGCGAAGGCCGGCTCGGCGCTGACTCCTCCAGCTGCAACGCCGCGACGATCGGCGCCGACGCGGTGTCAGTCGAAGCGGCCGCAAGGACAACGGCTCGCCGCGCGGCTGCTGAAAGGCCGGTCAGGGATCGCGCGAGCGCGGCCATCAACCGGTCGACTAGGGGCAGCGCGTCGGGCAACGGGCCGACCCCCGACGTTGCTCGGGCGACATGGACCGCGCCACCTCGGTGAGCGCGAGCGGGTTGCCGTCGGTCATGCGTACGAGCTGGTCGACGAGCCGCTCGGCCACGACGCCGTCGAGCATCCGATGCGCCGACACCGCATCGAGACCCGTGAGCCGGCGCAGCGGGACGCCGGCCCATTGATCGTCTGATGCGATGTCGCGACCGGCCAGCACGAAGACGACCGGGGTCGTGCAGTCGCCGGCCAGCGAACCTCAGCGCCGCCACCGTCTCCTGGTCGACCCACTGCAGGTCGTCGACCAGGACGAGCACCGGCCGACGCGCTGCAGCGACCGCGAGCAACGACATGAGTGCCGCCGCAACCAGGTAGCGACGATCGTCCGGATCGCCGTCGCCGGTCGACGAGCCCGACGCGGACCACCCCAGTGCCGCTTGCAGTGCGGCCCGCTGCGGGATGGGGATGACGGGCAGATCAGGCTGCAACGAATGGACAATGTCCAAGAGCCCCGAGGCGCCGGACAACTTCCCGATCGAGCTGTTCGTGATCTCGGCCGCGGCTGCTGAGGCGTTCGGGGTGGCGACACCGCACGAGGCCGTAGCGCGTACGCACGGTTGACGCTGTAAGGCCCGACCGTCGAGCATGAGTCAGGCCCGACCCAGTCAAGTCAACCGGGGAGCCTGAATATGTACTTCATCGTCGTCAAGTTCGAGACCAAGCCGGAGTGGACCGACCGCTGGATGGGGCTGGTCAGCGCCTTCACCGCGAGCACCCAGGCCGAGCCGGGGAACCTGTGGTTCGAGTGGTCGCGCAGCCTCGAGAACCCTTCTGCCTTCGTGCTGGTCGAGGCCTTCACCGACGATGGTGCCGGACCGCACGTGAACAGCGCGCACTTCGCTCAGGCGATGAAGGACATGCGCCAGGCGCTCGTGTCGACCCCCGAGATCATCAGTCGCCAGGTCGAGGGCACCGGCTGGGACGAGATGGGTGAGCTGAAGATCGAGTGAGCCGAAAATCGGCCGGGTCGCCAGAGCCCACGATCCCGTGGGGTGTGCTACCAGACCGTCACAGCGCGGGGGTGACGGTGCTCTCGAAGACGGTGGTCCTTGGTGACGAGGCGCCAGCCCTGTTCGACTGCCGTCGCATAGATGAGCCGGTCGGCGGGGTCACCGGGGAACGACGCTGGCAGAGAAACTGCCGTGTCGGCGATCGCCGGTGTGATCCCGACAGTTCTCACCTGCCCGGAAAGCTGCTCGAGCCACGAGCGGATCGGGATGGTCACCGATATCCGTTGGTGCGTCGCCAGCCATGCCAGCTCGAACCAGGTGATGGCGGCAACGGCGAGCACGTCAGCACCGGTTATTGCTCTCATCGCCGGTCGGCTGAGCCGGTCGGGCTCAGCTGACCACCACTGGATCACGTGGGTGTCAAGCACGACGGTGGTCACGAGAGGTTCCAGCCGGCGCCCGTGGTGAACATCTCGTCGTCGTCCGCGGTCGTGACCGCGATGTCTGCGAACCTGCCGTGACTCGCGCGCGGCCCAACCGCAGGCACGAGCCGCGCCACGGTGCGGCCATGCTTGGTGATCTCGATTTCATCACCGTGGGCCACCTCGTCGAGCACCGCGAGGATCTTCGACTTCAGCTCGGTTGCGGTCATCTGCCTCGACATGTGGTCATTCTAGTGGTCACCCGACCGGCGGGCTCGACTATGAGGCTGTGCGGTTAGAGATCGCCCCTGCCCAGCTCCGCCAGCAGGTGCTCGGCCTGACGCATCGCCAGCGCGACGATGGTCAGGGTCGGGTTGGCCGCCGCTCCCGTAGTCATCTGCGAGCCGTCGCTGACGTACAGGTTGGGCACGTCGTGCGCCCGACCCCAGGCGTCCACGACCCCGTCCGCCGGATCCGCGCTCATCCGGCAGGTGCCCAGGTTGTGCGTCGCCGGGTAGGGCGGCGTGTGATGCACGGCCTGCGCGCCGACCGCGCCGTAGAGCTGGTCCGCAGCGTCGTACGCGTAGCCGCGCATGGCGATGTCGTTGGAGTGGTCGGTGAAGTGCACGTTGGGCACCGGCAGCCCGTGTTTGTCCAGCACGTCGTGGTTGAGCGTGACCCGGTTGCCCGGTTGCGGCATGTCCTCGCCGACGATCCACATGCCGGCGAGGTGGTCGTACGAGTCCATCCAGGAGGTGAACTCGCCTCCCCATCCGCCGGGCTCGAGGAAGCTCGCGAGGAAGGCGGGACCGAGCGACAGCGTCTCCAGGTAGAAGCCACCGGCGAACCCGCGGTCGGTGTCGTGCTTGGCCTCGTCGGCGATGATGCCCGCCATCGTCTCGCCGCGGTGCATGTGCACCGGGTTCTCGAACTTCGCGTACGCCGAGCCGGTCAGGTGGCGCATGTAGTTGCGCCCGACCTGGCCGGAGGAGTTCCCCAGCCCGTCCGGGAACTGCGCGGACGCGCTCATCAGCAGCAGTCGCGGCGACTCGATCGAGTTGCCCGCCACGCACACCACCCGTGCCACCTGCCGGTGCAGGTTGCCGTCGAGGTCGAGGTACTCCACCGCGTCGGCCCGGCCCGCGTCGTCATGGGTGATCCGTACGGCCTGGCAGTCCGGCCGCAGATCCAGGTTTAGGGTCGCCAACGCGCGCGGGATCTCGCGCACGAGGGTCGACCACTTGGCGCCGTGCTTGTCACCTTGGAAGTTGAAGCCGTCCTGGATGCTGGCGGGTCGCCCGTCGTACGGCTCGGCGTTGGTGCCGTACGGCCCGGTGGCGTAGTACTTGTAACCCACCTTCTCGGCACCGTTGGCGAACACCTTGTAGTTGTTGTTGGCCGGCAGCGGGGGACGGCCATGGCGGTGGGTCGAGCCGATCGCCTGCTCGGCCCGGTCGTAGTAAGGCGCGAGGTCGTCCAGAGTGATCGGCCAGTCGAGCAGGCTCGCGCCCGCGACATCGCCGTACGTGCTGCGGGCTTTGAACTCGTGCGCCATGAAGCGGGGCGTCGCGCCGGACCAGTGTGTCGTCGAGCCGCCGACTGCCTTCACGATCCAGGCGGGCAGGTTGGGGAAGTCCCGCGCGATGCGCCAGCCGCCGGAGCTCGTACGCATGTCGAGCCAGGCCATCTGGGAGAAGGCTTCCCACTCGTTGTTGACCCAGTCCTCCTGACGCAGGTACGGCCCGGCCTCCAGGACGACGCATTTGACACCCTGCGTGGTCAGCTCGTGCGCGAGGGTGCCGCCACCGGCGCCCGATCCGATGATCACCACGACCGGATCAGTGTGCTCGATGGGCGCGCCGTGAGTCGTCGATGTGTCGCTGCTCATGTCTTGTCCTTCGAGGTCACGAGCTCGATGCGCGGCTCTCCGGAGTACTCCTCCACGCGGGGGTCCGGCAGCCAGTCCAAGTCGTCGAAACCGCGTTCCAGATAGCCGCCTTTGTCGTACGACGGGCCCTCGTAGCCGAGGAGCCCCCAGACCTCGGCGTCGTCGTAGAGGGCGACGATCGCGGTGCTGCGGATGCGGCGGAAGAAGAACTCGTCCGCGCGGTCGCGGAGGAGCTGTTCGGAGGCCCGGCCGTCCAAGGCGAGGAAGTCGCCGCCCGCTGCCCGATCCAGCGCGAGGAGCCCCTGGGCCAGAGCCCTGTCGTCGCTCGCGTCAGCGCGAGCAGCCGTCTGCACGGCGGTTGCGGTGCGCTCGTACGGGCCGTCCGGGAAGCGCTCGTGCGGATATGTGACCCGGAGGAGTCGGGTGATCAGCCGGTGCGACCGGGTGGAGCCGGCAAGCTCCGAGCCGCGCTCCGGCGACCCGGGATCAGGCCCGCTCGTGTCGACCTGGAGGTCGACCGGCTCCTGGGGCGGCTGCGGTTGAAGGGTTTGCGCGGACATCTGCTCGGACGTCTGCTGGGACATCTGCTGGGACATCTGCTGGGACATCTGCTGGGACATCTCGGGGGCCTTCCTGGCTGCGTCTGCCGACGGTGACTGCCCGACACGGTAGGACGACGGGGGCAAGGTCGCAAAGGTGGCGTGCACGCCTGTCACGCGTGACTTTTTTGCGTCGCCGTGTCAGGAGCCGGGGATGTCCCCGGCGCGTACGACGCGTACGCAGCACCGGCCGGGGCCGGGGTCGAGCACCATCGTGTGCTCGTCACCGGCGCCCTCCGCCACGCCCCGCAGGAGCTCGAGGTTGACGCCGCAGATCAGCTCGGTGAACTGCAGCGCAAGGCGGTGGAACGGACAGTTCGCCAAGGCCCACCCGTCGTCGTCCTCGCGCGGATGGAACCCGTAGGCGGCGAGTGCCGCCGGCAGCGACTGCGCGGCGGCCCCGATGCTGCGCCCGGTGTCCCGCGCCGTCGCGACGAGCGCCTCGCCCACGGGCGTGCCGTCGCGTGTTGCAGTCTCGACGGCCGCGGCGAGGACCTCGCCGGCGAGGTCGTAGTGGCGCTCGGGAACGCTGACCGCGATCTCGAGAGCCGCGCGGCGGTACAGCTTCGCCGGACGGCCGGCGCCGGGCCCGGTGCGCCCGCCGAGCCGCCGGAACTCGATCTCCAGCAGTCCTTCGGCGGCGAGCCGGTCCAGGTGGAAGGCCGCCGTGCTGCGGCTCAGATCAAGCGCGCTGGCCGCCGCGTCGCGCCCGACCGCGTCCTCGCTGCCGGCGACATGGACGTACAGCGCCCGCCGTACCGGATCGTCCAGAGCGGCAATCGCCGCCACTCGCTGCGCCATCGGCCGTGCGTCCATGGTTCTGACTCTATAACACGTAGGTCTTGACGAAAGACGGCTTACCTTCTAACGTCAGCGTTCAACGACTATAGAAGGAGTGGACATGACCGTCAGCCAGGCACGACCCACCGCAACCCTGACCGGAATCCGGACCGCAGACCCTTCGCGGCAGGCGTTCCTGCTGCTTCGCACGGTGTTCACCGTCGCGCCCATCCTGTTCGGCCTCGACAAGTTCACCAACCTGCTCGTGGACTGGCCGGTCTACCTCGCTCCGCTCATCAACGATGTGGTGCCGGGGACGGGGCAGCAGGCGATGTACGCCGTCGGCGTCGTCGAGATCATCGCCGGCCTCGTCGTGGCGCTGCGGCCACGGTTCGGCGGGCTGCTGGTTGCCGCCTGGCTGGCCGGCATCATCGTCAACCTGCTGCTGATCCCCGGCTACTACGACGTCGCGCTGCGCGACTTCGGGCTGCTTGTCGGGGCGCTCGCGCTGTGGCGACTCGCCACCGCCGACGAGGCGCAGCGCGGGCAGACGACCCAGTGACGGCAGTCGTATCCGCGCCGGCAACCTACGTGATCGTCGGCGCCAGTCTCGCCGGTGCAAAGGCAGCAGAGGCCTTGCGGAAACACGGTTTCGACGGCCGGGTGCTGCTCATCGGAGCAGAGCCTGACCGGCCGTACGAGCGGCCGCCGTTGTCGAAGGGTTACCTCGCCGGCTCGGACGCGCGCGACACGATCTTCGTCCACGAGTCGGCTTGGTACGCGGAGCAGGGCGTCGAGCTGCGGCTCGGGACGCGGGTGACGGTGATCGACCCGGCAGCGCATGAGATCACTGTCGGGTCCGGCGAGCGCGTTGCGTACACCAAGCTGCTCCTTGCAACCGGCGCGACGCCGCGGCGGCTCACCGCTCCCGGGTCCGACCTCGATGGGATCCACTACCTGCGAGATGTCGCGGATTCGGAGTCGCTACGCGACGGGCTGGCCGGCGGGGGGAAGCGGGTAGTCGTCGTCGGCGCCGGCTGGATCGGGTTGGAGACCGCGGCGGCGGCGCGCGGGCACGGGAACGACGTCACCGTCGTCGAGCCCGAGGCCGCGCCCTTGCACGCGGTGCTCGGCCCCGAGCTGGGAGCGATGTTCGGCCGGCTGCACCTCGAGCATGGCGTCGACCTCCAGCTGCGTACGGGCGTCACGGGTTTCCGCGGCTCCGCAGGTCGTGTCACCGGCGTGCTCACCGACCGGGGCGATGTCCTGCCCGCCGACGTCGTGATCATCGGGGTCGGCGCGCGGCCGAACACCGAGCTCGCCGGCGCGGCCGGGGTCGCGGTCGACAACGGTGTGGTGGTCGACGCCGCGTTGCGTTCCTCGAGTCCGGACGTGTTCGCCGCCGGTGATGTCGCCAACGCCTTCAACCCACGGTTGGCGCGACACCTGCGCATCGAGCACTGGTCCAACGCCCGGGCGAGCGGTCAAGCGGCCGCGCGATCAATGCTCGGCCAGGCGGTGACGTACAACCCGGTGCCGTACTTCTTCACCGACCAGTACGACCTCGGCATGGAGTACGCCGGGTTTGCGGGTGTCGGCGACTACGACCGCATCGTGTATCGCGGTGACCTGGACGCGCGACGCTTTATCGCCTTCTGGCTGGCTGCAGATCGCGTCGTCGCGGGGATGAATGTGAATGTCTGGGACGTCAACAACGGGATCAAGGAGCTGATCCGCAGCGGCGTACGGGTCGATGAGCGCGCGCTGCAGGATCCGGACGTGCCGCTCGACGCGTTGGCGGCCGTACGCGCCACGGTCTCTTGAGCCAACGAGAGTGGCGGCCGGCGAATGCGCGCCCGGGGCGCCGACAGTTGGGCAGATAGGCAGGGCTCCGGCAAAGTTGATTTGCCTGTTATAGAAGTAGCGGCAGGACCCGGTTTGGGTGGCGGCTGATTCGTCTGCAGGCGGCGGCGATGTTGTCAGCGCCGGCGGTGCGGTGCAGGCTGATGGCGAGGTTGCGCAGGGTGGCCATGACGGCTGGGCCGTTGCCGGTGCGGACCTGGGAGAGGTCTTCGGCGAACGT
>Ga0136634_10000286_pt1 | contig 24210 bp, 18 predicted proteins | sample AntDrymUQ8332106_2_FD_104654 | JGI IMG/M metagenome (GOLD analysis project Ga0136634, IMG submission 104654) | Polar desert sand microbial communities from Dry Valleys, Antarctica - metaG UQ833 (21.06) | ecosystem: Environmental > Terrestrial > Soil > Desert | place: Antarctica: Dry Valley... | reverse complement strand
GCCGTCCAGTTAAGCCAGTTTACGGAGGGGATGTTAGGTTTGAATCCACTTAAAAATGGCAAACGTCTTCTCGAAACCACTTTTAAAAGCAAGCCATCTGAATTAAAAAATGCCTGGTCTCGGTCGCGAGCGATAGGGTAATATAATTTTCCTTTGCCTGTGTCTGTAATACCCCATTTCCATTGATCAAAATGCCTGTCAAAGTCTGCAACCACCATATCTAATAATCTTGCCCTTAATACATCGGTTTGTACAACCTGGTGATCATTATCGTCAACCATTTTTTCCAGCAGCTTTGCAGTACTTCTTGCGTTCAATTTATCAATCGTGGGGTCGCGCAATTCCAGTAAGCATACTCTATTAGCAAATAGGGAGCGGTAAAATCCAAATGCAGGATCATCAGGTACAAAAAAGAATTCGGGTGTCGGCACCGTTACTTTAATAGCATTAGCCATGGCTGGAATCGCTAACGCTGAATAAGGATGGGAAGCAGATATCATGTCCTGAACAATATCCTGTGCCAATGAATTTCTGAAATTTTCCGGGATCGCTTTTTCGGGATCTTTATCAATTGTTCTTAGGGTCCATTCCCTTCCATCCTTATCTAAAAGCTTCAGTGATCTCGTTTGTTTACCTCCACCTAAACTCACAATTTTAAAACCGCCTTTTTCCTGGTTGATATTGAATACCGAGAAATTGACAATGGTACTCCATTCCTTACGATAATTTTCGCCCATCATCCATCTCTGGAATCCGGTAGGTTTATCATACTTGGTGGAAGCGGGCATATTAATAGTATCCTGGTATTTTACGGAAGCGGGTAGAATTGTATCTTGTTTTATTTCGGGCAATTTCGAAAAATTCAAAATAGATTTCGAGTAGTCCATTCTCGCAGAATCACCATGAACAACATAAAAACTTACATCTACATTTTTATTTCTGGAGATCTCGAGCGTTGCAAAGCCTGTTTCACCTTTTGAGTATAATGTTTTCCGCGATTTTGAAACTCTTAATTGTTTTGAACCACTGCCACTGACTACATAATTGAAATTACTATCCTTAATGAGTTGGAGGCTGTGCTCATGACCATGAACAAAAATTACATTCGGATGCCCTTTCATAACTTCTTCTACCTGTGTAACCATGTTGGAGTAGGCAGGATGTGGAAGATCCTGGGGAGTTCCAAAAATACTTCTGCTTATGGGATAGATGGATCCAAGTACAGGAAGGGGTATGTAGGCATTTTTATATAAGTCGGTAAAGGGAAAGATATGTTGCTTTAAACCATATGCTCCGCCGTGCCCGCCATAAGTTCGGAAGGGATGATGACAGGCAAAGATCACCAGTTTTTTATAATTCCTGCTAATGATATCATTAAGTTGGGCAAGTACTTCCGTTTCGGTTTTATACGGACAATCGGATTCAACTTCCGGTTTATCGTAAGGATGGATCCACCACTGGCTATCCATCACCACCAGAACAACGTCATCGTTTAAAGAAACCTCTACCGGTCCGGGGCAACCGTTTTCAGGGTAGTATTTAACATTTTTCTTATTTAGCAGATCCACATAGTATTGCTGACGTACTACTGAATTATAACCATCCTTACCCCCGTTATTCCAATCGTGATTACCTGGAATCATAATTACACGCGCGGGTGTATTATCCACTACCGAAATCTGTGAATCGAGAACTGCCTTTGCCTGTTGATATCCTACGTAGGCATCGTCTGGTAAACCTATTCTATATAAATTATCACCCAGATACAGAACGAGAGTCTTCGCATCCAGTTTGATATTCCTTTTAACAGCATCTGCAACCTCATGTTTTCCATTTGTCAGTTGCCCGCCATCCCCAATAAGCACAATCCGAGTCGATAGGGTATCGGTTTGTGCTCTAAGTGATGTAGCGCTTAGAAAGATGAGAAAGACAAAAATACGCTTCATTTGGCCGGGCTTTTGTATTTGAAAAACAGAATATTGGCTGCACCGATGTCTGCCGATTCATTAGAGATCAGCATATCGCCTTTAGAAGTAAAGGTCATTCCCTCTGGTTGTTTAAATAGTTTCGGGTTTATTTTATATACTTTTTTGGGAACGCCATTTAAATCAGCCACCACTAAAACTTTATTGATAGAAGAAATAATGTAAAGCTCTCCCGTTATTGGATGAATGGCTGCGGCTGAAGGCTTAAAACGGAGTCTTTTTTCATCTAGTAAATCTTCAATTTTTTTTATATCTATTACAAAAGCAGGTGAAGACAAATAATCCATGCTATCTAAATCAAATGCAAATGCAGTAAGAGTATTTTTACTATCTATCTCGCAATCTTTGCAAAGTAGTATAAGCTTGTTTTCCTTTGGGTGATGGTATAGTATTTCAAATTCATTTTTCCCCGGCGTTGGCAAAGTAAATTCTTTTGAATCAGCTGAATCAGGACTTACAAATTTGAACCTGATCACGTTGCCATTACTTTCCAGTACATAAAATATACTGTCTATAAGTACAAGATCTTCAAAGTCCGCTCCGTTGGAATATTTCCATTTTTGTATATCCGGATCTTCTTTTAAGTGAATTTTATACAACCACCCAACTTCATCATTTATCGCAAGCACGCTTTTGTCTTTGGGGTAATATACAATTCCCGAGATTTCATCCAATGCCTGCGGAAGTTTCAGTACTGAAGGTTTATTAAGATTATATCCTTTTGGAGATTCTTCTATTCCTTCAGGTTTTTGGCTACATCCCAGGGTTACAATCAGAAATAGAAAAGGGCAGTAAAAAAGTACCTTCCTATAGAATAAACTGGAATTAAAAACATTATTAAACATCAATGTTTCAAAATATATGGTCATTGCTCAGAAAAGGAGCAAAATTGTTGCCCCCGATAAATAAAACATGAAGTGGAGATTGGAACCCCTTTGAAAAATCCTCTAAAAGGGATGTGAGGAAAATTTTACACACTAAATTAATAAATTATTAATTTGGTAAAATCGTATCCTTAAGTGCATTTGATAAGGTAGGCGGCTCTGCATGAATCCAGTCTGCTACAATGTTCACTCCAATGCGCAATCCTTTAAGGCCACTTACTCCTTGTAAATCCTCGAGATCCATTTTTTCAATTTCAGATTTTAGTAATCCCAGGCTTTGCAGGTATTCTATGTATTCAATATATTCCTGGGCTTCTTTAGGCTGCGAATAAACGATTGCAATCGTACCGGGTTGTGTAAGTCGTTCATTCGAATCTTTTATATGTACCTTATCAATACGCTTTTTTATAATTTCATACCTGATATTATAGGCGCCATCAACATCAAACTTGCGTTCAGCTGTGCGGAATGTTATTGAAATCGGTTGGCTGTGTGCCAGTATTAACTGTGTTGTCTGCAATGGTAATGGCAATTCCTTTTCTAATTGATGTGTAAGCTGAGCTGCTTTTGTTAAAGTAGTAAGCTGCCAGATCTTCAAATTTTTTAAATAAAATTCATCGAAGGTTTTCTGAGGTGTAATCGATTGGCCTACATAAATATTGAAATCTACTCCATCCGTTACAAACCGTTCAAAATAATGAGGAAAGATATTCTGCGCTGATTTTTGTTCTGTGTCAATAAATTTAGCCACTGCATTATTGATTCGGGTAATGCTTTCTTCATATTCTTTGCGGTGATGATAAACCATTTTTACAGGTGAATCAATTGTTTGCATATATCGCTCGATATCTTTTGAAAGGTTGGGACTCACAACCTGAAGATATTGTAACAATTGAACCATCTCTTCCCCAATAAAATAATAAATGGCTTGTTCTTCCTCAGCAAACAATATATTGGAAACAGCATGAGAATATTTCTCTATTCTAAAAAGTAATTCATCGAGTAATGGGTAATAATTATTTTTTTTTGCTTTTTTGATAATATCGCCCGCCAGGTTAAGTTGTTCCAGTAAATCTAATTGTATGGCGTGATTTCTTTCAACCGATGAATTTCGAATATCAATAGCGCCATATAAGGGGAAAACTTTTTCAAAACTGATCGACTCAATTTTGCTTTGCTCACCTTTATTTTTTCTGGTAAGATAATTTAAAGCAGCCTCGGTAAATCGCCATTCCACTGCGTCCTGTACGGCGGTAAACTGTTCCTTAATCACTTTGTCTACCTGATGATCCAATTGTTCCTGGCTTTTTTGCAATGCCAGCTTAAATAAAGAAATAACTGGTTCTATTTTTATGAGGTGTTCATTATTTAAGCTCCCAGGAACCTTAGAAACAATAATCAGCATACCAATAATATCTTTCTGTTCGGTAAAAAGAGGGCACACAATAGCACTCCTCCAACCCATATCATAGATGCCCGCAAGAAATGGATACTGTTCTTTAATAGGATCATTTATTTCAGTAGCCAGCAAAATCCTACTCGAAGCCTTAAATGTTGACATTATATTTTGATGAATATGTTTTTGCTTAGCAGTGGAAGGAAGATGATCCTTTCCTTCCAGGTAGGTAGTGTGCAGTTCGGTAATTATTAAATGATTATTAATAGTAAAAAATGGTTTGATAGCAGTTTGAACACCTTGTAATCCTAACAGGTTTTGCATTTCCCTTTGTAACTCATGGAATATTTCCTCATCGGCGAATGAATGAATTTCTAGTAAGCTGTTTTTGATATTACTTATTACTTCACGTTCTGTAACATCTTTAATACGAATAATTACCAGGCCTTCAAATTCGAATTGATCTAACGGCAAATTCTCGTGTAATCCTTCCACATTTAATATGTCTGATACTCTGCTACACCCTTTGCAATCACATGCCTCTTTCAATGACGGCAATGAACCTTTTACACTAACTTCTACAAAACGGGTATCCATTTCGAGTTCAAGGTATTTATCCAGACCTGAATCAGGACATTTATAAGGGTGTACGGATGTTGCAAGACCTCCGATTTTTATATCGTACAATCTGTTTAATATTAACTGGTAGGCTCCCGCCAATCTTTCTTCCGAAATTTTCTGAGCTGTTTCCTCACTGGGCATTTTAATAATATCATCCTCATCAAGAAACATAGTTCTAAATAACCGGGAGGCATACAAAGTTTTGTATTGAAAGGGTTTGCATACTGCAAAGAGGTCTTCCTTATCGGATAATGTAATTGGAAAAATGGTAGACATCATCTGGTCTATTAGAGGGCGATGCTTATCTAATACCTTATCATTAATGATGGGTTCCAATAATTCTGGAAATTTCTTGACCTCTTCTAATAATTGGCTATAGAAAACGCTTTTTCCTTCTCTGCCTTCTTTAATAACATCTTCCCATGCCTTTATCAAAGGTCGAAAAGAAAACCGGCTGTTGAATTGTGCGGCTACTGATTCTGCTGAAATGACTTCCATGATGTAACTTTTAAATAGATATGGAATTCAGAGGATACAGTAATGATATAGATACTGTACGCAAAAGTAGATTTTTTAGATGTGCCACATCATCCGTTGATCATTTTTATGGATCTGTTAATTACCGCCGCTTTCTGTTTAATACCAACCCTATTTTAATATTAAAGGAAAAATAGGAATCCTTATTGAGTGGATTGCCTCGAATTTCGCCCTCTTTATTTGATATGCCTGGTCTTAATTCATACCCTCGGTCAGCTAAAAGTTGGGCAGTACTGACATCCTGAACCCGTAAATTCGTATAAAAAAAAGAAGGATCAATATATTTAGTGCTTACATCGTCGAGATAATCGGTATTTAAGATCCTGTAGATCAATTCAAGGCGCACATTCAGGAGAGCTGAAATTTCATATCCAACTCCTACCCCCACGGGGAAATTCATTTGAGTGAGATTGTAGGGTTTCTTAAAAGGGTACTCTTTGAATCCCTGGCCTTCTGTATGAAAGAGTTGAAGGTCATACCATTGACCCTTTAGCTGCGCCTGAGGATTAAATTTGAAAAATCCTATACCCACTAATAGATATGGAGACAAAAAGGGGACGTTTTCACTATTAAATAGGGAAAGTGGTAAGAATTCAGTCATTATGGATACTTCAGTAATCCTGCTTTGAAAGTGAAGGTTTCTATAATAACGATTTTGCGCCTCTGAGTGGTCCGATTTTAAAACATTGTCAGAAGCAGAGATCCTTCCAAAAATCAATTCTGCCCGCGCTCCAAACTTCTGATCGTATATAGTTCTCAGGTAAATACCACCCGCCGGATGGGTATTTTGCCAATTGATATCTTTTAAAAATCGCTTTCCTCGTCCTTTATTGCCCCCGAGATCAGTTAAACAATTCATTGCTCCTATCGAGAAGCCTGCTTCAACCAACAAAAGGGAATGATAATATTTATCATTGTAAAAATAATATTGACCCTGCAGTCTGCGTGCTGCTATAATCAGCACAAATACAAGAATGTAGAATTGCCTTGCCATATCTTTATTTGGTTTAATCAATGTTAGGGGGCATTGTGATTAAACTAACCCATGGAGGAGGCAATGAACGGACGGAATTGATAAACTAATGTACGCACATGCGATAAGTACTCAACGGTGGAAAAACGAAATTTTTTGGTAATACCTGCAGACAGGTCTTAACCCGCATTGTTCACATTTAGGCAGACGGGCCACGCAAATATAGCGGCCGTGAAGGATGAGCCAGTGATGAGCTTTAAAAATATATTGAGTTGGAATATATTTAATTAACTGCATTTCTGCGCTGAAAGGAGTTTTTGCATTAACGGTAAGTCCTATTCTTGCAGATACGCGGAATACATGAGTATCTACAGCCATATTGGGTTGTTGATCAATAACAGAAGTTATTACATTGGCTGTTTTTCTTCCAACACCCGGTAGCTGAATCAGTTCATCCACAGTTAGTGGAATGATTCCATTAAAATCTTCAACCAGCATTTTGGCCATTCCAATGAGATGCCTGGTTTTGTTACCTGGGTATGAAATGCTCTTAATAAGGGCAAATAAATCTTCATAGCTGGCTTGAGAAAGCGCTGTTGGGTCGGGATAGTTGTCAAATATTGCTGGAGTAGTGATGTTCACCCGCTTATCAGTACATTGAGCTGAAAGAATTACTGAAACTAATAACTGGTAAGGGTTATCGTACAGCAGTTCTGTTTCGGCGTCGGGAGCGTGTTGCTTGAAATAATCAACTACAAAACTAAAACGTTCTTTACGGGTCATTCGCAATAATAATGGGGGCGAATGTACAGTAAGAATATGATGGAATTATACTGAATCAGCAACCGTTTCGCGTGCGTAGTTCATTACTCTTAAAACTACTTCCATTCTGGGTGATTCCAGAGCGGTGTTCAGGGATTCCGATGAGGATTGAAGAACCTCAAGTTTTTCCCTCAGAGTCCAGTCATACCGGAGAGCTGCTTCAATAGCTGCAGATTGCTCCGGGGAGGTTTCTTTATACAAATACTGTAAAAGTTCCTCTGGTGTAAAGAAAGTCATAGGCAAACCATTTATGTCCATTAATACCGAAAGAGTCAATTTCGGTGTCCGTCCGAAATAATAACGAGATGTAGTTGATCTTATTGTATTGGATTTTAAAAGCGAATCAGGGTAGGAACCGGTAAGATAAAAAACGATTTCGAATAAAAAAAATAGTAAAATTACGGTCGGTTATTCTGCAATAATGAAAAGGTCTTCACTATCTTTCTTCATGCGGTATTTTTCTCTTGCATACTTTTCAAGTGTTGCCGGATCAGATTTAAGTTGATCCAGTTCTTCTTTTGTAGCTTCAATCTTATCAACATAATAGTTCCTGCTTTCCTGCAACTGATTTAATTCGTTGCGTAATTTAAAATGTGTGGAAATAATATCCTGGGTATCAAAAAAAATCATCCAAATTGCAAATACAGCTATAGTAAGGAGGTATTTATTTTTGGCAATTGACGAAAAATTTTTAAAAAATTTCATTGAATGGGTATAAGCTAAAGCATTATGTAGAATGGTTAGGGTAGGAGGGTTTATATTAAAGTCATTCATTAAATTAGAACAATAACTTAAATCGTCATCCTTACTCCTACGATCATTTTCCAAATTTAATTTTTCCTGTTGGATAAATTGCATTTTCACCCAGCATTTCTTCTATACGTATCAATTGATTGTATTTAGCCATCCGGTCTGTGCGAGAAGCGGATCCAGTTTTGATCTGGCCACAATTCAAAGCCACCGCAAGGTCCGCAATGGTTGTATCTTCCGTTTCGCCACTTCTGTGACTCATAATGGTATTGTAGCCATTGTTCTGGGCTAATGTAACGGCATCGATTGTTTCAGTAACAGTTCCTATTTGATTCACTTTCACAAGTAATGCGTTACCAATACTATTATCAATTCCTTTTTGGAGACGATCAACATTTGTAACAAAAAGATCATCACCAACCAGCTGGCATCGTTTTCCCAGCGTTTCAGTTAGCATTTTCCAACCATCCCAATCATCTTCAGCCATCCCATCTTCAATTGAAATTATCGGATATTGATTAGCCCAACTTTCCCAGTATTTTACCAATTGTTCACTGGTCATTTTTTTCCCATCGCTTTTATGAAAAATATATTTTTTTTCTTTCTCGTTCCACAATTCACTGTTAGCAGCATCCATTGCAATTGCTATTTCTTTTCCAGGTTTGTAACCGGCAGCAGTGATAGCCTCCATCACCGTTTCAATCGCCTCCTCATTGCTTTGAATATTGGGAGCAAAGCCACCTTCATCCCCAACATTGGTACTGTACCCTTTCTTTTTCAACACCGTTTTTAGTGCATGAAATATTTCCACGCCCCAGCGTAAACCCTCGCTGAAATTCGTAGCACCGATCGGCATCACCATAAATTCCTGGAAATCGATTTTATTATCGGCATGGGCGCCACCATTCAAAATATTCATCATGGGGATTGGTACTACTTTCGCATTAGCCCCCCCGATATAACGGAATAAAGGTAACCCGGTTTCCTGGGCGGCAGCTTTTGCAGCGGCCATACTAACAGCAAGCATGGCATTAGCACCAAGTTTAGATTTATTAGGCGTTCCGTCAAGTTCAATCAATATCTTATCAAGACCGGCCTGGTCGGCTACTTCACAGCCTAATAATTTTTCTGCTATAATATTGTTTACGTTTTCAACAGCTTTTAAAACGCCTTTTCCCCCATACACTTTTTTATCATCATCACGTAATTCCATGGCTTCGTGTATGCCTGTACTGGCGCCACTCGGAACAGCAGCCCGTCCTAATACATCTTCATCAGTAATAATATCAACCTCCACTGTTGGATTTCCCCGGCTATCCAGAATTTGCCTTGCAAAAACTTCAGCTATATAGCTCATAATATTTGTTTGGTTTTATTTGTTTTACGATGGATTTACTGTGGTAAGATTTCTAAAAATATCTTCCAGGCTATGGCTTTCGCTTCGCAAAGAAACTATATTCAGGTTATGTAGCAATGACAGTTCTAATAATTGCTTGCGAACTGAATCAGGCTTGTGTGTTTGTAATTTGTACTGAGCGGAAGCCAAAGTATGACTGGCTCCTTGAGCACGACCTTCAGCCGTAATATTATTTGTTTGTTCGGGGGTTAGTAATAGTACATCCTGGATGCCTTCCAATAATGTTATATCGACAGGATCCTGGAAAGTGACGAGGACAATATGGTGATGCTTATTTTCCTGCTGAAGATTACTCAGGGTATCATCTGCTACTACTATTCCTTTATTGATGATGATTACCCGGTCACAGATAGCTTCAACTTCCTGTAATATATGCGTTGAAAAAAGGACCGTTTTATTTTTCCCCAGTTGCGTTATTACATCCCGGATTTCAATAATCTGGTTTGGATCAAGTCCTGTAGTTGGTTCATCCAATATTAATACCTCGGGGTCATGGATAAGAGCTGCCCCTAACCCAACTCTTTGTTTGTAGCCCTTTGAAAGTTGACCTATCTTTTTTTTACTTTCCGGCATTAAGCCTACAGTTTGTATTATTTCTTCTATCTTCTTTTTTTTGTTAGTAATATGATGCACTTCCGAAATAAAATCAAGATACTCTCTTATATACATTTCATAATACAAAGGGTTTGACTCGGGCAGATATCCAACTTTCTTTTTGCTTTCAAGAGGAATTTTTTTTACATCAATTCCGCAAACGGAAGCATGTCCGCCATCAGCTTGCAGATAACCAGTAATAATTTTCATAGTGGTAGATTTGCCCGCTCCGTTAGGGCCTAAAAATCCTACTATCTCTCCTTTTGCTATTTTAAATGAAATATTGTCGATCGCTTTTTGCTTGCCATATCTCTTCAACAAATTTGTAACCTCGATTGACATAATAAAAAATTGAGTTACAAAAGTAACATGATAGATTCAATTATAGGAAGTATGGATGCAAACAATGAAATGTCTAAATAATTTCTGATAAACTTTTATGTCATATTTAATATTTCGAAGTCGATTTTACAGCTACTGCGATTTTTGAATCTGCAGTTCCATAGTACATGTACCATGTATTATTAAATTTGACCAATCCTTCCACAAAACAAACGTGATTAACCTGGCCGGTTATTTCATAAGGTTTATCAGGTTTTAAAAAATAAGTTTCCATTCGTTCAATCACCTTCGTAGGGTCGGCATTATCAATCAGGATCTGCGAAGCCGTATAAGTACCTTCTGATAATGTTGAATCGCCGATCGAGGGAATATTTCGACTGTTATAAATTAAAACAATTCCTTTGTCGGTAATCATCGCCGGAGGACCTGGTTCAACGAGGTCACTATCGAATTTCTTTTTTCTAGGGCCGAAAATAATTTTTACTTCAGGAATTTCAACCGAATTGTGTCGTAGTTCTATTTCTGCCTTTTCACCGTTGCTGTATAAAACGGGTGTCCAGGTGAGTAAATCATCAGAAGTAGCAGCCCAAATATTTACATCGCCCCAGTACATCCAGTACTTACCGTTAATTTTTGTTGCAACAATTTTTCCGTCATTTCTGTAAGTTGCCACAATCGAACCTGACTTCGACCATTTGTTAACATATTTGCCATCGTAAACTTTTCCAAATGCATGGCCGTGCTTTGTCCATGTGATAAGATCTTTGGAAGAAGCAATCATTAATCTCGCCTTGTCTCCATCATATGCTGTATAAGTAAGGATATAGGTGCCATTTTCATCCTCTACAATCCTTGGGTCCTCACAACCGCCTTCCCACTCATATACCTTCTGTGCATCGTTTCCCGGAAAAAATACTGGCTCCGGGTTGCGTTTAAAATGAAGGCCGTCAGTGCTTACAGCAAGACCTAACCGTGATGTGCCAGCATGTTTGCCAATCGTATCCTCTGCCCGGTATAACATATATATATTACCATTACGTACTACCACAGCCGGATTAAATACATCTTTATTCTCCCATTTTATTTTGCGTTGAAGTATCGGGCAAAAGAATTCCCCCGTTCCTGCAGATAAAATAGGATTGACTGAATCAATTTTTTTAAATGGAACCAAAGTCCACTGCCCGTTTACATTCTGGCCAACCGGCTCAGTAGTTTGTTGTTCATTGTTATTACAGCTTAAAGCAATAACCAGCGCAAGTACTGGATAGATGCTGCTTGTTTTTCTCATAAAAAATAAGTTGTATGTACTAAGTAGAAAAGCTAAAAATAAGAATGGGTTACTTAAATCAGTTGATTCAAAACGATAAATACAGTGTAATCCTGATGAGAGATAAATGAATCACTACGAAACTTTTATAAATTATCATATTCATACAATGGATCAATATGTGTCCCTGATTTCATTTCGAAAACAGGGTTGATAATTCCGTCTTTTAAGCCATATACCCACCCATGCATATCTGGCCTATTCTCATTTTGCCAGGCCCTTTGAATAATCGAGGTCTTAGCCAGGTTCATTACTCCTTCTCTCACATTTAATTCAACCAGCCTGTCGCAACACATTTCCTCATTCTCAATATTGTCAAGCTCATCGCGGTGTAACCGGTAAACATCTTTGATATTCCTTAACCACATATTTAAGACGGGTCTGTAATCCGTTTTTGCAATGGCCGCTTTGATACCTCCACACCCATAATGCCCACATACGATGATATGTTTAACCTTAAGGTGGTTGACTGCATAGTCAAGCACGCTTAACAGGTTTACATCGGTATTAATAACAAGATTGGCAATATTGCGGTGTACAAATATCTCACCGGGATCGGCACCAGTAATTTCATTTGCGGGCACCCGGCTATCACTACACCCTATCCATAAAAATTCCGGAGTTTGTAAGTGAAGAAGGCGGTCAAAGAAACCAGGGTCTTCGGACAGCTTCCGGGCTGCCCACAGTTTATTTTCATTTAATAACAATTCATATGGCTTCATATAAAGCAGTTGTATTTTCAAAAGTAGCTTTAAATAGATTGGACAAATGGATTTTACATTAATTACTTACAAGTGTTAGTTTAGAGAGTTAATAAAAAGATTATGAGTAAGGCAAACAATTTTATGAATCGATTGTTATTTTTACTTCCTGAAACAAAATATTGATATCCTCGTTTGGGTAATGCAGGTTAAGTGAAGAATGGTTTGGTTCGGAATTTGTAAAGTATTATTTTGCGACACGTTTATGGTAAAACCTCGAAAAACATATCATTTCTTTCAATTGGCCACTGCCGTTCTATTGATATTATCACTCCTCTGGCTTACCGTAAGCTTACCTTTCGTTTATTCAAGCCAACAAAAATTGGCTAAACAGGCAGAATCATCAAATGCCTCATCTTCTCATAATGGGAGTGAGGAAGAAACTCCTAATCCTTTTGGTACTACAACTGAAGAAAAAGCCCCTGGAAGCACCCCTTCTGTTTCTGAGGAGTACGTTCATGATCATCACACTTCAGAATATATTTTATCCATAGCATCGCAATTTTTTGTTTGCCAGAATTCTGGCATATACAATGCATTTCATGGCGAAATTCATGTTCCACCGCCAAATCTTTCTTAGTTACATCTTATCTATTGGGTCTATCTGGCCCGTTTCACATTAACATACTCCATAATTACATCATCATACTGTCCGCTATAGACAGTATTCTAAATATTAAGTTATGATTAAGCATTCTAAAGAATACTTGGAAAATCTTACGCCTCAACAGGGATTTGAACTTTTGCTCGAAGGAAATCAAAGATTTATCGGCAATCGCAAAAATGATCATGATCACTTGGAACTTTTAAACCAAACAAGAGAAGGTCAATATCCTTTTGGTGTTATATTAAGCTGCATGGATTCACGTACGTCAGTGGAATTAATTTTTGATCATGGTCTGGGAGATTTATTTAGTATTAGAGTAGCAGGTAATATTGTGAACAACGATATACTCGCCAGTATTGAATATGCAGTAAAATACGTAGGCTCAAAAGTATTGATGGTTTTGGGACACACCGGATGTGGAGCTATACAAAGCGCTAAACAAGGAATAACCGATGGCCATTTAACCGACTTGCTGAAGCGTATTCAACCGTCAATTAGTAAAGCTTTGCTTCGGGATGAGAAATATTTATTTAATGACACGGTTGCCTACGCCAATGTTGAGAACAGCCTTGAAGAAATATTAACACGAAGTGAAATAGTAAAAGAAATGTTTGCAAAAGGTCAGATAGGAATTGTAGGGGGGGTTTATAATATTGAAAATGGCGAAGTTGATTTCTTTAAAAATTTAACTAAGAAGAAAAAGGAGACTAACCGGATAGCAGTTCTAAATAAAATATAACTTATTAAAGCAAACCAAATCTTAAGAATAAACTTTTAAATGATGAAATTAAATACAAAATTCTTAAAAACTGATCTGCTATCGGGTATGGTGGTTTTCTTAGTGGCCCTACCACTTTGTTTGGGTATTGCGGTAGCAAGTGGCGCTCCTCCATTTGCTGGGATTATCTGTGGGGTGATAGCCGGCATTATTGTCGGGTCCTTAAGTGGTTCTAACGTGAGCGTATCAGGGCCTGCTGCAGGTCTTATTGCGATTGTACTGGTTGCAATCACCGATTTGGGATATGAAACTTTCCTGGTGGCTGTAATCATCGCCGGAGTGATTCAGTTGTCACTTGGGTTCGCAAAGGCGGGCACCATTTCTACTTATTTCCCAACCAGCGTCATTGAGGGAATGTTAGTGGCTATAGGAATTATTATAATCAAAAAGGAATTGCCTCATGCTATTGGGTATGATAAAGCTCATGAGGGTGACTGGTTCGCTTTGGAAAAAGGATCTGAATCCGGGTTCTTTACTGAAATTATCAACTCTATCAATTATGCACATTTAGGTGCAATCATAATCACGGTTGTTTCCCTTGCTATCCTGATTGCTTTTAATAAAGTTTCCTTTCTGAAGAAAATTAAAATAATACCAGGGGCCTTAATTGTGGTAATCGTTGGGATCATAATAAATGAAATATTCAAATCCACAGGGTCAAATCTTGCTATATCCCAGGAGCATTTGGTTTCGCTGCCTACCGCCGCCAATTTTAATGAATTCCTCTTACAATTTACGAATCCTGATTTTTCTTCAATTGGTAATTCAAAGGTTTGGATAGTGGGAGCCACTATTGCGATTGTTGCAAGTATTGAAACCCTGTTATGCCTGGAAGCAGGTGATAAAATGGATCCTTTAAAACGGTATTCCAGTGCGAACAGAGAACTTAAAGCGCAAGGTATTGGTAATATACTTTCTGGTTTAATCGGAGGGTTGCCAATGACTTCTGTAATCGTTAGAACTTCCGCGAATGTTAATGCGGGGGCGAGAACCAGGTTCTCTGCAATAGCACATGGTGTTTTTCTTTTATTGTCCGTAATTAGTATACCCGCATTATTAAATAGAATACCGATGGCCTGCTTGGCTGCTATTCTAATAATGATCGGTTTAAGGCTGGCCAGTCCAAAAGTGTTTGCCCATATGTGGAAAACGGGGAAATACCAGTTCATACCATTTATTGTAACAGTTGTGGCAGTGGTGTTAACCGATTTATTGAAGGGTGTTGGTATCGGTTTGGCAGTTAGTATATTTTTCATTCTGAAAGGCAATATGAGGCTTGCTTATTTTTTCAAAAAGGAAAAACATCACGAAGGAGAAACGGTACATATAGACCTTGCACAAGAGGTATCATTTTTAAACAAGGCCGCTATCAAACAGACCCTTGCCCATTTGCCAAAAAACAGCAAAGTAGTCATCGATGCGGCTAACACTGTATACATAGATTATGATGTTTTGGAACTCATCAGAGACTTTTTAAACTTTGGTTCCAAAGACAAAAACATAAAGGTCACCTTGAAGAATTTTAAAAAGGGTTATAAAATGGAGGATGCAGTGCACGTGCATTCCGAAATGGATGACGTAATACCAAATGAGATTGGATCTCAAAAAGAACAGGTAATGGTTCCTCAAAATAATTAGAATGGATTCAACTTTAAGACAGACAGCAATACCGGCACATCATAAGGATGCCCCAATAAAAAAGGCTTTGGCTCATTTCGATGAAAAGCATGTCCTTCATGAGCTAAAACATTTTCTTCCCTCTCAACAGGCGTTAAAAGATTTTATTCATCATAATACTTTACATGCTTTTCAGCACATGAAGTTTTATGATGCCATTTTTAAAGCCTCTAAAATTTTCGGTTTCCAGGTAAGCCTGCAATTGCCGGAATACCGGCAGATGTTCAACAATGGGAGAATAAGGGAGGATGTATTGGAAGTGGTGATTGAAAATAAACGAGGAAAATCAGAAGTATACGAATGGAAACAGAAATTGCTTCATGAAGAATATGAAACGATTAATCAGCCACGGATAGGGCAGCTTCGAAGCTTTTGGAAAGAAAAACATGCCATAGACCTCGATAATCTGGTTCACCCTTTATTATTCCGGATCTTATGTAGTTTTTTAGATCAGGGAATTTCAATTATGCAATTTCCCATTGCAAACACTTCTTTTTTAGAAAGTATTAAAATTATAGAAAAGAACAGTTTTTCAAGTTTTTTTAAAACCCGAAAAGCAAAGCAGTTATTCTTAAGCGGGGACTATAGCATCACCAGTTTATTAGAAAAGATTGTTGGTAAAGAAGAATATTTCGAACAATATTTATTTGACCAGCAGTTTGCTCATCATGGGTGGAGTGGCTTTATATCAGCCGTTGAAGATAACCCGCACACCTTGTTAGCACCTAAAAAGATTTTCCTTCATGAACTTATTATTTTTGAACTCCTGCTGGAATGGGATACACTTAATTACAACCTGGGAAACAACTGGCAACCGTTAGCCAGTACGATTACTCAACCACCGGTCAATTTGTTTACCGAGGTAGCCAGAACAGAATTTACAGAAGTAATTGAAATATGGCAGGATGCTTTTGAATGGAGCTATTATGATTCCGTATTAGCAGGAATTCTAATTGCGGGCGGGTCATCCCCCAGCGCAGCATTAATAAAAACCTCCGATAGTTTAAGTAATTCCAATGGTTTGAAACCTACAGCAATCCCTACGGTAGAGAGGGAATTATCCTTTCAGGCCATATTCTGTATTGACGAAAGAGAATGTTCTATCCGGCGTCATATTGAATCAACAGATAAAACCTGCGAAACTTTCGGAGCACCAGGCTTTTTTGGTGTAGAATTTTATTTTCAGCAAGAGGGTAGTAAATTTTATGATAAGCTTTGCCCCGCACCTGTTACTCCAAAATTCCTCATCAAGGAATTTGAAGCAAATGAAAAAAAGAAATCTGAACTGTTATATACAAAATATACCCATGGTTTTTTGAGTGGCTTTTTGTTAAGCATTATGTATGGATTTTGGGCTTTTATTCGAACGGTTCAGAATATGTTTCTTCCTAAAATGAGCCCGGCTATATCCAATGCCTATGCGCACATGACAAAAACGTCGGTACTTACGATAGAAAATAAAAGTTCCGAGGAAGTCGAAAATGGATTGCAAATAGGATACACATTGGATGAGATGAGCGCAAGAGGGGAAGGTTTCCTTCGTGGCATTGGCTTATTAAGCACTTTCGCCCCTATTGTTTATATCGTGGCCCATGGGAGTAGCAGCGCTAACAATCCACATCATGGTGCGCATGATTGTGGTGCATGCAGCGGAAGACCTGGCGCTACCAATGCCAGGGTGATGGCTTATATATTAAATCATTCAAAAGTTAGAGAAGTTCTGGCATCGAAAGGGATTCGTATTCCTGAGCAAACTCAGTTTTTAGGATGTATGCATGATACCGCGGCGGATACGATAGGTTATTATGATGAACAGAATCTGAATGTTCAAAATGCGCAATACCATAGCATCAATAAATATTCGTTTGAAACTGCGCTTAATTTGAATGCCAAAGAACGTTCCAGGAGGTTTGCTTCAATTAATACAAAACAGGAAATCAAAAAAGTGCGGAAGGATATATTGCATCGCTCGGTTTCTTTATTCGAACCAAGACCTGAACTGGGTCATGGAACCAATACATTATGTGTGGTTGGAAGAAGAAGTGTAACAAAAGGATTGTTTTTGGATAGAAGAGCTTTTTTGAATTCATATGATTACCGGACAGACCCCGAGGGAAATGTATTAACTAATGTAATGAAGCCTATAGGTCTGGTTTGCGGGGGAATAAATCTGGAATATTATTTTTCAAGAGTAGATAATATAAAAATGGGGGCGGGCACCAAGTTACCACACAACGTGATGGGTTTATTTGGTGTAGCAAATAGTAGTGATGGTGATTTACGTCCCGGATTGCCTTGGCAGATGATCGAAGTGCACGATCCTGTGAGGCTGTTGGTAATTGTAGAACATCGTCCCGAAATTGTTTTAAAATCAATACAATCATCACCAGAAGTTTTCGAGTGGTATAAAAATAATTGGGTACATATTGTGGCCTTGCACCCTGATGAAGGGTGTTTTTATTATTTCATCAATGGAGTATTTCAAAAATATCATCCCCTTACAAGTACATTAGAAATCATTGATGATATGCTGGCATTTATTGAATCGGCCAAGGAAATGGAAACAAATCACATTGCAGATGCAACCAAGGAAAATCTTCCGGTCTATCTGTTAAAATAATTTTCATGAACTATATACTTTCACTTTTTATATTAGTCCCGCTGTTTTCATTTTTTCTTACACTGATCTTTAACAATAAAGAGGAAAAAAGCATTTCATTTATTGCACAGTTTACAACAATGATTTACATCGTTGCAGCCATTAGCCTTGCAGTAATTTGGGGTGTAAAAGATTTCGAGCCCATTAATCAACAACTCATCACCTTATATAAAACATCAGATTTTGCATTTGTTATTTGGTTTTATTACGATCACATCACTGCGGTTTATAGTATCGTAGGGGCGTTAATATTTTTTCTGGTAGCCACATTCAGCCGGTATTATATGCATCGGGATGAGGGATTCAAAAGGTTTTTTAATACCCTGTTGTTATTTTTGACCGGCTATAATATCATTATTTTTTCCGGCAACTTTGAAACCCTGTTTGTGGGTTGGGAAGCCATAGGACTTTCTTCCTTTTTGTTAATAGCATTTTACCGGAATCGTTATTTGCCGGTAAAAAATGGGTTGAAGGTTTTGTCAATCTACCGCCTCAGTGACATTGCATTGATTCTGGCGATGTGGATGATGCATCATCTCACCCATCAGAATATCAGCTTTACTCAATTGGCCGAGGCTAAAACTATGGCAGTTCAATTTCAGCACAGCGAAATGGCTTTGTTCATTGCTATCACTATTGTATTGGCGGCTGCAGCAAAATCTGCGCAACTTCCCTTTACATCCTGGTTGCCCCGAGCCATGGAAGGTCCAACTTCTTCTAGCGCTATTTTCTACGGTTCACTGTCGATCCATATTGGTGTTTTTCTTTTGTTACGAACGTATCCTTTTTGGCAGGATATGTTTTGGATAAAAAATAGTATTATCATAATTGGAGCCTTAACTGGTATCGTATCTACTTTCATTGCAAGTGTACAACCCACAGTAAAAACACAAATTGCGTATTCATCTGCGGCACAAATTGGCATAATATTCATTGAGGTGGCACTGGGCTTTCATGTTTTAGCATTGGTACATTTCGCAGGCAATGCCTTTTTAAGAACTTATCAGTTGCTTGTGTCACCATCATTGTTGAATTATTTAATTCACGATCAGTACTTTCATTATAAGCCAGGTTCGGCAACAGGTACTAATAGGTGGAAGAATACTATTTATACTCTAAGCATTAAGGAATGGAATATTGATCAACTATTATTCCGGTACCTATGGTTTCCATTTAAATGGGTTGGCAGGAGATTACAATTTTTAGAGACAAGACCCGCGAAAATGATAGCCTTTCTTGCACTCGCCTTTCTTGCGTATATTATTAACGAAAACCTTTTTGTAAACGTTAAGGAGACCATTCCGGTTATCAGTGTGGGGGTGGCTTTGCTCTTTATTCTTTATTCGCTAACAAGCCGAAGATCTGCAGTTTCAGCCTGGGGGTATCTATTAGCTGCTCACTTTTTTATTTTATCTGGACTTATGATCAATATGGACATGATAAAATGGGAGCAGATTTTCATGTATGCCAGTGGAGTGTTGATAGCGGCATTCGTTGGTTATTTTAGTTTAATCAAAATACATAACATAGATAAAAATATAAACCTCAACCAGTTTCATGGATATGTATATGAACAAAAGGGAACGGCGCTTCTTTTTCTATTATCCGCCATTGGCTTACTGGGCTTCCCGATAACTGCAGCGTTCATTGGCATTGATGTACTGTTTACGCACATTCATGCCAATCAAATTGCTTTAATCATTTTAACGGCATTGTGTTTCCTGTTTATTGAACTTGCAGCGATCCGTATTTACTGTAGGATTTTTTTAGGATTACACAAGAAGCTACATCATCCGGTAGCCTTTCGTTCATCGTAATGAAAGCATTTTCGAAGAGTAGTCAGGATCAGGGTAAATATTCATTGGTTAATTACAAATCTCGCGAACTCGAAGGTATTTGATCATACTCACCCTTAAAAGCATACCAGCCGAATATCATTAACCCGATCGCAATGGGTGTGAAGATGGCAATTATGATAATCCATATAACCGGATTGTTAATGTCTTTTTTTCCGGCGGGGTCAATGTTCGAAATGGCTCCGCTAACCAGTATATATATCACAGCCGGGCCTAATAACATCCATACCATTCCAAGAATTCTTTTAAAATTGTTCATATTGCCGTTTATAGTTTGCAGTTAATTTAATATATACGATCCAGTATCCAGTCTTCTGTCTTCTTTATTCTGTACCCTTTCCCCTTTCAATCATTCACCTCATTATCAATGTTATTCGTAAGATAAATAGTTCCAATTACTAAGCACAATGCAGCTATTCCAATGGGGTACCATAATCCAACCAATGGATCCTGCGGATACGTGGTGGTTAGTAATAAACCAATGAAAGGAACCAATCCTCCAAAAACTCCATTACCGATATGGTAAGGAAGGCTCATAGAAGTATACCGGATCTTTGTAGGAAATATCTCTACTAAAAAAGCGGCTATGGGTCCATAAACCATGGTCACATAAAAAATGAGTAAGAATACAAGGCCAACGAATTTCCAGTAGACGCCTGATGAAAGATGTTTGTCTTTGTGAACGGGTTTTGAGGAAGTTGTTTTTAATATGGTCTCATCTCCATTTACAAATACGGTGTCAGAAGAAATTTCTGTAAACCGGAAGCCTTTATCCAAAGTGTAATTGACGGATTTCACTATCAGGAAATCTTTCGTGCCATCAATAAATGATTTTTTATTTTCTTCCCCCGCGACGGTGTGATTTTCTTTTTTCCATTCAACAATATTCGTGTCTTTAAGAAAAGTATTAAAGATGGGGCGGTAAGTTATAATACCCAGCAACATTCCTGTTAACATAATCCATTTTCTTCCAATCCTGTCACTTAGCCAACCGAAAAAAACAAAGAAAGGTGAGGCAAAAGCAATAGCCCATAGAAGTATGGTGCGGCTTTGTTCAAAATCCAGTAAGGCTTTTGTTTCTAAAAAGTTCTGGGCATAAAATTGGCCTGTATACCAGATCACACCCTGACCCATAACCGCTCCAAACAAAGCTAGCAGAACCATTTTAAAATTGCTTTTCTTTCTGAAGCTTTCCTTCAATGGATTTGCAGATGTTTTGCCTTCTGTTTTAAGTTTTGAAAACATGGGCGATTCTTTCATCTTTAACCGGATATAAACGGAAACGCCCACCAGTAAAATCGATATCCAGAAGGGGTAGCGCCAACCCCCCCATTCGGCATTAAATTGCTCATCAGGCATATTTAATTTTACCAGCATAATCACACCCAGGGCAACAAACAAACCCAAGGTGGCCGTTGTCTGAATCCAGCTGGTGTAGTAGCCTCTTTTATGAGCGGGTGAATGTTCGGCTACGTAAGTAGCTGCACCGCCGTACTCGCCGCCAAGAGCAAGGCCCTGTATCAATCTTAGTAACAAAACCAGCAGAGGGGCTGCAATACCAATTGTTTTATAACTTGGAACCAGCCCGATTAAAAAAGTAGAACCTCCCATTAATACCAGAGTAAGCAGGAAAGTATATTTTCTTCCTATCAGGTCGCCCAAACGACCAAATACCAGGGCTCCAAAGGGACGTACAATAAAACCGGCGGCAAATATTGCAAGGGTACTTAGTAAAGCTGCAGTAGCATTTCCTTCCGGAAAGAATTGGGTAGAAATAGTTTTGGCAAGCATTCCAAAAATATAGAAATCGTACCATTCAATCATCGTACCTACAGAGGATGCTGCTATTACTTTACCGATGCCTTTTGCAGAACTATTATCCATTCAAATGATTTTTTCAAAAAATAAAAATAGTAAACGCAAGTTTTGCTTAAGCGTTTAAAACGGTGCAAACTGCCTGGTATAATAAATTTTTTATGGTAGCAATATTAGTTTTTTTAAGAATATCATTTCAAGGTTGTTATTTTTATCCCGCATGCAGGATGTTTTTCTAATTTTGAGCGCACCAAATCATTGCTATGTCATATCCATTTCAGATCAAATCATTGGAACAATACCTCGCAACTTATAAAAAAAGTGTAGAGCAACCGGAAGCTTTTTGGAGTGAGATTGCCGAAAATTTTTATTGGCGAAAAAAATGGAGTACCGTTTTAGAATGGAATTTTAAGGAACCAAAGATTGAATGGTTTAAAGGGGGTACCCTGAACATAACTGAAAATTGTATTGATCGACATCTGGAAAAAAATGCCAATACACCTGCGATTATTTGGGAATCGAATGATCCGGATGAACACCATCGCGTGTTGACATACCGGGAATTATATTACAAAGTCTGCCAGTTTGCTCATGTACTTAAAAACAATGGCGTTAAAAAGGGCGACAGAGTTTGTATTTATATGGGAATGGTTCCTGAACTGGCCATTGCAGTACTCGCTTGTGCAAGAGTGGGAGCCATTCATTCAGTTGTATTTGGCGGTTTTAGCGCCCAAAGTATTGCTGATCGTTTACAGGATGCAAAAGCAGCATTCATTATTACCTGTGATGGGGCTTTCAGGGGAAATAAAGAAATTTCTCTAAAGGGAGTGATAGATGATGCCTTAGTGCAATGTCCTTTTGTTACAAAAGTGATTGTACTTACCCGAACCCGTACACCCGTAAGTATGATTAAGGGTCGGGATGTATGGTGGGAAGACGAAATTAAAAAAGTAGAAACACAGGGAAATCCGGATTTCAAAGCAGAGGAAATGGATGCTGAGGATATGCTGTTTATATTATATACATCCGGATCCACAGGAAAGCCCAAAGGAGTAGTTCATACATGCGGAGGGTACATGGTGTACACTACTTATACTTTTGTAAATGTATTTCAATATCAACCCGGAGATATTCATTTTTGTACCGCAGATATAGGATGGATAACCGGCCATAGTTATATTCTTTACGGTCCATTGAATGCGGGTGCTACTTCATTAATGTTTGAGGGGATTCCAACCTGGCCAAATCCTGCTCGGTTTTGGGATATTGTTGATAAATACAAGGTTAATATACTCTATACTGCTCCAACGGCTATCCGATCCTTAATGGGATTTGGATTGGATCCCGTAAAGAACCATGATCTCAGCTCATTAAAAGTTTTAGGAACTGTAGGTGAACCAATTAATGAAGAAGCATGGAATTGGTATCATGATCATATAGGAAAAAAGAAATGCCCTGTGGTGGATACCTGGTGGCAAACTGAAACAGCAGGAATACTCATATCCAATCTGGCCGGAGTTACGCCTGCAAAACCAACATACGCTTCATTGCCATTGCCGGGTATTCAACCTGTTCTTGTTGATGAAAATGGAAACACTGTACCAGGAACGGATGCAGGTAGCGATGGTGTTTATAATGAATCAGGATCTCTCCCGGGCCTGCCTAATGAGAGAGGAGAGATGACAGGTAATCTTTGTATCAAGTTTCCATGGCCTGGTATGTTGCGAACAACTTATGGGGACCATGAGCGTTGCCGGTTGAATTATTTTTCCACTTATGAAAATTTATATTTTACAGGCGATGGATGTTTGCGTGATAAAAATGGCAACTACAGAATCACGGGGCGTGTTGATGATGTGTTGAATGTAAGTGGTCACCGCATTGGCACTGCTGAAGTGGAAAATGCAATTAATATGCACGCTGGAGTCATTGAAAGTGCCGTGGTTGGGTATCCGCACGATATAAAAGGACAGGGAATTTATGCATTTGTAATCTACCCTGATTTGCATAGTGATGCTAATCTTAGCCGACAGGATATCACCTTAACGGTATCTCGCATCATTGGTCCTATTGCCAAACCAGATAAGATTCAATTTGTGAGTGGATTGCCAAAAACAAGAAGCGGAAAGATCATGCGACGCATCCTTCGAAAGATAGCTGAAGGAGAAAAAGAAAATCTAGGCGACACCAGTACTCTACTAGATCCAGCGATTGTAGAAGAAATAAAAAATGGAAAATTATAATTTATCCAAAACTCCTTATTCCTTATTCTGTTTTTCATTCTTTTAATTAGTCGACCCTTAAAAAGTCATTTTAGGTAAAAAGATAAAATTTTTTCGGAAAATGAGGTTTCGAGTGATAAAAATCGTTCGGATAAAAAAGTCAAAAAACATCTTTTTGTAGATGTTC
>Ga0136634_10000285_pt1 | contig 24237 bp, 22 predicted proteins | sample AntDrymUQ8332106_2_FD_104654 | JGI IMG/M metagenome (GOLD analysis project Ga0136634, IMG submission 104654) | Polar desert sand microbial communities from Dry Valleys, Antarctica - metaG UQ833 (21.06) | ecosystem: Environmental > Terrestrial > Soil > Desert | place: Antarctica: Dry Valley... | reverse complement strand
CGGGGCCGGCAGCCAACACCCCGTCGTCGACGCCACCTACTATCTCGCTCCCCAGCTCGCCGCCCAGGACCCCCGATGACCCGGATCTGGGGCCCTCCCACGGCGGCGACCGACACCGGCCGAGTGCGGCGACCGGTGTCCGGCCAGACCGGCGGCGTCCCCCCCGCCGTCGGTCTGGCCCCCCAGCCCGGCACCACCTCCGAAAAGCTGTGGCTGGCCTGGATGAGCTGTCTGTGCGACGGCCTCGACCACGCCGTCACCGACGAGGAACTCACTGCAGGCCTGCACCACGACAACGGCGTCTACCAGGCCATCTGCGGTCACACCGTCACACCCCAGGCCATGATCGCCGCCCCCGACCGATCCTGCACCACCTGCCGCACCACCATCGACGCCCTCCGACCCCCCACACCCCCACGGATGCGCTGGCTCACACGGCTCCGCACAGTGCTGAAACGACGTCGACCAGCGTCCACCACCTAGCCGTGATCGTCGAAAATGTGCGCTCACGGCTCTCTCCGCAACCCCTCAGCGGACAGTTTCGACGATCACGACCTAGATTCGAGTGGGGGCAGGACCTCTCGCCCTCAACGGGATGACCCCACCAGGGTTTCGCTAGCTAGCCGCCTGGTCTATGGGTGTCTATGGGTGTGGTCCCACGGTGACGATCGTGATCTGGTCGGCGCGGGGGCCGTAGATCCACCAGATGCGCCAGGCCGAGGGTGTCCGATTCTCGGCGTAGGACTCCCACAGTGCGGTGCCCCCGGGGCCAGGTACGGAATGGTAGGCATGAGAGTGCAGCCCGGGATGGCGCGGCCCACGCTGTTCGAGTAGTGGGAGAGCCTTGCGGACCTTCTTCAGCTTGACGGCATGCTGTGCGCCGCCGTTCCTCAGGTCGCCGAGCACCTTCTCGGCTTCACGGGTGTAGAGAAGCGTGAACGGTGGGCTGCTCACTCCTCGTCGGGCTCTTCGTCGGTGGTGACCCAGTCCAGCGCGCGTACGTTGCCGTCCGCAGCGTCGGCGAGTCCGCGGAACAGTGAGGCGCGTACTTCGTCATTTTCCCACACCAGCAGCTCGCGGCGGGGGATGCTGGCCAGCGGGATGAGGAGGATGGCTCCGTCGGTGTTCGTCGACACCGCATAGCGGTCGCGGGCGTGCGCACCGGCCTTGCCGACCGCAACCCGGGCTCGCTCGTCTGCTGTCACCTCGGTGACCGGCTGGAACCCGTCGAGTGTGGTCACCTGGCAGCCTCCTTGCGCAACGACTGTCGACAAGGTCGACGACTGTCGACAAGGTCGACGGTACGTCGTCGTGGGTAGATGGGCAATACCCACACTGCCGACCACCGTGCGACAGCGATCCTCACGCCAGGTGACTCGGTTCGCCAGGAGCAAACACTGTGACCGGACCAGCTGGTGACGGTAGCCCCGGCTGCCGATGCACCTCATCTTGGTCGCTCACCGAGGGTTGCCCTACCGGGTTGTCTGCTCCCATGCGCGGGGTCGTGCGGCCGCGGCCCAGTGCCCGAAGGTGCTTCGGCGCAGGGCGGGTACGGTGTGACAGAGGTGGAACCAGGTCCGGGTCGTCAACGCGCCTACCGCTCCGGTGGACAGCATCTGATCCCTGGTGGCAAGCGCAGCCCGGATCGCGGCGTAGCCGTACGCGCGCATGTCGTCCTCGTACTCCCGGATCGCGGCGAGCAGGTCTCGTTCGCCGCGATCGGCTGCGGTCAGCATCCGGCAGAGCAGGCGCGCGTCGCGCATCGCGGTGTTTCCCCCGAGCCCTCCGGTCGCGGGCATGGTGTGGATCGCGTCGCCGAGCACGGTGACGGTGGTGCTCGCCCAGGGCGGGATCTCGGTCGAGACGGTGAACTCGATCGCGTTGCGGCTGGCGGGGTCGGACTCGGCGAGCATCCGGCGCAGGTCGGGGTGCCAGTCGGCGATGAGATCGTCAACGATCTGCCGCAGCGCACCGTCGTCGAGGGTGGCGAGATCATCGGGGAGCATCGCGGGGGCGGCCTGGAGCGCGCACAGCACGTAGGGCAGGTCGTCGATCTTCGAGGTGTTGCCAGTGGCGCGCTGGAGTGCCGCATCTGACCCAGGCGGCGGTTCGTACACCGAGGTGAACAGCGACACCGGGGCATCGACCATGACGAGGTTCATGCCAGTCTGCAGTCGCTGCGGTATCCAGGCACGGGTCTCATCGGTCAAGAAGATCTTGTGAGCGACCCCGCCGAACCCGGCGCTGACACGATCGGCGTCGGGTAGGTACTGCTGGCACACGCGGGAGGACGCACCGTCGGCGCCGACGAGGACGTCGCCGACGGCGTGGTGTCCATCGGCGAAGACCGCCGTGACCCGACCGTCGCCGGTGTGCTCGTAGTGGACGAACTCGGCGCCGAAGCACACTACATCGTCCAGGCCGGCCAGCAGCAGTCGGCGCAACGTGGGACGGTCGACGGCGTAGTGGTTCTCGGTCGGGTCCTCGGCGCTACCCGGATACATGATTGACTCTTCGATGGTGACGAGCTCGTCGAGCCGCTCGGTGATGAACCCGAAGTCACCACCGCTCCCTGAGGTGGCCAGGAACGCCTCCCACAGCGAGTCGGGCAGGCACGCCCGCAACGACCGGGCGCCGGCGGGGTCTACGTGAATCCGGTAGCCGTCCCAGCGGCTGCCAGCCCCGTGGTCGCGTTCGTGGACCTCGACGGTGACACCGGCCTTGCGTAGTCCTTGAGCCAGGCACAGCCCGCCGATGCCGCCACCGACGACGATCACGTGCAGGGGTCGGGTCATGGTTGGCTCTGCTCCTGGTCCGGCGCCCCAGTGAGGAGCGCCTCGAGTTGAGTGAACACCTCGCCCGCCCGGTCGGGCACCAGGCGAACGCCCTTGACCGCCGCGATCACGATCTCGGCGGCGACCTGCGGGCGCAGCGGCACCGCCCACGTGCCACCCGCGAACACCTCGACCAGCACGCCGCGCCACCCCGACTCGTATCCCTCCAGCATGGCGCGCACATCTGGGTCGCGGCGCGCGCGCAGGTCCAGCTCGGCCGACACCGTGAACAGCTCCGGGCGCTGCACCATCAGCTGCCGCAACGCCTCCAGATGGTGGTGCAGTCGGGCCGCCGGGCTGGTCCCGGCTGGTGCGGTGGCGCGGAACTGGCCGATCGCGTACCCGGCCACCGCCTCGACGAGCGCCTGCCTGGTGGCGATGTGATGGTGCAGCGTCGAGTGGTCGATGCCGACGTCGTCGGCGACCTGCCGCAGCCGCAGGCCCTCGAAACCCGACCGTGCGATGCGCTGGAACGCCGCCTCCACGAGCGCGTCATGGCGTGTCGCCGTCGCACTGGACACTGTTCCACCAACCACTTGGTTGAGCTTAGGGCGGTGCGGCCGATGGGGCAACCACGACCCCCACAACCTCGCGAGCCGGGTCAGAACAGGCGGGTGAGGGCGGTGTGGAGGTCGGGCAGTGCGGAGAGATCGAGCAGGAGGTGTCTCTCCAGGACGACGAGGATCGCGGAGGGGGTCTCCAGAACCCGGCGCTCGGTGGGCCCGTCGAGGTGGTGCACCGAGAACGTGCGCCCGCTCAGGGCGTACCGGCGGTCGGCGGCCGGGCGGGTGGCAATCAGGCTGGTCACGAAAAGCGAGGTCGGGTGGTGTGCGAGGTACCAGCTGCTGACCTCGTAGTCGGCGAGGTGCTGCTCGGTGAGGTCGAACCAGTAGAGCGTCTGCCAGCTGTCGCCGACGCGGGCCTGCAGCACGAAGCCGGGTGCGTCGGGCAGCAGGCGGAACGGTTCGTGGGGGGTCGCCTGCTCCACGTTCGGCTCCAGCTTCAGCACGCCGGTGAGCGTCAGCCCGCCGAAGCCGACGTCGACGAGGTGCGGGCCATCGGGCAGGTCCACGCGCAGCAGCATGTGCCCGCGCGCGGGCACCGGCGCCCCGTCCGGTCGGCCCCACAGCACCCGCGCCGCGAGCCCGGTGGTGCGGTAGCCGAGGGCGTCGAGGGCGGCGCGCAGCAGCAGGTTCTGCTCGAAGCAGTAGCCGCCGCGGCCGCCGTGGACGAGCTTGGCCGCCAGGCCGTCCGGATCGAGCCGTACCTCGCGTCCGGTGAACGGGTTGAGGTTCTCGAACGCGATCGAGCGGGTGTGGCCGGCCACGATCCGCCGTAGTGTCGGGAGGTCGGCGGTGCCCGCATCGGGCGTGCCGATGCGGGCGAGGTAGGCGGCGAGGTCGATGCCGGTGCCGATGGCTGTGCTCACCTCGCCAGCGTGCGACCTGCACCCGGGTGCAGGTCAAGGAACTTCCGGCGTCAGCTCTGCGACTGCACGTAGCGGACGAGGCCGGCGACGTCGTCGGCGACCAGCCGGCCGATCGCGCCGCTGGAGTACACCGCGGTGGCCACGGTGCCGTCCGGGGCCAGGACGAAGCCGGTGGACTGCAGGTAGTGGGGGTCGTCGTTGGTGTAGGCGCCGGTCGCCGCGGCGATCTTGTCAGGGTCGACGCTGTGCCCGACGGGGAAGGCCAGGTGGTGCTTCTCGACGAGCGCCGCGGTGGCGGCCTCGTCGTCGACCGAGAACGCGACGACCTTGATGCCGAGCTCGGCGAAGGTGTCCGCGGCCCGGGAGAACGCCGCGAGCTGCGCGTTGCAGTAGGGGCACCAGGACCCGCGGTAGATCAGGACGACGCCGAAGGAGCCCGCGAGGTCGTCGGGCAGCGAGATCGTGCCGCCGCCGACGTCGGGGATGTCGAGGGTGGGGAAGGTGTCGCCGTTGTGCAGCATGAGGTCTCCTCAGCGGTAGTGGACTGACTAGTCCATACTTATCCAACTGGAACTGTACTGTCAAGTCCAGCCTGCGTAGCGTCGGCCTGTGAAGACCACCCTCACGGCCCGCGGCGCGGCGACCCCGAGCCCGGATCGTGGGCGCGGCGGCCGACCTCGTGTTCGTCGGCGTCGGCGTCGCCGAGACCAGTCTCGACGCCGTGCTCACGGCGAGCGGCACCAGCACGTCGCAGCTCTATCCACTGCTTCGCCGACAAGGACGATCTCGTGCTCGCAGTGATCGAACGCCAGACCGAGCGGGTGCTCGCCGTGCAGGGGCCGCGCTTGCACGACGTTGACTCGCTCGCGGCCTGCGCCGCTGGTGCGACATGCTGGTCGAGCTGCAGTGGCGGCGCCACGGCGTGGGCGGGTGCCCGCTCGGGTCGCTGGCGCCGAGCTGGCCGACGCGCCGCGGCCGCGTGCGCTGCTCGTCGAAGCCTTCGCGCGGTGGGAGTCCTACCTGGTGGTGGGATTCGAGACGATGCGCGGCCGGGGAGCTGCGCCCTGGCGTGGACCCGGCCGCCCTCGTCACGGCGGTGATGACCACCCTGCAGAGCGGCCTGCTGCTCACTGACATGGCCCGCTCGGTCCGCCCCCTCGAGCTGGCGCTGGACATGGCGCTGGACCACGTCGCGGCGCAGCGGTGCTGACGGGCTACCTCGCCGACGGGGTCGCGGACCGCGCCGGGGGGAGCAGTGCCGGGCCGATCAGCCGCCCGCGCAGCCTCCAGCCGGCGTGTGCGAACAGGGCGTTCATCGCGGCGAGGGTGCCGGTGAGATCGTCGCGGCCGGTGAGGTAGGCCCACCGGTGCCGTTCGGGGAGGCCGAGGAACACCTCGAAGAACCCCGGCACCTGCTCGGGTGGCAGCCGCAGCAGCGCTTCCAGCCCAATCCGGCGGATTCGGTGCACCAGCCGGGCCGACGCGGGCCAGACGACGCGCCGCGCTGCGGCCAGGGCTGCTACGGGCGAGTTCGGCAGCGCTGCGGCGACCGCGGTCGCGACCAGCGGCGCAAGGGTCAGCGCCGTCGCGACGCTGAACCCCGTGGCCGGGTGCGTCAGCGGGGCGGCGGCGCCGAACCCGAGGATGCCCGGTGCGCGGTGGCGGGGGGTGTCGACGGGGAAGCGGACCCGCTCGACCGGCGCGTCCACCGGCGGGCGGATACCGTGCCGAGCCAGGCGGGCGTGCAGGCGTCGCCGCAGCACCGCCAGCGGCAGCCCGGGCCGGTGCGCGAGAGAGGTCTCCTCCAACAAGACCCGACCTCCGCCGAGCGGTATCGCGTAGAGGAACGTTGGCCAGCCGACCTCACCGTGGTCGGGACGCCAGTCCATGAACAGCGCCTCGCCCGGCGCGACGATCGGCACCGCCGTGGTCTCGTCCACGACGACGCCGTAGGCGGTCTGCTCGGCGGGCGGGAGCTGGTGCGGGCGCCGGTCGAGCAGCGGCTGACGATGCCCGCCCGCGTCGACGACGAGGCGGGCCGGTCGATGCGACCCGTCGGCCAGCACGACGCCCCCGGCCCTGGCCCGTACCGCCCGGCCGGCGTGCACCGTGACCTCGTGGCCCATCGCGGAGTCCAGGTGGGCCCGCAGCGCGGGGACGTCGAGGACCGCGTACTCCCAGCCCAGGATGTGCTCGTCGTGGGCGATCGCGCGGCCGCGCGCGCGGGTGGCGACGACGGACGCCGACAGCCCGGCGGGCAGCTCGTCGTCCCACGAGCCGTAGGTCGCTCGCCACGGGCGCTCGGGTGCCGGGTCCAGCAGCGCCGTGCGGAGCCCCCGCCCGGCGCACGCGGCGGCCAGCGCCCGACCAGCGGGCCCCCCACCGACGACCAGGACGTCGTCGGCGGACGGGTGCGGACGGTCATGAGCTCGCACAGGTCAGCCTTCGGTGCAGGACTGGTTCTGGATCATCTTGCAGATCTCACGCACGCTGTCGTAATCGGCGTCGTCGGCTGCCTGGTAGCCGTATGCGAACCCGTCGGCGATCGCGCATTCGCCCTCGCAGAAACCGTTCGCTCGTAGGTAGTCGGCGTTGGCTTTCTCCTGGAAAGCTGTGATCAACTGCTGGTGCAGCTCCGGATCTAGATTGTCGGTAATGACTATCGGTGGGCCAGGGATGGTTCCCGATCTCCACACTGTGGTGATCTGGTCCGGCTGGAGCCGGTCCTGCGCGATCAGATGCTGGTCGACCATCCTGTCGAGCGCGAAGCCGGCATCGCACTGCCCGTTGGCTACCGCAAGGATTACTGCGTCGTGACGACCGGCGAAGATCGGAATTGTGTCTTTCTCCGGTTCGATGCCCAGAGCGAGTAGACGGGCACTGGGATACAGGTAACCGGAGGTGGAGTCGCGATCCACGAAACATACTTTCTTGTCGCGGAAATCCGCCAGGTTTTTGATCGACGAGCCGGTCCGGGTGATGCCGTACGACTGGTAACCCGGGACCTTGCCCTTCGTGTCCACCCGGGCAGCTGCCACGGTGATCTGGGCGCCCTGCTGTCTGGCGAGTACGTAGGTGAACGGTCCGAGAGCCGCGATGTCGATTTTTTTGTCACGCAGTCCCTCGGTGATCGTCGCATAGTCGTCGCCGGACTCGAAGAGAACTTCCTTCCCGGTTTCCTCTTCGAGCATGTCGAGTATCGGTTGATGATACTGTTTCAGGTTAGTCGTCCGATCACTGGGAACTGAGGCGAAGACCAGTACCTGGCGATCATCACTTTCGTCGCCTGCTGTGCTGTCTACAGCACCCTGGCTGCATCCGGACGCAGTAAATATGGCAGTGACGAGCGCAGCGACGAGGTGATACGCGGAGCGCGTCATCCCCAACCATCCCCTCCGGCGGTCATGGGTTCGCATGGGTCAGCCTCCGGTGCAGGACTGGTTCTGGATCATCTTGCAGATCTCACGCACGCTGTCGTAATCGGCGTCGTCGGCTGCCTGGTAGCCGTACGCGAACCCGTCGGCGATCGCGCACTCGCCCTCGCAGAAACCGTTCGCTCGCAGATAGTCGGCGTTGGCCTTGTTCTGTAGCGTCGTGGTCAGCAGCCGGTGCAGCTCCGGATCCAGATGGTCGGCAATGACTATCGGCGGGCCGGGGATGCGCTCCGACCTCCACACCGTGGTGATCTGGTCCGGCTGGAGCAAGCCCTGCTCGATCAGCTGCTGGTCGACCATCCTGTCGAGCGCGAAGCCGGCATCGCACTGGCCGTTGGCCACATCGAGAACTGCGGCGTCGTGGCGACCGGCTATGTGCGGTGTCGTGTCTTTTTCCGGGTCGATGCCCAGGGCGATCAGACTGGCGCTGGGGTACAGGTAACCGGAGGCGGAGTCGCGGTCCACGAAACACACCGTCTTGCCGCGGAAGTCCGCCAGACTCGTGATCGATGAGCCGGTTTGAGTGATGCCGAACGACTGGTAACCCAGGGCTTTGCCCTTCTCCTGCACCCGAGCAACGGCCACGGTGATCTGGGCGCCCCGCTCCTTCGCGAGCACGTAAGAGAACGGTCCGAGATCGGCAATGTCGATCTTTCCGGCGAGCAGCCCTTCGATGATCGCCGCATAGTCGGTCCCGGTCTGGAAGCGGATCTCCTTCCCGGTCTCCATCGCGAGCATGTCGAGGATCGGTTGATGAGACTGCTGTTGGGTGGCCGGCCGGGAACTGGGGGCCGCGGCGAAGACCAGCACCTGTGGATCGTCGCTGTGACCGCTGGCCGCGTCGGCTACGGTGTCCTGGTTGCATCCGGACGTGACTACCAGGGCGACTGCGGCGAAGAGCGCGGCGACGGCGTGCTGCACGGGGCACGTCATCGTGAACCATCTCCGCCTGCGGCTATCAGAGCGCAGGTGTCCCGGTAGGGCAACCCCGAGACGTGACGATCCCACTCGATAGGATCGAGACCGCGCCCGGTGGCAGCGCATGCGCGCTCCGTCGCATGGTCTCGGAGCCGGTCAAGATCCGTGAGGTCCCAGAGGATGACGGTGGCGTCGGAGCCGCCCGTGGCCAGGAGGTCCCTGCCGGGAGCGAACGCCACGGAGGTCACCGAACCGGTGTGGCCGGTCAGCGGCTTCCCGAGCGGCCGGGGCTGGGTCCGGTCGGTGAGGTCCCACAGGATCACGGTGCCGTCGTCGCTGGCGGTGGCCAGGGTGTTCCCGTCGGTGGAGAACGCTGCTGCGGTCACGAGCTTGCGGTGGCCGGTGAGTTGTCCCAGGCGCCGAGGTTCGCTGCGATCTGTGACGTTCCACAGGATCGCGTCGCCGTCGCCGCTGGCCGTGACCAGGGTGTTCCCGTCGGTGGAGAACGCTGCCGCGCTTACGAGCTTGCGGTGGCCGGTCAGTTGTTGTTCCAGGCGCCGGGGTTGGGTTCGGTCGGTGATGTCCCAGAGGATCGCGGTACCGTCACCGCTGGCCGTGACCATGATGTTCCCGTCCGGAGCCGACGCCAGTGAGTCCAGCAGGCTGCTGGAGCGGGTCCGGGGTTGACCGACGGTGGGTCGTTCCGGGTCGGTGACATCTCGCTGGGTCACGGTGCCGTCGGAGCTGGTGATGTCCAGGGCATGCCCGTCGGAGGTGAACATCACGGAGTCCACGGGGCTGGACTGTCCGGTCAGCGGTTGTCCCAGGCGTCGGGGTGGGGCCCGTTCGGTGAGGTCCCACAGGATCACGGTGCCGTCGGAGCCGGCGGTGGCCAGGATGGTGGGCCCGCCGGAAGCGAACGTCGCGGCGGTCACCCTGCCGGTGTGGCTGGTCAGCGCCGGCCCGAGCGGCTCTGGTGGGGCCCGTTCGGTGAGGTCCCACAGGATCACGGTGCTGTCGTCGCCGGCGGTGGCCAGCGTGCGCCCGTCGGAGGCGAACGTCGCGGCGGTCACTCTGTCGGTGTGGCTGGTCAGCGCCGGCCCGAGCTGCTGTGGCTGGGGCATGGCGGTGAGGTCCCACACGATGGCGGTGTTGTCGTCGCCGGCGGTGGCCAGCATGCGTCCGTCAGGGGAGAACGCCACCGAGTTCACCGCGCCGGTATGGCCGGGCAGGGATCGCGGGGGTCGTTCCGGGTCGGTGAGGTCCCGCAGGACGGCGAGGCCGTCGGAGTCCCCGGTGGCCAGCGTGCCTCCGTCGGGAGAGAACGCCACCGAGAACACCGTGTCGGCAGAGACGGTGAGGGGTGGTTCGCGCGGTGTGGGTCCGTCCGGGTCGGCGAGATCCCACAAGGTCACGCTGCCACTGTCGAAACTGCTGGTGGCCAGCGTGCTCCCGTCGGGGGAGAACGCCACCGAGGACACCGCGCTGGTATGGGGCACCTGAGACTGCCTGGCCCGCGCCGGGTCGCTGAGATCCCAGAGAATCACGGCCCTGTCGCCGCTGGCGGTGGCCAGGGTGCGCCGGTCGGGGGAGAACGCCACCGAGTTCACCGCGCTGGTATGGCCCTTCAGGGGTGGTCCGGTCCGGTCCGGGTCGGTGAGATCCCGCAGGATCACGGTACCTGTGGAGTCGCCGGTGGCCAGGGTGCGTCCGTCGGGAGCGAACGCCACCGCGGTCACCGAGCCGGCGTGGTCGGCGAGCGTCCCGGCGTAGCGGGTGGTGGTGAGCGTGTTGACCAGGCTTGCCCGGGTCTCACCGCCGGGGCGGACGCTCTCCGCTGCGAGCCCGAGCAGTAGTGCGGTCCGTGGGTCGGTCTCCCGGATGGCGTCGGCCCGAGTGACCAGCTGACGGGCGGTGGCGATCCGTTGCTGTTCTTGCGCGCCGCGTTGCTGGTAGACCGCGACGCCCGCGGCGACCAGCGCGAGGATGAGCAGCACCGACAGGACACCGATAGCGCTTCTACGCCGGAACCGGTCGTGGCGGATGCTGGTGTGCAGAAAGTCGCGGGCGCTCGGGCTGAGGTCGACCTGGCCTGCGCTGATCGGGATGCCGATGTCGGCGACAGCGCCAGCGAGCTGGCCACCACCCCACAACCGCTTGCGTGGACGTGCGTTGTCGTCCCAGTCGACGGCAGCCTGCTCGACTGCACGTCGAGCGCGCAGGGCGGACTCGTTCTCGGTGATCGCGTCGGCCAGCGGGGGCCAAGCGGAGAGGAACGCCTCGTGGGCGACGCCGACCACGGTGTTGCCGTTGCCGTTATCGGTGTCGGTGGTCAGCAGCCGCCGCGCGACGAAGGCGTCCAGCTCGGTGACCACCACATCGGGCAGCTCGGCGCGGTTGATCCGCCAGCGGGTGGGACGGCCTTCCTCGTCGACGGTGACCAGCCGCAACAGCCCGGCGATCACCTGTTCGCGGTTGCGGCCGCCCGCAGTGATCGCGTCGGCTAAGGCCGTGTCCGCTTGGTGGGTCAGGGCGCCCTGCACCCCGCCGAGCTGGTCGTAGCGTGTGCTCGACAGCCGTCCGCCGCGGCGGACGCCGTCGGTGAGCTGGGCCAGGGTGAACGCCAGCAACGGCAGGGCCTCCCCGCTGTCGGTGTCATCGACCAGCCGGTCCACCAGGTGCTCGTCCACATCGATCCCGGCCAGCTTGGCTGGCCTCTTGATCACGGTGTGGAGGGCGTCGCGGCGCAGTGGACGCAGGGTGTAGGTCCGGGTCGGCAGGGTGGCCATGTCGGGGTCGACCAGCAGGTGGTTGAGGAACTCCGGACGCAGGGTGGCCACCACGCGCACCGGACCGGTCAACGCCGGGCGCAGCAGCCCGGCGAACCGGGTTCGCTCGGTGGGGGTGGTCTGGGTGAGCAGCTCCTCGAACTGGTCCACTGTGATCAGCAGGCGCCGGTGTGGGCCGTCGGGGTCGGCCAGCAGCAGCTCGTCGGCCAGCGCGGTGAGCCCGCGCTGGTTGAGCCGGCGATGGACGTGGTCGAGGGTCCAACCGAGCGTGCTGCGCTGTGCCATGGTGGTTAGCTCCCGGGCCAGTGCAGCCACCGGGTCGCTACCCGGCAGGATCGGCGGCAGGGTTCGCCAGCCCGGCTCGTCGGCCATGGCCGGCAGCAGTCCGGCGCGGACCAGCGAGGACTTGCCACACCCCGACGGGCCCACCACCAGCAACGCCGCACCCTCGGCGCGTTCGGCGGGGGATCGCAGCAGCTTGGTGAGGTTTTCCACCTCGACGGTGCGGCCGAAGAACACCTGATGCCGATCGATGTCGAACCAGTGCAGTCCCGGGAACGGGGAACGATCGTCCGGCCACGTGGCGTCGACCTGGTGCAGCGCCTTGATTACAGCAGTGCGGGCCGTGGGCGGGTCTGCTGTGTAGTCGACGTGGTGAACCGACGTCAGCAGGGGATGGACCGCGCCCGGCTCCGCACACAGCGGCAGCAACTGGCTTCCCTGCGACCGGGCGATGCCGATCTCGATGGCGCACCACGTCGAGTCCAGGAAGGCTGAGGTGACCACGCAGATCACCGCGTTTGCCCAACGCAGCCGCTCATGCAGCCGCTGCTCCCACTCCTCGCCGAGAGTGATGCCATCGCGCATGTCCTGGTCCAGGAACACCTCGTGGCCGGCGTCGATCAGCCACTGGTGCACCTCGCCGGCCAGCGGACGGTCCTTGCTGGCATGGCTGACGAACACCCTGGCCACGGCACCTCCCCCGTCAGCCGCCACGGTCGGGTGAACCATCGCCACCCGTTGGATCGTAACTCTGCCGTGGCGACCGGCACCCCGATACGGCCAGCAAAACTATAGTGAGAGATCTTGTAACGAAGATCGTCGTGGCGCGATGGTCATGTCGTGGACTACGACGTCTCCTCCGATCAGATCGTGGACTGGGATCAGGACCTGCGTGCGGTGACCGAGCGGATCGCCGGCCCGTTGTTCACCCGCCCCGAGCCGCGGGCCACGTTCGGTGACCTGGTGCGGGGGTTGCTGGGGGACGTGTCTCGGAAGAACTCCTGGCAGGTGGCCGATCATGTCGGGCACCGGTCGGCGCACCGGCTGGAGTGGTTGCTCAACGGCGCGAGTTGGGACGCCGACGCGTTGCGTGACGAGGTCAGGGACTACGTGGTGGCCGGTCTGGGCTGCGAGGACGGGGTCCTGATCGCCGACGACACCCAGGTCGTCAAGAAGGGGAACAAGTCCGTCGGGGTCGCCCCACAGTACTGCAGCGCCACCAACCACACGGAGAACTGCCAGGTCATATCCATGTTGACGTACGCGTCTGAGCGAGGGCGCGCGTTCATCGACCGGGCGTTGTACCTGCCTCGGTGCTGGATCGACGACCCGGCGCGCTGTGCCGAGGCGGGCGTGCCCGCCGACCGTGGCTTCGCCACGACACCCCAGCTGGTCATCGACATGCTCGAGCGCGCGATCGCGGCGAGGGTGCCGTTCCGGTACTTCGCCGCCGCCACCGGTTACGGCCGTGATCCCGGGCTGCGGGACTGGTGTCACCACCACGACGTGGCCTATGTGATGGCCGTGCCCCTCGACCTGCCCCTGCTCGATGCGCATGGGCGGCCGACCCGTCCCGACCAGTTGCTCACCACCGTGAGTCGGACGGTGTGGGAACGCCGCTCGTGCGACGACGGCCGTTGCTACGACTGGACAGCGGTCGCGGTCCGGATCACCAAGCAGCGGCCCAGCGACAGGTTCACCCATACGCTGCTCGTCCGTCGCCCGGTCAGCATGCCCACCGAAGTCGAGTTCTTCCTGACCCACACCCCCGAGTCGACCCCGGTCCCTGAGATGATCGCGGTGGCCGAGATGCGCTGGACGATCGAGGAGAACAACGAGCAGGGCAAGGACCTGCTCGGCTTGGACGAGTACCAGGTCCGGAAGTGGACCCCCTGGCACCGGCACGTGACCTGCTGCATGCTCGCCCACGCCTTCCTCGCCGTCACCCACGCTCACCTGGGGAAAGACCACCTGCCCCGGTAGTACCGGGCCCGGACCAGTCCGCACCACTCCAGGACGTCGATCTCGGCCAGGTCCGGAGGCACCAGGGTCGCCGTGAGCAGCAGCTCGGTGATTAGGTTGTGGTTCAAGGTGTTGCCGATCGGCTCTCCCACCTCGTCGCGGGTCAACCCGACGACCCCGGCTTGGGAGAGTCGTTGACGGACCCCTTCGACGAGGCGTTCGACCCGGCGCGGCGTCCACCGGGCATCCTCGGTGATCGCGGCGAGGTCCTCGGCTGCCTGACCCCAGGACAGCGGCTGGGCGTGCGTGTCGTGGCTCAGATAGCGCCGACTCAGCACGATGAGGGCGAGCCGCTCGTTCTCGCTGAGAACCCAGAGCCTGGGGTTGCTGGTGGGGTCGCTGTCGTCCGCGGTCTCGGGTGGTGGTTGCGCCAGCGGCACTACGAACGCCTCGAGGACGTGCACCGGGCCGTGCCGGTACCTGACGATGATCGGTGTGTAGCCGTTGGCCAGCGGCATGGAGCCACCGGTCAACAGATGCGTCGATCCCGGCAACCGCAGCGGCAGGGTGCCGCGGTTGGCGAGGGTCCAGTGGTCGTGTTCACGGGTCACCCGCCCGTGCTCGCGGCTCACATAGCGGTCGCCGACACCGACGGCGACGTGCACGTTCGGCTCGTCGCGGCCGAAGACGATGCTGAACTCGATGTTCGGTGGGGCGACGATGCCGCCCTTGGCTGACCGGAAGTAGATCGTCCCCGGGGCTGAGGCCGGGATGCCGGCGGCAAGGCTGGCCCCGGTCGGGTCCAGCAGCCGGACTCCCGGCCCACGCTCGCTCGATCCTCGTTTCATCGGCACTCCCGGCTCGTGCATGGATACCGACAACCCGTCCTCGACGTCATCGTCCCGCCGTGTATCGGGGACCGGTCCCGGTCGCCGTCCGGTACTCATCGGGTCGAGTGTTTGCTCGGTCACCCGGAGTCGACCGACCGTAGCAAAGCACTCCTCGGCGAGGTCCTACCGCGAGAAAGGACTCACCGACTTGATGATGAAGCCTGGCTGAGTTCGGGGCCGACCGCCGCGTCGGCCGGGGCGAGGATCCGACGGTGATCGACGGGATCGTGCGGCAGGTGTGAGGGGTACCTGCCGCCGGTCCCACCAGAGGTGAGTCCGCCCCGGCCAGATGACGGTGAGCGCACCACCATCAGGGGGCCGGCAGGGCCGCGGCCACCGGGTCGGCGAGATCCTTCGCGAACTCGCACAATCTGTTCGACCCATACCCGGCCGTCGACCTCGACTCGAACGTTTTCCATCTTCTGGATACCGCGGCCGTCCAGGTACGCATGGACGTCGATCTTGTCGTCAGGTGTTGGCTCCACGATGACGTCGCAGCCGGCGAAACCGCCGTAGTCGGCGTCGAGGGTGGTTGTGCCGAAGTCCCGCAGTGCAGCCTGATCGACCAACGCGCACCCGGCAACTACGGCGGCGGTAACGAGCGCGGCGAGCCCGGCCACCGCGAGCGGCCGGGAACCTCGGTCTCGGCAGGGGGTGGGGCGTCACCCGCCACCGCGTTCAGCAGCGCTGTTGCCCGTGTGGCCGTCGGTCGATCGGTCGGGTCGTGAGCCAGGAGGGTGGCCAGTACCGGCTCCAGCGGTCCGGCACCGGGTGGGATCTCGAGGTCGCATTTCTCCACGCGACGCATGATCATCAGTGGGTTACCGTCGGTCCCGAACGGTGGGGAGCCGAACACCGCCGCGTACACGGTCGAGCCGAGGGAGAAGACATCCGACGCCGTGGTCGCGGGTTCGTCGCGCGTGACCTCCGGGGACATGTAGGCGGGCGTGCCTGAGCGGTCGGTGTGGGTGAGGGTGGCGATGGTCCAGGGGTGACCACTATAGTGACCACATGGTCAGGACGATGAATGCATCCGAGGTGAAGGCGAAGATCCTGGCGCTCCTGGACGAGGTGGCCGACGGTACCGAGGTGGAGATCACGAAGCACGGACGTGTCGTGGCCAGGCTTGTGCCGGCCGCCGGGCCGCCCGCGCTGCGGGGGAGGCTGGCGGGGGTGGCGCACACCGTCGGCAACGAGGAGGACCTCTTCTCTACGGGGCAGTCCTGGGAGATGTCCTGAGCGCCGTCCAGCTCGACACCCACGTCCTGCAGTGGTGGTCCGCCGAGCCGGACCAGCTCAGCCCGCGCGCCGTCGAGGTGATCAGTACTGCGGAGGAGCTCGTCGTCGCCGGGGTCACGTGGTACGAGCTCGCCTGGTTGGCGCACCACGACCGTATTCACGTCACCATCCCGATCGGATCCTGGCTGCGGCGGTTGTCTGCCGAGGTACGAACGGTGGGCATCACCCCGGCCGTCGCACACGCCGCAGCCACACTACCGGCCGGATTTCCCGGTGATCCAGCTGATCGGTTGATCTACGCCACGGCAGTGGAGCATGGATGGCCGCTGGTGACGAAGGACCGACGGTTGCGGCAGCACTCGTCTCCACGGTCGGTGGCCGTCTGGTGACCGCACGCCCGGTCACCAGACGGATAAGCGCGGTGTCCACCGGCTCAGCTGCAGGTGACGTAGATCGGTTCGGGCTCCGCGGACGGTACAGACGGCGCGATCTCCAGGACGGGAATGGGCTTGTCGCAGGGATTCCCGGACTCGTCGCCTTGGGTGCCTCGGAAGCTGAAGCTCAATTGACCGCTGGCTCCTGGTATGGAGTTGTTCGGGCCGTTCAGGTTCAGGAGTTGGCCGAGCACATCGCCGGGTGTGGGCGCGCTGTTCGGGGTGGCCGCGAGCCGGATGGCGGTGACTGCGGTGACCACTGCGTCGTGGTTCGACAGAGTATCTCCGTCGAGACGTGTGGGATCGAACCCGAGCTCGTCGAACTGCGACCGGAACTCCGCGAAATTCGCCGGGGTGCCGGATACCGTGTTCCCCCAGCCGGGCGGATCGGTCGACGCAGCGTAGACCACGGTGATCTTATTCTCCCGTAGCTCCGCCTCGCGTTCTTTGACCACACCCAGTTCGGTGGCGGCGGCGGCGACGGTCATCGGGGTATCCAGGCAGACCCGCTCTCCCAGTGCTGTCAGAAAGTAGGGCAGATCGGCACGGCGGCCGCCGAACAGCACGATCTTGAGACCCTGCGCCTGCACCGCGCAAATGTTGGACACGATATTCTTGAAGAGGAGGGGGGTCGTTTCGCTGGGAATCGTTTCGCCGATGTAGCTCTGCGCGGGGAACTTGATCAGGCTGCTCATGACCTCGCGCATGTTGTCCCGCAGTGACCTGGTGAACAGGTCCGGGATTTCCGGGTCGTCGGAGTTCGAGTCGAACACGAGGATCGCCGAGTCGAGTTCCGGACGACGTTGCAGATAGCCTCGCAGGCTCTCGATGTACTCCCGATTGGGCGGCACGACCCGGAGGAAGCCGCGGATGTTGGCGTAGTTCAGCTCGTCGGCTGTGGCGATGGCACCGACCATCGGGATGCCAAGCGCCGCGAGCTCGTCGGCGGCGAGCCTGGTCTGTGTGAGGCTCACCCCGAGACCCGTGACGGCGACCAGCGGATCCTCATCGTCAACCATCCCCGCCAGCTGCTGGACCACCGGCTGCCACTGGTCCTGGTGGCTGCCCTCGTTGGCCAGTACCAGCCGGATCAGGGGGTTGGGATCACCGAATTGTTGATGGTTGGCGCGGTACTGTGCGGTGTAGGCACCCTCCAGCGCGTGGCGCACCGCGGTGATGGACAGGGCACTGGTCAGGTTCGCGGTCATCGGATGGAGCAGGGCGAGGGTGACGACTCGCTTATCGGAAGCTGCGACCCGGGCGTTCTCTTCCGCGATCTTCGCTTCGACGTCGGCTAGTTCCGGAGCGAACACGTAGGAGCCGTCGGTGACACCGACACACTCACCGTCGATCTCGGTGACGCCGGAGCCGAGTCCACCGCAGGCACGGACCAGCGTGCCGACACCCCAACCGGCCGCGATGACCAGCACCAGACCTACGACGACGAGAACTGCCCATCGCGGCCATCGGGGCCCCGGGGACGGCGGTCTGATCTTGTTGTCGGTGTCGGTCACGTCGGTCTCCTCCACGCACGCAGGTGTCCTGTTCGTCGGCCAGCCGGCAGCCGTGTCCCAGTCAGTGCCACAGGTCGGCCTGCCTGCCGTGTTGGGCCGCCGCCCGCAGCAACGGGTCGGTGTCGCCCGACGACGACGCCGCGAGATGCAGCAGGTCGGCTTGGAGGTGGCGATGCAGGCTGGCCCGGCGGCTGTCGGTGAACGGGTCGTCGACGATCCACCGCGCGGCGATGATCCTGACGAGCGGCTCGACCCGCTGCCCCGGTGGGGTGATCTCCCCGAGCAGGGCGAGCATCTGGTCGAACGGGGCGGGGACCTCGACACCCTCGGCGAGTGGCCTGCGGGGTGCCGACGTGACCTCGGCCAGCACCTCCAGCCACCGTGCGGGTCCGTCGTGGGTCAGTCGCTCTCGCAGGCGATCGGTCACGAACGTGAGGTCGCGGCCGGCCAGCGCGTAGTACAGCTCGCCGGTCTTCTGCTCGTCGTGGGCCCGCAGCCACGAGAACACCCGCGGCCAGTCCGACGGATCGCCGGCGGTCCGGCGGGACAGCAGGCGCAGCAGCAACCGCCGCAGCACCACCGGTCCCGCCCCACCCGACTCCGGCCACAACACCTCTTTGATCACCGGGTAGCTGTTCGGGCCGCTGGCCAGCAGCTCGCTGTCCTGGGCGAGCCGCAAGGCGTCCGTGCGATCGCGGGTGGCCGCACACGTCACCAGATCGTCGAACACGTCGTCGGAGAGACCGACCAGCAGCCGCTGTCGGATCCGCTCCTCGACCCGCAGCCGGTTCGGTCCGCCACCCGGTTCGGGCTGGTCGAGAACGGCGGCCAGGTCGTCGCGGTGATCAGGGCTCTCGGCGACGGCGTCGACCAGCAGCCGGGTGGACGCCGGGTGCCCGCCGGACAGCTCGTGCACCATCCGCGTCAACCGCTCGGTGTTGCCCTCGCGCAGCGCCAGCGCCGACACCATGCCGGCCGTCTCGTCCTCGGTGAGATCGGCCAGCCGGTATCTGGCCCACCAGAACCTGGTGCCGATCTCCGATCCGCCGATCGCGGGATGGTCGAGGTTCCCCGTTGCCAGGTCTGCGATACCGGCTGCCGGTAGGTCGGCCAGCGCCGCGCCCCGGCTCGTGGCCAGCACGGTCAGCGGATCGGGGGCGAGCCTGCCCGCGGCCGCCCGCTTGCTTCGTGCCTTGACCAGCCCGTTGAGGAACCGCTGCCCGACCTCGGTGTCGACGTTGTCGAGCATCGCCACACTGTTGAGCGTCAGCTTCGTGGCGTGTTTGCTGCGACGGAACTCCTCCCGCAGATCGGTGAGGAAGGCGTCCCAGAGCAGCTCCTCGATCCGCTGGCGGTTGTCCTCGTCCTCGGGGTTGCGGCCCCATCGGTTCAGGTCCACCAGCACGTCGATGGCGTCGTTCTCCAGCCCGAGCCCTCGCGAGCCGTACCAGCCGTGGAACGACCCGAGCACGATGCGCTGGCCGCGCGCCGAGCTGATCATACGGTTGAGAGCCGACTCCACGACGTGCCCGGCGACCGGGGCGAGCCACTTGACCGGCATGGCGGTCTGCTGCCCCACGTCCTCGACCAGGCCGTTAGCCGTCGTCAGCAGGATCTCCCGCAGTTTCGCGCCGTTACGGTCCTCTTCCAGGAGGTCTGTCACCTGCCGGCGGGCGCGGGGATGGGTGTCCAGGTCCAGCTGCGCGCGCAGGACCAGCCTGCCGATGACGAACCGGGGGAATCGCAGGTTCCCGTATAGGGGGCAGGTCCGGCCGAGCTCGAACGCCAACGCCGAGAGCACGTCGGGGACCGACGTGGGCCGCGGATTCGTCTCCAGGTCGATGCGGGTGTGGGGGACGCCCTGGTCCAGCAACGCTGTCAGCTCGTTGAGCAGCGCGGTCTTGCCGCTGCCCCGGGCGCCCTCGAACACGAGCACCGGCCGATCCCGGCTCTGCGGCGGCCCGCCACCGCTCGCCGGCCGGTCCATGAGCGCGCGGACCACGTTGACCGCGGATACCCGCCCGGAAATCTGACCAGCGTTCCCCGACACGATCGCCCCCGTCATGGTTCGACGACTCGCAGGGGTAACTAGCCAGTCCAGACGCCCCCGCTTGGCATCTGACTCGTGCGGAAGCGTGAAAACGTTACTTGGCACGTCGTTTTTCAAGATCTTGATTAATTCTCGGGGCCGGACCGCTGTTCCCAGTTCCAGCGCCGCTCCTCGGCGATCCTCCGCCACGCCGTGGCCCGTGCGGTCCTCTCCATGGTGATTCCGATCATGGTCGCGATCGCGATGAGGGCGACCAGGCCGATCACGATCACGTTCGCATCCACGGGTTTCTCCTCTCGGGAGGGTTTCCGAGATCCCACGTCCACGGCGCGTCGCGCCACCCGTGCCGCAGCTCCGTGCTCGGCGCCGGTCCGTTCGCGTCCCCGCGACCGCCTGTTCCCGCGGTAGGATCATCGGTACCGCTCAGGTGCCAAGATCGGAACCGTTGTCGAACATGTGGACCTCCGGGCTACGCGCACCGCGTGGGACGGGCGGATTCTGATGGACGTGACGATAGGACGCCAACCTTGCTGTCACCTTTCCGCGCAGTTCAGTGGTCCGAGCGATGCATCGACGTCCACATGGAGCGCGGATGACAGCTTTCCGCACGCGGCTCCCCCTCAATTGGATCACTCCAACACGGCAGGCCGTCGCCACTGGGTGGAAATGATCGACTTTGAGATACGAGTGATCGGCGAGATCGAGATTCGCGCTCCCCGCGGGCTCGTCGACCTGCCGCCGCAGCAGGCCAAGGTGCTGGCGATGCTCGCCGCTGCCCGACCGGGACAGGGTGTCGCACGGGCCGACCTGGTCGACGGCCTCTGGCCCTCGGCCCCCGACGCCGACCGGCTGTCGTCGGTGGTGTCGAAGCTGCGCCGCACCCTCGAACCGGTCGGAATGACTGTCTCGCCGGCCACAAGCCGAGCCGGGCACGTCCTGTGCCGTGGTGCGGGGCCGGCGGGCGTCGAGCCGGAGGCGGTTCTGGACCTGCACCGCTTCCCCGTGCTGCTCGACCGCGGCCAGCACCTCCTCACGGCGGGGCGGCCCGCGGAAGCGATCGATGTGCTGCGGGCCGCCGCAGCGCAGTGGCGCGGCGCGCCCTTCACGGTCGGCGACGATTGGCCGTTGCCCAGAGTCTGTCGTCTCGCGCGCGAACGACTCGAGGAACAGCAGCTTCGCCTCGTTCGGGTCTGGGCACAGGCTGGCCTCTATGCCGAAGACCATGGGGTGCTCGACTGGATCCGCCAGGACGAGCGTCTACTGGCATCCCTGCACACCGACCCGGATGTCTGGATGCTGCGGTTTGTAGCCGCACTCGCCGACGGCTCCAGCGCGCGGGCCGAGAGCCTGCTCGAGGAGCGCCGTCGGGAATCCGGTTACGACTCGATGACGACGCGGGCGTTCCAGCTGCTCGAACTCTTCGAACGTGGCGTCGCGGTGCGTTCCTCGGTCCTGCCGCGCACCGTCGCCGACGTGCCCGCGAGCCTGCACCGTAGTGCACTCGCGAGCTATGTCGCATCCGTGCCGAGCGGTGGGGCCGACCTCCTGCACATCGCCGGTGCCGCGAGCTCGGCGCGGGCAGGCGTAGTGGGGGACCTGCACCGGATGGCGGCTGGCGCCGATGTCCGCATCGTGCACGGCATCTGTGACGGCACCGACGACCTCAGCCCCTGGCGGGTCCTGCTCCGTGACATCTGGGCGATCGGGCTCCGAGACCGCTGGTTCGACCTCAGTGCGCACGATGCCGTCCTGAAAGATCTGGTCGTCAACCCCCGGCCCGCCGACGGACTATCCAGAGCGACGCCGCTGGTCGGCACCGCGGTCGCGGTGATCGACGCAGTGGCGCGGCGACGGCCGGCTCTGGTGGTCATCGACGAGGCGGACCGACTCTCCCCGGCTGCTGCGACACTCCTGAGTGACCTCCGTGCACAGCTGTGCGGCGCGCCGTTCGGGTTCGTCGTCACCGGTTCCGACCTCGGTGCTGTCGGCGGCCCGGTGACCCTGCTGGAGGTACCGACTCCGCTCCGACGACCCGCCGAGGCCGCAGGTGACGACATCGCGGGGAGCTGGCTGGCTGCGGCTGCGGTGACGGCGCTCGGCGAGGAGATCGATCCAGTCGTCGTCGCCGGATGGCCGACGGTGCTCCTCGGTCCGGTCGCGCGCGCACGCGGCCTGCTCGCGCTCGCGTGCGGCGACGCGGAAGGGGCGCTCGTGCACTTTGATGAAGGCCGCCGAGCCGTCCGGACCGGCGCGGGCCCAGCTCGCTTGGCTGTGGAACTACCGAGCTCGTGCGCTGCTCACTCGCCGGTCGCGGCGCTGGACTGACGAGGCGCGCGACCTGCTCGCCGATGCCCGAGCTACCGCTGTGTCCAGCGGGATGGGAGCGCTCGCCGAGGCGGTGACCGCTCTGCTGGCGAGAATCGACGAGACCGGAGCGGGTTCCCGAGACCCGGTAGGACGTGCTCCTCGGCGCCCAGAAGTGGGCGCAGCCGGTGCCGCGGAGCTTGTGATCGCTACGAGATGCACGTCAGGGCCCTGCGAAGGACGTTCACGTACATCTCACGGCGATCTTGGCTCGCCCACCCGGATCACCGCGCCGGTCAGTCGAGCTGGCGCCGGATCGCGTAACCGATTCCCAAGATGTCCTCGTCGACGTAGAAGCGGACACCGGCGATCGGACGCGGTCGAGGTTCAGGCGGCACGTCGTCGCGACGCCTCGTAGATGACGGCCTGCTCGACCTCGCCCAGGTCCAGGTCGTACGTCGAGGCCACGAACTCCATCGGCTCGCCTGCCGCGACGAGTTCAGCGATCGTCTCCGCGCGGATGCTGTGCACGGTTGGTTGACCTTCGCGTCGTGCAGGGTGGAACACCACCGTCGGCGTCGTCTGGTCGGTGATCAGATACTCCGCTGGCCCCACCAGGTCGGGGTACTTTATCGCTGCGGTGAACCTCCTGCTGGGCGGTGTGAGAGGCGCGCCCTGACCGGACGGAATCACCATCCAGAGTTCTTCGTCGAGCCCGGTCGCTTGCTGTGCTGTGGCAAGCATCGCCCTACCGGCTGGCTGCAGGAATAGCTGCGCGTAGGCGAGGGGATGGCCGGGGGTTATGGAGCCGGGCGGAAACCTGCTCCGTGCACTGTGCAGGGCGGCATGGCACGTCGGTGTCGCGGCCATCGCGTTCCGGTGGTCGGGCAGGGTAACGTCAAGATCACCAAATGTGTTGATCTCATCACTGAAAGTAGCAAGCCGTGAAGCGAGGCAGCGCCCTGAACATCCTGGTCAAGCAATCTCTCGCCGAATCCAGCCTGTCGCCAGCGGCTACTTTCTGTGATCAGCTGACAGCTTAAAGTCATCTTGACGTTGCCCTGGTGTCCGGGTGCCGGCTGGGGTCGTCGGGACTGTCGGTGGTCGTCCGTAGCGTCTGCGGTATGCCGTCGAGCCTGCATGAGGTGTTGATCGAGATGTTTCGGCAGCGCCCCTCGCTGGCCGCTGAGCTGCTGGTGGACGGGTTGGGGGTCACGCTGCCGGGTTTCGAGCACGCTGAGGTGGAGTCCGGTGAGTTCACCGTGCTGACCCCGACGGAGTATCGGGCTGATGCGGTGGTGGTGTTGTCGGTCGCCGGGGTGGCGGTGTGGGCGGTGGTGGTCGAGGTCCAGCTGGGTCGGGATCCGGATAAGCGGTGGAGTTGGCCGGTCTACCTGGCCACCCTGCGTGGGCGGTTCCGCTGTCCGGCGGTGCTGTTGGTGGTCTGCGTGGATGCCGCGACGGCTGCCTGGTATGCCGCTCCGATCGAGTTGGGGCCTGGTGCGGTGGTGACTCCGATGGTGGTGGGTCCTGATCGGGTGCCGGTGGTGACCGACGTCGAGTACGCGGGTCGGGTTCCGGAGTTGGCGGTGCTCTCGGCTCTCGCGCATGGGGGCGATCCGAAGCGGAGCGGGGTGTTGGATGCGGTGGTCGTCGCGCTCGCGAGGGTCGATCCTGATCGTGGTGGGCTGTACTGTGATCTGGTGCTGGCTGTGTTGCCGGAGGCGGCGCAGCGCTACTTGGAGGGGCTCATGGCCACGGGAACGTATGAGTACCGCAGTGACTTCGCCCGTCGCTACTTCTTCGAGGGCAGAGCGGAAGGCGAGGCCGCAGGTAGAGCGGAAGGCGAGGCCGCAGGAAAGGAGGAAGGCAAAGCCGAAGGCGAGGCCAGGGCGGTGCTGGCGGTGCTCGATGCCCGCGGGATCGACGTTCCCTCCGACACCCGCACCCGCATCGCCGAGTGTCTCGACCTTGACCAGCTCGACACCTGGGTGCGTCGCGCGGTCACCGCCGAGACCGTCCACGACCTGTTCGACTAATCCGAAAATAGCCGGGGACGGGCGAACGGAACCACCGGCCTGTCGCGGGTTGGTGCGTAGCCGGGTTCGGGGGAAGCTGAGTCAGGCGGCGGGCTCCAGGGTGACTTTGAACCCGAGGG
>Ga0136634_10000284_pt1 | contig 24240 bp, 28 predicted proteins | sample AntDrymUQ8332106_2_FD_104654 | JGI IMG/M metagenome (GOLD analysis project Ga0136634, IMG submission 104654) | Polar desert sand microbial communities from Dry Valleys, Antarctica - metaG UQ833 (21.06) | ecosystem: Environmental > Terrestrial > Soil > Desert | place: Antarctica: Dry Valley... | reverse complement strand
CATGTTGATCTGGGCGGTCGGACATCGGTCGCGGAATCGACATGCTGAAGATCTTTGTGCACGTCGTTCGCCGCGACTTGCTGCTTGCGATGCGGCAGAAGGCTGACGTGCTCAACACGCTGTTTTTCTTCGTCGTCGTAGTGACCCTGGCGCCGCTGGGCATCGGGCCCGAGCCCGCGTTGCTACGTGACATCGCGCCTGGCGTGGTGTGGGTCGCAGCCTTGCTCGCCGCCATCTTGTCACTGCCGCGCCTTTTTGCAAATGATTTTGCCGATGGAACTCTTGAACAAATGCTGCTGTCCGCTGAACCTTTATCACTGATCGTGTTGGCCAAAGCTACTGCGCATTGGTTAAGCACCGGATTGCCCTTGACGTTGATGGCGGTGGTCTTTGGTCTGCTGTTTGATCTGGACAATAGTTCAACCGCGGCACTCGTAGGCGGGCTTATGCTCGGTACACCTGTGTTATCGCTGATTGGTTCCATTGGCGCCGCGCTGACGTTGGGCTTGCGTGGCGGTGCGGTCCTCGCATCCTTGCTAGCCTTGCCTCTCTACATTCCTGTGCTGATCTTCGGAGCGGGCGCTGTCGGCGCTGCAGCCGCCGGGCTCAGCGTGTCGGCGTATTTCCTTTTGCTCGGTGCATTTTTCTTGTTCGCCGCGGTCTTGATGCCGTGGGCCGTTTCTGTCGCGCTTCGCATTTCCGTCGAATGACATGAGCATCAACACAATGAGCGTTCGCGCACGCCCCGGACTGTTCTGGTTCTCGTCGCCACAGACATTCTTTCCGCTCGCGGGCCGATTGACCCCTTGGTTTTTTGCAATCGGTGCGGTCCTCGCGCTGCTTGGGGTGTATGTTGGCTTCTTCGTTGCGCCGACCGACGCTACGCAGGGCGAGGCTTACCGAATTATTTTCATCCATGTTCCTGCGGCGTGGATGTCAATGTTTCTTTACCTGGTCATGGCGTTTTGGGCCGCGCTCGGCCTGATCCTGAATACGCGCGTGTCTTCGATGATGGCCAGCGCAATCGCGCCGACCGGGGCGTTAATGACAGTTTTAGCGCTGATCACCGGCTCGCTTTGGGGACGACCCACCTGGGGAACCTACTGGGTCTGGGACGCGCGGTTGACATCCGAACTGGTGCTGTTGTTTCTTTATCTGGGATTTCTGGCGCTGCAGGCAGCCATTGATGACCCGCGTCGTGCGGACAAAGCGGGCGCGGTGCTCGCGCTTGTCGGTGTCGTGAACATACCGATCATCTATTTTTCTGTGCAGTGGTGGAATACGCTTCATCAGGGCTCCTCGGTCAGCCTGACACGCTCGCCTTCGATGGCCGCCACGATGCTGCTAGGAATGTTGCTAATGGCGCTGGCGTTTTGGTCATACAGCATCGGCGCAGCCTTGCACCGCGTTCGAAGCATTCTGCTCGAGCGCGAGAAGCGCAGTGAGTGGGCGCGGGAACTTTGCGCCGCAGAAGGGCTCAAGTGAACTGGAAGAGCGCAGCTGATTTCTGGGCGATGGGAGGTTACGGCTTCTACGTGTGGGGCTCGTACGCAACTGTGCTGGCTGCGGTTGTGATTGAAATCGTTCTGCTGCGCGTGCGGCGCCGCCGTGCAATTTCCGAGATCATTGGGGACAATTTGAAAACGGGAAAGTCAACGCAAATCGTGGGCAATCGATGAAGCCACGTCAAAAACGACTCACGTTAATACTCGGCGGCCTCGCCGCACTGGGCGTTGCGGTGGCGCTCGTGCTGTCTGCGTTTCAGGAGAATCTGGTTTTCTTCTATAGTCCTTCGCAGATTGCCAATCAGGAGGCTCCGAAAGGCAAGGCATTTCGGGTCGGTGGTCTGGTCGAGCAGGGCAGCGTCAAGCGGCAGTCCGACGGCCTTACCGTTAACTTCAACGTCACCGATACCGCAAAAATAATCCCGGTCGTCTACACCGGCATCCTCCCCGACTTGTTCAAAGAGGGAAAAGGTGTGGTCGCGCAAGGCAAACTCGACGCCAATGGCGTGTTCCGCGCACATGAAGTACTGGCTAAACATGACGAGAATTACAACCCGCCCGAGGCTGCGTATGCAGTCGAGCAGGCTGCCAAAGCGCGCAAGACTCTGCAACAGCAATAAATGATTCCAGAAATCGGAAACCTCGCGCTAATCCTCGCGTTGTTGCTGGCAACGGCGCAGGCGATTCTGCCTATTGCCGGCGCGGCGCGCGGCAATCGCACATGGATGTCGGTCGCGCGCCCGGCTGCCCGCGGCCAGGTGCTCTTCGTCACGCTGGCTTTTGGTTGTCTCGTGTACTCATTTGTCGTCAACGACTTTTCGGTTGGAAATGTCGCGAGCAACTCCAACTCGCAATTGCCGTTGCATTACCGGATTGCAGCATCCTGGGGGTCGCATGAGGGCTCTCTACTGCTGTGGGTCCTGATGCTCGCGTGGTGGACGTTTGCCGTGTCGATTTTTTCGCGTCACCTGCCAGACGACATGGTGGCCCGCGTGATTGGTGTGCAGGGCGTGATAGCGGTCGGCTTTCTGTTGTTCACGTTGTTAACGTCGAATCCGTTTGACCGGCTGCTGCCACCCGCGCTTGATGGGCGCGACCTGAATCCGCTGTTGCAGGACCCCGGCATGGTGTTTCATCCGCCGATGCTCTACATGGGCTACGTCGGATTCTCGGTAGCGTTTTCCTTCGCGATTGCAGCACTGCTGGGCGGCAAGCTCGACGCCGCGTGGGCGCGGTGGTCGCGCCCGTGGACCACATTGGCCTGGTGTTTCCTGACCTGCGGCATAGCGCTTGGCAGCTGGTGGGCGTACTACGAACTGGGGTGGGGCGGTTGGTGGTTCTGGGATCCGGTTGAAAACGCTTCGTTCATGCCGTGGCTGGTTGGCACTGCACTGATTCACTCGCTCGCCGCGACAGAGAAGCGAGGCAGCTTTCGAAGCTGGACCGTGCTGCTTGCGATATCTGCATTCTCGCTGTCCTTGCTGGGCACGTTCCTTGTCCGCTCGGGCGTACTGACATCCGTCCACGCCTTTGCGACAGACCCGAAGCGCGGCGTGTTCATCCTTGCCTTTCTGGTGATCGTCATCGGTTCATCGTTGGCGTTGTTTGCATGGCGTGCACCGAAGGTCGGGTTGGGCGGCAAGTTTGAAGTTGTCTCGCGCGAGTCGTTTCTGCTGCTCAATAACCTGTTGCTCGCAGTGGCCGCCGGGTCAGTGCTGCTGGGAACGCTGTATCCGCTATTTCTCGATGCACTGGAGTTGCCGAAGGCTTCGGTTGGCCCGCCATACTTCAATCTCGTCTTTGGTGCGGTCATGGCTCCGCTGGTCTTCCTGATGGGAATTGGTCCACTGGCGCGCTGGAAGAAAGCAGAATTGCCGGATCTGGCCACGCGCTTGAAATGGGCTTTTGCGGTGGCGCTTGCAGTCGCATTGATCGCGCCGGTGCTGGCAGGACGTTGGACACCTTTGATCAGCTTGGGTCTGTTTCTGGCGGGCTGGGTCGCCGCATCAACGGCAATCAACATAAAAGAGCGCATTCGTCATTTGCGTGGGGGTCTGCTCGAACGTCTGCGTGCGCAGGGGCGCTCCTACTGGGGTATGCAGCTGGCGCACTTGGGCATTGCGGTTTTCGTAGTCGGCGTCACGGTAGTCAACGGTTATCAGGTCGAGCAGGACACGCGCATGAACGTCGGGGACACGACCCAGGTCGGCCGCTATTCGATAAAGTTCGTCGGCACGCAGCGCCTCACAGGACCCAATTACGGCGGGGCACGGGGCACGGTCGAAGTCTCGCGAGAAGGCAACCACGTCACCACCTTGCACCCTGAGAAGCGTATTTACAACGTGCAGAAGATGCCGATGACCGAAGCTGCCATCGACACCGGCGTGCTCGGAGACATCTACGTGTCGCTGGGCGAGCCGATCGATCCGAGCGGCACCGGTGCTTGGAGCGTGCGCGTTTATCACAAGCCGCTGATCACGTGGATCTGGGGCGGGTGCGTGCTGATGGCGCTGGGCGGTGCGGTGGCGCTATCGGACCGCCGCTATCGGTTGCTTGCCAGACGCAGTCAGACCAGCGCCGTCGCGCGCGCTTAAGCCCCATGAGCGACGACGCGCGTGCCGTTGATGGTCCGACTGTAGCTTCAGGAGTCGATAGCGACTCTACCGAAGCGCCGAAATCTGCACTCCGTTTTGTCCGATTCGCACTACCGCTTGCCGTATTTGCCGGGCTCGCCGCGTTCCTGTTCATCGGGCTGGGCTTGAATCCGCGCGAAGTGCCGTCGCCGCTGGTTGGAAAACCTGCGCCGACATTTCGCCTCGCACAACTCGCCCAACCGAACGAAGCGTTTTCACCGGACCAGATGCGCGGCCAGGTGTGGCTGCTTAATGTATGGGCATCATGGTGCGTCGCCTGCCGTGTCGAGCATCCTCTGCTGGTGGAGCTTGCAAGGACTGACACCGTTCCTATTGTTGGTTTGAATTACAAAGACAAACGCGACCCTGCACTGGGATGGCTCGCGCAACTTGGAAACCCCTACCAACTCTCGCTGATGGACACCGATGGCCGTGTTGGTCTCGACTACGGCGTCTATGGGGTCCCCGAGACGTTTGTGATCGATAAGCAGGGGGTGATTCGTTTCAAGCAAATCGGCCCGGTGACCGAAGAAGCGTGGCAGAAGAAAATGTGGCCGCTGGTGCAGCAGTTGCGCAAATCATGAGGGTCATGATTATTCGATGGATGATGATGTCGCTTGCGTTGCTTTCCGGTGCTGCTTTGTCCGCCGAAACCGTTGCAAAGCCGGATGCAGTTGCGGTTCATCGCGCAGCCGGGCTGGCTGAAAAGCTTCGATGCCTCGTTTGCCAAAATCAATCGATCGCAGAATCAAGTGCGGAACTCGCAGTGGATTTGCGACGCGAAATCGGCGAACAAATCAAGGCCGGCCGAAGCGATGAAGAGATTCTCGATTTCATGGTCGCACGCTACGGCGACTTCGTTCTTTATCGGCCGCCACTGAAATCGCACACGGCATTGCTGTGGTTTGGTCCGGCATTGCTCGCGATGGCGGCGCTTGCTGCCTTTGCCAGAGCGCTGCGCAACCGACGTCGCCGACTGCGTGAGACACCACTGACCTCGGCCGAGCAGGCCGAAGCTGAAACGTTGCTGGCCCAATCGGCTGATACCCGGCTGTGACAGCGTTCCTCGTCACAGCGATTGCAATGGTGGCCGCGGCGGCCGCATGGGTTCTATGGCCGCTGTTGCGTCCGGACGAATCGCGTGCAGTTGATCACGGCGCAGCAAATGTTTCGATTTTCCGGGATCAGTTCGCTGATCTCGACGCTGACCTTGCGCGCGGCACGCTGTCCGCCGATCAATATTCCGAATCAAAAACAGAACTTGAACGGCGTCTGCTGGAAGATGTCCGCGCGAGTCCGTCAGCGCCGGGTGAACGGCGCACGCACCGGTGGATTGCGGTGTTTGTCGCGTTGGTTACGCCGCTCGCTGCCGCTGGGCTGTATTGGCAGGTCGGCAGCCCGGCAGGGTTATCACCGGGCAGTGCCGTGGCGGCAGACGATGGCGAGGTCACACGCGAACAGATCGAGGCGATGCTCGCCGACCTGAAAAAGCGTGTTGATAAAGAACCGGGAAATGCAGAAACGTGGGCATTGCTGGCGCGCACTCACTATGCAGTTGGAAATTTTGCGGAGGCAGCAGCGGCATATGGAAAGGTGGCGACGCTACTGCCCGAAAATGCAGACCTGATGGCCGATCACGCCGACGCTCTGGCAATGAGCCAGGGCCGCACCTTCACGGGAAAACCTCTGGAACTCGTGCGCCGCGCCCTGGTTCTCGACCCCAAGCAGTGGAAAGCGCTCGCGATGGCAGGTTCAGAAGCGTTCGAACGACGCGACTATGCAGCCGCAATCGATTACTGGCAGCGCTTGTACAACATCACACCCCCGGAGGCACCGATTGCTCAGCAGCTTCAAGGCAGCATCGATCGCGCCCGGGAGCTTGCGGGGAGCTCTGTACCTGCACCGCTCGCGTCTGGATCTGTCGCAGATGCTCCAACCAAGAGCGGTGCGGAAGGCCGCAACGTTACCGGCACCGTCACGGTGAGCGCAGGCCTGATGTCCAAGGTGCAGCCGGACGATTCCGTTTTCATCTTCGCGCGCCCTGCGGATGGCTCGCGGATGCCGGTGGCAGTCGTGCGCGCACGCGCAAAAGAATTGCCGCTGCAATTCACGCTCGATGATTCGCGCGCAATGGCAGCGACCGCAAAAATTTCGAGCCTGTCCGAGGTTATTGTTACCGCGCGCATTTCGCGGTCTGGCAACGCCATTCCCGCCAGTGGTGACCTCGAAGGGGGTGTTGAAAAGATCAAGGTCGGCAGCCAGGGCATCGCCATCACGATCGATCGCGCGGTCCCGTAACACCGCAGAGCGTGATTGTTCCGGCGGTCCAGGGAATTTTGCGTTGGGCCAAGCTCAATGGCAGACGTGCGCTGGGCTTGCGCGCGCAGTTAGATAGCGAAGACCGTCGCGTACTCGAGCAGATCATCTTGCCGGTATACGCCGCGCGTGCAACGCCTCAGCGAGTGCTTTTCGTTGGATGCGCCCCCTATACGCAACACTACGGCGAACTCTTCGCTGCCCACGAGTACTGGACGATCGACCCCGTGGCATCAATGCAGCGATACGGCAGCCGACGGCATATCGTTGACGGCCTGCATCACCTCGGAAGCCACATTCAACCCGAGTATTTCAACGTCATCGTTTGCAACGGTGTCCTCGGCTGGGGTCTGAATGCACCCGAGCAGGTCGAGGCAGCATTTGGCGCATGCCATCGCCACCTGCAGGCGGAGGGGGAGCTTATAGTTGGATGGAATGACGTTGCGCCCCGCAACAACGTATCTCCAGACAACGTGGCGGCGCTTCGGTTATTCCGTGCCGCGATCTTTCAACCGCTTGGAACCTTCAGATACCCGGTTGCTGGCGCCAATCGGCACGTGTTTGACTTCTATGTCAAAGAAAAAAAAAGCTATAAAACAGATTAAAACTTATGTCCAAACATCTGATCTTGCTATGTTTTCTTAAGCCGAGCTTAAATTGCATTAGCAGGCGTGACGTTTGCCTTTGAGTATAGGCGTCGGCGCCTGCGGGCCATTAACTCTCAGGTGCTGTTTGCACACGACTGGGAGTCTCTATGAATCTGATGCGTCACCGTCCTTATCTGCGGGCATTGAGCCGACGTCAGCGTCTTGCGTGGTGGGAGCAGAAAAAACGTTTGAGCACGCGGGTTACGATCGGCGCCGCGTGGCTACCCGAGTCGGTTCGCCGCACGTACGCCTACGCGTTTCGTCCTAACTGAGTTCAGCAATGGCCGCTCGGTCGCTCCAATCAGTCACGATCAGCTTTGGCTTGGTGACGATTCCTGTAAAGATGTACGCGGCCACCAATCCGCGCGCCGGCGTATCGTTCACGATGCTCGATGCGCAGGGTGGCAGAGTCAAACAGCAGTACATCTCGGCCGAGAGCGGCGAGGTTGTTCCGCGCGCGGAAATGATCAAGGGTTATGAGTTCGAGAAGGATCGTTTCGTGACGTTTACGAAAGAAGAACTCAAAGCTCTCGAGGAAGCGGCTTCAGGCGCGGTTGAAATCACTGAGTTCGTTCCGGCCGAGTCAATCGATCCGGTGTTTTACGAGAAAGCGTATTACCTTGGCCCCGATAAAGGCGGCGCAAAACCGTATCGCTTGCTTGCCGATGCGATGCGCGCTTCAGGCCGCTCGGCCATTGGGCGCTGGGCAGCACGCGGCAAGCAGTATCTGGTCAACATCCGCGTGGTCGAGCAGGGGTTGATTTTGCAGGAACTGCTTTACGCGGACGAGGTCCGCTCGATCGACGAGGTGGAAATCCCTGCGGCCAAGATTGACTCAAAAGAGCTTGCCCTGGCCAATCAGTTAATCGACAGCATCACCTCGAAGACTTTCGATCCGACTCAGTACAAGGACGACGTCAAGGATCGCATCGAGGGGCAAATCCACAAGAAGGTCGAGGGCGAAGAGATCACTGTGCCCGCTGGCGGTGCGGCCGCAACGTCCGGCGCCAAGGTTATCGATATCATGGATGCGCTTAGAGCGAGTTTGAAGCGCAAGCAGGGTGGTGACGGCGCGGTTGAAGACAGTGATGACGCGCGCGGTCGCAAATCGGTGGCTGAAAAGCCCGCTGCAAAAAAGGCCGCCAAGAAATCGGCCAAGAAATCACCGTCGCGGATCGTGCGCAAAGCTGCGTAGTGATTTTGAGCGCGGTTTGCTAACGCTATAAATATCAGGAGACCCATCATGGCGCAGAAAATCCCGGCGATTCCCTTTGCGGGTGTGCTGGAAGCACAGACGGCCGCTACGGCGGAGATCGTGCAGGCTGCTTTAAACGGAATGCAACGACTGCAGCAATTGACAATGCAGGCAATCAGAGCCGGCGCGGGCGGACAGTTGTCGCTTGCACAATCGATGGGTTCGATGCGCGCGCCGGGCGACGTCAACCGCGCAGCCGCCGAGTTCGCGCCCGCAGCGGAGCAGGGCGCTCGCTATCAGCGCGAGCTCCTGCAGGCCATCTCCGAGATGAACAGCGACGTCGTTCGTGCCAGCTACTCGATGATGGAGCGCATGCGCGAGGCAATTACAACTTCAGCGGGTTCGCTGTCGATGCCAACGGCAATAACCGGATTCGCGCAGGGCGGTGAGACCGGCAACCCGATGGCGCTGTACGACTCGGCAATGCAGCAATGGCAGACTGCCTTGCAGCAGCTGATGGCTGGGCCGGCGGCTGCAGCGGCGGCTGTTTCTTCTGTTGGTGAAGCCAACAGCGGGACATCACAACGTGCTGCAACACGCCCGGCCAAGAGCCGCTCGAGCGCACGAAAAAAGCGGTGATATTTCGCGCGGGTTGCCAACATAATTCAGCACGCGCAGCGCTGATCGCGCTGTGAACTTTGCAGTCTGGGCGCTGATCGTCGGCGCCATTTTCATCGTCATGGCGCTCGCCGGGACGCTCGTCGAGCGCCTGCCGCTGAGTACGTCGATGCTTTATTTGCTCGCCGGATTCGCGCTCGGACCCGCGGGCTTTTCCCTTCTGAGTCCGTCGCCCCTTGACGACCACGAGGTGCTGGAAGTCATCGTCGAGGTCGCCGTACTTATTTCTTTGTTTGCGGTAGGGCTGAAGCTGGCGCTGCCCTGGTCGGACCGCCGCTGGCGCAGCGCACTGTTGCTGGCCACCGCATCGATGGCAATCACGGTCGCTGCATTGGCCGCAATAGGCGTGTTGCTGTTGAAACTCCCGTTGGGCGCGGCGATTTTGCTGGCAGCAATATTGTCACCGACCGACCCGGTCTTGGCTTCTGATGTACAGCTGTCAAACCCTGACGACCGCGACGCGGTGCGCTTCAGCTTGACGGGCGAGGGTGGCCTGAACGACGGGGCCGCCTTTCCATTTGTGATGTTGGGTCTTGCGTTGCTGGGCCTGCATGACCCGGGGACTTTTTACTGGAGGTGGTTCACAGTCGACCTTGTGTGGGCCGTCGTTGGAGGCTTGACCATAGGCGCGGCGTGCGGCTATTCGGTCGGCAAGATGGTTCTGTATTTGCGAACCCGCCACCATGAGGCCATTGGCCTCGATGAATTTCTGATGTTGGGATTGGTGGGTGCGGCATACGGCATAGCGCAACTGTGTTCGACGTACGGGTTTCTTGCGGTTTTTGCGGCAGGGGTGGCCCTGCAGCGAACGCAGCAGGAGCATGGGAAGAAGAAGCCGGTAGGTGACGGTCTGGATCAAGCACCAGAAGAAGCTAAGCTAGCAGAAGCAGCAGCGAGTGGCACTGAGGAGAAAATGGCCGTTGATCCGCAGCTAGCCGGCGCTTACATGACGCGGGCAATTCGGGGATTTAACGAGCAGCTCGAGCGCATCGTCGAAGTGGCGATCGTCATCATGGTCGGGGCCATGCTGACGTTGATCGTCCTGCCATCGAATGGCTTGATTTATCTTGGCTTGCTGTTCTTCCTGGTGCGGCCTTTTGCGGTCTGGACTGGCCTGGCCGGGTTGAACATGCCGCGCGATCAACGTCTTCTGATCGCATGGTTCGGGATCCGTGGAATCGGATCGATTTACTACATGATGTATGCCATCGGTCATGGCCTGTCCGTGCCACTTGCAGAGCAAATGATTTCAATCGTGCTCGCCGCTGTCGCAGCGTCAATCGTCGTGCACGGAATATCGGTTACGCCGTTGATGAAGTTCTATCAGGCGCGGCGTAAACGTCGATCAGGCGTGGGCAAAACTTGATGAACATGACGGCGTTCAGCGCAAAAGTGCAGGCGCCAGTTCATGCGCTTCACTGGGCGCGGTCACCCCATAGCTGCTTCAGCCGCGCATCACGGCCGCAGTTGTTGCGATAGAACTTGTAGCGGACCGGGTTCTTGATGTAATAGTCCTGGTGATACTCCTCCGCCGCATAGAAATTAACGGCAGTGACAATCTCCGTGACTATCGGATCACGAAACGGTTTGTTTGCCGAAAGCGCCTTCTTCGACGCTTCAGCCACAGCACGCTGCTCATCATCCTGCGCAAAGATCGCCGTGCGATACGGCGAACCCGCATCGCAGAATTGCCGGTCCTTCGTCGTCGGGTCGACCGTGCGCCAGTAGTATTCGACGAGCCGCGAGAAACTGACCTTGCTCGGATCGAACACAACGCGCACCGCCTCGGCGTGACCGCTGTTTCCGGCCGAAACACTGTCGTAAGTCGGATTGACAGTCTTGCCTCCGATGTAACCCGAGGTCGTCGAGATCACGCCGTCAACCTTGTCGAAATCGGCTTCGGTGCACCAGAAGCAGCCACCGGCGAAGACAGCGGTTGCCGTAGGCGTGGCACGCGCGGCGGGCTTGCCGGTTTGCTCCGGCTTCGATTGCGCATAGGCGCCACCGGCAAGCAAGCCGGCGATCAGCATCAACGACGTTGCAGTGCGCGCAATCATGCTGACACCGGCACGAATTTGAGCGCTACACCGTTGTTGCAATATCGTTTGCCGGTTGGAGCAGGGCCGTCCTGGAAAACATGGCCTTGATGCCCCTCGCAACGTGCGCAGTGATATTCGGTACGCGGCAGAATTAATTTGTAATCGGTTTTCAAACCCACTGCGCCCGGGATCGAATCAAAAAAGCTCGGCCAGCCCGTTCCACTCTCAAATTTCGTCTCACTGGAAAACAACGCGAGTTCGCAACCCGCGCAGTGGTAGGTGCCCTTACGCTTCTCGCGATTCAGCGCACTGGTTCCCGGCGCTTCAGTCCCTTCGCGCCGCAACACCTGATACTGCTCCGCAGTCAGACGAGACTTCCATTCGGCGTCCGACAGCGAAACTTTTCCGGTCGGGGTCGGCGCAGGAGTGTTCTTCTGCGATTTTTGATCCGCGGCAATGGTCCGCGCGGCACCGCCACCAATCCCCAGGACGGCTAGCGCCGAAAGCAGTGTTCGTCGAGTCATCATTGGTTGCCCTTTGTAAACAAGCCCATTTCAGTCGCAGTCGCACATCATTTCTTACGACGCTACCTCATTTGGAGTTGGGCACGCCCGTCTTCGTTCACCAGGACAAGCTGCTGGCCATTGCGGGGCAGCAGGGTTTTCCCGGCAAACACCAGCTTCGTCTGCTTGCAGTGTTGGTGCGTGCGCCGCACGCGGGGACCTGTTTTGAAGTTTTCGCCGTCGAAACTGTATTCAATCACACCCGCGGTCTGATTCTCAATGCTGAATTCAATCGTGCGTGACTTCGGACGGCCGAACAGTTGTACGGCGTAGTGTCGTCCGGTCTTTGCGCTGCGCGCGATGGCGATGGCTGTCTCAGTAACGTCGGGATCGAGCATGTTCTTGCGGTGGCCTGGAGAATTGCGCCACCCTTCGAAGAATCGTTCCGCAAGCTCGCGCGTCGAAAAACCAGTCGACTTGAATTGATACGCGATGTTTTCAGCTACCGCGCAATAGTCGTAGCCGAATTTTTGCGCGCGCTGGTCCGGTTCGCTGCCGTCGGCTGAATGCCCATAGTGATCGGTTTTCGCCATGTAATCTGCAAAGTAGCGCGCCGCATTTGCCAGCTGGGCGTTGCCCGTAAGTGCAGGCTGCTCGTGTTCGTGCCGGAATGCATTTGTTACGGCGAGGATAGTCTGGGCTGCTTCGCTGACGTCCGGCGCCGTTACGCCGTCGGACGGCAACGCGAAAGCCAGCCAACCGGATGCGATAAGGGCAGATAACGCGCGCTTTGCCAACTCTTAATTTCCGGTTGCGGAAGTCACGCGCCAGATAATGTTGCCGACGTCGTCGGCCACTAACAACGCTCCCCGCCGATCGAGCGCGACACCGACGGGGCGTCCGTATGCCTTGCCTTCAGCGTTGACGAAGCCACTGAGCACTTCGACTGGCGGGCCCGACGGCCGTCCATCGCTGAATGGAATAAACACGACGTTGTAGCCGCTGCGCGGCCGACGGTTCCACGAGCCATGCTGTCCGATGAACATACCATTTGCGAATTGGGCGGGTAGTGCGTTGCCGCGCGCCGCTGTTAGTCCGAGCGCGGCAACATGCGCGCCGAGCGCGTAGTCGGGCACGAGCGCCGTTGCGACAAGGTCAGGGCGCTTCGGCTCAACTCTCGGATCGACGTTCGGCCCGAAGTAGCTCCAGGGCCAACCGTAGAAACCGCCATCGCGCACGGACGTCAGATAATCAGGAACCAGGTCTTGCCCGAGATCGTCGCGTTCGTTGACCACAGTCCACAGCACGCCGGTATCCGGCTCCCAGGCCATCCCGTTTGGATTACGCAGACCTGACGCATAAAGGCGGCGCGAGTTTTTAGCAGGGTCGATCTCCCAGATCGATGCGCGCTCGATTTCGATTGCCAAACCGTTTTCTGCCACGTTGCTGTTGGACCCGACGGTTGCATAGAGCTTGGATCCATCACGGCTCGCGATCAGGCTCTTGGTCCAGTGATGATTGAACGGCCCGGCCGGCAGATCCACGACCCGCGTGCCGGACCCGGTAATTCGATCTGCACCTGGGACGTATTGAAACTTCACCACGGCATCGGTATTCGCAACATAAAGTTGATCGCCGACCAAAGCCATCCCAAACGGTGAGTTGAGCCCCTCGATGAAAGGAGTCCGCACTTCCGCGATTCCATCGCCGTCGGCGTCTCGTAACAACGTAATGCGGTTGGCGCTGGGAACACCGGCCCCGGCGCGCGCCTGGACCTTGCTCATGATCCAAAAATACAGGCCACTGTGTTCCGGGCGTTTAGGCGCATTGGATTCCGCAACCAATACATCGCCGTTGGGAAGGACGTGGACCCACCGCGGATGGTCAAGCCCACCCGCGAGAGCAGTAACGCGCGTCCCCGGCGTTGCGGTCGGCAAAATGCCCACGGGCCATCCAACGGCGGGCGCTATATGCACCGTTGGAACCAGCGGTGTGCTGGGCGCAGGCAAGTGCGGGGCATTCCCGACAACCGCGCTAGCGGGCGTTCGGGATGGTTCGGCACACGAAGCGCCGACCAGTGCTGTTGCCAATATCAGGCCAAACCGAATTAACCTCATGATCTCAATCCGCGTGAGCCGCTGCACTAGTCACCGGTAGCAACGCGCAGTCCTCCCGCTGGTGGACGGTGTCCGCCTGCGCTGTTTAAAGCCGGCAGGCTGCGCGCGCGAGCTACGGCTGGCGCATCGCCGCTACCGTGTTCTTCAGGGCGACACCCAGCACACTGGCAATCTGCGTGGTCAGATAACGCGCTCCAAGCGCGGCGTACTTCTTGTACTCCTCCGCCGGTATCGTCATCAGGCCACCGGCCACCTGAGTGCGCGCAATCTTGGCAATCGCTGCATCGATCGCATCGACCACTTCGGGATGCTTCTGATTTCCAACATGGCCCATTGAAAACGACAGATCGTTGGGCCCGATGAAAAGCGCGTCGATCCCGGGAACGGTCAGAATTTCATCCAGATTCGCGAGCGCCTCGCGCGTTTCGATCATCAGGATGACGCCGGTCCCTTCGTTGGATGTCTTCGCGTGCGGGGTGCCGCCAAAGAATCCGTAGCCGGCGGCGCGCGGCGAAAACGCTGCGCCGCGTGTGCCGGTCGGCGGGTATTTAGCAGCCGCAACGATGCGGCGCGCCTGCTCGGCGGTGTTGACCTGCGGCACTTGAATTGCAGAAGCGCCGATGTCGAGCACGCGGAGAATATCGGGCTCGAGCGTTCGCACGACGGGGATCGTATTCGAGCAGCGTGCAGCGCGGATCAGATTCTCGGTTGTCTCAAGACCGGCAGGTCCGTGCTCGTTGTCGAGCACGACAAAGTCAAAGCCTGCATAGCCGCACATCTCGACAATCGCCGGACTTGCGATCCCGATGAACATGCCGAGCAGCGGCTTCTGGCCCTTCAACAATCCGGGCAGGCGGGTATCGATGGCGGTCACAAGATCTCCTATTCCAGTTTCAGGTTTGCAGCTTTGACAACTTGTCCCCAACGGGCTTTCTCGTCGCGAATAAATCCCGTGAACTGCTCGGGCGTGTTGGTCGACACCTCGGCTCCCTGCGCCGCAAGCCGCTCTCGCATCTCGGGCGTATTGAGAATCTTTGTGATTTCGGTGCTGAGCCGTGCAATGACATCCTTCGGCGTGTTCAGCGGCGCCAGCACGCCTTGCCACGAACCCGTCTGAAAGCCATCGAGACCAGCAGCTTCCGCCACCGTTGGAACGTCGGGGATCGCACTCATGCGCTTGCTGCTCGACACCGCCAGGATCTTGAGCTTGCCGCTTTTTACATGCGGATACGTAGCGAGCATTCCATTGAACATCACGTCGGCCTGACCGCCCGCCATATCGGTGATCGCCTGTGCGCCGCCCTTGTAGGGGATATACGCCCAGTCGACGCCCGCGCGAGAAGCAAAATCGATCCCCGCCAGATGCGGTGCGCTGCCAACACTTGATGCCGCAAAATTCAACTTCCCTGGCTTCGACTTCGCCAACGTGATCAGCTCCCTGGTGCTCGATACGGGCACCGAAGGATGCACCACCAAAATGTGCGGTGAATAAGCAACCATCGTTACGGGTGAGAAATCGGTCACCGGATCAAACGAGAGCTTGTACAGGCTGGGGCTTATCGCGAGGGCGCCTATGTCGGCGAGCAGCAGCGTGTACCCATCGGGCGGACTTTTCGCGACCAGGTCAGCACCCAGATTGCCGTTGGCACCCGGCTTGTTCTCAACGACGATGGTTTGTCCGAGGGAGTCGGTCAGTTTCTGTCCGATTGCACGAGCGAGAATGTCGGATGTGCCGCCGGGTGGATAAGGAACGATGATTCGCACCGGCTTGTTCGGGTACGGCTGCGCAGTAGCGATTGACGCGCCAGCCAACGCGGAACATGCGACCAAAAACCCCAAGCCCGTTCGAAGATACCTTGCAAACATCATGATGCGTCTCCTTGTGCGTCAATCCGCTAGTGAATCTGCGGCTCAGGGATCTGAGTTGTACCTTCCAGAAAATCGAAATCGCAGCCGTCGTTGGCTTGCGTAATGTGGCGCGAGAAAAGGGCTCCGTATCCGCGCGCATAGTGAGGCGAGGGTGGGCGCCAGGCGCTACGTCGACGGTCGAGCTCTGCGGCGTCGACCAGCATATTTAACGTGCGTTGGGGGACGTCTAGCGCGATCTCGTCACCGGTTTGCACCCAAGCAAGCGGGCCGCCAATCGCACTCTCGGGTGCCACATGAAGTACGCACGCTCCATAACTGGTCCCGCTCATGCGCGCGTCCGATATGCGGACCATGTCGCGCACGCCCTGCGCCAGCAACTTCTTCGGAATCGGCAGCTGCCCCCATTCCGGAAAACCGGGACCTCCAATAGGGCCGGCACTGCGCAACACCAGCACCGAGCTCGCCTCGACGTCGAGAGTGGGATCGTCGATCCGTGCGGCGAGGTCTTCATAGTCATCGAACACGACTGCGCGCCCGCGATGAATCAACAGCCGCTGCTCCATCGCACCGGGCTTGATCACCGCACCGTCAGGCGCAAGATTACCTTTCAGTACAGCGAGACCGCCACTGGCAAGCAACGCGCGATCGCGCCGCCGAATTACGTCGTCGTTGTAGACGTCAGCACCCGCAATGTTTTCGCCTAGCGTTGCCGCGTTGATCGTTGCGGCTGATCCGTCGATCAACTCGCCGAGTTCGGCGAGTACCGCACGCAAACCCCCTGCGTAGTAGAAGTCCTCCATCAGATATTCGCCCGAAGGGCGCAGGTTCGCGAGCAGCGGTGTGTTGCGCGACAGCTCGTCGAAGCGTTCGAGCATCAGTTTTATGCCTCCGCGTCGCGCCATCGCGATCAGATGCACCAGCGCGTTGGTCGAGCCACCGAGCGCGAGTACGGTCGTAATTGCGTTGTCGTACGAAATCGCGGTCAAGAAATCTGACGGTTTCAAATCCTCCCACACGATTTCGACCGCGCGCCGGCCGGTCTCGGTTGCCATGCGTTGATGATTGGCATCGACTGCCGGAATTGACGCCGCGCCGGGAAGCGTCCATCCCAGCGCTTCGGCAGCACTGGTCATCGTCGACGCAGTGCCCATCGTCATGCAATGCCCGGCCGATCGTGCAATGCCGTCCTCAACTTCCTTCATCACTTCTTCGGTGATGTTGCCGGCCCGAAGTTCGGCCCAGTATTTCCACGTGTCACTGCCTGAACCTAACGCCTTGCCGCGCATGTTTCCTCGCAGCATTGGGCCGGCCGGCATGAAGATCGACGGCAGATTCATGCTGGTGGCACCCATGATCAAGCCGGGGGTGGTCTTGTCACAGCCGCCCATCAACACGGCGCCGTCGGCGGGATACGAGCGCAGCAGCTCCTCGGTCTCCATTGCCAGAAAATTCCGGTACAGCATTGCCGATGGCTTCTGAAACGGCTCGGACAGGGACATCGCCGGCATCTCGACTGGAAACCCACCGGCCTGCCAAACACCGCGCTTGACTTCCTCGACACGCTGCTTGAAATGCGAGTGACACTGATTGATGTCGCTCCAGGTATTGATGATGGCAATGACAGGCTTGCCCAAGTAGTCTTTGCGGTCGTAGCCCATCTGCGCCGTGCGCGAGCGATGGCCGAAAGCGCGCATATCCTGCGCGCCATACCAGCGATGCGAGCGCAACTCTTCCGCTGTCTTGCGTGCCTTGGTCAAAGTTGAAATCCCGGGCACGGGTGTGCGCGACTGCCGAGAGCCATTCTGTCTCCTTCTATTCTGTTTGTGCGCAGCATGTATCAGCAGGCGGTCAAGCGCAAGCCGCGGGGCATCGACTAACCTGTCAGGGATGAAACTTGCTGGAGTAGCTGGCACGCGACATGCATCGTCGCCGATGTGTATTCGTGCTAGAACCTGATGATGCTAAACCTGCCAGATTTGCTCGGACACGCATTGCGTGATCAGCGCGCCGGACTGGAGAAGATTGTATTCAGCCAGCTCGCGCTGCACACGGCTGACCTCGACCTGACCAGTGACGCGTTTGAAGACTACGCACCGATTCCGCGCCGCTACACGGCAGATGGCAATGGCTTGTCACCGCCGTTGTCGTGGAGTGACGTACCGGCGCAAGCTGCATCACTCGTGCTGATTGTCGAGGACGCGGACGCGCCATCACCGAAGCCGCTGGTGCATGCGATTGCGATCAGCCTGCCCGTCGAGGGATTTCTTTCGGAAGGTGCGCTGCCTAGTGCAGACCACGCAGGGTTCGGCATCAAGATGGGGCGCAACACCTACATGCAGGGGCTGTGGCTGCCGCCTGACCCACCTCCTGGGCATGGGGCGCATCGCTACGCGTTTCAGGTTTTCGCATTGAGCGGTGCGGCGCGTTTCTCTGACGCTCCGGGTCGGGAAGAAGTCGAGTTGCAGATTCGCAAATTTGCTGTGGCGCGCGGATGCCTGGTTGGAACGTTTGAGCGCAAATCCCGCGCGGACCAGCCAGAATAGCCTCGCTAGCGTACATCGTCCGCAGCATGTGGCGCCGCTTGGCTGGCATAGATCGCGCGCACTGAGTCCATCGTATCGGCGTCGTTCGCCGCCTTGCAACGCGGTAGCCCTTGATACGGGCGAATCGCAGCGCAACGCCAGCCGGATATCGAGAGCTCGCCTGCAGATCGTTAAACGTCACTTCAACCACAAGTTCGGGACGCACCGTCACGATCCAATCATCCCGGCTGACCGCGCGAGCCAGCAGTTCACGCGTCTGCCATTCGAGTATCTGATCGGTCATGCCCTTGAACGCTTTGCCAAGCATAGGCTGCCGGTCGGGGGACGGGAATTTTCTGCGCTGCAGTTGAACCGGGGCCTTGAAATCGACGACGGCTGCTCTTAAGTTGGTCCGTATCGGCGCGCGTGCGCCGATACAGCTAACTCGAGAGGAGGAGCCGAATGTTTGCATCAATGATTACGTTTCCGGGGGTGTTCGGTGAATTCGATCGGCTACGCCGCGAATTTGACGAGCTCTCCGGTTGGGCGGGCATCCCCAACAGCATCCGTTCCGCAGCACCGGGCGCGTTCCCGGCGATCAATATTGGCAACACTCCGACGAGCGTTGAGATTTACGCGTTTGCTCCCGGCATCGATCCCAAAAAAGTCGACGTGACGATCGATCGTGGCGTTATGACGATTTCGGGTGAGCGTGAATCGACGCTGCCGAGCGGGAAGAGTGATGTCAATGTCTACGGCAACGAGCGTTTTGCCGGCTCATTCCGGCGCGCCATCAGCTTGCCGGACGACGTCGACCCATCGAAGGTGGAGGCGAAATACCGGGACGGCGTGCTGCATGTCAGCGTAGGCCGTCGCGAGTCGGCGCTGCCCAAGCGCATCACAATTCAGTAATGCACCGAACAGGAGATCAGCATGAATGACAGTTTCGTCGCTACTCGCGCTCAGCGCGATACAAATCTCAAGGACACAGAGCGCCCAGGGACAGGCACGCAGCCGACGGAGTCGCAAAGAGTTCAAGAGACACGCAGTGACTCTGCTTCAGCCAAGGCAAACACACCGCCGGTCGATGTGCTGGAAGACTCGAGCGGCATTACGTTGCTGGCAGATATGCCCGGTGTTTCAAAGGAATCGCTTGAGATCAAGGTCGAGGGCGATACGCTGACTCTAGAAGGAGCCATCACTTCGGCTACTCCGCAGGCACTCGAAGCAAGCTATGCCGAAGTCCGCGTGCCTCGCTTTCGGCGCAGCTTTACGTTGAGCCGCGAACTGGGCACCGCAGCGATCGAGGCGCAGCTGAAAGATGGCGTATTGAAATTGAGGCTCCCGAAACACGAAAAGGCGCAGCCGCGGCGCATCAACGTCAAGGTTGTATAGGGAAGGGTGGTTGACGCCGGCGCGCCACGCCGGCGTTGCCTTATTGTTTGCGCTGCCTGTCAAAGGTCGGCTACCCTTGCCGTCGTGTCAGTCGTCTGAGCGAAATTTGCGCTTAGATCTGCGCTCGCATTGGACGCCGCCTTGACTGCCTTAAATCCCACATTGTCGGCACTTGAAGCGCGCATCCTCGGCGTTCTTCTAGAAAAGGAACTTACTGTTCCCGACATCTATCCGCTTTCTTTGAACGCGCTGACCGCCGGCTGCAACCAGAAGAACAACCGCGATCCGGTATCAAGCGCACCTGAGGTTGACGTCCAGGCTGCCATCGACCGGCTGAAGCCGCTTTCGCTGGTGATCGAATCCAGTGGCTCCCGTGTAATGCGCTATTCCGAGAACATCGCGCGCGTGCTGAAAGTACCGAGCGAAGCAGTCGCGCTGCTTGCCGCTCTTTGGCTGCGCGGTCCACAGACTGCCGCTGAACTGCGCGCGTCCACGGAACGGCTCCACCGGTTCGCCGATGTCAGCTCGGTCGAAGGTTTTCTCACTCAGCTGGCGGAACGTGCAATCGACAACGGCGGTCCCTTAGTGCGTCTACTACCTTGCGCACCGGGCGCACGCGAGCAACGCTGGGTAGATTTACTGAGCCCAGCCGAGGAAACGATACGATCGGATACCGCTCGGCAGCCACAGGTCGTGACGTCCCCGGCTGTTGACTGGCGCGCCGAGTTTGAGAAATTACGTGATGAATTTAACTTGCTCAGCGAACGTGTGCGGCAGCTCGAGAACGGCAAGCCGAAAGGCTAGGAGTGCGCGCCGGAGGGGTCGCAAGCCCGGTGCGTTCACTGGAGAACTCCGAATTGATTTAACATAATGCACATTATGCGCATCAGCGGGTACGGGGCGGTTCGGCCTTTGCATGCAGATTCAAACGGCTTTCCCGCGTTTCGGAAGCCGGCATGAAATCTGCCTTAGCTTAACTACTGCGAGGTGGAATTGATGAAAAGCAAATTGAAATACACGGCCGTTGCGTTATCGACCGCATTGCTGTTGTCCGCCTGTGCAACCACGCGCATGGATGCTCAATGGACCAATCCCGATTATCAGGGGCGCAGCGCGCGCGGCGGCTCGGTGCTCGTAGCGTGTGAAGCGCGGGAACTCACCTTGCAGCGAATCTGCGAGCAGCAGCTCGGTGCGGCAGTATCCGCACGTGGCGCGACGCCTACGTTGAGCTCTCAGCTCGCCCCAACGACCACGCAGCCCAGCGGCGTTGACCCATACCTATCGGCTGCTAAAAAAGCGGGCGCGCGCGCCATTGTTCGGATGACACTCAGCTCGGGCGCACCGCTCGCCGTTGACGGCGGACCCACGATCGGGATCGGGGTTGGCGGCAGCTCCGGTGGGTATCGAAGCGGCGGCAGTTTTGGAGGCATTGGGATCGGCTTCCCGATCGGGGGTTCGCGCGTCAGTCAGGCGTATGGCGCGGATACTGCCCTGATTGATGTAACCAATGGAGCGACGATATGGTCTGGCCGCGCCAGCAGTTCGAATGCAGATGATGTGACTGGGCAGATCACCCAACTCGCTCAAACCACCGTTGAAGCCCTTCAAAACGCCGGCCTGTTGTAAACATTTAGCCGCCAGATTCGCAACAACACCGGCCTGCGGCAGTTAATCTGTTACCGCAGAAGTCGCCGGCATCCACTTGAATAAGCTATAAAAATTTTCAGTGGAGGCGGCGGCGACCTCAGCCAGGTCGAGCCCTTTCAGCTCCGCTATTTTCGCAGCGACCTTCGGCACAAAAGCCGGCTCATTTGTCTTTCCGCGGAACGGCACGGGGGCTAGATAGGGGGAATCAGTCTCTACCAAGAGTCGATCGACCGGCACCGCTCGCGCCACCTCCTGAAGTTCGCGCGCGCTTTTGAACGTGACGATTCCCGAGAACGAGATATAAAAACCCATGTCCATTGCAGCCTTCGCGACCTCTATGGACTCGGTGAAACAGTGCATCACGCCACCGACCTTATCGGCACCCTCCTCCTTCATGATCCGGATCGTGTCGACTGACGACGCGCGCGTGTGGATGATCAGCGGCTTGCCACTCGTTCGCGATGCTCGAATGTGAACACGGAAGCGCTCGCGCTGCCATTCGAGGGGTTCGGTCAACCTGAAGTAATCCAGGCCGGTTTCGCCTATGGCCACAACCTTCGGGTGACGCGCGAGGTCGACCAATCTCTCAACGGACGGTTCTTCAGTGTTTTCGTAATCCGGATGCACGCCGACCGAGGCGCAGATGTTGTCCTGCTGCTCGGCCACTTGAACCACTGCAGGGAACTCGGCGAGCGTCGTGCAAACATTCAACGCCGCAATAACATCGTTGTCGCGCATGCGCTGGAGGACCTCCGGTAGCTGCTGTGCAAGCTCCGGAAACGAAAGATGGCAGTGCGAATCGACGAACATGGATCGACGCTCGGCCGATCAGCCAATGCGCGGATAAGCGAAACGCGGACTATAGAGTGTGCGTCGGACGCGCCGATTTCAGCGAGGAGCCGAGCGCGTCTTCAATGCGCTTGCGCGCGGTAATGCCGGTTTCGTCGGCCGGAAAGTGCACACCGATTCCAGGCGTTTTGCTGCCGCCGGCGGCGGGGCTGATCCAGACCACTTTACCGGCCACCGGAATGCGCGTCGGATCATCCAACAGGGTCAGAATCAGATACACGTCGTCACTAAGCTGATACGGACGCGTGGTCGGTACAAACATCCCGCCGTTCTTCAAGTACGGCATATACGCCGCATACAGCGCGGCCTTTTCCTTGATGGACAGCGAAAGCACAGCGGGACGCGCGCCGCCTGCGGCTGCAGCCTGCCCGTTACCGTTTTTTCCGCTCGTGCTCATCGATTAAGCCGCTCCATCCGCATCGGTTCCCGTTTTCGCTTCGCATTGCTCATCGTGTCGATATAGTCGACTAGCGCGCTCTCTACAACCAGACGCGCATTGAGTGGATGCTCGCTAGTCGCCTGTGTCTGCGCCAGAGTCGCCGCCCAGTCTGCCACCCGTGAGGGTTCGATTGTGCGGGCAAGGTTCGACACCTGCCGCTGGTACGGTGGATAGTAGCGACCCTGACCACCCAGCCTTTCGGCTAATAAGTCCCACGCCCACCGCTGAAACAAACGGATCGATGGGGCTACCGCGACATCTTTCGGGACGGAGTTGGCGATCTCTGCCGCGCTGAGCTCGGGGCCGCGTGCCAATAGTTTAAGCAGCACGTCGCGTAACGCCGGATCGATGTTCTGGCCGTCGCCGGCAATCTCGCCTGCAACCAACCCCATCGGCGCGCCCCCTGACTCGGCAAGTTTCGCGGGGGCATCGGTGACGCCCTGCGATTTAAGCCAATCGATTGCCTGCCGGGGTGTCGGCATCGGCGCCCGCAATAACAGGCAGCGCGAACGAATGGTGGCGAGCACCGCGTCGAGCTCATCGCTGACGGCGAGAAACAGAGTCGCGGGTGGCGGCTCTTCGAGCATCTTTAACAACGCATTGGAGGCAGCTGCGTTCAATGATTCGGCGGGAATCAGCAACACAACGCGGCGACCTCCCCGATGCGATGTCAAGGACAGAAAATCACCGGTCTTGCGCACCTGGTCGATGACGATTTCTCGACTCGGCTTTGCGGGCGCATTCGACCGAGCGTTAGTGCCGGATGCGGGGTCAGCAGTTCCTTCATCAGCGTCGGCACGAGCAGGCATCTGCGCTGCCGGCGTTAACCAGCGCAAATCGGGGTGATTGTCGGCCGCAAGCAAATGACACCCGGGGCAGTGCCCGCACGCTATTGCGTCGATCGGTGACTCACATAGCAGTAGCTGTGAGAACGCTTTGATCAAGTGCCGCTTGCCAATTCCGCGCATGCCGTGCACTAGCAATGCATGCGGAAGCTGCCCTCGCCACTCAACCAGCTGCGCCCATAGCTCGCCTTGCCACGGGAGGGGTGTCAGACGTTCCATTGCCGCATATATTCCACCAACTGGCCATGCACGAGCTCGGGTGGGCGCTGACTGTCAATCACGAGGATGCGCGCGGGATCGGCAGCCGCACGCTTCAGGTACATCGCTCGAACGGCTTCAAAGAATGCCGCGGATTCGACTTCAAATCGATCCAGATGAGTCGAATTCTCTGCACGATGTGCCACACGCTTGGCCGCCACGTCCGGTGCAACGTCGAACAGGATCGTCAAATCGGGTTGCAGATCCGGATGCAGCCACGCTTCGAGCTGCGCAATTCGATGCTCGTCCATGCCGCGCCCGCCGGCCTGGTAGGCGAAGGTGGCGTCGGTGAAACGATCGCACAGGACCCATCTGCCATTGGCCAGCGAAGGCCTGATCACCTGCGCAAGGTGCTCGGCGCGCGCGGCGAACAACAGCAACGTCTCGGCTTCAGGCGTCATCACTTGGCTGAGTACAACGTCGCGCAATGCCTCTCCGAATGCGGTTCCACCGGGCTCGCGCGTTAGCGTCAGCGCAACCCCGCGCGCACCGAGCACTTCCGCAACGGCATCGATGTGCGTGCTCTTTCCGGCGCCGTCGATTCCCTCGAAGGTGATGAATCTCCCGCGTTGCAATGAGTCTTCGTTCACCGGATGCCCCTCTGAAACTTATCAACCGCCCGATTATGTTCTGCAAGGCTTGCGGAAAAATGAGAGGTTCCGTCACCACGCGCAACGAAGTACAGCGCCGGAGTCGTTGCCGGATTCAGCGCCGCTTCTATCGACGCACGGCCCGGCAACGCAATGGGCGTCGGCGGCAGCCCCGCTCGGGTGTACGAGTTGT
>Ga0136634_10000282_pt1 | contig 24332 bp, 24 predicted proteins | sample AntDrymUQ8332106_2_FD_104654 | JGI IMG/M metagenome (GOLD analysis project Ga0136634, IMG submission 104654) | Polar desert sand microbial communities from Dry Valleys, Antarctica - metaG UQ833 (21.06) | ecosystem: Environmental > Terrestrial > Soil > Desert | place: Antarctica: Dry Valley... | reverse complement strand
GCGATCGGCACCTACATCGACGGCTGGAACGAACGCGCCCACCCATTCATCTGGACGAAAACCGCCGACGAGATCCTCGCCAAAGCCGACATCCGCAAGAAGACTTCAAACACGCGACACTAGACTGAAGCGGCCGTCGAGGTAGAAGCGAGCGGAATTGCGCACGCTGGCATCGTCGGATTCGTCGGCGAGCACCCGGAATGACACGACTCGGTTCCCGCCTGCGGGATCATCGATTTTTGCTGCGAGCTCACTGCTGTCAGTGACGTTCGTGCGGCGATCGAGACGGTACCCCGTTGATAGGTCGCAGCCGACGCGAACCATCTCGAGGTCTGGTCGGCCGATCGCACGTAGAGGTCGCCGCCTACCTCCACGGCCCAGACCCAGATGAGGCGACCCGGTGTCCCGTCGTCGTCCCGATCGGGCGCGCCCAGGAAATTGTTGTCTCGTCGGATGGCTTCCAGTTGTCGATCTGTCCAAGGCTTCACATGCTGTCCTCTGCCGGATTGCAAGGGGTGTTCGGTCGCAGGCGGTCCTCGCGGGGTTGCGAGCTTGCGGTTTCGGTAGGCATGGCTCGTGCTCAGTCCTCCTCGACCCTCTCCTCCACCGAAGCCATGTGCGCACGCTCGCGCCGAAGCGAGGTGACCTCGCGGGCCCACGCTCCTCTATCCAGGCCGAGCCGCATGCGAAGAAAGGCCGCGGTCATACGCATGACTAGCGCGGCGCGGGGCAGGTTCTCGTCGGTGGCCTCGGCCGCCTCGTAACCCGAGATCCCTCCGAGGCTGTGTTCGCCCCCGTGGACGTTGAGCAGGTACTTCGGTGCCGGGGCGAGGCGATAGGCATCGGTCTGCCATTGGGCGCCGACTGTGTTCAGGTGCAGGGCATGGTCCTGGTCGCCGGCAACCACGAGCGTCGGCGGACTCATGGTGGTGAAGTCTGTGTCCTTTAGGACGGGGTAGTGGCGGGCGGCGTTGGGATTCAATGCATCGCCTCCGCGCCCGGGAGCAGCCATCATCACTCCAGCCGTGACGCGCTCGTCGCGCGCATCTACCCGTTTGCCGGTCGCAGGGTCCCGCGGCTGCGCGCCTAAGACCATCCCGGCCGTGTGACCGCCCATGGAATGGCCGACAACGGCAACGCTGGTGGGGTCTAACCGGTCCGCAAGCTGGGGTACGAAGGGAGCCAGTTCGTCGAGGGTGTCGAGCACTCGCGAGATGTCACTCGCCCGGGAGCGCCAGAAGAGCGGGGCCTCTCCGACGTTGGTGCCACGTAGGCCGAGGGTCATCGAATCCAGGTGGGTGGGTTGCAGGACAGCGAACCCGCTCGCCGCCAAGTAGTTGGCCAGGGACGCATACCCGTACAACGACGAGACGTATTGAGAGGGTCCGTGTCCATGGGAGAGCACGACTATCGGCAATGTCTTCTTTGTCATCGGGGCCGTCACGCGGACCTCAAGAGGAGCAAGCCGGTTCTCGTCGGCCAGGGCGATGGGTGCTACCGACATCAGCGGCCCTGCCAACGTGTCGGTCTGGTGTGCGGGGATCAAGATGTGATCGGTCATGCGGTACCCCAGACGGTAGTGGGACGTGCGCGGTTGAGGGACGCGGGCGAGACGGCCTGCAGCGGAAGCTCCGCGACGGTGGGCCGGTGACGTCGCCCCCGGATCTCTCAAGGCGCGAGTCGGGGGCGACGCCGTCGAGCTCAGGACTTGTGCTTGGTCGTGGCCTTGCCCTGAGCTTCGGCCTCGTTGGCGAAGGTGGTCCACGCGCCCTTGTCGAGCTCGAGCGCGTCGCTCAGGTATGCGCTGACTGCGTCGGCGACCAGGTTGACGCGTTCCGGATCCGCGTCGGTGGTCTCGCTGACCGCCTCGCCTGCGATGCCGCCCAGAGTGTGCTCACCGTCCGGGACGACCATGAGGGTCTTCTGGCCAGGGCTGAGCTCGTAGGCGTCCAGGAACCAGTCCGGCCCCCGAGTACTCATCTTCGACTGGTCCTTCTCGCCGGCAATGATCAGGGCAGGGCCAGCCATCGTGCTGTAGTCGGGCTTCATGAAGGACAGGTGCTGCTCGGCGAACGGAACCAGGGAGTCGCCCGTCCCGGTCGCCGCGATCATGACGGCACCCCGGATGCCCTCCCGGGAGAAGTCCTCGCCGGGCGTGCCGGCGTCGTCGAAGACGCGCGCACCGAGCAGGGTGCCGACGGTCTGTGCGCCCCACGAGTGCCCCACCACGGAGACGCGGGACAGGTCTGTCCGATCAGACAGACCAGCTTCGGCCGCAATATCGCTGAGGTGGTCGAGGGCGGCGTGCAGGTCGGCGATACGAACCTTCCAGATCGTCTGGAAACGCGGGTCCTCGAACGCGATCCCGTTGCGGCGTGAGTCCAGGTGGGTGGGCTGCACGACGACGAAACCCGCTGCGGCCCAGCGGTCCACCAGCGGCTCGTAGCCGTCCATGGACCAAGCGTTCCCGTGGGAGAACACGATGATCGGGAGGTTCGAGCCCTGCTGGGGGGCCGTCACCTTGACCTGCAACTCGACGGCGCGGTCGACAGAGGGCACCACGATCGGCTTGATTGCCGTGATGCGGCGGTTGGCGTGCTGAATCAATGTCCTGACTTCCTATGAGGGGATGCGTACCGCATACTTACGGAACGCCGTTCCGCCAAGACTAGCGGAACAATGTTCCGCGAATCAAGGGGAGGGTGGCACGCCAGGTGGGAGTGCGAGAAGCAGGCGCGCAGCGAACACGTCAAGCGCTCCTGACGGCGGCTGCGCAGGTGTTCGTCGAACAGGGCGTACAGGCTCCGATCCGAGATATCGCCGGCCGGGCCGAAGTGGGGCTGGGGACCGTCTACCGCCATTTCCCCAGTAGGGCAGAGCTGGTGATTGCGGTGTACAAGCACCAGATCGACGAGTGCGCCGCCCTAGCTGACGCCTTGGCTGGATCGAGGGACCCTTTTGCTGCTCTCGCGCGGTGGATCGAGGCTTTCGTCCAGTTCTTGGTTACCAAGCACGGACTCGGCGCCGCACTGCAATCGGACGACACGAGCTTCCTTGCCCTCCACGAGCTCATGGTCGACAGGCTCGTACCTGCGTGCGATCTGCTCATCCGCTCGGCCATCGAGGCCGGCGACTTGGACGCGCGCGTGACGGCCTATGCCCTGATGCGCGCAGTCGGCAACCTGTGCATCCTGGGCCCCGGATATGGCCGTGACGATGCGCAGGCGATGGTCGAGCGACTGTTGGCCGGCTGCCGCGTCCGCACCCCGTGAGTTCCTCGCGGGTGATTGTTGGCTGACTTGCCCGCAGGACGCGTGGAGGTAGACAACGGACGCCCCGACGGCCCCTGCCGAAGGTCAGTCCGAGGGCCAGCGAATGCCAGGCTCGGACCTGAAGGTCCGAGCCTGGCATTCGTTTCGAGCCTGGCGGCAGTGAGACGTACGGGCTGCTCTACCACGTCGTCAGGCAGCTGGTTTGCGCATCGTGGTGGATGTCAGTCGAGCACCGCGATGGCTTCGACCTCGACGAGGAGGTCCGGCTCGGCGAGGGCGGCCACGCCGATGCCAGTCAGGGGCGGGAGGGGGGTGTCAATCCCCAGTCGCGCGGTGGCACGTGCCACGCCCTCGACGAAGTGGCCGATCTTGTCGGGGGTCCAGTCGGTGAGGTACACGGTCACCTTTGCGACCTGGTCGAAGGTGGCGCCGACCTCGGTAAGTGCAGTGTGCAGGTTGAGATACACCTGCTCGATCTGGGCGACCAGATCGCCTTCACCCACCGTGTTGCCGTCGGCGTCTACGGCGGTCTGACCAGCGATGTAGACGATCTTGGATCCCGTCGAGACCGACACGTGCCGGTAGATCGGAACCTCGGCAAGGCCAGCGGGGTTGATGAGAGTGGTGGACATGTGGTGCTCCTTCGCTGTGGGCCGGCTGGTCCGGCCTCTATGTATAGCAACACCATGCAACGTAGGGTATTCCCGTGCCAAGAACTAGGGACCCGGCAGTTCGCCAGACGCTCATAGAGCGCGCCGCGCACATGCTGCGAACACGTGAGCCCATCACCCTGCGATCTCTGGTGGCAGGCACAGGCGTGTCAACGATGGCGGTCTACACCTACTTCGGCGACATGGACGGTATGTGGCGGGCCTTGCGGCAGGAGGGGTTCGTTCGTCTCGATCGTCGGTTCGCCGCGGTGCCGCTGAGCGACGACCCGCTGCGTGATCTGACTGCTCTCGTGGTCGCCTATCTCGACAACGCTTTCGACCTGCCCGACCTCTTCAGGGTGATGTTTGATGCCACCTTCGAGCTCGAGGACCTCAAGGCAGCGGACGCGGTGTTCGAGGTGATGGTCGCGGCAGCACGACGTGCCCGGGACCAGGGGTTGCTCCCAGTCTCGGCTGACCCGCTCGCGTTGGCTACGCAGGCTTGGGCAACCGGGCATGGCATCGCGTCGCTCGTGGCGACCGGTCCGCTACCACGAACGACGCTGGATCTGGTGCCGGGGATGCTCGTCGGGATCCTCATCGAGGCGGGGGGTGAGCCGGCAACGTGCCGGGCTTCGGTCGAGCAGGGTTGGAAGCGCTGAGATGGTTAGAAATGAGACGACAGGTTGGTCGGCGCGTGCAAGGTGTGCAGACCGTCTTGGTCCGGAATCACCAGCTCGTCGGTCACACAGGAATGCTTGCCGATGCGTGGCCCCCAGTGCCCGGCCCGTTGAACGACTTTTGCGTCTGTGGGAGCCCCATGACTGCTAGTACTGCCAAGGCGACCATGACACCACCCGACACCACCCGTGATGACCTGTGGTTGCGCCCGCCGAGCGAGAATCTGAACCCAGATGAGTCCCGAGCTGGGCAAGGACGAGCGTCCGCAACGCGACTTTGGGTCACCCTGATTCCACAACCTGGTGGGGCGACTGGAAACTCGCTGTCGGCGGCGCTCGAAAACTGAACAGTTTCGGCGGTGAAAAGTGAGCACTCAACGATAGGAGTGTGATCACTTTGGAAGACTGGGCGCTGATCAGGAGGCTGGCTGCGGAGGGCGTGCCGAAGGCACGGATCGCCGAGCGGTTGGGGATCTCCCGGACGACTGTCATCAAGGCGGTGAACTCAGACGCCCCGCCTAGGTATGAGCGGTCGTCGGGGCCGACGTCATTCACGGTGTTCGAGCCGCGGGTGCGCGCTCTTTTGGAGCAGACCCCGGATATGCCAGCGACGGTGTTGGCTGAGCGCGTCGAGTGGACGGGATCGATCCGGTGGTTCAGCGACAACGTGAAGCGGCTGCGTCCCGAGCACCGCCCGATCGACCCGGCCGATCGGCTGACCTGGGCGGCCGGTGACGCCGCTCAGTGCGACTTGTGGTTCCCGCCGCGCAAGATCCCGCTCGAGGACGGCACGACCAAATTGTTGCCGGTGTTGGTGATCACCGCGGCACATTCACGGTTCGTGACCGCTCGGATGATCCCGACCCGCAAGACCGAGGACCTGCTGTTGGGCTCGTGGGAGCTGATCCAGCAGTTGGGGTGCGTCCCGCGGCGACTGATCTGGGACAACGAGCCCGGCATCGGTCGCGGCCCACGTCGTGCTGAGGGCGTGGCCGCATTCATGGGCACCTTGGCGACCAGGCTGGTGCTGTTGCCACCAAGAGATCCTGAGTCGAAGGGCTTGGTGGAGCGCCGCAACGGCTGGTTCGAGACCTCGTTCATGCCCGGGCGGACCTTCACGTCGCCGGCGGACTTCAACGTGCAGTTCGCCGACTGGCTCACGCGGGCGAACGCACGGGTGGTCCGCACGATCAAGGCCGCGCCGATTGATCTGATCGATGCTGACCGTGCGGCCATGTTGGCGTTGCCGCCGATCCCGTTGCACCTGGGCTGGCGCAACAAAATCCGGCTGGGCCGCGACTACTACGTCCGCCTCGACACCAACGACTACTCCGTGGACCCGAACATGATCGGCCGGATGGTCGACGTGGCAGCAGACCTGAACCGCGTCCGGGTCCGCGCCGAGGGCCGCATCGTGGCCGAGCATGTTCGTGTCTGGGCTAGAGGAATGACGATCACCGACCCCGCTCACGTCGAGATTGCTGGCTGGCTGCGCAAGCAGTTCCAACAGCCCCGCGCTGTCGCTGTCGGCGGTGATGACCTGGTCCGGGACCTGTCCGACTACGACCGCGCCTTCGGGATCAGCAGCGTCGAGGAGATCGGCTGATGGCCGCCACGAAGAACACAGCTAAGTCCACCGCGAGTACTGAGTCGGTCAAGCAGATCACCTACCTGGCTGGCGCGTTGAAAGCGCCCCGGATCACCGAGGCCGCCGCCCGGCTGGCCGATCAGGCACGTGATGCTGGATGGACGCACGAGGACTACCTCGCTGCCGTCTTGGAACGCGAAGTCAGTGCCCGCAACGCATCTGGTGCCCAGCTGCGGATCCGCGCAGCTGGATTCGGTGCAGTGAAGACGCTGGAGGACTTCGACTTCGATGCCCAACCAGCAGCACGCCAACAACTCGGGGCGCTGGCATCGGGCGGGTTCCTGGTCGAGGCCCGCAACGTCGTCCTGCTCGGCCCGCCCGGCACCGGCAAGACACACCTGGCCACCGCGCTGGGAGTCGCCGCCGCCCGACAAGGACACCGCGTGCTGTTCGCGACCGCGACCGACTGGGTCACCCGCCTCACCGACGCTCACCGAGCCGGCAGGCTGCCCCAAGAGCTCGCCAAGTTGCGTCGCTACGGGCTGATCATCGTCGACGAGGTTGGCTATCTCCCGATCGAGCAGGACGCCGCGAACCTGTTCTTCCAGCTGGTCTCATCGCGCTACGAACACGCCTCGCTGATCTTGACCAGCAACCTGCCCTTCAGCGGCTGGGGAGGCGTGTTCGGCGACCAAGCCGTCGCCGCCGCGATGATCGACCGCATCGTTCACCACGCCGACGTACTGACCCTCAAAGGCGCCAGCTACCGACTACGCGGACGCGGGATCGACAGCCTTCCCAGCATCCGCACCACCACCGACCAGACGGAGTCCTAGACTCCCGACAACCGCTCACTTTTCAAGCGCCGGAAACGACCAGTCTTGGAGCGCCGTCGACACTCGCTCTGGCGGAAGAGTGTTCTACCTCGTCGAGTTCAACGGAGAGCCGCAACGACGTGTGGTCGACAAAGTGCCCACCGGTGATCGGCTCCAGATACACGAATCCGCGTAGGCACGCTGACCACATGGCGAGATCAGCGAGTGGACCGGCGGCGCACCACCAGTCAGGTGTGGAACTCGACGTTCCCGGCCACGGGCAACCGACCCCCGAGGAGGCCGGTGCCTCTGATCTGCACGCTGCCACGCGCACACTTTGTTGAGCAAGTTGAGGGCTCACCATCGCTTGATCCCCGGCGACGGCCCTGTGCTCCGCGAACATCAAGTCTCTGAGCGCGGAGACGACTGGTGGCTGGGTGCCTACCCGACTGTTCCAGCATCATCGATCTCTACAACTTGCCAAACCAGCAAGGTTGTTTGTCGAATACGGTTTGGGGTGGCCATGCTTGTATCTATGACAGAAAACGAGAGATACGACGTCGTGGTCGTCGGGGGCGGGGCGGCTGGCCTGAGCGGCGCGATGGCGCTTGGACGGTCCCGCCGCCGGGTGCTGGTGATCGATGCCGGAGAACCCCGCAACGCCCCGGCGGACCACGCCTACAACTACCTTGGTCGCGAGGGCATCGAGCCGCGCGAGTTGCTCGAGATCGGCCGAGTCGAAGTGGCGACCTATGGCGTGGAGGTCGCCGTCGATCACGTCGTCGGAGTGGACCGCGACGCGGCAGGCTTCGTCGTCACCACCGAGGGCGGCCGGGCCGCTCGCGCCCGCCGGGTGCTGGTCACCGGCGGAGTCGTCGACGAGCTGCCCGACGTGCCGGGGCTGGCGGAACGTTGGGGTACCGACGTGTTGCAATGCCCCTACTGCCATGGGTGGGAAGTCCGGGACCAGGCGATCGCCGTCCTAATCACCACGCCGATGCAGGCCCATCACGGCCTGCTCTTCCGCCAGCTGTCCGACGACGTCGTCATGGTGGTCGCCGACGGCACCGAACTGCCGGACGCGGACCTCGAGAAGTTCGCCGCCATCGGCGTCAGGATCGAGCACGGCACCCCGCACGAGGTCGTCACGGACGGCGACCGGCTGGTTGGGCTACGGCTCGCAGACGGTTCGATGCTTGAGCGACAAGCGATCTTTGTGGCGTCGAAGCCTCACGTGCGCGCCGACTTCCTAGCGCCCCTGGGTATCGCCCCAGAATCGTTCGATATGGCCGGAACGGCCTACGGCTCCGTCCCGGCCGTCGAGGCCACGGGCGCCACATCGGTGCCGGGCATCTACGCCGCCGGCAATGCCACCGACATCAGTCTGACGCTGATGGCCTCCGCGGCCCATGGCACGCGCGTGGGCGCCTTCGTCAACGCCGACTTGGCAAGCGAGGACGCCGCGCGTGCCGTCGAGGCGCGGCGACTTGTTCGAGCCGGCCACGCTGTAGGAGCGCACAATCGGTGAGCGGGTCTGCAGCGGCTCGGTCAACCTGTGGCTCCCTTCGGAGACCACGACGAGCGCCCAATTGGGGTGCTGGTCGTGGGGTGGGGGAGGGTATAGACGTACTTGGGCTGGGCTAGCTCGAGCACGGGCAGGCACGGGCCGCTGTAGCTGGCCCACCGCCCGACCGGCCTACGTCGTGCCTCACGATCCTGTACTGCCCGTCCTGTCTGCGCGGCCATGTTGACCGACCCGGTGTGCGATATCCCAGCGAGCGCGCAGGAGCTTGGGCGAGGCAGATGCGGCCTCGGCAGCTGGAGTGCGCGGAAGCCTGTTGAACACAAATTGTACTCGTGTACAAAATTCTCACTTCCTTGCTAGTCTAGTCCCCTGCTGAAGCAATGTTTCCTACACACCCCTGTTAGGCGCGTGGTTCTAGTGCTGAGGGGAAGGTGACTGGACTCCACCGATAGCATCCTTTACATGGGCGACCAGACCACGACCCGTACGTGTCAGGACTGCCACGCCGACCGCACCGACGTGCCGATCGACGAGACGTGCCCACAGTGTGAAAGCACGAAGCCTCCACACACGCACGTCATTCTTGGACTCGCCGCGTCAGGCGAGGGCGCGCTGTCGGTCGACCAGATTGTGATGGCCGAACAGTTCCCGCCGCCATGGACCCGTAAGTGGTTTGATGTACAACTGCATTTGAAAGCACTGCGCGCAATTTATCAACGCAGCGGCAATGACAATATCGCGATGAAAGTGACCGCCAGCGCCTTCTTCCAAGCATGTTGGGACATGTGCGACTGGTTGGGTCAAGACCCGGGCCTGCACGGAGTCACGGGCGATGATGCGCACAACTACGCGGCTAAAACTATCCTCGAGGTTTGTGGCGCGTTCGCCAACACCGATAAGCACCATACGCTGCATAGACCCGACCGCACGCGGGCATGGATTAGCGGCACATACCTCAGCCGCGCCGGCGATCGAATGGAGATTACTTACGAGTCCTCCATGCATCCAGCTCGGACAATCGATGCTCTCGATCTCGCCGAACAGTGCCACCAGTCATGGCTCAAGTTCTTTACGAATCGAGGCATTCCGGTGCCAAGTTAGCGCAACGGCGATCACGGAAGGCCGGTTGGCCACCCTACGGTACGCTCGCGTACGTGGGCGAACCGCCGAGCCAGATGTGCGAGAACTGCAACGAGCTGCGAACCGACGCTCCGTTCGACCAGGCGTGCCCGCATTGCGGCACCCTGATCCATCACGCCTCTGCGGCTGTGGTCCGTGCCAGCGTGGTCCATCACTCGGTGGAGATTGGGTACGAGCGCACTCCGCCGTGGTTCCGAAAGTGGCATGACGTGCGAATGCACCGCGATAAGCTGCGAGAAATGTATGCGAGGACCGGCAATGACATGTCGATGCACGTCGCCGTAGAGAACTACTTCGCCGCGTGCTGGGACCTGCGCGACTGGATGGCAAATGACGCTAATCTGCCGGGAGTGAACGGCGGCGTGATCTACCAGCACGTTAAGGCGAGCAAACCGTTGAGAATCTGCGGCGCCTCGCAAACACGAGTAAGCATTATACTCGTACGTCGGATGATCAACTGCATGCCCGGATAAGCAAAATGAAGTCTACCTCGAGTGGCGGGGACAGCATCGAGCTTACCTATTGGTCGTCTGCGGAACCCGGGCGAACAGTTGACGCACTTGTGCTTGCCGAGAATTGCTATGACGCGTGGCTCGAATTTTTCAGGGACCACGGTATCGACCCCCCAGCTAGCGGTCCAAAGTAAGTCTGGGCGCCACAATGAATAACAGCAGAACGGCAGGCAACTGCCCGCTAAGCGACCGCCTCATCGACCCGGGTACGCAGCTGGACCTGATCGATGCTGCACCAGGGCTCGCCGGGCTTGATCAACTCGGTCTTGTAGAGCCCGATCTTGCTCTCGGCCATCGCGTTGTCATTCGCGTCCCCGACCGATCCTAAGCTGGGTGCCGCGCCCGTCTCGGCGAGGTTCAGGCGAAGCGCCATGGGAGGCTCAGGAGGTCGGGCTCATGCGCATGTGGGTGGTCCAGGACGACGAACTGCCGGCATACATTGCCGTCTGGAATGCGATCACGCCGGAGGACCCCGCGGACGTCTCCCAGCAGCGCGAGCGTCGGTCGCGCGACGGGCGCAGGCTGTACGTGCTCGCGGAACTCGACGGCGCGGCGGCCGGATGCGGCTTCGCGGGCCCGTCCCAGTCCGAGCGACGAGGCTCCCTCTCGCCGCGCGTGCTCCCCGACGCCCGGCGGCGCGGTGTCGGGACGGCACTCCTAGACGAGCTCACGCGGCACCTCGCCGCGCTCGGCTTCGAAACCGCGTCAGGCGCCGTCGACGGCGCCGACGAGGGCTCGCTCGCGTTCGCACGGCGGCACGGCTTCGAGGAGGTCGACCGTCAGGTCGAGCAGATCAAAGCGATCACCACGGCCGAGACGCCGGGCGATCCGCCGCCGGGCGTCGAGCACGTCACGCTGGCGGAGCGGCCGGAGCTCCTCCGTGAGAGCTACGACCTCGCGTCCGAGGGATACGCCGACATGGCGACGTTCGTTCCAGTCCAGATCACGCTCGAGGACTGGGTCGGGGACGACGACAACGTGCTGGAGGGGTCGTTCGTCGCGCTCGCCAGCGGCGAGATCGTCGGATTCTCGGGCCTCTGTCGGAACCAAGAGGGCACGTTCGAGGACGGCCTCACCGTCGTGCGGCGAGCATGGCGGCGCCGCGGTGTCGCCGAGGCGCTTAAGCGGGAAAAGCTCTTGTGGGCCTCCGCCAATGGCATCACCGAGATCGTCACCTGGACGCAGACCGGCAACGAGTCGATGCGGGCGCTGAACGAGCGGCTCGGCTACGTGTACGGGAGCGTCAGCATCACCGTCTGCGCGTCACTCGGTCCGCCTCTTGCCTGACGAGGCCTTGCGGAGGTGTCGAGATCCGTGTCCGTTCGAGCCGAGGGGTGAGACATGTCGTTGGGCGACTTCGAGCGATACCCGCTGCTGTTCGGGCCGAGCCCGGTCCATCCGCTCGAGCGGCTCAGCCATCACCTCGGCGGCCCGGCGATCTGGGCCAAGCGCGAGGATTGCAACAGCGGCTTGGCCTATGGCGGCAACAAGACCCGCAAGCTCGAGTACATCGTCCCGGACGCACTCGCCCAGGGCGCTGACACGCTGGTGTCGATCGGCGGCTACCAGTCCAATCACACGCGGCAGGTCGCCGCGGTCGCCGCGAAGCTGGGACTGCAGGCCGTGGTGGTCCAGGAGCGATGGGTCGACTGGCCGGACGCGTTGAACGATCGGGTCGGCAACATCATGCTGTCCCGGATCATGGGTGCGGAGGTACGGCTCGATCCCGCCGAGTTCGGCATCGGGTTCAAGGAGAGCTGGACCCAGGCGTTGGAGGACGTCCGCGCACGTGGCGGCAAGCCGTACGGCATCCCGGCCGGCGGATCAGACCATCGTCTGGGCGGTCTCGGCTTTGCCAACTGGGCGTACGAGGTCGAGCAGCAGGAACGCGAGCTCGGCGTCTTCTTCGACCCGATCATCGTCTGCACGGTCACGGGATCGACCCACGCTGGCATGATCGCCGGGTTCGCGGGGCAAGATCGTCCGCGCCGAGTGATCGGCATCGATGCCTCGGCCCGGATCAGCGAGACTCGCGAGCAGGTCGAGCGAATCGCCCGCAACACTGCTGACCTGATCGGCCTCGGCCGCGATCTTCGGTCGGAGGAGATCACTGTGCTCGAAGGTTGGGCCGGCCACGCGTACGGCATCCCGGTCGCGTCCACGCTCGACGCGATCCGGCTCACCGGGCGACTCGAGGGGATGATCATCGACCCGGTGTACGAGGGCAAGTCCATGGCCGGTCTGATCGATCTCGTACGGGACGGCACCATCGGCAAGGACTCGACCGTCCTGTACGCCCACCTCGGCGGTCAGCCGGCGCTCAACGCCTAGGCGTCGAGGCTGGAAAAGACGTCGAAGGTGTAGGTAGCGGTCATGTTGTGCTCCTCCACTACGGTTGATCGGTCTAGGTAAGGACTGGGAACACTGCAAGAACTCATCGTTGTCGATCCCCTTCGACGGGATCGTCGCGGTCTCGGCGCCGGATGCCTGACGTGCCTTCCTGGAGCGCTCGCTCTGGCGCAGACGGCAGCGAGCTCGGAGCGGGCTAGGATCGCGGCCGCCACACGGACGAGGAGGATTCCTTGCAGTCGTACGCGATCGCTCGGCTGGACGAGATCGACCAGCTGCGGGACGGTCGATTCGGCTATCGACCGGTGCGGCACCACCTCGGCATCCGGAGCTTCGGCGTGACCGCATGGGTGGGCGCGCCTCGGCCGAAGACCCGATCATCAATGAGTACGACGAGGACTCCGAGCCCAGCGAGGAACTCTTCATAGTCGTCGGCGGCCGCGCGACCTTCCATCTCGAGGGCTCGGTGAGCAATCCTCGACCGGTTGCGTGGACGGCAGCGATCGTGACGCAACGTCGGCGCGACAGGCATGGGCTGCTGGTCGCGACATGTGCGATGACTGGCCATCGGAAGCTCGTCACGGCTGTCAATCGCGTGGCATGATAGTGGCATGAATCGCATACGGCTCAGTACGACGGTCGACGCTTCATTGCTCGAGCACGCGCGGAACATACGGTCCGGGACCACGGACGCGGCGCTCGTGGACGAAGCCCTTGCGGCTCTGCTCTCCCGCTATCGCTCCGCTGAGATAGACGCGAGCTACGCGGTGTACGACGATCACCCGCTCGACGAGCCGGACGAGTGGGGCGACCTGGCGTCTTTCCGACGGGCTGCGGCATCATCGTGAGCGGGCTTCCCGCACGCGGTGAAGTGTGGTGGTGCGAGATGCAGGGGATCGGACGCCGACCTGTCGTGGTCCTGTCGCGCGACGCGGTGATCCCGCGGCACCGCCGTGCACTCGTAGCGCCGTGTACGACGACGATTCGTGGCCTCGTCAGCGAAGTAGTGCTGGAGGCTGGCGACGATCCGGTACCCCGCCGTTCGGCAGTCAACCTCGACTCGGTCGAAAGCGTGTCGGTCGCCGTGCTCGTCAGCCGCCTGGGCCGCCTGCGCGACACCCGCATGCGCGAGATCTGCACCGCCCTCGCGGTTGCTGTCGACTGCTCCGACTAACTCCCGACCAACCCCCCGGAACCGGGCCGCCTCCGGCCGGGATGACGGGCGGATTCTGTGGGGTTGCCGCGATGGTGAGCTCGTCCTGGATCGCCTCGCCGGAGTAGATCGCGACATAGCCAGGAGCGTTGTCGGCGAACTGGGGCGCACCGAGAAGGGATACGAGGACTGGGCTGATCCGCATTGGGTTCGCTCCTCTGACAAAGCGAGCGGCAGCCGACGCCGAGTCGATCCCGATTGAGACCCTTTCGACGCCGAAGTCACCTCCGTACGATGATCCGCCGCAATCGAATGCGGCAGGCACGGCTGACCGCGCTCTCTCGGGCACAGGACGAAGGCCTGTGTGACCGCCGCTTCGTAGAGCCGGTAACGGGATGGCGCGGTGACATCCGCCCGCTCGATAGTCGGCGCACCTCGGCTTGCCGGTCCCGGGTAGACACCCAAGCCACGCTCGAGGTCGCGGACGGCCAGCTCGATGGCGGTTGCAGACAGATAGACCGCACGGCCGTGGTAGGCGGGGACCTGAGAGTTGAAGATCACCATGCTCACCTCCGGACGCCCGGCGATGTTGCGAGAGTGCTCCGCGTCGTCGCCGGACACCCAGTAGAAGGTGGCGTAGTCGGCAGTTGCAAAGAACACGGGCGACACCCACGGGGTGCCGTGGGCGTCGGAAGTGCCCAGAGTGACGTACAGATTGGCGTCGATGAGCGCGCGGGCGTGCGCGTCGAGATCGTTCATTTGATCAGCCTCCGGGTGGCGATGCGGTGGCGCCATCATGGCCAGGTGCGACTCGGCGGCTCGAGGAGTTCTCCGCGGTTTCAGCGCAGGTTCTCCGGCCCGGCCGCTGTCAGCAGCGCGGCCGCCAGCTTTCGAAGTCGCCGAACGCCAACGGCGACGGCAGTGTGTCGTCGGCGTGATAGGTGTGCCAGGCGCAGCGGCCTGGACCTCTAGGACCGCCTCGAGCACTCGTGCCGCGCCGAGGCGGCTTGTTGACGCCTCCGCCACGAGGGCGTCTCGGCCGATGTCGGTCACCACCAACCGTGCGACGTACCCGCCGTCGCCCGGAGGCGGGTCCGGTGGGACCGAGATGCGGCTGCGGCCGCCAGTCCAGGCGGCGGCGCCCCCTGACCGGGCGTGGCGTCACCGGTCTCACTCGACGACGGGCTGGTCAGGCGGCGCGGGACCGTCGCGGGTCGCCGCGGACGAGCCTGGCGTCGGCGCCGAGCGCCTCGAGCTTGCCCAAGAAATCCTCGTAGCCGCGGCGGATGATGCTGATCCCCTGCAAGGTCGAGCTTCCTTGGGCAGCCAGCGCCGCGATGACGTACGAGAAACCGCCCCGTAGGTCGGGCACGACGAGCTCGGCGCCCTGCAGCTTGGACGGACCGGCGATGACGGCCGAGTGGACGTAGTTGCGCTGGCCGTAGCGGCAAGACTGGCCGCCGAGGCACTCGCGGAAGAGCTGGACCGTGGCCCCCATCGTCACCAGCGCGTCGGTGTAGCCGAGCCGGTTCTCGAAGACCGTCTCGTGCACGATCGAGACGCCTGTCGCCTGGGTGAGGGCGACGACGAGCGGCTGCTGCCAGTCGGTCATGAAGCCTGGGTGCACGTCGGTCTCGATGTGCAATGGCGAGAGAGCAACGCCCGGGTGAGCAAACCGGATCGAATCGTCGGTGATCTCCAGCAGACCACCTGCGGCACGGAACACGTTGAGGAAGGTCATCATGTCGACCTGGCGAGCACCGCGAACGACGATGTCGCCGCCCGTCGCGAGCGCCGTACAGGCCCAGGACGCGACCTCGAGCCGGTCGGGCAGCGCGCGGTGGGTGTAGCCGTCCAGCCGCTCGACACCCACGATGCGGATGACCCGATCGGTCTGGATGCTGATGTTCGCCCCCATCTTCTGCAGCACGGCAATCAGGTCGACGATCTCCGGCTCCGTGGCCGCATTGCGCAGCTCGGTCATGCCCTCGGCGAGCACTGCTGTAAGGAGGACCTGTTCGGTCGCGCCGACGCTCGGGTACGGCAGCGTGAGGTGCGTGCCGCGCAGCCGCTCGGGCGCCTCGAGATAGAGGCCGTCCGCGTGCTTCTCGACCGTGGCGCCGAAGCTGCGTAGCGCCTGCAGATGGAAGTCGATCGGTCGGTCACCGATGCGGCATCCGCCGAGGTCGGGCATGAATGCGTGACCGAGCCGATGAAGCAGGGGCCCGCACAGCAGCACCGGGATGCGGCTCGATCGGGCGTGGGCTCCGACCGCGTTCGCGTCGGCCGGGGCCAGCGCGGCAGGGTCGAAGACGAGCTCACCGCCCTCGTCGCCCGCGCTGACCCGTACGCCGTGCAGCTCGAGCAACTCCGAGATGATGGCGACGTCGGAGATGTCAGGCACGTTGCGCAGCCGGCTCGGCGTGGAACCCAACACCGCGGCGACCATGGCCTTGGGCACGAGGTTCTTTGCCCCCCGCACCGACACGTCGCCCTGCAGCGGCGTCCCACCGTTGACGTGCAGGACATCCTCGACCATGTGCTGCCCTTCCCTGGCCCCCGCTACCCAGGGTCACTACAGCACAGCGCAAACCAGAGTTGCCGGAGGTGCGGGAGCGACGCGCCGAGCCCGTGGGAGTCGAATGGTGGCCGGGCTCAGCGGTGGGCAAGCATCGGTCCGGCGGGCTCCGCGTTGACCACGTATCGGTAGCGGAGGGTGGTCTCACGTGGCGCAGACGCCACGTAACACCACCCGGCGCCACGTACGACGCGCCTCCTCTACTCAGCTCCGCAGTGTGGTCAGGAACAGCTCCCGGTACCCGAGCCCGTCGACCCGGAGTGCCACGTCGACCAGGCCACTCCCGACCAAGGTCCCAGGCTGGTCAGACCCGAGATCCAACCCGCGAGGCTCCGGCGGATCGAAGATCAACCGACCCCTGCTCTGACCGGCGAGCTCGACCCGCACCGACCTCAGCGCCGTCGTCAGACCGTCGGGACGGATGGCGGCGGCTACTGCGCCGGCATCGCCGATGGTCGCCGCGGGCGTGCCGAAGCGGGCGAGCTGATGTCGTACAAGCCGACCGGCGAGCTGCTGTGCAGGGTCCGGGGCGGCGGAGAGGGCAGCGGCCACTGCCGCGTCGACCGTCACCTCACCGAAGACGTCGAGGCCGTACACCGTGAGCGGCGCACCGCTGGTGAACACGATCGCGGCCGCCTCCGGGTCATGGGAGAGGTTGTACTCAGGCGTCTCGAGCGCGATGCCGACGCCTCGGCCCCCCACGACGAGCAGTCGATGCAAGGCGCCGGCAACATCCGGATACGCCCGCAGCAGCACCGCGATGTTGGTCAGCGGCGCGAGGCAGATCAGCGTCACGGGTGTTGTCGCCGACAGGAGGACGCGCCGCAACAGCTCGACCGCGTGGTCCACGACGGGGCGCCGCGCGGAAGGCGCCAGGCCCAGGTCAGCCATGCCGTCGCGCCCGTGCACCTCGCGCGTCGGCCCCGGTGCCTCGATCAGCGGCCGGGTCATGCCACGCGCGACCGGGATGTCAGGCGCGTCCAGTGCGTCCAGGACCTGCAAGGTGTTCGCGACGACTTGGTCGACCCCGGTGTTGCCGGCGACGCATGTGATCGCCCGTACGGTCAAAGCTTCGGAACGACAAGCCAGCACGATGGCCAACGCGTCGTCGACCCCGGTGTCCACGTCCAGGATCACGTCCACTCGCGTCATCCTCCCGTACGGTGCCTCCGTGCAGAGACAGTCGATCTCGGGTGCGTGAGACGTACGACGTGGTCGTCGTCGGGCTGGGAGCGCTCGGCAGCGCGACGGCGTGGCAGCTCAGCCGCCGTGGCGTGTCGGTGCTCGGCCTCGAGCAGTTCGGGCTGGGTCACGACCGTGGCGCGTCGCACGACTCGTCGCGCATCCTGCGCCACAGCTACCACACCAGCGGGTACGTGCGGTTGACAGTCGAGGCGTACGACGACTGGGCCGACCTCGAAGCGGCAGCCGGCGAAACGTTCGTGACGGTCACGGGCGGGCTCGACCTCTTCCCGCCCGGCGGCACCATCGCCCCGCACGACTACACCAGCTCTCTCGACGCGGTCGGCATCGGCTACGAGCTGCTGGACGTCGACGCGGTCAGCGAGCGCTGGCCGCAGCTGCGTCTCGATGCGGGCACGGTTGCGCTCTACCAGGCCCGTACGGCGGTCGTCCCTGCAGCGCGGGGCACTGCCGCGATGCAGCGGCTCGCGGCCGCGGGCGGGGCCCGGCTGCTGCCCGACACCCCGGCGACCGCGCTGCATCCCGTCGCCGGCGGGATGGAGGTCGGCGCGGGCGGCACGACCTACTCCTGCGGAAGCGTCGTGCTCTGTGCCGACGCCTGGACCCGAGGGATGCTCGTCCCGCTGGGCGTGGATCTGCCGCTCGCGGTCACCGAGGAGCAGCTGACCTATTTCGCGCCGGGACAGCCGGAGGATTTCGCGCCGGGACGGTTCCCGGTCTGGGTCTGGATGGACGACCCGACCTTCTACGGCTTCCCGACGTACGGCGAGCACACGATCAAGGCAGCGCAGGACGTCGGCGGCCCGGTGGTGACGGCGCAGGACCGCTCCGGGCAGCCGGACGCGCAGATGCGCGACCGGCTCGCGTCATTCATGAGTCGACGCTTCCCGGGCTCCGGGCCGCCGCTGCGCTCGCGCCGGTGCCTCTACACGCTGACGCCGGACCGCGACTTCGTCCTCAGCCGGGTGCCCGGGATCGAGCAGGTCGTCGTCGGGCTCGGCACCGGGCACGGCTTCAAGTTCGCCCCGACGTTCGGGCGCCGTCTTGTCGACCTTGCGCTCGGAGCGCCCGTGGGCCCTGAGCTCGAGCCGTTCCGGCTGGACCGCCCGGCGCTCACCGACCCGGCGTACGCGCCGAACTGGATCGTCTGATCCAGTTCGGAGGTCCGGCTCGCATCAAGGGCCGCCCGTGGGTACTTCGACATCTAGTCGTGTCGCCAGACCTTGACGGCTGACAGCACCAGCAACGCACCATCGGCTCGTGCGACCCGTCTGCCGCGACGCGTACGCACACCAGCCGAGCCCCGTCGGGTGACCACCGGGGCCACTTCCGGCTGCAGCCGTCGGTGTCGTCGAACAGTCGCAGCGCACTGGTCGCCACCTCCAGGACCCCGAGGGTCGGCACTGCGTCCGCCGCGGCATCGACGCGGCGCCAGGCGGTGAACGCGAGGGTGGCGCCGTCCGGGCTGCACGCCAGGTCGGTCGCATCGACGACGCGTCCGACGCCGGGCTCCCGCATCGACCGGAGCTGCGCCTCCACCTGCCGGAACGTCGCCGTCCCGCGCAGGTCCCGCGGCAGGGCGAAGCGCGCAGTGGCCGGCTCGATCACCGGCGCGCGCCACAGCGGCGGACCGCCAGCACGACCAACGACCTGGTCACCTCGATCAGCTCGTCGAGGTCGACCTCCTCGCGCGGCGCGTGCGCCAACCTCACGTCGCCCGGCCCGTAGTGCAGCGTGGGGATGCCCGCGGCGGCGTACAACCGAAGGTCGCTGCCGTACGGCACCGCGGCGATTGGGGGGCTGGGCCGCCCGGTGCTGTCGGCGACCGAGCCGGCGATCTCGGCGACGAGCGGGTGATTCGGGTCGATCCGGCCGCTCGCGAACTGCCCGCCCGGCCAGGTGACGACGGGCGGGTGGTCCCGCAACCACCCGTCGCGCGAGGCGGCTGCCGCCACCGCCCGTTCGAACGCCGCGCGCGCGTCCCGAGGGTCCTCGTCCAGACGTACGCCGAGCCGACCGTCCGCAACCAGCCGGTCCGGCACGGAGCTCGACCAGTCACCCGAGCGCACCATGCCGATCGACACCGCGTACGGCAGGTCGTTGCCCGCGAACAGGCGGTCGCGGCCGCGGTTGCGCGCGGACTCGAGCACGCGCAGCGCCCGGTGGATCGGGAAGAACGCCTCGAACGCGCTGAACCCCGCCGTCCGGGTGCTGCCGTGGGCGGCCCGCCCCGCAATCTCGATGCGGAAGGTGAGAGCGCCGGCGGCCGCCGTGACCACTGTGCCGCTGGTGGGCTCGGTAATCACCGCAGCCTCGCCGCGGTGGCCGCGGAGCATCGTCGCGAAAGCGCCCACGCCGCCGTCCTCCTCGCCGACGACACAATGGATGGCGAGGGGCCGTTCGAAGGTGAAGCCGGCGGACCGCAGCGCGCGTACGACCGCGACGTTCGCCGCGACGCCGGCCTTCATGTCGCACGCTCCCCGACCCCGCAGAGCCCGACCCTGGATCGACCCGCAAAACGGGTCGACGCCCGCCCAGCGCGCGAGGTCACCGGTCGGAACCACGTCGACATGCCCCTGCAAAACCAGCGCGGGCGGGCCCTGCCCTTCGGTCGTTCCTACGACGCCGTACCCCTCCGTCCGCGGCACCTCCATCCCCGGGAAGCCGGGCGCCGCGCGCACCATGTCGAGATCCAGTCGCCAGGCATCGACATCGAGGCCCAGCTGGACGAGCTGGCCGGCGCAGCGCGCCTGGAGATCGGACTCCGCGTCGGTGCCGGTCACGCTCGGGACCCGAACGAGCTGCACGAGGTCCTCGATCAGCGCGGTCTCGTCCACGGCATCCAGGGCGGACCGCTCGACCGCCGACAAACCCCCGCCGCCCATAACAGGGGCACGGTATCGGCAGCCCGACACCCGCCAGGCGCGTGCGCCGTCGATGAGGGGCAGCCGACGGTCGAGCCGCTCACAACAAACGGACGCCACCTGCAGCCCGGCACCCGTCCGGCCCGGGAGGCGTGACGTCAGGGGCAGCCCGAGCGTTCGGCGCCGTCGACCTCGACCGGCAGCTGCCCGTGCCCTTGCGCTGTGCCGAGCAGCACGTCGACCAGGGCCGCGAAGGCGTCGGGCGTGCGGCCGTACAGCGCGATCGCGGCGATGTCTGCCGAGCTCCGCCCGAGACCGTACGGGCGGTCGAGCGCCACGACGATGTCCGCGGAGCCTGGGCTGTCGTCGTCGAGTAGCCGGACGAGCGGGCCTTCGGCGCCAACCATGAGGCCACGGGCGGCGGCCGCGGTGCTGAACCGCACGCGGTCCTCGTCCGTGCCGCCCGCAACCTGCACCGCACCCTCGACGAGCGCACCCTCGCAGGGGCCCTCGACCACGGTGAGACCGGCGAGGGAGGCGTTGTACGACGCCTCGTGGTGCGCGGGAGACTCCAGCGTGTCCCGGCTGGGTGGTGCGGCACCGAGCCGCTTCTGCCACATCGCCGTCGCGATCATCGAGGTCGCCGCGTCGGCGAGGCGTTCGGCTGGCAACGACCCGTCCCCGACCGCCGCGACGATCGCGTTGCGTGCCGCCAGAACGTCCAGCGGCATGAGCAACATGTCCTCGCCGGCCGCAAGCGCGGCAACCGCTGCCTCACCACTGTCGTAGTCGTCGACGACGGCTTCCATCTCCAGCGCATCGGTCACCGCGAGCCCCTCGAACCCCAGCTCGTCCCGCAGCACCGCGACGTCGAGAGAGCTGACCGATGACGGCACCCCCGGGTCGACCTCGCGGACGTCGATGTGGCCGACCATCACGGCCGGCACGCCCGCCGCCACGGCCTTCACGAACGGCACGAGGTCCCGCCCGCGGAGGTCGTCCAGGCTCGCGTCCTGCTCCGGGAGCTCCTCGTGACTGTCCGCCGGCACGCTGCCGTGACCTGGGAAGTGCTTGACGACAGGGACGATCCCCGCGTCGAGATACCCCCGTACGGACCCGGTCACGACGTCGGCCACCACCGCCGGGTCCGACGACGCGGAACGGGTGCCGATCGTCGGGTCGTCGACGCCGATCGTCACGTCCGCGTCCGGCGCGAACACCATCGTGAACCCGAGCGCGCGGAGCTCCTCGCCGCTCGCCAGCGCGGTCGCCGTCGCGATCGCCGGATCGCGGGCCGCGCCGAGCGTCATGTAGGCCGGCATCTCCGTCAGCCCGGTCGTGACCCGCGCGACCGTCCCCCCCTCCTGGTCGACGCCGAGGATGAGCGGGTACGTCCGGCCCGCATCGACGGCGGCCCGCTGCAGCCCGGCGTTCAGCTCGGCGATCTGGCCCGGCCATTCGATGTTCTCGGCGAAGAGGATGAAGCCGCCCAGGCCGTACGCGCTGACCAGCTCCGCACCGGCCTCCGCGGTCGTGCCGGGCACGCGGGCGACGATCACCTGGCCGGCCTGCTGCGACGTGTCCATTGCAGCGACAATCTGCTCCGCTGCGCTGACGTCGGCGAGGCTCGGGCCCCAAGAGGTGACCGCCTCGGCGTCGTTCGCCGTTGCGGTCGGCGTTGTCGTCAGCGACCCCGTCGGGGTGCCGGCAGACTCCGAGGTCGAGGCCGTGTCGGGCAAGTCAGTTGGCGCGGTGGTGGGAAGGTTCGCCGTCGAGCTGCATGAACTCACGAGTGCCAGCGCCGTCACGACCACAGCGACGCACATCCCCCGGGTGGTCCGCGCACGGGTGCCGCGACCGCTGCTGCCATTGCTGCCGGTGCTGCCGGTCCCCGAACCGAGCGTGCCCACACCGCCGGTCATGGGCCAAGTGTGGCGGGCGCGGGGTGATGCCCGCGTCGGCGCCTGGCCGGTCGTTTAGTCCCGAAGGCACCGATATTCACTCTTTCCACTGTACCGATCGGGCAGGTTTCACACCGCGACGCGCGACACCGGCAGCGCCGTGTCGGTGGCAAGAGCGAGGGCCGACGGGGTCACGCCACCGGCGACCAACGCAGCGCCGAGCGAAGCGATCATCGCGCCGTTGTCGGTGCACAGCCGGGGCGGCGGGACGCGCAGCCGTACGCCTGCGGCAGCGCAGCGTTCGGCGAGCACGGCGCTCAGACGGGTGTTGGCGGCCACGCCACCGCCGACGACGAGGTCGGCGATGCCGTGGTCCGTGCACGCACGGAGCGCTTTCAGCACGAGCACCTCCACGACCGCCTCCTGGAACGACGCCGCGACATCGTCCACGGGCACGTCGAGCCCTCGCCGTTGGCGGCCTTCGACCCACCGGGCAACAGCGGTCTTCAGGCCCGAGAAGGAGAAGTCGTACGGGTGCTCGGCCCAGTCCCGCGGCCCGGTGAGCCCGCGGGGAAACCCGATGGCGCCCGGGTCGCCGTGGCGGGCTGCCTCGTCGATCGGCTTGCCTCCCGGGTACGGCAGGCCGAGCACGCGGGCGACCTTGTCGAAGGCCTCGCCGGCAGCGTCGTCGAGGGTGTCGCCGAGCGTGCGCACAGAGGTCGCTACGTCGTCGACCAGAAGCACGGAGGTGTGCCCGCCGGACACGAGCAACGCGATGCAGGGAGACGGGAGCTCGCCGTGCACCAGCCGATCCACCGCGACATGCCCGACGAGGTGGTTGACGCCGTAGAGCGGGGTGCCGAGGCTCAGTGCGAGCGCCTTGGCGGCCGCGACGCCGACGAGGAGCGCGCTCGCGAGCCCGGGTCCCGCGGTCACCGCGATCGCGTCGACATCGCGGTACGTCACGCCGGCCTCGGCGAGCGCCCGATCCAAGGTCGGCACCATCGCCTCGAGGTGGGCGCGGCTCGCCACCTCTGGCACCACCCCCCCGAAACGCACGTGCTGCTCGACGCTGCTGGCCACCACATCGGCCAGCAGGGTCGTCCCGCACACGAGCCCGACGCCGGTCTCGTCGCAGGACGACTCGATGCCGAGCACCAGCGGCGCGACCGTGCTCATCGAAGGTCTCCCCCGGACGCATGCCCGCCGAGCGCCAGCCGCATCAGGACCGCGTCGACCCCGCGCGCGTAGTAGTTCCGCCGTCGGCCCGTCGCGTTGAAGCCGTACGACGCGTAGAGGCCAATGGCCGCGGCGTTGTCATGACGCACCTCGAGGAACACCTCGCGCACCCCTCGACCGGCGACCTCGCCGAGCGCGTCGTCGAGCAGGCGGCGGCCCAACCCCTGCCGGCGTCGATCAGCCCGGACGGTCAGGTTCTGCAGGTCGCCCTGGTCCGTTGCCAACGACACGACGGCGTACCCCACCACCCCGCTGGCCGGCTCGACCGCTACGCGGCAGACGTACGTACGGAGCGCGGCGACCGCATCGCGGAACGCCTCCGCATGCCAGGCGTCGAGAGGGTGGCCTTCGTGCTCGATCCGCGTCGCCGCGTCGACATGGAGGTGCGTCATCGCCCGGAACGACATCCACGCACCCTCGGCTTGCCGTACGGCGCTGCTCGGCGGCGGTGCTCCGTACGTCGGCAGGTGACTCACGCCGCCACCTGCAAGGACTCGTGCGTACACGGCATCGCTGTCAGCGTGGACGGTCTTGCTGCGGCGCACCGGACCCCGCTCACGTGAGCACCGACTTGCGCCGGCCGGGGGTGGCCGCGTCCGGTTGGCGCAAGTAGAGCGGGAGCGGCGCCAGCAGCGGGCGGCCGAGACGGCGGTGCTCCGCCAGGTCGACCGCGCGAGGGTGCATCGGCGTACGCGCGTCGCGGAGCGCGTCGGGGTAGAGCTCGGCGCCGTACCCCACCACCGGGCCGCTCCAAGCCAGGTCTGCGGCGCGGGCTACGCCTGGGCCGTCGACGCGATCCGGACCGAGGTAGCGCGCCCAGTAGACCTCCCTGCGTCGGGCGTCGGTGGCGACGAGGTGCTCGC